>JGI12635J15846_10002441_pt1 | contig 16267 bp, 17 predicted proteins | sample BlaSpr_A8_OM2_M2_FD_15846 | JGI IMG/M metagenome (IMG submission 15846) | reverse complement strand
GGCCGTGAAACAGTGGTTGCCAAAAGAGACACCACCGGATGGCGCCGCTTGAGCAGTGGTGCATTGATGACGCTCCAAAGATCAGTCCGATCTTGTAGCCGAAATCGATAAAAATCTGGACGAAAAGAAGCGGCAAGGAGAGATAGAAATATTTCAGCACTCCCAGCGCCAATAGAGACGAGGCGCGCCCGAGGCCGCCATCCGGAGGTGCACGTCAGTCCCATAGGTGTCGATCGTCACGTGGAGGGTCCCTCCCGCTCGCCCATGGCGGCCTCAAGGGCGGCTGGTAGCCGCATCCCAGCGGGTTCAGACGGGAAGCGGCGCCCAGCGTAGTTGATTTCGGTCATCGATGAAACTACTTATCCGTTGGAGACGCGGCAAGATCACCTCGGCGTGAGCCAAAGCCAAGTTCTCTTGACAACTCCATCTCGACAGATCGCAGCGAAGCAACCACCGAAATTGAGTCGCCGGAAGATGGATCATGCTCCATGGTATTCGAGTCCGATATTCCGGAGCGCCATGTGTCTGGGATAGATGACCGCGTGCGTGGCTTCGCGGAGGCTTTAAAGGCGCTCGCCGACGGCACAGACGCGAAGGCTGCCGACATCGCCGGGTCGTTGCTGCTCCGTTGGCCAGAGGACGCCGGCGTTCACCAGTTGATGGCAACCGTCGCTTTGCGCCGATCGAAGCCGGCGGATGCCGAGCGTTGGGCGCTAACCAGCCTCGCCTCGCGGCCTGACCATTTCGCGACATTGATGTTGGCTGCGCATGCGGCTCGAGCCCTTGGAAATTGGCCGGGAGCACTAGAAAAATTCCGGCGCGCCGCCGAACTCGAGCCGACGCGGCCCGAAGCTGCGTTTAACTCGGCGATCGCGTCGCTCGCGGTCGATCCGCGCCAAGCGCCGGTCGTCTTCGACGATCTCTCGCGCCGGTTTCCCGATCCTTCCTCCGCATGGGCGGAGGTCGGCGGCGCCCTGGAACGCAACCGACAGTGGGAGCTCGCGGTCGAGGCGTTCGCCCTGGCGATAAGGGCGCAGCCCAACGCCAATCTCTACATCCGGTACGGTTCGGCTTTGCAGTCCCTTGGACTCCGCGCGGAGGCGGCGGCGGCGTATCATCAAGCGCTGCAACTCGATCCGGCTTCGGCGGAGGCATTGTTCAAGCTCGGGCTGGCGTACCAGGACAGCCGCCATCCCGATCTCGCTGCAGACGCCTACCGGCGTGCTCTGGCGTTGCGTCCAAACCTCGCTGAAGCGGAGACCAATCTCGGCGTGGTCTTGCAGGAACAGGGCGATTTGGCGGCGGCCAAGCAAGCCTACGGACGCGCCATCGCCTTGATGCCATCGGCGTTCGGGCGTGTCGCGCAAGCGCTGACGACGTCGCCGAAGGGCGAATTGTGGTTGGACCTCGCCGCGTTACGCGCTCACTTGTCAGAACTCGGGCGCGTGTCTCGGTAGACTTTGCGATATACCCCAGGGGTCGCATGGAGTGCGTTGGCGACCTGGTCATGCGCCTCGATCCGCTCGGGCGTTAATTCCTCGAAGACCAACGATATCGCCTCGCGAGAGACTGGGAAACATTGCGCAACCGGCGTTCCCGCTGGCAGGACGCCCGCGAATTTATCGTCAGTCCAAGCAGCCGGAAACAGGATTCCGACCGCGTTGAAGCGGTCGGAATCGACAATGCCGGTCAGTGTGCGAAACGGCAGGTCCTCGCGGTTGACAGGATGGGTGGCGAACAGTGAATAGCCAGGTTCGAGCTCGATGGTCCAAAAACTGTTGAACTTGATGAGCGCGCGCCCATTGGCGACCGCAAGCGGTGTGCCGCTGACCTGCGCAGGCACGTGAAAGCTCAGCGGGGACCGCGGCTGCGTCTCGCCTGCCAGCGACGGCAAGTTCCAGTCCCAGAAGAATTTGCCGTCGGCGTAGGCGACGTCGCATGGAAGCCGCATCACGAAGCCATGGCGCATGGCGTCGACGAACGGCGGGCATTGTTTAACGGTGCGCACTTCGCGCCCGTGCAATTCGGAAAATGCCGCGCTAGGCATTTCGCGTAGCCAATCCGGCAGCCCTTGCAACGCGGACGTCGGACGCGGCAGCATATCGCGCAACGCAGCGTCGCACCGGAAGATGATTTTCACTGCGGCGGCTCGCGGCGATACAACATCGCGTCGACCGCTGCACGCCAACCGGCGCGGCGCCGCTCGCGCGCCTGAGAAGTTATCATTGGCGCGAAGGGGCGGTCGAGACCCCAATATTCGGCGAATCCTCCGGGCGCGGGATACAGACCAGCGCGCCAGCCGGCGAGGAACGCGGCGCTGAGCGCCGTCGTCTTCTTGTAGGTTGGGGTCCCGGCGATCGACTGTGGTCCGACGGCCTTCGCCACGGCTTCGCGCGCCGTCGACAGAGTCGTATTCCACAGGTCCTCGGGATCATGTTCGATCCAACCTGGATGCGGATAGATTTGCGGAAATTCCGTTTGTGCGGACGCGAGCGGCCTCGCGCGCTCGTCGAATACGATGGCTCGAGTGGAGGTGGTTCCCTGATCGATGACGAGGATGCGGCCCATCTCGCGCTCAGGCCTTTTCGAACGGATGGGCTGCATTAACGCCGAAATTGATGGCGACCGAAATGCGCAGCGAATTGCCGCGATAGGGGCGTACTCCGTGGAGCATGAACGAGGGAAAGATGAACAGCAAACCGGGACGCGGTCTGATGGTCTCGGCGCTGCCCGCGGAAAGGCCCCCCTCTCCGGCGAACTTGAGCATTGGCGCGTGCATCATCGGCGCAGCGCCCCGCGGGTCCATCATTTCGAATTCGCCGCCCAATTCCGGGTTGTCCAGGCACCCCCCATCGGCGACGTAATAGCTAGCCGACCAGAAGGCGCCGGGATGGTAATGACAGGCGTTTGAGGAGTGGGCTTGATTGACGTTGGCCCAGGCCTCGACGATCCAATTCGGCTTGACGGGCTTGCCTTCGCGGTCACGGGTCAATTGCGTCACGGCGGAACTCGCCCTGGCGATCAAATCGCGGCCGTGCGGTCCGCCCCATTCAGCGAAATCCCGCGTCGAATGCCAGCCGCCATTGTTGGACGCGTCCAAGGTAGGGTACGTTTCGCGGCGGCGCAAAACGATCTCCGTGAGCAGTGCATTGCGCTCTTCGAATCCCGGTAGCATGATGGCGGCGACCGGCGTCGCGAACAGCCCCTGGACGTGAATCTCGACTCCCGCCACCTCGAGCTTCCTCTCTAAACAATCGCCTTCATTGGCTCTGATGTCTTCGCGAGCGCGAGCCCCGCGGCTAGCGTCACTCCCGCAAATATGACGGGAGCAATGAGACTCGCGCCGGTCAATCCGCCAACCCAACCCGAGACGGGAGGCGCGATGACCACAGCCTCGCCAAGGGCGGCGGCGAGCGCTGCGGCGGCGAGCGCGGCGCGAACTCGCGTCGCTCGCAACGCCCGCCGCGCNACGATGACAGGGCCCGCCGAAACGACAAGCGACAGCGCCAAGCCGAGGGCGAACGTCAAGAAGCTGTGTTGCACAAAAAGCGCTAAGGCGGCGAGTCCAGCCGCGGCGCCCGCGGGATCGTTGATCGCCTCGGCTACGCGTGCGCTGAGCGAGCCCGTGGAGGGCTCGAGCTGCGCTGGAGCGGCGCGGCCGAGCCGGATCACCGCCCACGCGATCAGCGCCGCGGCGCCAAGCGCGGCAAGATATGGCAGGTCGAACAATGCGATGAACCCGACTCCGATCAGCCCGCGCAAGATCAGAGAGGCCACAAGATCGACGATCGCGCCCTTGGCGGGGCCGGGATAGGCGCCCAGCAGCCGCGCGGCGGATCGCATCGGCGTCCCCAGGACCGCGTAGCTCAGCAATATGCCAACCACCGCGAGCCATCTGAGCGCGGCTCCGGTGACCGGAGCGTCGGCGCGACGATAGCTGTCGTAATCGGGAATATCAGTGGAGTCCGAACCCCACAACCGGATGACGCGCGCCCAGGCCTTCTCGACGTCGCCGCGTTCGGCTTCGCAGGCGGCGCCGAGTTCCCGGTTCGGCGCCGTAGTCGGAGTCGCTGCGTTCTTGTCGACCAACGCCTCGTAGCAAGGGCCGGTCTGCAAGGCGGGATCGTCGCCGACGCCAGTCGTCTTGGCGATCGCGATGGCGGAGAAGTGTAGCGCGACGCCGACGACCGCGACTTTGAGGGCTTGGCGGAGGGGAGTTGAGGCGTTCATGGCTTCGGCTCCGCCGCCAGTGGCGCGGAGGCGGTTGGCTTGCGCACCTTCGGCGCCTGAGCGAAATACTTCAGCAATTCGCTCGTCGGCGAAAGCACGAACGTCGGGCCGCCTTGGGTGAGAGCGGCGCGGTAGACCTGGAGCGTGCGATACAGATCGTAGAAGTCGGGATCTCGACTAAAGGCCGACACGGAGATCTGATTGGATTCCGCGTCGGCGACACCGCGGACTGTCTGACTTTCGCGAAGCGCGTCGGACAGCAGGATTTCCTTTTCTCGGTCTGCCTTGGACCGGATCTGCTGCGCCACTTCGAAGCCTTGCGCCCTGAGTTCCTTGGCCTCTCGAACGCGCTCCGAGGTCATGCGGTCGTAGATCGCCTGACTGGTCTCGGCCGGCAATTCGGCGCGCAAGATGCGCACATCGGTGACTTCGACTCCGAGTTCTTGACCCTCCCGCGCGACTTCGGTTCGGATGTCATCGCTGATGCGATCGCGGCCCGCTGTGAGCAGCGACGGCAGCGAAGCTTTGCCGAGTTCCTTGCGAACTGCGCTGGAGACGATCTGCGCCAGGTTAACACGCGCTTGATCTTCCGTTCCGACGCTTTGGTAGAAGCGCAGTGCGTCCGAAATGCGAAAGCGCGAAATCGTAGTGACTTCTATGCGCTTTTGGTCGCCCAGGATGACTTGATCGAGCGGCGGCTGCAACGACAACAGATGCTTGTCGTAGGAGACGACTGCGTCGATCAACGGCGCTTTGAGATAAAGACCCGGCTTGTCTACAATTGCGATTGGCTTGCCGAAGCGAACGACTAGCGCGATGCGATCCTGCGATACAACATGAAACCCCTGCGAGACAATCCAGCCGAGGGCCGCGAGCGCGATGAGCGTGAGGATGAGAGCGCGTATCGTCATGGCGTCGCCTTCGAGGCTGGCTGTGTCCCCAATTGCGGAAGGGCCGACGGGGGCGCAGGAAGGGGCAGATAGGGGACGATCGTCGACGCGGACCCGCCGGCGGGGTCAATGTAGATCTTGCCCGCCGACTTCAGCACCTCCTCCATTGCATCAAGATAGAGCCGCCGCGCGGTCAGTTCGGGGTCCGTGGCGAAACTGGCCTCCAGCGCGTTGAACCGTTCGGCGTCGCTGCGCGCCTTGTTGAGCGCCTGTTCGCGATAGACCTGCGCCTCTTGCTTTATACGATCGGCCTCGGCGCGGGCGCGCGGTAGAACGTCGTTGCGATAGGCTTCAGCCTCGTTGCGCGCTCGCTGTTGATCGGCGCGCGCACGCTGCACGTCGTTGAACGCATCAATGACGGCGAGCGGCGGATCGATGCGCTGCAACTGCACTTGCGTGATCTGGATTCCGGCGTCGTAAGAGTCCAAGATGCGCTGCAAAAGGCTCTGCGCGTCGTCTGCGATTTTCTGTCTTTGATCCGAAAGACCGGACTGAATGGGGTTGAGGCCGATGATCTGCCTGACCGCGCTCTCCCCAGCGAGCTTTACCGCGCCTTCCGGATCGTAGACGTTAAACAGGAATTTCGAGGGATCCTTGACCCGCCAGGAAATCGACGCCGTGGCCTCGACGATATTCTCATCGCCGGTAAGCATTTGCATCACCGTGCCGTTGCCGATCTTAACCTGGTTGATCGCGGTAACGCGGGGCAGCAAGACGAACTCGATCGGATAGGGCCAATGATAATTGAGCCCCGGTCCGGTCGTTTCGACGAGTTCGCCAAACCGCAGCACGAGGCCGACTTGATCGGGCTGGACCCGGTAGAAGCCGCTCGCCGCCCAAACGGCGACCGCGAGCACGACGGTGGCAAAAATGCTGGCCATCGGCAGGACGCGCCGCGCTCGTGGCGCAGCTTCAGTGGAGACCAGAGGGGCGGGCGCGGGGCGCGTTGGGGATTGCCTCTCGACCGGCGACTCGGGCACGGCGCGCTCCGCCGCAGGCGCGTGCTTGCGGCTCAGGCGATCAAGCCAGGACTGGACTGTGGCCGGAGTCACCAATTCGGGGCCGAAATCGCCGGGCTCATTCCGCATGACTTCCTCGCAAGCGCGCCCGGCGTGGATCGAGAATGAGGTTCTGCCAGAGGACGAAAATCGCGCAGGCCGCAGGAATGGCGTAAGATAGGGCGGGCGCATAGGCCGAGATCGGCGCCACCACGAGGGGGTCGGCGACCGCCACCCCGCCCGCAACCCAACCAAGGAACGCGCCCGAGGCGAGGACAAGCAACCCGCTCTCGTCGAGCANTTCCCGGATGAGATTGCTTCCCCAGATCANCATCGGAATGCTGAGCGCAAGGCCGATCGCGATATAAACGATACTGCCCTGNGCGATCGCGGCGATGGCNACGACATTGTCGAGGCTCATCGTGACGTCGGCGATGATGATCGCTTGAACCGCGCCGAAAACCGCGCGAGTTCCCGAAAACGGCGTCTCTCCTCCTTCCTCGGACAAGTCGGAGTCATCGACCAAAGTAAGGCACACCGCGATCCACAACAGAATGACGCCCGCGCCCATTTGCACCAGGGGAGCGTGCAAAAGAAAGATCGCCACCGAGCCCATGGCGAGACGCAAGACGATGGCGCCGACGATGCCCAAGAGCGTAGCGCGCTGCACGTCCTCGGCAGGCAATCCGCGACAGGCCATGGCGATCACCAGGGCGTTGTCTGCGCTCAACAGCAGGTTGACGAAAAGGATCTGCGCGGGAATGAGCAGGCTGACGAAGATCGCCGACGGGTCTAGCGCGAAGTCCATCACGCTCTTTCCGAAACGGAACGAACGCCGGCCGACTGGGTCAAATACCTAGTCTCGGCCGCCTCGTGGGCCACGGCGGACGGCGCGGCGCACAGTGATACGGCGGCGGTCAACCCTCTCACGTCCCCTCCGTTCAGCACGCGCGGTTTATTGGTTCGCAATTTTCGTTGTGAAAAGCTAACCGCGCTGCTAGTTATTCGCAAGCAAAAAAACGGTCCCAGACAGCGCAAGCAGTCCGCATCGAACAACGGCCTTTGGGATCGCGGCGGCGGCGGCTTTCGGGAGGGGACTTTCAATTCATGGCGGAACCAACACCGAGGGCTTCAGCCTATCGCCAATCGGAAATCGTCGCAATGCTGCGCCAATCGGGCCGCGTCGGCGTCGAGGAGTTGGCTATTCATTTTGGCGTCACCCTGCAAACGATCAGACGCGACTTGAACGAATTGAGCGACGCCAAGGCTCTGGTGCGCGTGCACGGCGGGGCGATGATCGCCTCGGGCGTCGCGAATCTCGCCTATGAAGCTCGCCAGTACGTGGCGCAACAATCCAAGCGCCTAATTGGCGAGGCGACGGCGCGGTTGGTGCCGGACAACGCCTCGCTCCTGATCAATATCGGCACCACCACGGAAGAGGTCGCCAAGGCCCTTTCCAGCCGCTCCGGATTGCTCGTAATCACCAACAATCTTCACGTGGCAAACGAGTTATATCGCAACCAGTCCGTGCAGGTGATCATTACTGGAGGATCGATTCGAAAGGGCGACGGCGGAATCGTCGGCGCGGTCACGGTCGAGCAAATAGAACAATTCCGTGTCGACCTGGCCATCATTGGCACCTCGGCGATCGATCCTGACGGCACGTTGCTCGATTTCGATGTCAACGAGGTCCAGATTTCTCGGGCCATCATCGAGCACGCCCGCAAAATCGTCCTCGTTGCCGACAGCAGCAAATTCTCACGCTCGGCGCCAGTCAAAATCGCGCAACTGTCGGAAATCGATATCTTCGTGACCGACCGCCTGCCATCCGAGGACGTCGCCGAAATGTGCCGCCGTTGCGGGGTCGAGGTCATCGAAGCCGGCGACTTCGCCGAGGGCGAAAGCGGCGAGGCGTCGAGGTCCATTGCATAGCTAAATAAGGAATATTCGTTGCTTTCGGTTGCAACCTTCATAATGTTCGTTATAGGTTCGTTTCCGCGGCAATGGCGAACCGCCATCATGCTCGGNATTGGGGGGAGCGGGGCATTGCGCGCTGTCGCGTCAGGCACGGCACGTTTCTATGACGTCGCGATCATCGGCGGCGGCATCAATGGGTGCGGCATTGCTCGCGACGCCGTTGGTCGNGGTTGGNCGGTTTTCCTGTGCGAGAAGGGCGATCTTGCNGGCGCNACATCCAGCGCCGCAAGCAAGCTGATTCACGGCGGACTGCGCTATCTCGAATACTANCAGTTTCGGCTTGTGCGCGAAGCGTTGCTCGAGCGCGAAACGTTATGGCGCGTCGCCCCGCATATCATCTGGCCGCTGCGCTTCGTTCTGCCACACCACAAAGGCCTCAGACCGGCTTGGTTCTTGCGGCTCGGCCTGTTTCTCTATGACCATTTGGGCGCGCGCGAATTGCTCCCGCCAACGCGCACGCTGCGTCTCGCACAGGATCCGGCGGGTGCGCCGCTTAAGCCCGAATACAGCGTCGCCTTCGAATATTCCGACTGTTGGGTCGAAGATTCGCGCCTGGTCGTGCTGAATGCGCGCGACGCCGCCGATCGCGGCGCGACGATCGCGNCTCGGACGTCCTGCGTTACGGCCAGAAGGGAAGACGGCGTNTGGCGCTTAACGTTGCGCGACGAGTTGACGGCGCAGNCCTATGAGATCAGCGCCCGAGCGNTCGTCAANGCCGCCGGTCCCTGGGTTGGCGACGTCATTGGCGCGATCGTGGGCNCCAATGCTCACGCGTCGGTACGACTCGTNAAAGGCAGTCATATCGTTACCGAGCGGCTATTTTCCCACGACCGCTGTTACATCTTTCAAAACAACGACGGCCGCGTCCTCTTTGCGATACCCTATGAGCNCGACTTTACCCTAATCGGCACAACCGATCTCGACTATTCCGGCGATCCCGGCGCCGTGGCGGCCTCGGATCAGGAGGTTGAATATCTCTGCAAGGCGGCGAGCGATTACTTCCGCACCCCCGTCACCACGAACCAAGTGGTCTGGAGCTATTCCGGCGTCCGTCCGCTGTTCGACGATGGCGCCTCCGCCGCGCAAGCCGCGACCCGCGACTATGTGCTCAAAATTGACGCGCAGGACGATGCAGCGGCGATGCTGAATGTCTTCGGAGGCAAACTTACGACTTATCGCAAACTCGCCGAAGCTGGGATCGCGATGTTGGCGCCGTATTTGCCCAAGCCGGCGAGACCAGACAGTTGGACGGGGAAGGCGCCGCTGCCCGGCGGTGACTTCCCGGTTCAGGGCTTCGAGGCGCTCGTCAATCAATTGCAGGCGCGCTACCGCGCTCTGGACCCGAACGTCATCAGCAGGCTCGCGCGCGCCTACGGAACCCTTGTTCCCGATATTTTGAGGGAGGCGCGCTCGCCTGCGGATCTCGGCCGAAGCTTCGGCGCTGGACTGACCGAGAGCGAACTCAATTATCTCGCCGAGAGGGAATGGGCGATGTCGGCCGAGGATGTCGTCTGGCGCCGATCGAAACTGGGGTTGCGGCTTTCCAAGGTCGAGATCGAAGAGATCGACGCGTTCTTGAAGGCCGCGCGTCCCGCCGTGCGCGCCGCAGTGGGAGGCTGGAACGCGTGACATTTGTTCTCGATCACATCGGGTTCGATGTTGGCGGCGTTCGGGTGATCGATGACGTGTGTCTGACGTTCCAACCAGCCAGCCTAAACGTTCTGCTCGGGCCGACGCTCGCGGGCAAGACGACAATCATGCGCCTGATGGCGGGCCTGGACCAGCCGGCGACGGGCAGTCTGCTGCACGATGGCCAGGACGTCACCGGAACGCCGGTGCGCAAGCGTTCCGTGGCGATGGTCTATCAGCAATTCATCAACTATCCCTCGCTCACCGTCTACGCAAATATCGCTTCGCCTCTGCGCGTGGCGGGCGTTGCGAAATCGGAAATCGATACGCGCGTTCGCGAAGCGGCGCGTGTGTTGCGGCTTGATAATCTCTTGCAGCGGATGCCCGGACAGCTTTCGGGAGGTCAGCAACAGCGCACGGCCATCGCCAGAGCGCTCGTCAAGCGCGCCGGGCTCGTCTTGCTCGACGAGCCTCTCGCCAACCTCGACTATAAATTACGCGAGGAATTGCGCGAGGAACTGCCGCGGATCTTTTCGCACACCGGCGCGATCTTGATTTATGCGACGACCGAGCCGTCAGAAGCGCTGNTGCTCGCCGGATCGACGGTCACTCTGAGTCAAGGTCGCGTCACCCAATTCGGCCCNACCTCAAAAGTGTATCGCGATCCCGCCAANATCGACGCAGCGCGGGTGTTTTCCGACCCGCCGCTNAACGAGCTCCCGATCGCCAAACAAAACGAGAGGNTCATGGTCCAGCAAGATCGATCGCTGGNCCGCCCNAACGCATTCTCCCATCTGCCTGACGGAACCTATCGTTTGGCGTTTCGCGCCGACGCCGCGTCGATCGGACCGGCTGCGACTGGCGAACTGAATTTCTCCGGCACCGTCCTGGTCACGGAGATCAGCGGTTCCGAGAGTTTCATTCATGTCGACGTTGGCATCGGAACCTGGGTCTGTCTGGTCTCGGGCGTTCACGATTGGGCGCCCGGCCAAACCGCCACTGTCAACATCGATCCCACGCGAGTCTTCATTTTCGACTCGAGCGGTCAGCGCGTCCAAGCGAACGTCGTTCAAGGGGCCGAGGCATGACCAGCATCACGCTCGATCGCATCGCCCATTCCTACGGCGGCAAGCCGCGCTTGGAGTCCGATTATCAGCTCAAGCCCATTCAACATGTCTGGGAACAGGGCTTCGCCTATGCGTTGCTCGGGCCCTCTGGTTGCGGCAAAACGACTTTGCTCAACATTATCTCCGGTCTCGTCATCCCGTCCGAGGGCCGGTTGCTGTTCGGCGACAAGGACGTCACGCATCTGCCGACCGAGCAGCGCAACATTGCGCAAGTCTTCCAGTTTCCCGTGATCTACGACACGATGACGGTCGCTGAGAATCTCGCATTCCCGTTGAAGAACCGCAGGCTCGCGAAGCCCGTCATCGACCGCCGCGTCGCGGAAATCGCCAAGATGCTCGATCTGACTGCGGACCTCAATCGCCGCGCGCGAGGTCTCACTGCGGACGCGAAGCAGAAAATCTCTCTCGGTCGTGGCCTTGTGCGATCCGACGTATCGGCGGTGCTGTTCGACGAACCGCTGACCGTGATCGATCCGGCGCTGAAATGGGAGTTGCGGTCGAAACTGAAGAGCGTGCATCGCGCTCTTGACTTGTTGATGATCTATGTCACTCACGATCAGACCGAGGCGCTGACGTTCGCAGACAAGGTCGTTGTGATGAACGATGGCCGCGCGGTGCAGATCGGCGCGCCCGCTGACCTCTTCTATCGCCCAGAACATACATTCGTCGGCTATTTTATCGGCTCGCCGGGCATGAATTTCATGCCGGCGGGGGTCAAGGGCAACCGCGCCGAAGTCGCCGGCTTTGAAGTCCGGCTGGGCGAGATTTACGGCGACCTGTCTTCGGATCAGTCCGTCCAGCTCGGCGTGCGTCCGGAATTCGTGTCCGTGACCTCCGGTCCAGGCTTGCCAGCGCAAGTACGGCGCGTCGTCGATCTCGGCCGCAAGCGGCTTGCCCATGTCTTGCTCGGTAACCATCCGTTAGTCGTCCGCATCCCGCGCGAGATGGAGGGCGTCGGCGACGTCGTAAATATCTCGATCGATCCCGCCAATACCCACGTCTATGTCGCAGACGTTCGCGTGCAGGGAAGAGCCCCATGATCGACAAGCCCGTCAACAACCGCGCGTGGTTCTTCGTGCTGCCCGTGCTCGGCGTTGTGCTGTTCTCGTCGATCATTCCGGTGATGACGGTGGTCAATTATTCGGTCCAGGACACGATGGGCGCCAACAGTTTCTTCTGGAATGGCGACCAGTGGTTTCGCGATCTCCTGAATCCGGCGACGACGATTGGAGCGCGCTTCAACGATGCCTTGTTTCGCACCCTCGGCTTCTCGCTCGCCTGTCTCCTGATCGAGGTTCCGCTCGGCATCGCTTTGGCGCTGTGCGCGCCGCGGAAGGGCTGGGCGGTCGGGATTTCGCTCGTCGTAATCGCGCTGCCGATGCTGATTCCGTGGAACGTCGTCGGCACCATCTGGCAGATTTTCACGCGCGAAGACATCGGCCTGTTCGGAGCCGCGCTCGTAGGCATAGGCCTGCACTACAATGTGACGCAGGAACCGATTTCCGCATGGATGACTATTGTGGTGATCGACGTCTGGCACTGGACGCCGCTCGTGATCCTCCTGAGCTACGCAGGTCTGCGCGCCATTCCAGACGCCTACTATCAAGCCGCGCGCATAGATGGCGCGAGCCGGTGGGCGGTCTTCTACAATATCGAATTGCCTAAGCTGCAGAAGGTGCTGGTCATCGCGGTGCTTCTGCGCTTCATGCAAACGTTCATGATCTACACCGAACCCTTCGTCGTCACCGGCGGCGGCCCGGGCAGCGCGACGACGTTTCTCTCGATCGATCTCGACAAGATTGCGCTNGGCCAGGTGGATCTTGGCAACGCGGCTGCGATGTCNCTGGTCTACTATCTGATCACCCTNACCGTGTGCTGGATCTTCTTCACNATCATGACGCAACTCGAGCGGCGGGGTGACGTTTGATGCGCAACGGGGCCCTGCCGAAAATCCTCTTCGTCTTCTATCTCGTGGTTTTGATGCTGCCGATCTACTGGCTCATCAAAATGAGCCTGCAGAGCAATACCGACATCATGTCCGGGCTCACCCTGTTTCCGCGAAATCCGACGTTCGAGAAATACCTCGAGATTTTCAATGACCCCACCTGGGTGCATGCCTTCGGCGTCTCCCTATCGTATGTCGCGATCAACACAGTGATCTCTGTCGCTGTGGCGTTGCCGGCGGCCTATGCGTTCAATCGCTACTATTTCATCGGCGATAAGCACCTGTTCTTTTGGCTGTTGACCAACCTGATGGCGCCGGCGGCGGTATTCGCCATGCCGTTTTTCCAGCTCTATTACGCGATCGGGCTTTCGACTCGATTTGGGCCGTCGTGCTCGCGCATTGTTTGTTTAACGTGCCGCTCGCGGTGTGGATTCTCGAGGGGTTCGTCGGCGGCGTGCCGCGCGAGATCGATGAGACTGCGGCAATCGACGGTTATACTTTTCCGAGTTTCTTCATTCGTATCTTTCTTCCGCTTATCGCGAATGGCATCGGCGTCACCGCTTTCTTCTGCTTCATGTTCTCTTGGGTCGAGCAATTGCTCGCGACAACGCTGACTTCTACGCACGCGCTGCCCTTCGCCGCGGTTATGACCCGAGCCTACTCGGTCTCGGGCATGGACTGGTCGCTACTCGCAGCGGCGGGCGTGCTGACGATGATTCCCGGCGCTTTCGTGATCTGGTTCGTGCGCAACCACATCGCCAAGGGCTTCGCCCTTGGTCGCGTATGACGGAGGTCACGATGCTGGACTGGATGGCTTGGACCTGGCAGACCGCACTGTTCTTCGTATTCGTCGCGTTTATGCTGATCGTGCTGACCCTGCTCGCGATCTATCGGCCCGAGACGCCGCGCGTTGGAATTCTGCGGTTTCCGACAACTCGTGGCGATCGGTTCTTCGTCACGATGATCGGTTCGGCCTACATTTTCATCTTTTGGATGCGCTTTGGCGGCGGCTCTCTCTGGTATCCGCTTGGCGCAGCAGTTCTCTATGGGATCGCGATGTTCACCTTCGCGTAGCTCATGGAATGTCCGGCGCGCAATCAAGCTGCGCCGGTAATTGGGAGGAAGCACAAATGGATATGAAACGACGCGACGTGCTTAAGGGAGCCGCGGCTACGACCGCGGCGGTTGCGGTCAGCAGCGCGGCGATTATTTCGCCAACGCCGAGCTACGCGCAACAGGTCGACGCCGCCAAGAAATGGGTCGACGACGAATTCCAGCCCTCCACGCTCAGCAAGGACGAGCAGATGGCGGAAATGGAATGGTTCATCAAGGCGTCCGCGCCGTTCAAAGGCATGGAAGTCAGCACCGTCTCGGAAATTCTGAGCGTTCACGATTACGAATCGAAGGTGCTGACCAAAGCTTTCGCCGATATCACTGGCATTAAGGTCAACCACGAGCTGATGAACGAAGGTCTGCTCGTTTCCAAGATCGCGGTCGAAATCGCCTCGGGCAAGCCGATCTACGATTTCTGGATGAACGACTCCGACCACATTGGAACCCATCCCCGCTTCAACGACATCATCGACGGCTCGCTGACCGACTTCATGAACGGCGACGCGAAGGACATCACCAGCCCGACTCTTGATCTTAAGGACTTCATCGGTATCGATTTCGCCACTTATGTCGACGGCAAGATCTATGGCTTGCCGGACCAGCAGTTCGCGAACCTCTATTGGTTCCGACACGACTGGTTCCAGCGTCCAGACATCAAGTCCGGTTTCAAGGCCAAATACGGGTACGACCTTGGCGTCCCGGTCAATTGGTCGGCCTATGAGGACATCGCCGACTACTTCACCAATACCGTGAAGGAAATCGACGGCGAGAAAGTCTATGGCCACATGGACTATGGCAAGAAAGATCCGTCGCTTGGCTGGCGCTTCACCGACGCCTGGCTGTCGATGGCGGGCAACGGCGACAAGGGCCTGCCCAACGGCAAGCCTGTAGACGAATGGGGCATCCGGCTCGAGGACGGCCGTCCGGTTGGCGCTTCGCTCAGTCGCGGCGGTGACGCCAATGGCCCGGCGGCGGTCTATGCTTTAACGAAATTTGTCGAGTGGCTGAAGAAATATGCCCCGCCGGAAGCGTCAGGCATGGACTTTCTCGAGGCCGGCGCCGTGCCGGGCCAGGGGCATATCGCGCAGCAAGTCTTCTGGTACAGCGCGTTCACTCATGCCTCCACGGTGCCGACTCTGCCGGTCATGAACCCCGACGGCACGCCGAAATGGCGCATGGCTCCGAGCCCCCACGGCGCCTACTGGAAGGAGGGCATGAAGCTCGGCTACCAGGACGTCGGCCTTTGGACGCTGCTGAAATTCGCGCCGCGCGAAAAGGTAAAGGCAGGGTGGATCTACGCACAGTTCTGCACGTCCAAGACGGTGACGCTGAAGAAGTCGTTGGTGTCGCTGCACCTGATCCGCGAGAGCGATATTTGGGCCGACGCGATGACTGAGCTGGCGCCCAAAGTCGGCGGACTCGTCGAGTTCTATCGCAGCCCGGCGCGAAAGCTTTGGACTCCGACCGGCGTCAACGTCCCCGATTATCCGCGAATGGCGCAAGTGTGGTGGCAGAACGTCTCGAAGGCGATTTCCGGGGAACAGACCCCGCAAGAAGCCATGGACGGCCTGGCACGAGACGAGGACTCGATCATGGAGCGCCTGGAGAAGTCGGGCGTTCAGGGTGATCGCGGGCCCAAGATGAACGAGCCGAAGGATCCTGAATATTGGTATGCCCGGGCGGAGAAGGACGGCAACACCGCTCCNCAGCGCAAGCTCGCGAACGAGAAGCCGCAAGGCGTCACGGTCGATTATGACGAGTTGCTGAAGACCTGGAAGGCGCAGCTGCCGGCGCCGAAGAAGACCTGACGAACGTCGAAAAGGGAGCCGGGTCGATGCCCGGCTCCTATCGGCCTTCACGCCCAAGCCGGGAGACGGAGTCGGGCTCCGACCTCAAGAGCGACCACGAGCAGGGAAGTGGCGATGGACAGCGGGGCGCCCTCGGTTCGGAAGACGAACTCGGTGCTTGGCAAGATCGCGGTCTGGGGGCCGGGGCTACTGGTAATGCTCGCCGACACAGACGCGGGCAATGTCGTGACCGGCGCCCAAGCGGGGGCGACCTGGGGTTACCGGTTCTTGCCGTTGCTGCTCTTGCTCGCGCCGATGCTCTACATGGTTCAGGAATTGACCGTGCGGCTCGGAATCTTCACCGGGTGCGGCTACGGCGAATTGATCCGCACGCGGTTTGGCGTGGGATGGGCGTGGCTTTCACTCCTGGGCCTCGCGGCCGCCGTGATCGGTTCCTTGGTGACGGAATTTACCGGAGTGGCTGGAATAGGCGAGCTCTACGGTGTTTCGC
>JGI12635J15846_10002440_pt1 | contig 16273 bp, 14 predicted proteins | sample BlaSpr_A8_OM2_M2_FD_15846 | JGI IMG/M metagenome (IMG submission 15846) | reverse complement strand
GCAGGACATCAAACTCCACGAGCCGTTTAACAACCGCGAGTGTCTCCATTGCCATCTCGGCTCGCGTTCTTTTGAGCAAGGCGCCACTCACAATGCGGATCCGGCTACACTTCCAGCCGTGAAGGCGAACACATTGTCCTGCGTATCGAGTGGATGCCACGATGTGGTTCACAACGTGGGCCATTGGGGAGACAAAGTAAAGTTCTGGGACGGGGGTAGCTGATGCGATCCGGCGACTCTTTGAACCGGAGGCTTCGTATTTCAGGAATTCTGGTGATTATCGGGCTGCTTGTTGAGGCGCTCTGCCTCGTGTGGTCGCGGCCCATCGCGTTCGTTGTGCTTGTATGCCTTGGCGGCGCACTGATTGGCCTAGGAGTCCTGCTTTTTCTCTACTCGCTTGTATCCACTCCTTCTCACTCCGCAAGATCTTCTACCTCGCCCCAAGACAGAGATTGAAGACATATAGGATTCGCCAGGCGGCCTTTGGCGGGTGGCCGGGCCTTGATGTATGAGAAGATTTTGGGTGGCCTATCTTCCTCGCAACGCGAAAAGGTGGTCTTTCGCTTCGCTCTGGCATTTCTTCTATAAAAATAAGGAACCGATATGTCAAAAGTCCATGATTCTTTGAAAATCTTGAGGGGTTTAATCGTACTCGTTTTATTCGCCTCTGGATGCTCCGCCAGCAAGATATACGTTGGATCAAAAGGTGATCGAGACGCATTGCAGAAGACTAGCGAGGCCATTCGCGCTGCTTTTGCTCGCGGCGACGTCGCAAGAATACTGGCATATCATCATCCTGATGTGCTCAAAGGCCTCAGCTACGGGAAATCTATAGATGGCCGTGACGCTTTGCAGGCGGATTTGGCCGGAACGCTTCAGCGATTCAATCTGGAATGGCAAGAAAACCGGGTCGAAAGTACTTTAATTCAAGGCGACACCGCCGTTGAACTGACGGCTTTTACAATCAAAGGTACTCCCAGAAACGGAGGCGAGCCTTTCTTGTTCAAAGGCCGGGCGATGGTTGTCTACGTACGCTACAAAAAAAGCCCGACCGGCTGGGCCTCCATTCGCGAGCTGATCCAACCCGCAACCTGAGTAAGAACGATGATTCTCTGTATTTTACTTTCGACTTTCAACTGCTGACTGTTAACTGATTCCGTCCCCACTTTTCCGCAGCGGGCGAGTGGCCGGGTGCGGCATCCCTGCGGTTCTCAGGGTGCGGGTTTTGACCTCGCTCCGCTCGAAACCTACGGGGGCGTAACCGGGCCTCACAAACACCATTTTCGCGCACCAAATTCCCGCGCATCCCCATTCCTTTTATTAACTTACGCCCTATGCGCATGCCCCTCGAATCGTTACTATATAATAAATAACTTGACAAGTTATCAAAAACGCGGTACCATAGACCGTGAACTTTGGCTTCCAGCCCCGCCCAGCGCCCCCATCTTCTCTGCGACACCTCTGTGTCCTCAGCGCCTCTGCGTTATCCTTTTCTTTCTCTCCCCGCTCGTCATCCGTCACTCGTTTCGCAACCAATCCACTCGCGGCATTTAGTGGCTTTTCTCTCAACCTTTCAACTTTAGACCTTCAACTTTGCACCGCTTTCCCGTAACCCCTTTCCCTGCCACTCTTACAAGCCCCCTGCAAATCGCTGAAAACACAACCACTTTAAGCCCTGTATTTGCCACTCTTGCAAAAAACACCCGGGGGTGGGGTACTGTCCCGTCCCAGCTTTCTCTCGTTTTATTCGTCCTGCAGTCGTTAACTCTTTTAGAATCCGCACTTCCAAAACACAGGACTTAAAACCCTTTAGAATCCGCACTTCCAAAAAAAAGCCGGGGGGAGGGGGTCTTATTGTTAACCAGCTATCCGATGAGGATAGCTGTCCCGAGGAGCATCGCGACGAGGGACCTTTCTGCCTATCCGACAAAGGAGTCTGACGGTTTACGACAGCGTGCTCTGCAGCACTTCTCGAAGCAATTCCTGTTTTTGCTGGCTGAGTTTCTTGCCGCGTTCTGTGAGGTAGAAAACATCGATCGCTTTTTGGCCTTCCGTGTCGATCAGCGCGACGTCAATGTTGCAACCAAGCCGGGCCAGCGCCGATCCGATGTCATACAACAAGCCCGGACGGTCCTGCGCCATGATTTCGAGCAGCGTGCTTTGCGCCGAGGATGTATCGTCGTAGCCGACGCGCGTTTCGACGGCCACTTTGGGCGGTTTTGCTTTGCTGGCGTTTTCGCGGCTTTTCAGCAGTGGATCGAGAGGCGCTTTTCCGTTCACAATGTCTGCGAGGCTCTTCTGGAAGCGGGCGATTTCGCTGGGATTCAGTTCCAGCGTGTGGTGAAGGTCGACAAATTGAAAGGTGTCCAGCACTACGCCTGCGGCGTTGGCAAAGGCATCGGCCTTCACGATATTCATGCCCCAGCCAGCGAGCACGCCGGAGATGGTCGCAAACAGCGCCGGCCGGTCGGCGGTCAGCAGAGTCAGCGAGAAGGAATGGTGGCGCGCTTTCAGTTCGGTCTGCACGGGCTCTGCGCCCAATTTCCGGTAGAGCTGGAAGTGGGCGGCAATCTCCGGGGCAGAGTGCACCGCGCGGTAGCGCCGCGGGAAACCCTCGAGGAAGCGCTCAACCTCAGCTTTGTTCGCGCCGCCGGCGTGACTGCTGACTTCTTCGAGCAGGGGCACTTCGTCGGATACGTGCAGGCGGTCGCGGTCCAGCGTGCGGCTGAAGTGATTCGAGGTCGCCACAAAAAGCTGCCACAGCATTTCCGCCTTCCATGGCGTCAAGGCTTCCGGATTGACGGCGTGAATGTCGGCGTAGGTCATCAAACACAAGCGCTGCAGCCGTTCTTGCGTCGTAACAGTATCCGCGAATATGGAAACGGTTGCTGGATCGAAAATGTCGCGGCGCTGCATCGTCTCCGACATGTCCAGGTGATGCTCGATCAGAAAATGCACTTCCCCAATTTCGTATTCGGAGAGACGCAGCCGCGCCGCCGCGCTCTCCAACGCTTCCAGACTGCCTGTGACGTGGTTCTCAACAGCCATCCCCTTGCCCACGTCGTGGAGCAGCAGCGCGAGGATCAGCAAATCGCGTCGGTCGACCGTTTTCCAGAGCTGCCGGAAATGAGCCGCTCGCTCATCCGGCGGTTCGGCGAGATCTTGCAGATGTTCAATGGTGCGAAGCGAGTGCTCGTCGACCGTGTAGCGATGATAAAAATCGCGAACCACGAGGGAATCGATGGCTTTGAACTCTGGCAAAACGTCCATAAGGAGAGAGAGACGTTGCATGGGCCTGAGCGCCATGCTGGGATAATCAGCGGCGAGAATTTCCCGCAGCGTGGACCAGTTTATTTGCGTGTTTTTCTGGGGTAGCTCGGGATGTTTCAGGATGTAAAAGATGGCGCGTTCTGCTTCACGGCTCAGCGGCACGCCGGTACGCGCGGCTTCGGCGAACAGCGCAAAGGTCACCTGGCGGTCGGAAAGGGCCGGCTCATGGACTACTTCCAATAAGCCGTCCCGCACGGCGAACGGTTTGCCCTTGTCGGCTTCACTGCGTGCGCCGCGCGCTACATTAAACAAACGTTCACGCAAGGATGGCTGCACCGCGGGTTTTTGTTCGATATAACGGAGCAGGAGCCGGTTGAGAATACGGGCCTGGCGGAAATACAGGCGCATCCACTCTTCCGGACTGCGTTTCGCGCCGCGCGCCACGCCGGTCATGCCAAGAGAGCGCTCCGCCGCCGCGGTTTGCAGCTCGTACGTCAGCGTATTGTCGTTGCGGCTGTTGCTGTAATGCAGGAAGCACCGGATGGCGCTGAGAAAATCGACCGCGTTGGCTGCCAATTCTTCTTCGCCCACGCTGTTCCGCAGGGTATCTCTCTGTCCGTTGGCGATCTGCTTCAGCCACGCTGCTGCTTGATAGTCGCGGAGGCCTCCCGGCGCATCTTTTACGTTCGGCTCCAAATGATAAATCGTGTTGCCATAGCGCGCGTGACGCTCTTTGGTGAGTTTGGTTAATTCCGCAAGCAAAAACGGCCGCGCTTGTTTTTCCGGCCCCGCCAGGATTTTTTTGGTGAGACGATCGAAGAGCTCTTCATCGCCTGCCAGAAACCTGCGGTCCAGAAGCGCGAGATGAAATTCGGCATTGTCTTCTTCGATGCGTTTGCATTCCTCAAGCGTGCGGCCGGCGGAGCTCACGCGAAAACCGAGATCCCACAACGTTCGAGAGAAATCCGCAATCAGCGGACGAAATTCGGCCTCGGCTTTTTCGTTGCCGAATAGAAAGAGGATGTCCAGATCCGAGTAAGGGAAAAGCAAGCGCCGTCCGTAGCCGCCTAGCGCAACGAGGGAAAGTCCTTGCGGCTCTGTGTTATGCACGCGCAGAACTTCTCCAAAAATCTGCTGGGCGGTTTTGTCGGCCAGCGCGCAAAGCGCTTGCAGCGCGTCCTGCGCGCTTCCGCCCGCCTCAAATTGTTGCCGAATGCGTCGTCGTTCGTCCTCGGCCTGTGGTCCGAGGACGGACAAGGGAGTCAAAGAGCCTTGCATGATTTTTGCGGGCCGGTTGGCCGGATCAAGTCCTGGGCGAGCTGCGGTCGTCACTTCATTCAGAGCGCGTTTTCACCGCGCTCCTCGTTTCGAATCCGGATGGCTTCCTCAACCCGTGATAAGAATATTTTACCGTCGCCAATCTTTCCTGTCTTGGCCGTCTTTAAAATTGTGTCCACAGCGCGCTGTACCAGTGGATCCGGCAGCACCATCTCGAGCTTGAGTTTGGGCAACAGGTCCACGGTGTATTCGCGGCCGCGGTAAACTTCGGTGTGGCCTTTTTGGCGGCCGTGGCCGCGAACTTCCGTCACCGTCATTCCCTCGATGCCAATTTCGCGCAACGCATCTTTCACGGATTCGAACCGCGAGGGCTGAATGATTGCCTCAATTTTCATCATGAAAGTTTCTGCTCCGCCCATTGCCTGACGCTAACGTGTTTTTCACTCTCAGGACTCGAGGTTATACGCCTCTTCACCGTGTTGCGTGATGTCCAGACCTTCGATCTCTTCTGTTTCGGTCACGCGCACGCCGGTAATCATATCCGTTATTTTCAGCAGCACAATGGTTCCGACCAGCGCAAACCCCCAGGCAATCAACACCCCTACAAGCTGGTTGCCCAGCTGTCCCCAGTGTCCATCCATTCCGCCAACGGGCTTGCCTGCGCCGAAAATCGGATTGATTACTTGTTGCGCGAAAACGCCGGTCAGGAGCGCGCCGATCGTTCCGCCGGCCCCATGTACTCCAAAAGCATCGAGCGCATCATCATAGCCGAAGATCGATTTTACTTTCGTCACCATCCAGTAGCAGACCAGGCCCGCGATAAAGCCAATCGCCAGGGCCGGCATCGGTCCTACGAATCCCGCTGCTGGGGTAATCGCTACTAGGCCCGCAACCGCGCCGGAGATTGCGCCGAGAGCGCTGGCGCGTCCGTTTTTGATCCACTCCGCCAAACTCCAGCTTATTGCTGCCGCAGCTGTGGCAAAGTGCGTGGCCACAAACGCGCTCGTCGCCAGCGCGCTGGCTGCCAGTGCGCTGCCTGCGTTAAAGCCGAACCATCCAACCCACAGCAGACAAGCGCCGATAAAACTTAGCACGAGAGAATGGGGCGGCATCGGCTGCTTCGGATAGCCGGTCCGTTTTCCGAGGTACAGCGCGCACACCAGTGCTGAAACTCCCGAGCTGATGTGCACGACTGTTCCGCCGGCGAAGTCCAATGTTGGAAATTTACCGCCGAGGGACGCGTTTAGAAACCCGCCCTTGCCCCACACCATGTGGGCCAGCGGTGCATACACCACCAAGAACCACAGCGTCAGAAAAAGGACCGTGCCGCTGAACTTCATGCGCTCGGCTGTCGCACCGGTGATAAGCGCCGGGGTGATGATCGCAAACATGAGCTGGTAAATCATGAAGGTCGATTGTGGAATCGTTCCCGCGTAGTCGGGATTTGGGTCGGCACCCACGCCACGCAAAAAGGCGTGCTCGAATCCGCCGATGACCGGCCCATTTCCACCAAAGCACAAGCTGTACCCCACCAGCGCCCACAACACGCTGATCAAGGCCATCAGCAGGAAGCTCTGCATCATGATCGCCAGCGTGTTCTTCCGCCGCACCAAACCGCCGTAAAAGAGCGCCAGACCAGGTCCCGTCATCATTAGTACCAGCGCCGCGCTTACCAGCATCCAAGCGTTATCCCCAGCCGATTGCGCTGCGGTCACGCGCGTATCAAGTTGCGCCAATTTATCGTTTACTGCCTTGGAGGTTTCGGAAGATGCAGCAGACGTCGTGCCGGAAGTGGCTGGAGGAGAACTAGTTGCAGCGGAGGAGGGAGGTTGTTGCGCGAGGAGGGGCACAGCGGCGAGCACCATGGTCATAAGGAAACAACACTTCCAGCCCAGGTGCTTCATAGATATGTCCGCTCCGATGCGTTTGGGTTGCCCCGGCCTTGGCCGAGGCTACGCTGAAAAAGACACTGCCGGGGACCCGCCACTTTTTCGACTCGGATTATACGCGCGCCTAGCCAGGGTCACGTTTAGAAATTTGCATTCGTCAGATTCATTTTTCAGATTTGTTGCCCGGTTCACCAGGCGGCCACACCTCACCCAAGGCAATTCTTTCAGAGGCCATTCTTGCCTACCGGCGCTGCCATCGTATAATGCATCCCGGTCGTAAACCTGCCGCTCCTGCGGTTTCGGCGAGGCGGGGCGATTTTGCAGTTCCGAGCATGAGGTTCGAGCAAGTACCATGACCGAGCATCCGCCCATGGAAATCACCGTTCGGGAGTCCGGGACCATCCCGATTCTCGAAGTGCGCGGCCGCCTGACCATTGGCGATCCCAGCGAGCAACTCCACGATGCGCTAGAAGCTGTTGCCAAGGCTGGCGCTAACAAGGTCATCGTTGATCTCAATGGCGTTCCTCAAATTGATAGCTCCGGCATCTCGGCACTGGTTCGCATTTCCATCAAGCTAACCCGCGAAGGCGGTGCTTTGCGCCTAATCTGCGGTCCCGGCCGCGTGCGCGATGCCCTCACCGTCACGCGTCTTGTTGAAGCCATCCCCACTTTCGACACCGAATCCGCCGCTCTTGCTAACTTTGCCTAGGCCAAGCAACGTTTGCCACGCGCAGCGCGTCTTTTAGCTTGGGTGTACCTCTGATTCATCCAGTAGACGTCGATTTCAAGTCGAAACATATGGGCCTCTTTGCTAAAAAAGACCTTTTCCGTTATGTGTCCTGGCACCATCTCCCGCTTTTTGGGACTACTTGGCGCTCTGATGAATGCCGTGCTCATGGGTTCACTGATCAGCGCCTCGACGGGGGCCCAGGATGGTGCGCCGGCCTTGCCGCGCGCCGTTCGCGAACAGATGAATTTGCTCGCCTCGCGCGTAGCTGAGCAAATCCGCCAGTCCAAGATCGATCCCGCGTTTCCAAAGATCTTGGTGATCGATTTTTCCAACGCGGGCGACAAGCAGTTCTCCAAACTGGGCACCTTGCTTGCGGACGACTTGGCTCAGTCTCTCTCGGGTTACGCGTCAGGTTTTCAAGTGGAAGACCGCAAGTCTTTCAACGAATATCTAAGACAAAACTGGATGGGACTCGATGATCTTCAGAGTGAAGTCGTCTGCCTGACTCTCGCGCGGTCGATGGGAGGAGCTGGGATCATACGGGGAACCATCGAAACAGATGCTAATCAACAGCTACGAATCCGTCTGCGCACGGATGGACTTGGAGCAGCTTGGACTGGGGATGCACAATTTCCAATGACGGGGGAGCTGCAGGAGCTTTTGGGACAACCAGCTATTTCTTTCGCGCGCTCTGCCGACGCCGTGCCAGTCGAATCCGGCATCCTTCGGCCAGGAGTGGATGGAGCATCTTTGCCCGTTTGTGTTTTTTGTCCTAGTCCGAACTATACAGACCTTGCTCGCGTCGCGAAATACCGTGGCACGGTCGAACTTTCGTTGATCGTCACAAAGGATGGCGTCGTCAACTCAGTCTTGGTCTTGAAGGGGGCGCCCTTTTCGCTCACTCAAAAGGCGATCGACGCCGTTCAAAAGTGGAAATTCAAGCCTTCCAAGTTTCATGGACAGTCTGTCCCTGTCCGCGTCCCCGTCGACATCGAATTTCAGCTTTATTGAGAGTGGCTGTCATCCCGCCACAATCCCCCAGTCAAGCTTGAGAAAGTCTACGGGGACCTCCGAGCTTCACCCGAATTAAGTATCGTTGTGCTAAACTTCGCAAAAATGTTGCGACGCGGCCGCATTTCACGGTGGTTTGTTCCTGTGACGGCCTTCTCTTTTCTTGTCGTTGGATCCTCCTTTGCGCAGGTTCAGCAGATCTCGCGCGAATCAAATGCGCCCTATCGTGAAGAAATCAAGGCGCTCGCCGGGCGCATCCTCAAAAGGGCGGATAAGGCCAAGTGCCATAGCAACAGCTGCACCGTCCTTGTCGCAAATTTCACAACCCCGTCTGGCTCAACTTCACGCCTCGGCATTGAGTTGGCCGATTCCGTTTCGGCGGAACTTCTTGGTCAGGGAAACGGCATTCGAATCGTTGACCGGAGCCGCCTCCGGGAGTATCTCATTCGCGAGCACATTCCCTCTGACGCTCTGAAAGATCGCGAGGCCGCTCGCTGGCTTGCCACCGAGTTTCAAGCCAACGTGGTACTCCTCGGCACGATAGAGCGGCTGGGCGATCACTTCAATCTATTGATTGAACTTTTGAACATTTCCAACGACAAGGTCGGCCCGCAGGAAGGAATGAAGATTGCGGTCCCAGAACCGCAGGAAGCGTTCGCTCCTTTCGAACCTTACGACGAGGAGCGCCCTCGATCGGAGCCTACTCCCAGGCACGTTTCCCCACCTGTCCGTCCAGGAGCGAATGGGGCTAGCGTTCCGGCGTGCATCCAATGTCCTCCACCTCAGTATTCGAACGCGGCGCGAAAGGTAAAATTTATGGGAACTGTGGTTTTAGAGGTTACAGTTACGGCAGACGGCCGAGCCGCTGATATCAGCGTTCTCAAAGGCGTTCCATTTGGGCTTAATGGGGCGGCGATCAAAGCAGTGAGCGGGTGGAGTTTTAAAGCAGCGACTTACGGAGGCGAGCCAGTCGCTGCGCGAGTTCCAATCGAAACGACTTTTCGCCTCTACTAGCGGGAATCAACCGCCTTTTTTCAATTCGGCAAGGACTAGCTTCGCTACTTCTTTCAGCGTCTCGAATACACCCTGACCCTGAATGGCCACTCCTTCGAGTACGGGTTCGCCTTTTTTCTGAAGCTGCTTCGTTAGCTCCGTCACGGGCATGGCGTTGGGTAAATCGCGCTTATTCAACTGCAGGACGTACGGAATGGTATCGAAATTCAGGTTGTGTTCTTTCAAATGCTCCTGCAGGTTTTCCATGGTTTCGAAATTCGCGTCGAGCCGCTCTTCCTGCGAATCCGCCACGAACACGACGCCGTCCGCGCCCTTGAGGATGAGTTTGCGGCTGGCCTCGTAGAACACCTGGCCGGGAACCGTATAGAGGTGAAAGCGCGTTTTGAAACCGCGCACCGTTCCCAGATCCAACGGAAGAAAATCGAAGAAGAGCGTGCGGTCTGTTTCCGTCGCTAGGGACACCATTTTGCCCTTCTGGTTTTGCCCTGTGTGGTCGTACACCCACTGGAGGTTGGCGGTCTTTCCGCCCAGACCTGGACCGTAGTAAACGAGCTTGCAGTTAATTTCGCGCGCAGGAAAATTGATGAAAGGCACTTGTTCCTAACCAGAGTTCGGCCACAAATTTATAGCATACGCGGTGCTGGCAGGCCAGCATTCCGGCTGCGCCTGTCCCCCGTCGGATAACTTACTTACAGTTTCCTTGAAAACACCCTCTTTTCGATGCCTTTTTTCAGTACGTGCCGCCGGGCAGTAACTCATTTAGGTTCCGGCAATCTCATTTCCACTCGTTGACGCCGTCATTTTCCTCTGTTACGATTCGCCTCATGGCAAAAGCGCGCAAAGCCTCTTCGGGCTCATCTGGGCACGGCAAGGGTGCCGCGCATGGCCACTCTAACTCACTGAAAAAAAAGAACTTGCCTCCACCTCCCCCGGCTCAGCGCGGGGGCGTCGAGCTGGTTGATCCGCTTGTTCAGGCGCAGCTCAAGACTTACGACGAAGCGCTGGCCCTGTTCCACCAGCAGAAATTTGCCAAGGCCAAGCAGGAGTTGGAAAAAGTTCTCGAAGGGCCCAGCAAAGGCCTTGCTGACCGCGCCCGCATGCACCTGCGCATCACCGAGCAGCGCATGAAACCGAGCTCGGAGCAGAATCCGCGCACCGCCGACGAACATTACCAGCGCGGCGTGGCCATGATGAACATCGGCCGCTGGGACGACGCCCGCGAAAGTTTGATTAAAGCGCGCAAAGCTTCGCCGAAGTCAGACTACATTCACTATGCTCTTGCCGCTCTCGATTGCCTCACCGGCGAAGCGGATTCGGCTATGGCCAATCTCAAAGTGGCCATCGAACTCCGCCCGGAAAACCGCTACCACGCGCGCAACGATGAAGATTTCGCCTTCCTCCAGGAAGATCCTCGCTTCACTGAGCTTCTGTATCCGGAAAAAGACGGCACCGCCGGCTGAATCTTCGTGATTTGGTTTTCTTGCTCGTGCGATGCACGCCTCTTAGGAAACGTTTTATCGCTCGGTTTCACTACGTCATCCGGTGAAGAAAAAAACGCGCAAACCGAAAACACTCTCCCGCGGATTCCGCGTCGCCGCACTTGGCGGAGGCACAGGCCTCTCGACACTACTTCGCGGGCTCAAGGAGTACGTCGTCCGCCGCAGCGACGAGCATCCCAATTCAGACCGCCCTATTTCCGAGCTCACGGCCATCGTGACGGTCACCGATGACGGCGGCAGCTCAGGGCGGCTTCGCCGGGAAAACCGAGTCCTTCCGCCTGGCGACATCCGCAATTGCATGGTGGCCCTCTCGAAAGACGAGGCGCTTCTCGGGCGGCTCTTCCAATATCGTTTTCATGCGGGACGCGGGCTCATCGGCCACAATTTCGGCAATCTTTTTCTCGCCGCGCTCACACACGTCACCGGGGATTTCGCCGAAGCCATTCGCGTTAGCAGTAAAGTCCTGGCCATTCGCGGCCGTATCTTTCCTTCGACGCTTTCGAACGTCCAACTCGTCGCCAGGCTCACCAATGGCCGCACCGTCCACGGGGAAACCCGCATCTCCGCGAGCCAGACGCCTATAGAGAGAATTTCGCTTTCTCCCCGCCGCGTTCCGCCCTTCCCTGCGGTCATCGACGCCATCCGCGAAGCCGACTTGATTCTTCTCGGCCCCGGTTCGCTTTACACAAGCATCCTTCCGAATCTGCTCATTCCGGAAATCGCCGCCGCGATCGCCAAGTCCGAGGCTCCTCGCGTTTACATCGCCAATCTTATGACGCAGCCCGGCGAAACCGCCGCTTACTCTCTAGCGGATCATCTCCGCGCGATTCGTCATCACACGCCGCGCTCTGTCGTGGATTGGGTTGTGGCAAATCGCAGACCTGTTTCGCCGGAAGTCGCCAAGCGGTATCGTCGTCAAGGCGCCGAGCAGGTAGAGATCGATTTGCCAGAACTTCAGAAACTTGGCTACCGCGTCGTCCTCGACAATCTCCTCGAGGAGCACGGCGTCATCCGTCACAATCCTCGCCGTCTCGCGCGGCTTCTGCTCGAGGAGTTTCTTTCCTCTTAAAGTGCATGCCGGCGTCGACGCCACTTTTTTTCAGCAGAAGGCTAGGAGTTAATCCGCGCGGAGAGCCACATTGGGATCGACGGCAGCTGCGCGTCGCGCCGGTAAGTAGCTCGCGAGCACCGCTGCAGCCAGCAGCGTCAGGCCAACACCGCTGAACGTCAAGACATCGGTCGGAGGTATTTCAAACAGGAGCGATTTCAAAAACCCTGTCAAAGCGACCCCGCCGGCAATTCCTATCCCGATCCCCAACACGGCCAGCAGCATTCCTTGCCCGAGGACCATTTGAAGAATGCTCGCTGGGCGTGCGCCAAGTGCAATGCGAATTCCGATCTCGCGCACGCGTTGGCTGACCATCAACGCCATGATTCCGCCAATGCCCGCGGTGGCGATCAGCAGAGCCAGCCCCGCGAAAACTCCCAGAAGGCTTGCGGTGACTCGGGGCGACGCCATCGACTCGTAGCGCGCCTGCTCCAAAGTCAGGATGTGAGTGACGGCCGTCTGAGAGTCCACTTCATGCACTGCGCGGGTGAGCGCCTGAGCCATGCTCTGCGGTTCGCTGAGGGTGCGCACAATCAAAGTGCTGGGTTGCGGGTTCTGCCCCTGGCTGGCATAGAACTCCGGTGTAGGCGAACGGTCCAACCCAAATTCCCGCACATCTCCCACAATTCCCACGATGTTGACCCAATGTTTTCCGCCATCCGCAGAAACACGTTTTCCGATTGCATCTTCGTTTGGCCAGAACTGGCGCTTTGCCGCTTCATTGATGACCACAACGTCTGGCGCTTTATCCCTGTCCGTCGCCGCGAGCAGCCGGCCCGCTTTCAGAGGAATGCCGAGCGTCTTGAAATAGTCCGTGGAAACTGACGCAAATGTGCTGACCGGCGGCGCCTGGCCGGGTTCCAAAGCATGGCCCTCGATTTGAAAGGAGAAAGAGACAGACGCCGGACCGCCCGTGATCATCTCCGGCTCGAAGGGATATCTGCTCGAGATCGCCGCCGAAAGCACTCCCGGCTCCGATTGCACGCGGTCCACGAGCTTCTGGACAGCCATCTTGGTCTGGTCATCGGAAGTGTATTTCGTCCAATTGAAGGTAGTTCGCATAGCCAAAACGCGCTGTGGAACAATGCCTGCATCCACCTGCTGCATCTTGATAAGGCTCCGCAGCATCAGCCCTGCGCCGATAAGCAGGATGAACGAAAAAGCAATCTGGCAGACAATCAGTGCACTGCGCAAGCGATTCTGCTGGTGGCCCGTTCCCGCGCCGCTGCTCCCCTCTTTCAAGCTCGAAGAGAGATTTGCGCGGGAGAAGAGGGCGGAAAGTGTGCCAAACACAATGCTTGTACCCAGAGCCGCTGCCAGCGTGAACAGTAAGACCTGTGAATCAATGTGGATTTCTCTCGCGCGCGGCGTCAGCCGCCCCACAAAATCCGTAAGAAGTTCCAAGCTACCATAGGCCAACATTAAACCCAGAATGCTGCCCACAATTGCCAGCAGAAAACTTTCCGTCAGAAGTTGCCGCAGAATTCGGCTTCGACCCGCGCCAAGGGCACTGCGGACGGCCAATTCCCGTTCGCGCCGGGCCATTCGCGCTAGCGTCAGATTAGCGACGTTGGCGCACGCGATGAGCAGCACAAACGCAGCCGCGCCGAGCAGCAGCAACAGCGTCGGGCGAGCTTCCTGCGTCAACTCTTGCAGCAACGGCGTGGCCGAAGAAGTGAAGCCGACATTTTCCGGATACGACTTTGGATAAGCCGCTTTCAATCTGGCGGCGATGGTCGCGGCATCTGCGCTCGCCTGGGCCACAGTTACTCCAGGCTTCAATCGCCCGAACACTTCCATCATGCGCATGTCCCGATCTTCGAGATGCATCGGCGAGGAGCGAAACGGACAAGCCGAAGTCGCCATGTAGACGTCGTTTTCGTTGGGATATTGCGGGACCGGCGGGAGAACACCCACCACGGTGTGCACTTTGTCGTTCATCTCAAAGGTCTTGCCCACGATTCCGGGATCAGAGCCAAAATTGTTTTTCCAGTATTCGTAACTGAGGAGGAGCACCGGCGGGGCACCCAGCTTTTCATCGTCAGGCAAAAATGTCCGGCCCAGCAACGGCTGAACTCCAAACAGATCAAAATAGTTGGCGGAAACGACGCCGGTCCGGACGCGCTCTGGATCTCCGTGCCCGAATAGCGTGAAGGACATCGCGTGGTATTCCACTAACCCCGAGAGCGTCCGATTCTGCGCGCGATAGTCCTCGATCTCCTTCACCGAAAACCCCCAATCCTCGATGCTCAGCTTCTTTTCCTGCTGGCGGATGAAAATTAGTTGCTGCCCCTGCGGATAGGGAAGAGGACGTAGCAGAACGGAGTGCACTACGCTGAAGATGGCGGTGTTGGCCCCGATGCCCAGAGCGAGCGTGAGAACCGCGACAGCGGTGAACCCGGGGTTTTTGCGCATCATGCGAAATGCATAGCCACAGTCGCTCGTTAGGATTTGCCAGTGTTCTCTGGGAGCCGTGGTGAATATCCCGGCGATGGTTTCCTTCCAGAGCTTGAGCGCTCCCAAGACGCCGCCTCGCTCTTCCACTTCGCGCTGCTGTTCTCGAAAGACGCCTTCCATCTCGCCCTCGTAATTCGTTCGGAAATCGAAAGGCAGCACGCGAACCAACGCTCGAAACAGTCTTTGCGAAAAAGGCAGAGTCTCTTTTCCCATTATCGTGGTCCCTGCTATGCCAGTTTTGGATTTCGGAAAAGTTTCTTGGCGCGCGCCTGCCCAAGCGCTTCTTCCATGCGCTCCGCTTCGGCTACCGCGACCTCACGCCCAAATTCCGTGAGCAGGTAGTACCGGCGCCGCTCGTCGTCCAGCACCAGTTCGGGCCGTCGGTCCGATTCCGCGATAAGCCCCGCGCTTTCCAGTCGCGACAGGTTCCCGTAGAGCGTCCCGGCGCTTAGCCGCACCTTGTTCTCCGTACGCCGAGCAACCTCTTTCAAAATGGCGTACCCGTGTTTCTCGCCATCGGCCAGCGCCAGTAAGATGTGAAACATCGCCGGCGTTAGCGGCAGGAACGACGCGGTTTCTCTCTTCTTCGTCACGCATTCACCTCAAGGCACCATCTCGAACTCCGATATCCCGGCTCTATCGGCCAAGGGAAGACTATATCGTGATACGTTATAGTTGAGCTGCAGGTTCCCTGCCAAGCGAAAAAATCTCTAACTTGAGGTTTTCAGAGGGTTTCCCTGTGCTCAGGTTGCCTTCGCCAGTTCCCATCTGTCCGCTTTTGGGACGCCCTGTGTCGCCAGTGGGCAATTCTTCCTGCTGCGGACGGTAGGACGGAAGCGAGGACGCCAGTTTCCTTCATCCTTTTTCTGGTAGAGATTAGCGCTTCTTGCTAACGTTTCCGGCATTACAATCCACTCGAATTCCGGAGAAACCCATGTCGACATTTGGCCTTATTGAATATGCAGACGCGAGCTCGGAAGTTCGCGCCGTCTACGACGACATCATGGCCACGCGTAAGACCGATTGGATCAACAATTTCTGGAAGGCCATCGCGCACGACCCCGCAACGCTCAAACGCACCTGGGAGAGCATCAAGCAGATCATGGCCCCCGGAGCACTCGATCCACTCACCAAGGAACTGCTCTACGTAGCCGTCAGCGTCACGAACAACTGCCACTACTGCATCGCCTCGCACACCGCCTCCGCTTTCAAAAAAGGCATGACCGATGCCATGTTCGCGGAGTTGCAAGCCATCATTGGCATGGCCAACGAGACCAACAAGCTCGTCACCGGCTACCAGGTGGAAATTGACGAGCAATTCCGCCCACCGCTCAATCGTTAGAACGGTTTCTACCCACAGCACGGCTGTCCTTCAGGACAGGTGTTTCCCTCTTGGTACGCACGTACTATGGCTGCAAAGCATGGGCGAAGCCGACCATGTAGACATTCGGGGATAACCCTGTTTCTGGGCGGGCTACACAAAAATTCTGCGAACACAAGTGAGCATCCTATGGCGCCAATTAGCAAAGACCCGGCAGTCCTGACAGCCCCACCGGAGACAGTCGCCGGGGTTTCTCCCGTACCAGTCCCGCGGCACGAAGATACAGCTACAGCGAGCCGACCCCAGCCCGTCGCGCTCGAGGTGCCGGTAACGGTCAACGGCGCTCGTGCCGTCGAGGGCAGTGACAAGCGCGAGCCATTTTCTGAAACGACTAAGACGGTCCTGGTTTTTGGCAACGGCGCAGTCATCCGCCTGGGGTCGCCGGTGTCGGCTGGTCAACTGCTTTTCCTCACCAACGAAAAGACAAAAAAGGAAGTCGTCTGCCAGGTTGTCAAATCGAAGAATTACAAGAGCGTCAGCGGTTATGTGGAACTCGAATTCACGGAGTCGGTCGTTGGCTTCTGGGGAATGCGCTTCCCGTCAGACCGCATAGGCCCGCAAGCCCCTGCCATTACGCCGGTTGCCTCGTTCCCGCCCGCAGCCAAAGGCAATCCAATTGCGCCCGTCTCAGCGGCA
>JGI12635J15846_10002436_pt1 | contig 16286 bp, 12 predicted proteins | sample BlaSpr_A8_OM2_M2_FD_15846 | JGI IMG/M metagenome (IMG submission 15846) | reverse complement strand
ATCGTGCACCCGGACGATATGCGCGCCTTGAAGAATGCTCGCCGCCACCGTTGCTGCTGTTCCCCAGATTCGTTCCCCGGCCGGCGAAGGCTTGCCATTCCGCGCAAGCGTCCCACCAAGAAACCCCTTGCGGGAAGTCCCAACGAGCAGTGGGTATCCCAGACTTGCAAGAGCAGGCAGTTTAGCCAGCAATTCGTAATTCTGCGCAAAGCTCTTCCCGAAGCCGATCCCCGGATCGAGAATAATCTGCGATTTGCGCACGCCCGCCCGCCGCGCAATCGCCACGGATTCGCGAAGCCCGCGGCTGACGTCTTTCATCACGTCCTTCGCCCAGGGCTTCCTCTGCATGGTGCGCGGCGTCCCCCGCATGTGCATCAAAATGAGCGGCACGCCAAATCGCGCTGCGACCTCGGCAATCTTCGGCTCCTGCTTCAGTCCCGAAATGTCGTTCAGAATTTCCGCCCCCGCCCCGACCGCCATCTCCGCCACGCTGGCCTTCTGCGTGTCAATCGAAATGGGAATTTTCAATCGCCCGCGCAGCGCTCGCAATACGGGCAGCAAACGCTCCAACTCTTCATCAGCCGTAGTGCCCGTGGAACCCGGCCGCGTGGACTCCGCGCCGATATCCAGAATGTCCGCGCCGGCCCGCTCCATCGCCAGCGCAGCCTTCACGGCGTCCGTTGCCAGGAAAAATTTCCCGCCATCCGAAAAGCTATCCGGCGTCACGTTTAACACGCCCATCACCAGCGTGCGCTCGCCCAAGACAATCGTCCGCCCGCCAACAAGCAACTTGAATTTCTTTCTAACTATCATGGATTCCGAAAATCAGAGTGAAGGTCAAACCAACTCGCGTAGGGGCCACCTTCAGGTGGCCCCGCCCGCCTGTGGTGCGTTCTGGTGCGGGCGCCTTAAAATGAAAACAAACCACACCTAAGCTGACCGTGCGCTCTTCACCAGTCACGAGTCCCCAATCACTGCTCACCAAATCTAATCCAGGTCGAAATCGCGGATAGGCTTCCCGGCGGGCGCGTCTTTGGCCTTCTTCATGGCCTCTTCGAATTTCTTGGCGAGAATATCTTCCTTATTGGTTTCCTGGAACCACGAGTCCGCAAACTTGTCCTCGCGGTTTTTTTTCTGCTCTTCCAGAATGCTCGCCGCCTTGGTCAAATCCACATCCGGCCCGGGCTTCACCGGAGCCGTATGCGAAAGCACCGCGCCAAACACCGGGTCCACCACCAGTTTCGCCTGGCAGCACGGGCAAGTAATATTCAGGTTTTCGCCGTCTTTCAGTCCCATGGCCGTATTCTACTCGCTCGCTTGCTGTGTGTCATCGTGCTGCCCGCGTCATTGCTGGTTCCGGCGAGGCACAAAGGTTTATTGAACAACCTGTGGCAGCCCCTGGCCCAAAACCGCCGAGTCCATGATCGGCATGAACACAAGTGTGCAGTCCTTCGAATACACGCTGCACGACAATACTGCCAACCGAACAACGCGAGTTGGCGCCACGTCAGGAAATGCCTGAGGATACTTGAGTGCATTGAGGGCGCCGCTGGCGGGCGCGAGTTCACCATCCCCGCCCGTGAATCTCACCCGAATCTGCGGTTCGTTTGTCATAGAAACAACAACATGCGAAGTCACAAAATTCTTCGACAGCTTCATATGAAAGGGCACGGAGATAGTCCTCATGTCGCTCATGGCCATATTTCCGTCGGCCGTTCCTTTCAAAAACGGGCGCAGCCTCTCCATTTCATCGGAAAGTTTCTTTCCCGACCCGTCGCCTTCAAAGAAGATCGGCGCAGCCTTGGCCATGTTGCAGATCGCCGCCGCCTTCACCTTTTTCCCCTCCGCTTCGTACACCTCCACCAGGTGTTCGCCGATGGAGCCGCTTTGCAACAATTGCCACGCAGCGGAAAGGTACTGCTCGGCGGCTGCGGTGTCATGCATGCGGAATTTGATCCACCCCAGCGTATCCCACGTATGAGCGAGTTGCGGCATAAGGCCGAGATCCGCCGGCGTGATGTCCTGGATATCTATCTCCATCGTTCGTGAGGAGATTTTTGACGCTGCCCTGGTCGCATATCGAGCTGCATCTTCCATGCCCGCATCGCTCCGGGCCAGGGCGCTGGCGACTTCTCCGAGCGTTCCTGCATCGGTTTCCTCCACGATGCCCTTGTGCAATTCGGCAATCGCCTTTTCGACGTCAGGCAGACGCAGATAGGCAAGACCCAAAGCCACCGAAATCTCCGGCGGCACTGTCTTGAGGGTTCCGGAGGCTTTCTCCAGCATCTCAAGCGCCTCCGCGGTTCTCCCGGCGTTACAGTACGCGCGGCTCAGTTCCACAAGTGTTTCCGTATCTTCCGGGTCTGCTTTATGGGCTTCCTCGAGTTTTGAAACCAACGCACCGGCACTGTCCTTCAATGAATAGTGGAGGTTCACTCCCGAAAGTGTTCCGCCTCGGACGAAAACATATCTGCTTTGAGCGTCATCGATGGCTTTCACCAGTGTGTTGTATGCCGGGCGCTGAGCCGCGGCTATTTCGCTTTCAAGTATCTTCAGACGGCGCTCGCCTTTGAGTTCGTTGTTGCTGATGGCATAGCTCGTCGTGAACTCCAGATAGGGTGTCTGCCGGTCCGCTTGCTCCGGCACATCCGCCGTATAACCGGGAGGAAGCTTTATCGAGCACTTGTAATCGATCTCCTTCAGGGAGCCAAGCGGCAGCTCATCTTTAGAGCGAAGCTGCTCCTCATTCAATTCCGGTAGAATCAGCGGCGGCAAGGGAAGCGTGATTCGCTGGTTTTTCCAGTCCGAGTAGTCGGGCCGGTGATAGGAAAAGGCGATCCAGAAGGGATGTCCGGTATCCTCCGGTGAGGCCGCGCTGACGTCGGTTACTGTGCCCCCAAAGCCCAACCGCTCCATCAACACTTGCGTCAACTCGTTCCAGCGATTGCCGGGCGTCGCGCGAAAGGCCAGCCGCAGATCGAGTTCGCCGTCTCCCCGGTCCTCGAACCGCATCTTCGCTTCCATCGTCCCTTTCGCATCAATCGAGCCGGTGACTTCAACTTTTTCATAGTCGGGAATCGGTTCCGTGGGCGGCGTGGTGACCAGCGCGGAATTGCCGTTCGGCAGGCTGGCAAGGCCCCGGCGGTCGCGCAACACCGGAACAAGATACCCGAACGGGGCGAGTTCTGCCGTCGTGTCGAGAAATACGTATGACTTGTCGCGCGGAATTCCAGTGATCACGTGATCGAACAGGCTCGGTGTCGGAAACTTTGCGTCAATCCTGAATTTGGAGCTGATGAGTACGGGGCTGGCATGAATGCCGCTGGCTTCCAGAAGCGCGGCAAGGAGCGCGTGTTTGTCTTTGCAATCCCCGTAACGATTGGACAACACGTCGGAGGCGCTATGCGGTGAATAGCGTCCGATCCCAAGTGCGATTCCTATATAACGGAAGCGTGTTGAAACGAAATCGTACAACGCCCGCAACTTTTCTTCTTCGCTCCCTTTCCCTTTGGTGAGCTCATCGGCCTTTGCTTGTATCTCAGGTGTCAGCTTGATCTTCGGCTGAATCTGGGAGTTGAACCACTCTCCCACCTCGCCCCAAGACGTAAAAGAGGACAATTGAACGTCCGGCGGTTCCAAGCCGTGATAGTTTTTCTCCCACGCCGGTATTTTGGAAGTTTTGGGTTCCGTCAAATTTGACGTTTCATAGGTATAGATACGCCGCAAACCCTCTTCGCGTATCGTCGGTTGCGCCTTCGAGTTCCTAATGCTCACCTTCACTTCGCGCGGCAAATCAATTTCCAAAACTTCTTTCTGGCACACTCCCGCGTTGAAAAACGAATGATCGAACCAGAAGTGCCCCGGCGCCACAGGATCGTGCACCGTCCAACGCACCTCTATTTCCAGCAAGTCGCCCACCGACAACGATTTCACCGCGATATGTTTTTCCCGCTGATCCGTATACATCGGAGCCTCGCGGCTGACGGCGGAATCAAGCTCCTGGATATCCGAAGACGGCGTCTCCACCACGCTCCCGTCCGGTTTCCGCACCCGCACGTAGCGAACCTCCAGCGAGTCGAAGCTGGAAGCGAAAGGATAGACAAGCAGTCCAAAGTCGCGCACAGCTGACTCGGAATTCATTCGGATGCGCACCACCGTATCGCGCGAACCTTTTCCGTCCGCCTCAAAGTTCACCTTGGTCTGGAGAAGTTCAACGACAAAGGGCGCGTTTGCCGTGGCCGGCGGCGCAGTCGGCGGGGGTTGCCCAGCTTCCGCTTTTTTCGGCGCAGCGGAAGGCGCCTGCTGACTCCGCGCGTCCGCGGAAAAGAAGGAAAGCGCGATCAACAGCAGAACAACCGGGGTCTGGAACACTCGAAGATTCCTTTGATGTTGACTTCCGATGATAGTAACCCGGAAAAAACAATCGCGACAGGAATTTACGGCCTGCCGCGAAAAAAAAGGGGCACGATGGCTCGTGCCCCTGTATCAGAAGTGAATTGTAAGCTGGCTCAGGCTTTTGCCGGGGAATCCCCGCGCGTGAAGCCCGGCGCGGGGCGCATTTCCGGGCGAACCACCTTTGGGTCCGCGGCTGGAGCGCCTTGGGGAGGTACTGTGGGAGGTGTCCGCGGCTTCTCGGGCAGCGGTTTGCCTTCCATGAGGAGTTTCACTTCGTTGGCGTCGAGGACTTCGCGCACCAGCAATGCCTGCGCGATGTTGTCCAGCGTCTCCTTGTGCGTGGAGAGAAGATTCTTTGCCGCCTCGTAACCCCTGTTGACGATCCGCTTCACTTCGCGGTCAATCTGCAGCGCGGTGTCTTCGCTGAAGTCGCGATGCTGGGCGATTTCCCGGCCCAGGAAGATAGCTTCTTCCTTCTTGCCATACGCCAGCGGGCCCAGGTCGCTCATGCCCCATTCGCAAACCATGTTGCGGGCGATGTCCGTGGCGCGCTCAATGTCGTTGCCAGCGCCGGTGGTGATGTGCCCCAGGAAAAGTTCCTCGGCGCTGCGGCCGCCCATCAACACGGCCAGCATGCCTTCCAGGAATTCCTTCGTGTACGTGTGCTTGTCCGCCTCGGGCAATTGCATCGTCAATCCCAGCGCCATGCCACGCGGAATAATCGTCACCTTGTGAACCGGATCGGCGCCCGGGGTCATCGCCGCCACCAGCGCGTGCCCCGCCTCGTGATACGCCGTGTTCCGTTTCTCTTCGTCCGACAGGATCATGGACTTGCGCTCCACGCCCATCAGCACTTTGTCCTTGGACATTTCAAAATCGTCCATCGCCACGAACTTCCGGTTTTGCCGCGCGGCCCACAGCGCCGCTTCGTTCACCAGGTTCGCCAGGTCGGCGCCGGAAAAGCCCGGCGTGCCGCGCGCGATGATCGAAAGATCCACGTCATCCGAAAGAGGAACCTTGCGCGTGTGCACGCGAAGAATCTCTTCGCGGCCCTTCACGTCGGGGCGCGCCACAACCACTCGTCGGTCAAAACGCCCGGGGCGCAACAGCGCGGGATCGAGCACGTCGGGACGGTTCGTCGCCGCAATCAGGATCACGCCTTCGTTGGATTCAAATCCATCCATCTCCACCAGCAACGCGTTCAGCGTTTGTTCGCGCTCATCGTGTCCGCCGCCCAAGCCCGCTCCGCGATGGCGGCCGACAGCATCGATTTCATCGATAAAGATGATGCAGGGAGCGTTCTTCTTCCCTTGCTCAAACAGGTCGCGCACGCGGCTCGCTCCCACGCCGACGAACATCTCCACAAAGTCCGAACCCGAAATCGAGAAGAACGGCACGTTCGCTTCACCGGCAATCGCCCGCGCCAGCAAAGTCTTTCCTGTGCCCGGAGGCCCGACGAGCAGCACGCCCTTCGGAATGCGCCCGCCCAGTTTCTGGAATTTCTGCGGGTCCTTCAGGAACTCAATAATCTCCTGCAGCTCTTCCTTGGCTTCATCGCTGCCTGCAACATCCTTAAATGTCGCTTTCTTCTGCTGTGCGGAGAGCAGCCGCGCACGCGACTTGCCGAAACTCAACGCCTTGTTTCCCCCAGCCTGCATCTGCCGCATCAGGAAAAAAACAAATCCGGCGAGCAACAGCAAGGGCAGGGCATTCAGAAGGATCAAGACCCAATCGCCGCTGCGCACTTCCTTCACGCTCAGTTGAACGGCCTTGTCCCGCAGATTCTTGGTGATCTCCGGCGCGTTTTCCTTGGGGATGGTGACGCGGAATTTGCGGTTTGCCGGCCGGACGTACTCGCCCTGCATCTCGTAGCTGTTCGGCGAGAGGTACATCGTCACTTCCTTGACGTCGCCCTCGTCCACCTTGGCCATGAATTCGCTGTAGCTTGGCGTGTCTTCACGCGCCGCCTGCCCGTTGGCGGAGACCAGTTTCCAGAGCATCACGCCCAGGAAAACGATCGAGATCCAGAATAGAATTGTTTTTGCCGTGGAATTCACATTGCCCTCACAATCAAGCCCGTACAAAAAAGCTCAAAAAAACCGCTGGCGACCTTAACGCTTTCGTTTCCTTGTCCGCTTGGAACCGCCACCTGCGCGGTCGCCGCTAACCAAAGACTTGCCGTTACGCCCCAGGCCGTTCGACCCGGCCAGCCCGTACCCAGACCACATTAAATTAGATGCAGTCTGAAAGCCAAAGTAATCGGGCTCCAGGGCCACGCGGCGCTTCGAAGCCTTGTCCAGCAGGACCGCCAGGCGCAGCGAGCGGGGCTTGCTTTCCCCGATGCGCCGCAACAGAAATTCCTGCGTAACGCCGCTGTCGAGCACCGCATCCACCAGCAAAATGTCGCGCCCCTTGAATTCCGAGGGCTCATCGCCGCCGCTGGTGGTCGCGCGATTCTCGAAAAAAACTTCGCGCCGCACCCGCCCGTCCATTTCGACGTCGCGCACTTCCTCGCGCACAAAATGCACCGCCACCGGACCATCGATGGCTCTAACCAGGTCAGCCGCAAATACAAACGAACGATCCATCGTAACCACAATATCCACTCGCCGGCCCCGGTACGCCTGCGAAATCGCACGCCCAATCGTTTTCACGCGGCTGGCAATGCGTGCCGCGGAGTAGGAAGCGACTCTTGCCCGGCTCACGATGAGGATTCCTCTGTAATCACCACCGCTGCACGGCTCCCTTCAGCCACTGCAAACTCGTCGGCCACCGGCAAACCCAAGACCCATGCTAGTTTCCCCGCACTTGTCAGCACAGGCCAGCTTTCTTTTTCCCAGCGGCTTACGCCCAACTCGTTCAAAAGCCGCGCCACCGTGTGCCGATTCTGATGGCCCGTTGGCCGCATGGCATCCCCAGCACGCCAATTCCGCAGTTCAAGGGGCGCGCGCAACCGCCCATGGTCCAGAACCGCCCGTGTCTTACTAGTTTCTCGCCCTTCCGAGGGCCAGTCAATCACCCGAACATGCAAGATGCGAGAAAGTGCATCAACGCGCAACTCCCCGCCAATCGCGGGCAGTTGCACGCTCATCGAGAAAGTCGCCGGCTCGGCATTGTCCCCGCGGGTAGCAGCGGCGCGGAACACCAGAGAATCACGCTCGCGGCGCACTTCCACTCCGCCGGGCAATTGCAGGATCTTTCCCGAGTGTCCGCACCGGGTTAAATGAAGAACCGCGTCCACATGTTGCGATCCCAATTCTCCCCTGCGAGGCTTCACGCTCTTTACGATCTCGCGAACCATCCGCTTCCTCAAGGCGTATGTGTTTGTTTCCGAAAATCCCTCTTGTTCACCGCTGGTTTTCAGGTGTTGTTTCGGGCTCCCGGCAACCTCCTGAACAAGAACGGAAATGCACGCTCCAGTCTCTTTTGCAACTGCCTTCACCCGCAATTGGGCCATGTAATCAAGGTAGGCGTTGTCTTCTCGCGCAAGCTCTGCCAGTTGGCATAGATGCTCGACAACCGAGCTCTGAAATTTCTTCTCCAAAAAAGGTAACAGCTTCTGCCGGATGCGTGCTCGCGTTCGCGTTTCATCCCGGTTGCTCGCGTCCTCGCGCCAGGCCTGGCGTTTGTCCCGCAGGTACGTGCGCAGTGCCGTCCGTCGGATTCCGAGCAGTGGGCGGAAAACGCTTCCCGCTTGCGGGTGAATCCCGGCAAGCCCCGCGAGTCCCGTGCCGCGCAAAATGTGCGCCAGGACCGTCTCCGCCTGGTCGTCCGCGGTGTGCGCCACCGCAACGCGCGACACCCGCCCTTCCTTAACAACCTGCTCAAAATACGCGTAACGCGCACGACGCGCCGCGTCTTCAAGATTCGCCCGCTCGCGCCGGGCTTTCGCGGCAACGTTTTCGCGCGCGACAAAAAATTCCAGCCCATGCTGCGCGGCAAGCTTGGCCACGAATTTTTCATCGGCGTCCGACGCATTTCCCCGCAACTTGTGGTTGAAATGCACCACGCAAAGAACAACGCCCAATTCTTCGCGCAGCTCCACAAACAATCGCAGCAGCCCAACGGAATCCGCGCCGCCTGAAACCGCCACACCCACGCGATCTCCCGCGCGCAGGAAATTCTCTTTTTCAAGTATGGTGCGTAAGTGTCGGACGAGTTTGGACCGCTCGGACTTCATTTTTCCTTGGCTTCGCTGCCTACTAGCTTCTCGACATCGGCTATTTCCTTGGGGATGGCGGCGCTCAAGATTTCCGGCTCGCCTTCTGTGATCAGGATGGTGTCTTCCACGCGGAAATGCATCTGCTTGTCGGGAAATTCCACGATCGGCTCCACCGTCACCACCTGCCCTGGCTTGATGGGACCGCTCGGACGCAGTACATCGTGCGTCGCGAGCCCTACGAAGTGTCCCGGCCACCCATACCATTGGCTGCCAATGCCCGCCTTTTCAAACACCGCTTTTCCCGCCGCTTCGGCTTCTTCGTAGGTGTGCCCAGGCTTCAGCAGCGCGATGGTGGCTTTCTGCGATTCCAGGTCCACGGCATACCATTTCGCTTGCTCCGCCGTGAATTTTCCACTGATGTTGAATGTCCGCGTGATGTCCATAGTCATGTGGTCCAGCGAGGCGCCGTAATCAAACACGACAAGCTGGTCCGGCTGGATGACATTGCGGTTGGAAAAGTAGTGCCACGTGTTGATGTCTTTTCCGGAGCCGACAATCGCCAGATAGGCCACGCCCTGCGCGCCGTGACTGTAGAAATAGCCGTAGGCGCGCGCTTCGATTTCGTACTGATACATTCCCGCGCGGGCGTGAGCGATCGCCGCGCGGTCCCCTTCCGCGCTGATTTTTCCGTTGCGGCGCAGGACTTCAATCTCCTTTGGCCGCTTGATGTTGCGCATCGAATCGATGATGGAAGTCACGTCGCGCAGCTTGGCCATCGGATAGCGTTCCCCCAGCAGCTTCGCCGGGGCCAGGTCCTGCGGAGTTTCCTCGTGATACGGGTGCGCAAATTTCCATGCGTGATCGCGGCCTACTTCGGAGCGCGCGCCGTCGGCCTTGTCCGGAAAACCCAGCCGCACCCACAAGTCAACTTGCGGATGGGCGCTTAGAACTGTTGAGAGCCAGATATCGAGGTTGCCGATGGGTTGCACAACAGGGAAGCCAAGTAGCTTCGCTTCCTCCGCCTGCGACAATAAATTTGGGCCGTAAACCTGCGCGGTCCGCCCAACCTGTTGGGGTTCGAACAGGGTGATTTTGCCGCTGGCATTGTCGATGGCCAGCACCGCGCCCGGATCCTGCACTCCGGTGTAGTAGTAAAAATCATTGTCCTCGCGGTAGTGCGTAGCTTCCGCGATCTCGTTGCGCGCAAACAGGAGCGTGTAGCCGGTCTTCGCCTGCGCAGTCAACTCCGCGCGCCGCGCCATGAACTCCTGCGGCCCGCCCAGATCCTCGATGGCCTGCCGGTCGGTGTACTGCGCCGGCGCCGCAGCGCCGAACCCTAAACACAACAACGCAACAATCGTCAGTTTCCGCATGTCGTTGGCCCTCGGTTGAATAGTAGCGGCGACATTGTAGGCCGCCAGGCCGGAAAAGGGAAACCGCGGACGCGAATTGGTATGACCGGACCCCCACCCCCCTGTTTTTTCGTAAGAGACGTAGGGAAAGGACTTGCTGGCGCAGTCTGCACGTGGCGGAAGGATTGGACTAGGGGAAATGGCAGCGGCAACTTGTGGAAATTGGCGCAAAATGAGTCAGCGGAACGGAGGAATAAGAGAAGAACCCTTCGGCGAAACTCAGGGCAGGCCCTTCGGCAGGCTCAGGGCGGACATCCTTCGTCGGATGTCCAGAGACCAATCCCCGCGCGAACATGGGGCATTATCCCGCGCTATTTACAATGCAGCAATAGTATTTGTAGTACTGGGACGATTTTTCGGGGTAAGAGTAACGGGAGGGAAGTCTACAGCTGTTAGCCTACAGCTGTTAGCCTACAGCCTTTAGCCTCGGAGCGGAGGAAGAGTCTTCAAGCCGGTCGCAATCCCCGGGGTTAGAGCTCAAAAGGGAAAAGTGGCCCACCCTTTCCCTCCTGCGCCTGCCTGCGGCAAGCAGGGCGAGCAAGCCAAAACCGAAAGGGAAGGCCACCCAAGAGGTTTTTGCGAATTGAACGCGCCACCCGTCAATCAAGGTTCAGCCGGTCTTCGCTGAGAGCCACGCGGCCGCAATCAAACACACTGTAATCAGGGTTGAGAAAACGATGGGGATGGTGAAGGCGTATCTCCAGCTCAAAGCTGTGACTGCGACAAAGCAAATGGCGAGCGCCCACGCAATGCTGCGCACGCGTGCCAAAGTCTCTGCCGGAAGTCCGCCCAGCACCCACGCTAATACCGCCGCGAACATAAGAAACACGGAGAAAAAAAGCCCGAACGCGCTGAAGAAGTCCCAATATGTCCGGGTAAACCCTTGCGCGTCAAAGTGGACGGAGCGCATTAACGCAAGAACCGCGTCCGCTCCCCATTCCGGATTATTCTGGCGAAACCCAAACGTGTGTCCGGCGGCAAAAAGCAGCAAAAGAACAGAAGAGATTCGGTAAAGGATTGGCGCTTTCACGGTCTGCCTCCTGAACATTCGCGGATGCAGTTTACTACATCAGTCAAAGCGAATCCTGGGACCCGGCGGTTGACGCGATTGGGCAGGAGGGGTAGGCTTTCGGTCAAGCAAACCCTCAAAACAGAAATCCCGGTTAGGGAGCTGCACCGCCTATCTTGCGGGGCACGACGCTTGCAACCGCCAGCGAAGAAAAGGTCAAGCACCATGCACTTCGTGAACATTCCGGCCGGGAACTTCATGATGGGCTGTTCAGCAGAAGATCCTGAATGCAACGCCGATGAAAAGCCGGCTCATCGAGTATCGATCACTCGGCCTTTTGAGATGGGCAAATACCAGGTGACGCAGGCAGAGTATGAAGCTCTGATGGCTGTCAATCTGAGCTATTCCAAAGGCCCGAATCTCCCGGTCGAGGGCGTGAGCTGGGATGACGCGCAGAAGTTCTGTGAGGCAGTGAACCGCAAGGCGGACAGCTACCGTTATCGCCTTCCGACGGAGGCGGAATGGGAATACGCGGCACGCGCCGGAAACAGTTCCTGCCGGTACGGACCGTTGGTTGAAGTTGCCTGGTCCCGCGACAACTCCAGCGGTAAGTCCCATCCCGTGGGCGAGAAAAAGCCGAATGCATTTGGATTGTATGACGTGCTGGGGAACGTCTGGGAGTGGGTGCAAGACTGGTACTCGCTGACATATTACAGCCACAGCCCGGAATCCGACCCGAAGGGCCCGGACAGCGGAGAGTATCGCGTGTCGCGCGGCGGCTCCTGGCGCGGAGTCGTCAGGGGGCACGCGCGCGTTTCCTCCCGTTATATGCTTAAGCCCAACGTGCGGAGCATTGTAGGCGGGTTCCGCTGTGTGCGCGAACGGCTCCCCTGACGATTTCCTGGCGCGGGCGCAATTTTTGCGGCCAGCTAGCGTACTACCTGTACAGGAGGGGAACTCATGCGAACAATTTTGCGAATCGTGATGGTCTGTCTGCCCATGGTCTGTCTGCTCGTCCCGGCCGGTGTCACCTTGGCTCAGGAGAAACCTGCCGCGCCGGCCCCGGATAATCCGCTCAGCACGTGGACCAAGAAGGCCAATGCCAGGGTGAAGGACATCCTGCTGCGTTCCGCGCAAAAAATGCCCGAGGAGAACTACAGCTTCAAGCCCACGGACGCGGTCCGCAGCTACGGCCAGATCATTGGACACGTGGCGGACGCCCAGTACCTGTTCTGTTCGGTCGCGCTCGGGGAGAAGAATCCCGCCCCGGACATCGAGCACACCAAAACATCCAAAGCGGATCTGATAGCGGCACTGAATGCCGGGTTCGCCTACTGCGACAAAGCCTATGACGGCATGACGGACGCGTCGGCGGTGCAGACGATCAAGCTTTTCAGCAACGACGCGCCGAGGCTCAGCGCGCTGACGGTCAACAACATGCACAATATGGAACATTACGGCAACCTGGTCACATACATGCGGCTGAAGAACATAGTTCCACCGACCAGCGAGGCGCCGCCGCAGCCACAACCGCAACCGAAAAAATAACGTGTCTCTACCCCGTTAAAACGGCGCCGGTCTGAAAACCGGCCACTACACAAAAGCGTCGACAAGGTAACCCAAGACCCGGGTACCAAAAACCGGAACCCGGGGCACCCGGCATCGTGGTTGGGTTCCGTTGTGTCCGCGAACGGGCCTCCTGAACTTTCGACGGGATCCGCGGTGTGTACCAGCCGGTAACTCCCCCTCCCCCCTGTTTTTTGTAAGTGACCGAAATGAAGGACTTGAAGTGCTTTGATTTCTATCAGTTTTGAAGTGGTGGAAACACGGGACTTAGCTGCGAGGTTTTTCGGGACGGGAAACTGCGCGGTGTGTAGATAGGCCCATCTCCGCGCGAACACAGCCTATTCTCTCGCGTTAGTAACAACTAGGCAATAGAATTCTATAGTACTGGGACGATTTTGCGCTGAAAAAGTAACGGGCCGGGATCGGAAGTTGAAAGTCAAAAGTTGAAGGTTGATTGTCCTGAAAAAAGTGAACAAAAGAGCATGTGCTGCATCTCAAGTAGTGAATTCAAAACTACTCTGGAGAAATAATGGACTACGTCAATCTTGGCAAGACCGGACTTAAGGTCTCGCGCATCTGCCTGGGCTGCATGACCTATGGGCAACCCGCCACCGGGAAAATCAAGCCGGGCAGCCACGCCTGGGCCCTGAATGAGGAAGAAAGTCAGCCCTTCTTGCGTCAGTCGCTTGATTTGGGCATCAATTTTTTCGACACCGCCAACGTTTATTCAGCGGGGGCCAGCGAAGAGGTCCTTGGGCGATTTCTTCGCGCACATACCCGCCGCGAGGCCGTAGTCATCGCGACCAAGGTGCATGCCCTCATGCGCGACGAGCCGAATGGTCAAGGCCTTTCGCGGAAGGAAATCTTTTATGAACTCGAGCAGAGCCTGCGCCGTCTCGGAACCGACTACGTCGACTTGTATCAAATCCACCGCTGGGATTACGAGACGCCGATCGAAGAAACGCTCGAGGCGCTGCACGACGTAGTAAAGTCCGGCAAGGTGCGCTATATCGGAGCGTCTTCCATGTACGCGTGGCAATTCACGAAGGCGTTGTATCTTGCGGACCGCCACGGGTGGACGCGATTCGTTTCCATGCAAAATCACTACAACCTGCTCAATCGCGAAGAAGAACGAGAGATGATGCCGCTCTGCCAAGCCGAGGGCATTGGTGTACTTCCGTGGAGTCCGCTCGCGCGTGGACGTCTGGCGCGCCCGTGGCAGACCGAGAGCACAAAACGCTTCGAGACGGATCAGTTCGGCAAGACGCTGTATTCGAAGACCGAAGAAGCGGACCATAAAGTTGTCGACCGGCTCGGTGAACTCTCAGAAAAGCGTGGCGTTCCCCGCGCTCAACTTGCGCTTGCCTGGATGCTCAGCAAACCATTCGTCACTTCGCCGATTGTGGGCGCCACCAAGCCGAGCCATCTTACCGATGCGGTAGCCGCACTGTCGCTGCGACTTACACCCGAAGAGATTGCGTCGCTCGAAGAACCGTACACGCCGCACCCGGTACTCGGTTTCAGCTAGAAGACTGGGGACACACCCGGCACAGAAGGCTATTTGAAGGGAGACCTGCATTCATGAACGGAACTGAAATACGACAACTAAACGCTGAAGACGCGGCTGAATATCAAGCCGTCTTCCTGGGAGCATTGCAGTCGGCTCCGGCCGCCTTTGCCGCGGACTATGGTGAAGAGTCAGCGCGCAGCTCCGATCAAATCGCGGAGCGGTTTCGACGGGAGGTCATCTTCGGAGCATTTGTGGATGGACGCCTGTGTGCAATCGCAACATTCTTGCAGCAACCCTCTCCAAAGCGGCGGCACGTCGGAATGATATGGAACATGTACGTGTCGGAGGAACGACGAGGAACGGGGCTTGCCGACATGCTTTTCAAGGACGTCCTCGAAGCGGCCAGCCTGCAAGTGGATCAAGTGGAATTATATGTCGCAGTCGACAATCCACGGGGCGGGAAGTTTTATCGGAAGTTCGGCTTCGAGTCGTACGGCGTGATGCCGCGTGCCCTCCGGGTTCAGGGCGCGGATTTTGACGCCCTGATGATGGTGAAAAAGTTCCGGTAACAGGGGTTCGATGCCAATGGGACCCGTCATGACGAGGCACTACCCCGAGACCCGCGCCGGGTGCCCCTCACGCCTTGGCACTCCACGTGTTCCTCGCCACGCATACCATTGCTCCCAGCACTCCGAACATCATTGAGAAAGGTATGGCCGCGTTGGGGATCACGCCAAAATTTTTACTTCCTAAACCTATGGCGTACCCGAGACCCAGCCCCACGCCCATGCAAGCCAGAATGATGACCGCGTTGAGTACTTTCCACTTCGCTCCCCGCCCCGTCGCGATGGCGAACCCCGTGCCCAATAGCAACGCCACCAACCAGAGTGCGGCCATGAATACCCCCTACCTACCGACATTAGGAAGATGAACCAAAAAGACTGCATACTTCAACGATTAAATACCGGCGAGTGGTTCACTAACAGCGACGTGTTTGGCAAGGGAGCAAGTTGCTGAGAGGAGTTGGCATTTTTTGAATGCGGCAGCCGGGCTGCCGCTTTTGAGATTGATGAGGTTTAGGTAGACGGATCGTTGGGTCTCGGTGTTTACGCCGGAAAAGCGAGAGCTTCGCTCTTCTTCGACTGGCTCAGGACAGGTCGCACTCAAAAGTGCCGGCGACCGCGTCTGGGCCGCTAGAACGGCGCGGGAAGGGCGAGAAATTTTTGGTATATCGCGAAGGTCGGGCATGCATGTCCGACCCGCTACAGAGGGCTGGGCTAAAGCCCTGCGCCTACAGGGAAGAATGCGGAGAGGCGGAGTGGGCATCGTGTGGGGATTGAAGGGGATAGCGTGGCGGCTGAGGAAGCGTGTGGAAAACTAAATTTTGGGTGTAATGCGGGGTTGACATTTTGGTGGGGTTTGCTAATCTTAGGGAGTTCGTTGCAGGCCACTCTGCTGGACAGGGGGGTAGAACAAACGCTCTTTGACAACCTGATAGATGTGCCAGAATCTGTTCGACCCCATTCATCGCCTTCGAGCATGAATGGGTCTTTGAGTAATTTGAGCGACTAACAATTTTGCTTGGCAGGCTGGCTCCGGATAAAACCGGGGCTATTTTTTTTTGCGCCAAGCGACAGGCTTCAAACGAGAGTTTGATCCTGGCTCAGAACGAACGCTGGCGGCGTGCTTAACACATGCAAGTCGCGTGCGCAGTTGCCGTAGCAATACGGTGATGGGCGCACGGCGCACGGGTGCGTAACACGTGGGCAATCTGCCCTTTGATGGGGAATAACCCGCCGAAAGGCGGGCTAATTCCGCATAAGATTCCCGGGACCTCGGTCCTGGGATTGAAAGTCTGCCGCAAGGCAGGCGTCGAAGGAGGAGCCCGCGCCCGATTAGCTAGTTGGTGAGGTAACGGCTCACCAAGGCTATGATCGGTAGCTGGTCTGAGAGGATGATCAGCCACACTGGAACTGAGACACGGTCCAGACTCCTACGGGAGGCAGCAGTGGGGAATCTTGCACAATGGGCGAAAGCCTGATGCAGCGACGCCGCGTGGGGGATGAAGCTTCTCGGAGTGTAAACCCCTTTCGACCCGGACGAATGCCCGCAAGGGTTTGACGGTACGGGTATAAGAAGCCCCGGCTAACTACGTGCCAGCAGCCGCGGTAAGACGTAGGGGGCCAGCGTTGCTCGGAATTACTGGGCGTAAAGGGTTCGTAGGCGGTGCGG
>JGI12635J15846_10002435_pt1 | contig 16287 bp, 14 predicted proteins | sample BlaSpr_A8_OM2_M2_FD_15846 | JGI IMG/M metagenome (IMG submission 15846) | reverse complement strand
TCACCGGCCATCGTCGGGCTCGGCACCAGCCTGCTCGCCCCGCCATCAGCCGATTCGGACAGCGAGCTCGCCTACCTCACCACCGTCACCGCCGCCGCCGACGTGAGAATGGGGGAGCCTGCGCGAGCGCAAACGCTGCTGCGAGCGCAGTGGGGCCGATTCGATCACACCGGGCAGTTCGATTTTGCCCTGCGCGAGCTGAACGCGCTTACCCGATAGCCTCAACGCCGCACCATGGTGATCATCAGGTGCTCGAGCGCTCCCTCGGGATCGGCGCATTGCCCGGTATGCACGGGCGAGGTCTGAACGATGGTGCTCTTGGGAGATACCAGCCAATGAAAGCGCTCGCGTTCTGACATCGCGCCGATCGGTCCGGTATCGGGTCCGCCGGCGCACAGCGCCGGGATGATCGCCAGCGCATCGCAGATGGGCCCAAGGTCCGCTCGAGGATCGAGCGCGAGCAGCCGGTGCTCGTCGAGCTCGATGCGGGCCAGCAAAATGCGCTCGACGTCGCACGACAGGATGATGCCGGCATTGATGAATTCTCCCCGCTCGACCCGCGGGACCACTCGAATGATCGCGTAGTCGTAGGTGCACAGACGGCTCATGATTGCGCCTCGCGCGCCCGGATCGCCTCATGCACGAACACCCCCGAATCTCGCAGGCGATCGCAAAAGAAGTTCAGATACGCCGCGCGCTGCTCCGCGGCACTCGGAGCGCCGGCATCCCGCGCGAGCCACGCGTCGGGAACGAGATCGACCAGCCTCGAGAGCTTTTCTCGCGAGAGAAGCGGCTTCAAGCGCGCATCAGCGGCGGGAAGCGAGCCGGCGAAGCCCAGCAGTACGTGGTCCCTGATCAACGGGAAGGGCGTCGACGCATGGCCGTCCCGCCGATTCCAATCATGGTGAAAATAAAGCGCCGCGCCATGGTCGATCAGCCAGAGACGGCGATGCCACAGCAGCATGTTGACGTTTCGAGCGGTCCGATCCACGTTGCACACGAAGGCGTCGAACCACACGATGGCGGAGGCGAGATCGGTGTCGGGCTTGTAGACCAGAGGATCGAAGGTGATCGATCCCGGCAGATAGTCCAGCGCCAGGTTCAGGCCGCCGCTTGCGCGGATGAGGCTTTGGATCTCCGGATCCGGCTCGGTACGCGCGAGCTCGACCGGTAGCTCCATGAACACGATCTCCGGCACCGGCAGCCCCAGGAGCCGGCCGATCTCGCCGGCCAGCAGTTCCGCGATCAACGCCTTCGGACCCTGCCCCGCGCCGCGAAATTTGAGGACATGAAGCCCCTCATCGTCGCCCTCGACGATGGCCGGCAACGATCCGCCCTCGCGCAGCGGCGTGACGTAGCGGACGGCGGTGACGGTTCTCAAAGAGACGCGCTACTCCGCGTGAGAGAAGCTCTCCCCCAGAGCGCCGACTCGTTCGTCGATATCTCTGAGATAGTCCGACGTCGCCGGAGCCGCGGAAATATGCATGTCCGTGCTCACCGACGTATGGATCTCCGCGCCGTGGCTCAAGGTCTGGTCTACGGGACAATGGCGGGCGACTTCGAGCAGCCGCTGCCTTTGTTCGGCGCTGAGGTCGCCCTCCAAGATGATGCTGCGCTCGAATGCCGCTGCACAGTTCTCACCGCTCGGGTGATGGGACACGCTGACTTGAATTCGAACGAGCGGCAATCCCATCCGATCCGCATAAAGACGCAGGGTCATCGCGGTGGAGGATCCCAGCGCGGCACCCAGAAGCTCATAGGGATTCAGACTTTCGGGTGAGAAATTTCGGCGCGATCCCGCGATCACGAACGACGTGCTACCCACGCGCCCCAACAGCTGAAGCTCCTCCATCCGCGTCTCCGTCACCAGGACGCTCTCTCCGGCAACCGCGGCATCGAATGCATTGATCGACATGACGATATGCCTCGCGAGTGGGAAACGATCATTAGGCCAGGGGGGCGATCATTAAACCACGTCTCGGCAGCGAGATCGCGCTGACTTTTCTGTAGGAAATGTCGCACTGCCGAAGAACGGCGTTTCCGCGGAAACGTCCCACCGCCAAGGGGTAGGGCATCGGCCGGCGGCGAGAACCGTCCCGGCTGGGGGCGGGGGCGAGGACCCCCGATCTGGTCAATGATCCGCCGGGTTCGGCCATGACAACCGTGTTTTGGCCGCTAGGCGCGCGATTTGGCCGCTAGCCACGCCGGTTTCGCCAGTAGCTATCCCGTTTGGCCAGCAGCCACGCCCGTTTGGCCACGATCACCTTTTCAAGTACTCTCGATCCCGGAGGTCGCAACTTTGTCTGACACATCCCCATCCAAACCCGAGGTCGCCTGGATCGCCGGCGTGGGTCCGTCCGCGGGGCTGGGCGCTGCCTTGGCACGCCGATTTGCGAAGGAAGGCTACATCGCCGTGCTGACCGGACGGAACGCGGAGCGCGTGAATGCCGTCAGTGCCGAGATCGCGCAGTCGGGCGCTCGGGCCCTAAGTCTCCCCGGTGATGTGAGTTCCCCCGTCGACATCGAACGCCTGGTCGCCGACATTGGCGCGATCGGTCGGTTGCGTGTGGCCGTGTTCAACGCGGGCAACGCCGTGCGGGGCACGCCCCTGGAACTCACGCCGGAGCAATTCGAATCCACCTGGCGCGGCAGCACGTACGCCGGGTACCTTTTCGCTCGCGCGGCCCTCCCGGCGCTGCTCTCTACCGGCGGCAGTCTCTTGTTCACGGGTGCCACCGCGTCATTGCGGGGCCGCGGCCCGTTCGTCGCCTTCGCGTCGGCCAAAGCAGGGTTGCGGTCCGTCGCGCAAAGTTTTGCGCGCGAGTACGGCCCCAAGGGTGTGCATGTAGCGCACATCATCATCGACGGGGGCATCGATGGCGAACGCCTCAAAAATGCCGCGCCACACCGGCTGGCAGAGGCGGGCGCCGACGGCCTGTTGAATCCGGACGCGATCGCGGCGACGTACTGGGACATTCACCGGCAGCATCGGAGCGCTTGGACGCACGAGCTGGACCTGCGGCCATACAAGGAAAGCTTCTAGCGTCAGCTCACCGCACCGCGAGTCGTGCGACATGCTCCGCGCCTGCCGAGCGCGGCCCGTAGTCCACCACTAGATTTTCGAACTCGGCGGCGGACACCGCCCGGCTGAACAAGAAGCCCTGGAACTCATCGCACTGAAAGCGCCGCAGAATCTCCAGCTGGGTTGACGACTCGACTCCTTCGGCGACGATCTTCAGATCCAACGAGTGTCCGAGCGCGATGATGGCCTTGATGATGGCGACATCGTTGGGATCCACGGCCATGTCGCGAACGAACGTGTAATCGATTTTCACGCTGTCGACAGGGAAGCGCTTCAAGTACGCGAGCGAGGAGTGGCCGGTTCCGAAATCGTCGATCGCCAGCGTGATGCCATGGTCCTTGATCTGCTCGAGCAATTGCAGCGCCTTGCCGGGGTTCGTCATGACGACGCTTTCGGTGATCTCGAACTCCAGCAGCCGCGGGTCGCATCCAGTCTGCTGCAAAATCTGATTCAAGTCATCGAGCAATCGCGAGTCGGCGAATTGTTGCGCCGACAGATTCACGGCCACCCGCATCGGCGGCAATCCTGCATGGTGCCATCGGACGATATCCAGACAAACGGTCTCCAGCACGAAGCTGCCGATGGCCCCGATCAGACCGACCTCTTCGGTCACGCCGATGAAATCGCTCGGTAACAACAGTCCGCGTTGCGGATGCCGCCATCGCACCAATGCCTCGGCGCCTGCGATGCGGCCGCTCGAGATATCGACCTTGGGCTGATAATGGACCTCGAACTCGCGCCGCACCACCGCCTGGCGCAGCTCGTTCTCCAGCGTGAGCCGCTCGACGCTGTGCTCGTTGATCTCGGTCGAATAGAACTGGAAGTTGTTCCGGCCCGATGATTTCGCCCGATACATCGCGATATCGGCATTCTTCAGCAAGGCAGCACCGTCCGCCCCGTCCTTTGGAAACATCGCTATGCCGATGCTTCCTGACAGCTGGTATACGTTGCCGTTGACCGTCAACGGGCTCGACATGGCGGTCAGCAGCTTCTGAGCGATCGAACTGAAATCCAGGGTCCCGGCCGACTGCTCGATCAACAAAGTGAACTCGTCGCCGCCGACGCGCGCGAGGGTGTCCGTGCCGCGCACGCAACCACGCAGATGGTCGGCGATCTGACGAAGCACCGTGTCGCCCGCATCGTGGCCCAGCGTGTCATTGATGATCTTGAATCGGTCCAGATCGAGGAACAGGACGCCGGCCGAGCCGCCGGAACGCTGCGCGCGCGCGAGCGCCTTGTGCAGCTGATAGTTGAAGAGCAGTCGATTCGGCAGGCCCGTCAAATCGTCATGGTGGGCCAGATGCCGGATGCGCTCGGCCGCCTGGCAGCTCTCGATCGCAATGCCGGCGAGGTTGGCGCAGATACCGGCCAGCTGGGCATTCAGCTCCGGCAATTCGGAGTCGCGCGGTTTGTACAATGACAGCGTCCCGAGGAGCTGATCCTTGCTGCCGAAGATGGGGCGCGCACTGATCGGCTGCAAGGCGCCGTTGCTTGCGATGGCCGGGTTCTCCGCGGAAATGCCGTCGAAGCCGGGCGGCATGGAGGGAGAAAGGCCCCAGCAGACATCCGTCCCGACGGCGTCCTGCGCGGCCAACGAGCAAAGCACCCCGCCGGACTGCGTTTCCACGAACTCCGCCAAAGTGGTCAGGATGACCTTCAGCTCCGCGCCGGATGCTATCAGGCTCAGTATGCGATTCTGGTCCGCCATCACCGCGGCCTGCTGGCGGCGATCCGCTTCCCGATGCAGGCTGTCCAGCGCGAACGACGCCTCCATCGCCAGCTGTTCCAGGAGCTCGACGATGTCCTCGCGGAAATACTGCTCTTCTCGGGAAAACACGCAGAGCACGCCGACGACCTCGTTCTGGCAGATCAACGGGAACGAGGCCTCGGACGCGAATACCCGGCGGGGGATGTCGCCGCCGTTGAATACTTGGGATCGGCGGGTGCACAGAGGCGCATGAAGCGCATCGCTTTCGCCGGCTGCGCCCTCCGTGGAGACGCTCCTCAGAGTCTGCAGATAAGCTTCCTGCTCGCCGTGAGCGGCGACGAATTCGATGCTCGCCGGTTGATGGCGAGCCAATCCCACCCCCGCCAGCGTCAATCCGCTGGTGCGCACGCAGATCCGGCACAATTCCTCGAATAGCTGACCGCGATCGCTGACCCGGGAGATGAGCTGGCTCGTCTGGCTCAAGGCGGCATACAGCTCGGTCAGGCGCGCCAGACCCTGTTCTTTGGCGTCGCGCTCCCGCACGCGCGCACGGGTCACCCGGATGCACAGCAATCCGGTGATCAGCGTCCCGACTGCGAGCGACAGGATCAGTAAGCTGCGGGTGGTCCGAGCCAGCTCCCCCAAGGTGGATGAGAAACGGGCCGCAATCGGCGTGAGCTCGCCGTTGATCCGGTGCAACTCGGCTCGAATACGGGCTTCTTCCGCCGCCGGCACCTCGGACCCATCTGCCGGATGTGCGCGTGCGGCGAGCGCACAGATCTGCAACGTGTACGCATCGCCTTCGGTCCAGATGTCGACCACATGCCGCACCGGCCCGAGGTTTCCGAACAGCCTGAACAAGATGATGGTGCTGTTGATGTCGGAAGGATCGCTGCCGCCCTCCAGGAAGGCCGAACGGGCGGCCCTCACGTCCGCGGAAGGGCGTTGGAGGGCAACACGTCCCCTCCAATAGCCCAGCGGGACGGCGATGGCCGATTGATATAGCTGAAAATCCGCTTCACTCCGGTGCAGCGTGTATTGCGACAGGTAATACGTGGCGTTTTTTTGCCCCTTCGAATACAGCCCTTCGCCGCCGACCCAGGCTCGCATGGTGGAGAGCAGCTCGATGCTGAGCACGGCCGCGACCAGCATCACCATGAGCGAAATCAGCACCGGCGCGACGAAGCGAATCGCCAAGCGCGATATCCCAGTCGGGTCGTAGGGGCTGCGGTCGAGTGGCTTCATCCCTGGGCCTAATTACCTTGCGCGACGTTCGAGTGATGAAACCTCACGCAGCGTATCCATGCCGGTCGCCGGATACCGAGAAAGGAGTCACGCCTCGGGCGGCACGGTTGCAGTGCGTCACGCCGGCCTTTAGACTGTACATAATACGGAGTCGGCGCAAAGCGCCGGTTTTTGAATTGATTCGGGCCATATTTTGTCAAATCCACGGTAGGAGTTATGGGTGGACGCCCCGCAGGAGTTAACGGCTGATTGGATCGAGACGCTCAAGCTCTACCTTCAGCCTGATTGGAACGAGATCGTGGCAGGCGAATGGGCCGCCAACCTCATCAATGGCACCTGGTCAACCGACGCCATCCGCGGCTGGTGCCTGCAACTCTACCCCTTCATCCACGCGTTTCCGAAGTTTTTGGCCGAAGCGCTGATCAAGGCGGAGGATGAGTATTCGCGATCCTTCCTGATCGACAACATCCGCGTCGAGAAAGCCCACGCGGAGCACTGGCTTTGGATGGGCGAGGGCTTCGGCCTCCGCCGCAGCGAGATGATGGCCATGGCCGAGGGCGAACGGCCGCTGTTGCGTGACGTCCAGTCGCTGAGCGACTGGCTCTGGTTCATCAACGCCAAGGGTTCGTTGGCGGAGGCGGTCGCCGCGACCAGCTTCGCCATCGAGGGCGCCACCGGCGACCTGACGCGCGGTTTGATCAACGCCTTCGAAGCCTACGGCTCGCGTGAAGGCGTGACCATGAATCCGCGCACCACGAAGTGGTTTCGCAATCATGCGAAGTACGATGACGATCATCCGCGCATAGCGTTGCAGATCGTCGCGCGCTACGCGCAAACCGAGCGTGAGCGCATGAAAGTGATGGCTGCCGCACGGCGCAGCTTGCAACTGCTCAATTTGGCGTTGCTCACCGCGGGCCGAGAATATTCATATTCGGGGCAGGGCCGATCCGCCCTGGCGTGGACGGAGGAGCCGCGCGTGGTGGATCGCCGGCGGTCGCGGCAACCGATCGCGTTTCCGGATCGGCGCGTGGTCGAGCGGTACGCGGGATCGGCGGCTCCGGCCGACGGGAGCCGCTTGGCGGTCGCGAGCTGACGGCTGCCTCGATTGCCGTCACCCTCGATTGCCGTCACCCTTGCCTCTGATGCAGAGGACGCTTTTCACCGTCGGCCATTCCACTCACTCCATCGGGCACTTCGTCGGCCTGCTCGCGGGCCGGCGCATCGAGGCGGTTTGCGATGTGCGCTCCGCCCCGTTCAGCCGCCGCAATCCGCAGTTCAACAAGGAGGCGCTGAAAGCGCAGCTAAGCTCCGCCGGTATCTCTTATGTATTCCTCGGCAGGGAGCTCGGGGTCCGTAGCGCCAATCCGGATCACTACATCGACGGCAAGGTTCAGTATCGCTCTCTGGCGCAAGAGCCCGCGTTCCGCGAGGGACTGCAACGAATTCGCACGGGAGCAGAGACCTTGCGCATCGCGCTCATGTGCGCGGAACGTGACCCCCTGGATTGCCACCGCACCATCTTGGTCTGCCGGGCGCTGAGAGCCCCCGATCTCGACATTCAGCACATCCTGGCGGATGGGACCCTCGAGGGTCGGGCGGCAGCGGAACGGCGGTTGATGAACAGGCTGAGCATCGCGCCGGACATGTTTCACGGCGAAGCCGACTGCATCGAGCGAGCATACGACTCACAGGCGGATCGAATTGCCTACGTCCGTCCTCGAGCCTCTGGAGCCTGAGCGATAACCGTGCATCGATGCGCTCCTTGCGCACCGCTTCGAGGCGCGATCGCTCGAACAAAAAGTATCTTGCAGCCCCGCGCAAATTTTCTATAGTGGCCCACGAATGAGGCGAGCTTCCGGCTCGACGGCGAGCCGCTCACGGAGGTTTCGATGCCGGGGTCTTTGCGTCCAGCGGGACGGGGGTGGCCGACGCTCGTCGTGGCTGCATACACGCTGAGCGGTTGGGCGCTCGGCATCTGGATGCTGACTCGTCCCGCGGCCGGACTGAACTTGCTCGGTGTGCTGCTGGTCGCTCACACACTCGTATATTCCGCTTATTTGATCCATGACTGCGTGCATCACGCGATTTTCAAGACCACGGCCAGAAACGACCGGCTGGGGGTGTTGATGAGCTGGATGAACGGGGCATGCGTCGCGAGCTATCGCCGCCTGAAAAAGAAGCACCTGCGCCATCACGCGGACCGCCTCGACGTGGTGACCTTCGACTACCGTGCCGCGCTGAACCGCGCTCCGCGTCTCGTGCGGCGTATCGCCCTGGCGCTGGAATGGGCGTATGTGCCGGCCGTCGAGCTGCTGATTCGCGGCATGATCGTGGCGGCGCCATTCGCGTCGGGCACGTCCGCGGAACGGACTCGCGTGATTCTCGTACTGCTGCTGCGGATCGGGGCATTCGCAGCGCTCGCATGGGTGTCGATGAAAGCAGTCCTGCTCTATGCGCTGGCGTATTTCCTGTTCCTGACGGTCCTGCGCTTCATGGATGCGTTCCAGCATACCTATGAGGTCTACGCCTCGTATTCGCTCGAGGCCGCCGCCCCGGATCCGCGCCGTGACCTGCGCTACGAGTACGAGAATACCTATTCGAATCTGGTGAGCGAGCGCTTTGGATGGCTCAACGTGCTGGTGCTGAATTTTCCCTACCACAACGCACATCACGTCCGTCCGAACGTGCCCTGGCATCGTCTGCCGGCGCTGCATCGCTCGCTCTACGGCGCGAAGGACCCTCAAGTGATCACGTGCCGCCGGCTGGCGGCGAGCTTTCACCGGCACCGGGTGACGCGCGTGCTTGCGGAGAACTACGGCTCCGTGGCGGCCGCCGGAGACCGGGCGGGCGGCTTTCTGGGTGCGGTGGGCGTGTCCTTTCTGACGGCGGTCTAGTCGCGCCACGCCGGAATTGCCGGCCAGCCGCGGCGTGAGACCGAGCTTGCCTAGAGTCGCCCGTTCGGCGTCTCCACCAGCACGAATTATCGCAGCGATTGCCCGGCGAGGCGGCCCGTCACCTGCAATCCCCGATGCTTCGCAAAATAATGAACCGCGACGATGACCGCGCCGAAACCCGAGGCGGCCCCGACCCCAAGCGCCCATCGCGGGCCGAAGGTGTCCGCCACCCAGCCGACGAAGGGCGCGCCGATGGGAGTCGCGCCCACCGCGATCGCGAGGAATAGTGCGATGACCCGTCCCCGCATGGCGGGCTCGGTGGAGAGCTGAATCGTGCTGTTGGCGGTCGTGGTGAAGGTCTGAGCCGACAGCCCGATGATGACGAGTGCACAACCGAACAGCCCGTAGCTCGGCATCGCCGCGGCGATACAGAATCCGCATCCGAAGATCGCCGCCGCGGCGAGCATCACCGACATCCCGGGCTTCTCCCGCCGCGCGGAAAGCAACGCGCCCGCCACCGATCCGATCGCCATCATCGATGTCAATAAACCGAACTGGCCTGCGCCGGCATGGAACACACCAACCGACATGGTCGAGATGAAGATCGGAAAGTTGATGCCGAACGTTCCGATCAGGAACAGCATCACCAGGATCGCCTTGATGTCGGGCCGCCGCCAGACATAACGGAAGCCGTCGATCAGCCCGTCGCGGCTGCGGCCGGCCTTGACGCTGCGATGAAGCTGGTCGACCCGAAGAAAATAGAGTGAGCAAAGGACGGCGATGAAAGACGCCGAATTCATCAGGAACACCCAGCCCGAGCCCACGGCGGCGATGAGCAAGCCGGCGGCCGCAGGGCCGATCATCCGTGCAGCGTTGAACGAGGTGGAGTTGAGAGCTACCGCGTTCGACAGGTCCTCTTCTCCCACGAGCTCCGCGACGAATGTCTGGCGCGCCGTCGAATCGAACGCGCTCACGCACCCGAGCAGAAACGCGAACAGATACACGTGCCACAAACGGACCGACCCGGAAACGGTGAGAATGCCGAGGCCGAGCGCCAGAAGCCCCATGATCGCCTGCGTCGCGATCAGGAGTTTTCTGCGATCCAGATAATCGGCCGCGAATCCCGACAGCGGCAGCATCAGGGCAAGGGGCCCGAACTGCAGCGCCATCACGATGCCGAGCGCGGTCGCGTTCTTGTGGGTGAGCTCGGCGAGCACCAGCCAGTCCTGCGCCGTCCGCTGCATCCACGTGCCTACGTTGGATACCAGAGCGCCGGCTGCCCAGACGCGGTAGTTGTAGTTCTCGAGCGAGCGAAAGGCGCCTCTCACCGCTACTCGAACCGCTTCTTCAAAAGCTCGAGAATCTCGTGGGTCGTGCCGTTCTCTCCCAGCCTCGGGAAAATCCGGGTGACGGAATGATTGTGCGCGTCGAGATGGAGATCGGTCATCGCATCGACGGCAAGCGCGACATGGAACCCGAGCTCATGGGCGTGTCGCGCAGTCGACTCGACGCCGATGCTGGTCGCGACGCCCGCGAGCACGATCTGAGTCACCCCGAGCCGCTGCAGGTGCACGTAGAGATTCGTATTGGTGAACGCGCCCCAGGTCCTCTTGGTCACCACGTGGTCCCCAGGCTGGCGGTTCAACTCGGGAATGAGATCGATCCAGTCCGCCGGACGCCCGGCGGCGCCTTGCGGCTGTTCCGTGCGTCCCGGCGCGCCGCCGGCCACGTTGACCAATACCACGGGCAGATGGTGGCGGCGAAACGCAGCGGCCAACGCACCCGCATGCTTCACCACGTCGTCGATGGGGTGCGCAGTCGGGTAGGACACGATGCCCTTCTGCAGGTCGATGATGACGAGTGCGGTGGTGGGATCCAACGGGGAGATTGCCATGATCGTTTTTCCTCAGTCGACGATTCGTCGGAGCAGGGCCGCCGCCCTCGCAAGCTCTTCTTGCTCGCTGGGGCTGAGATGAGAGCGGATCGCCTGGGCCAGCCAATCCTCGCGTGCAGCGCGGCTGGCTTTGATCCATTCGCGCGCGGCCGCGGTCAAGGAGAGCACGATCTGTCGACCGTCGGCGGGGTCCGGCCTGCCGCTCACGAGCCCGGCCTCTTCCAGCGCGGCGACGATGGCCCCCATCGATTGCGGCCGCACGCCTTCCGCGCGTGCCAGGGTCGTGACCGTCGAGGCCCCTTCGCGGTCGAGGCAACCGAGCACCGCCATCTGCGACAGGGACAAATCGCCCTTGTTCGCGTGCTCGCGCAGCCGGCGCTTGAGTCTGCCCAGCACCACGCGCAGCTCCGATGCCATATCTGCCGCGCGGTCGGAGGTCTTTTTCACGGGAGCCATCGTATCAAATACGAAGGAAAACTACAAAGGCATCCTTCATATTTCGCCGCGAACCCATGCTGCGTCGCAAGCGAATATAGGCCTGCCCCGACGACCCGCCATCGCACTGCGGTCGCCGCCGTCTTCGCGAGCAACCGTGAGCCTATCGACAGAACTCCTCCGCGCCTCATGTCACATTTCGTCGCGATGTCCAGCCACTCGTTGGAAATTCAGGCCTGGAGAAGCGCGGGCGAATCCATTGACGAGGCGTCTCGCCGAAGGCGCGGGGGACGCCTGCTGAGTAGATTCCTGTTCGCGCCTTTGGTCGTTGTAGTCGCGGGAGTCGTGCTACTCGCGGGAGTCGGAGCGTCTGCCGCTCTGGCCGGAAGCTTACGGACTACCTGGATAATGTCGTGCGCCGCGGCCGCCGTGCTTCCCTATTGGATGGCGCGCGTCGCGATGGCTCGCCGCTGTCTGAGCGACCTCGAGGCGTGGCGGCAGGCGAAGCGCACCGTGGCGCAATGCCTCGACGCGCTTCGGGGGAGCGGCGCCCAAGTTTTCCATGACGTGAGGGGCGACGGGTGCCGCCTGGATCACGTCATCATTTCTCGGCGCGGAGTCTTCGTGGTCGAGACTCACTCCGTGCCCAAACCCTGGCCGAAGGCCAAGGTGTATGTTCAGGGCCGCAAACTGCTGGTCGCGGGGCAGTATCTGGAGCGCGACCCGAGGGTGGCCGCCGCCGCCGCCGCCCGCTGGGTCGAATCGTTCCTGAGGGAGAGCACTGGCAAGAGATTCGTGGCGCGAGGTATCGTCGCTTTCCCCGGCTGGTACGTGCAGCAGGCCGACCCACCGGGTCCGGTGTGGGTGATCGAGCCGAAAGCTCTGGCCGCACTCCTCGATCACGAGAGAGCGACGGTGACCACCGCCGACATGGCGCTCGCCGCCTGGCATCTGTCCCGGTATGTGCAGCGAACCCGGTACGTGCGAACGGACCTGGCGCGCGCCGCGTAGAGCGGCCCGGTCCCCGCGCCGCGATCACTTCAGGCCCGCGACTACTTCAGGCCCGCGACTACTTCAGGCCGTAGATGTCGAGCTCGCCCGGCGTGCTGGTGGAGCTGTCCACGTCGCCGGCGTTGTTGCCGCGAGTGCCCACATACACCCGGCCGTTGGCGACCGTCGGCACGGTGAATTTCACCGCATTGCCCGCAGCGTCCAGGGAATTCGTGGAGCTGTTCCAGAGCTCGGTGGCGAGGTCGGTCGCATCGTAGGCATGCAGTACCGCCGGTCCGCAGGAGGAGGAGCGGTAGGTGCAGTAGCTGTTGGTGTCCAATGCCCACACCAGCCCGTTTTGGCTCCCCGATGCGGACACCGAGGGCGTCGCTCCCGGAAAGTTGTAGACGTGGGATGAGATCGATGCCAGGGCGAATTGCACGGTGGACGGAGTCAGCTGATACGCGTTCAGCGCCCCGCCCATGGGCGCCACGAACAAATAGCCGTTCCAGAGGGCCTCCGTCGAAAAGATTCCATGACCCAGCGAGATCTTCTGCACGGCGAACACGTCGCCGAGTCCGCCGAGCAGGTCGCGATTCAGGACGTACAAGGAGCCATCCTTTCCTCCGCACACGAGCGCATGGGTGACGGTATTGCCCGCCGGCAGATCCGCGAGCAGCGCCGCTCCGCCCGAACCGAAGTCTCCGTCGTCCGCGTAGAGGGTCGCCTCATCGGAGGGCGTGAAATACTGATTGACCCCGAGCGAGGGGGTCAATTGCAACAGCGAATCCCCGTAGTCGTTGTTGGGCGGTGTGACGCTGTTGGCGTCGAAATTTCCGTTGCCCGTCGAGACGTACACATTGCCGCTCGAATCCACGGCCGGCGCCTCTCCCGCCATCCACACGCCGCCCTCCAGAGTGTTGGGAGTCGTGTTGAACGCCGCACTCTGTGTGAACGAGGTCCCGTTGTACTGGTAGGCCATGACCCAGCCGTACCAGGGCGAAGCGTCCTCGTGCGAGGACCACCCGATGTAGAGGGTGCCGTTCGCGAGCGCGAGTCCCGCGCGCTGGTTCTCCTGCTTCGCGCTGAATGCCACCGTGGTGCCGCCGCTCCCGGTGCCGGGAACGCTGGCACCGATGGTGGCGGGAGAGCCAGTCTTTTCGTTGCCCGTCGTGATGTCGATGGCATGCAGCCGCTGATAGAAGAGGAATTGCGCCGGTATCACGGATTTGGATACGACATAGAGAATGCCGGAGGCGGGGTCGATCACCGGTGTGCCCGTGACTCCGATCTCGGGCGCGATATCCAGACCCGACGCGACCAAGTGGTCGGCGGGCGTGCTGGGAATCGGGGTTTCGCCGGTGGTTCCCCCGTGCGCGGCGTCGATCAGGCTCACCATCCAAAGCTGCGTGCACGACGTAGAGTCCGCGTCGAACGCGAACAAGCTGTCGTGCTGGGTCGCCACGAACACGACATTGTGCTTCGTGCCGCCGATCGTCACGTTCGCGACCCACAGCGGTTGCGCGTAGATCGCACCGTCGACCGCGCAAGCGGCGAGCTTCCCGAACGAGGTAGCCACGTTGGTGGTGGTAAGCGCGTACTCCTGGCTGTTCGCGCCATCGCGGGACAAGTCGTTGTGATAGGTGTACACCCCGGCGAGATCGGTGACCGCGACCGTGGCGGTGGCGGTCTGCGTGGAGTTTGCAACGCTCGTCGCGACGATGCTGTGCAGGCCCGCGCTTCCCGCGGTGTACAGGCCGCTCGAGCTGATCGTGCCGACCGTGCCGTTGCCGTTGGCGATGCCGTCGACGGTCCAGGTGGCTGAGCCGCCTCCCGGCACTGTGGCGGTGAACTGCTGGGTGCGGTTGAGGGTGATGGCGGCGGCGGTGGGCGAGAGGCTCATGGTGACGCTCGAGACCGTGAGCGTCGCGGAAACCGGCGCGCTGCTGCCGCCCGGGCCGCTGCACGTCAACGAATACGTGGTGGTCGTGTTGACCGGGCCGCTGCTGTGCGTGCCGCTGGCCGCGAGCGGACTCGTCCAGCCGCCGCCGGATGGGGTGCACGCGCTTGCATTGGTCGAGCTCCAGGTCAACGTCGCCGAGCCTCCCGATGCAATCACCGACGGGTAAACGGATAGCGTGGCGGTCGGCACGAGATTCACCGTCGCCGTTGCGGGCGCGCTCGTGCCGCCGGCCCCGGTGCAGATCAGCGAATACATGGTTGCTGCGTTCACCGCGCCGGTGCTCTGCGTGCCGCTGGCCGCGAGCGAACCCGTCCAGCCGCCGGATGCCGCGCAGGACGTGGCATTGGTCGAGCTCCAGGTCAACGTCGACGTACCGCCCGCGGACACGGCGGTCGGCGCGGCCGACAGCGTCGCCGTCGGTATCGGCAGAATAGTGACCGTTGCGCTCGCCGGGGTGCTCGTGCCGCCGGCTCCCGCGCAGACCAGCGAGTACACCGTCGCCGCCGTCAACGGCCCGGTGCTTCGGCTTCCGCTCGCCGCCAAGCTGCCGCTCCAGCCTCCGGAGGCGGTGCAGGACGTCGCATTGGTCGAGCTCCAGGTCAGTGTCGATGAGCCGCCGGTGGCAACGCTCGAGGGCGAGGCGCTGACGCTGGCAGTGGGAGCAGCCGGCAAGGGATTGACCGTGACCGATGCGGCCGCAGCCGGGCTCGTGCCGCCGGGACCCGAGCAGGTCAACGAGAAGGTCGAGTTGGCCGTCAGCGCGCCGGTGCTCTGCGAGCCGTTGGCCGCCAGCGTTCCACTCCAGTTACCCGCGGCGAGGCACGCCGTTGCGTGAGTCGAGGACCAGGTGAGCACGGATGCGCCGCCGGCGGTGACGGTGGTCGGGTTCGCGCTCAGCGCGGCGGTCGGAGGAGCGTTGACGACGATCGTGACGCTCGCGGGTTGACTCGTACCTCCCGCGCCCGCGCACGTGAGAGAAAACGTCGTATCGTCGCCGAGCGCTCCGGTGCTTTTGCTCCCGCTCGAATCCAGCGTTCCGCTCCAGCCGCCGGAGGCGCTGCAGGAGGTCGCGTTGAACGAGGACCACGTCAGTGTCGCCGCGCCGCCGGCATCGATGGTGGTGCTCGATGCCTCGAGGGTCGCAGTCGGCAATGCAGTGACGGGCGCCGAGCCGCCGCAAGCTGACAAAGCCGATACGGCGCCGAGTGCGCAGAGCGAGGTGATTAATCGCATGAAATCCCGAAGCGAGTTTTATTGATCGTATGTTCATCGACCCCGGTTAGCACTGGAAAACTTTCCTGAAATTCCAGTTATGCAGGTCGTTTCACAGGGCCGATTTCATTATGTCTTATGTCCGCGCGGAGCAGAGTGCCATGCGTCGATTTTGCGGTCCCGTGACGACAATCACACATTACATAACGTTCGTGAGACTCATTTCCCAGAGCGCCGCGCAGCGGTTCCGCAGAATGAATGCTCGAAGTAATGGAATTACGCAAGAGGCGCCAACCATGTGGGTCTTAGCGCTGGCCGCTCTGGCCGCCGAATTGAAACCGTCCTCGTGGCTGCTCGACCAGCCCGAAAGTCCCGTCGCCCGATTTTTCGACGGCGGCTCCGGCGTGTGGCCGGCGTGTTTCGGGCTGCTGATTCTCTGCGCGGGTTTCTTCGGCCTCGTCGGTCTCGGCGACTCCGGCGGAACCGACTGGCTCTACTACAGCATGGAAGGGGGGCTCGGCTCCTACGTGCTGAAGCGAACCTTCACGCTGGCCTGACGGCCCTCAAGACAGCATCCGGTCGATGAGGGTATTGACCACGGTGCCCCCGACGATCAACCACGTGAAGAGCACAGCGCCCAGGGCAATCGGCCTCAAGCCCGCTTTGCCGATCGCGGACCGATGGGTGGTCAAGCCGAGCGCCGCCATCGCCATCGCCAGAATCACCGTGTCGACGTTCACGGCCATGTTTACCCCCTCCGCCGGCATACGCACGGCGGAGTGCAGGGCCGCCACCGCTACGAACCACAGCGCAAACCAGGGGATGGTGAGCTTCGAGCGTGCCGGCGCGCCGGTACCGGCAGGC
>JGI12635J15846_10002434_pt1 | contig 16289 bp, 21 predicted proteins | sample BlaSpr_A8_OM2_M2_FD_15846 | JGI IMG/M metagenome (IMG submission 15846) | reverse complement strand
CGCGCAAGCTGGGCGCGGGAGGAGGGCTCGGCATTGCGTACACGCGAGACGACGACCCGCCCACGCCGCGCCACTTCGTCGAGGTGGTTCATCACGCGATGGTCGCGGGCTGCATCGAGCGCGGTTTGAAGGTGCCGCAGCTGGTGGTCGAGCCCGGGCGTTCGATCGCAGGGCCGGCCGGCATGGCGCTGTACACCGTGGGCTCGATCAAGGACATACCGGGTGTCCGGCGCTACGTCGCGGTCGACGGCGGAATGGGCGACAACATCAGGCCGAAGCTCTACGGCGCGCGCTACGAGGCGTACCTGGCTTCCGACCCGGATCGAGCTCACGACGGCAAAGTCACGATCGCGGGCAAGTACTGCGAATCGACCGACATCTTGATCACCGACATCGAGATGCCTCCGCTCAAGGCGGGTGACGTAATCGCGTTACCCGCGGCCGGCGCCTACTGCCTTTCCATGGCGAGCAACTACAACGGCATGCCGCGGCCAGAGGTGCTGATGCTGAACGACGGCGAGGCTCGGGTGATGCGGCGGCGGGAAAGCCTGGACGACATCATCGCCGCCGAGGTGTTCTAGGCCGCTACCCGTCCACCCTGACGGTGGCGGACTTCAAGCACGCGCCGCCGGTGTTGGGACAGACGTACACGTAGGCGTCGACAGACGAAACCACAGGCTGCGGAGTCGTGAAAGATTGGTCGTACGAGACACCACCCGGAACCCGGGCGCTGCCCGCCACGGCCGACCTGCTGCTCTGGATCACGTTCACCGTCCAGGTTCCGAACTGGAAGTTGTGAAAGGTCACGGTGAACCCCTTCGTCTTGGAAATCGAAGGCACTGAAATGAATGGCTCCGGCGCTGGGCTGGGGCTGCCGGCCGTCGGGCTCGAGGGAGGAGTCGGCGATGGTGAGGCGGCCGCGGTGGGCTCGAGGACTTGCAGCGTCCCGGTCAGATGGCATACAGACGCCCAGCAGAGCTGGATGGTGTGTCCGCCGATCCCGGCGTCTGCCGGCACGGCGACGGACAGCCGGAAGTTTCCATAGGAATCCGTTCGGAAGGGGAACACCCGGAGCTCGCTGTGCAACCGGATCTCGCCACTCTGGTTCGCCGGCAGATTGCTGGCCGTCACGAGGATTGAGTCCCCTGCAACAACGGTGGACGGGGCCAGCGAGAACACCGGCATCGGACGCGCGGTTAGATAGCCCGCGATTCCAATGATCAGCAGCACGACGAGCGCGGCGGCGATGAGAATCGTGTTCCGACCTCGATGGGATCTCGCAGCCGCTACCTGCGGCGGCGACGGATAGGCCACTCCAATCGGATCGCTGGGCGTCTCTGTATCGACGAACGTGGGCGCGGCGAACGCTGACGGAGGCTCGGGCGGGGCAGCGGGTGGACTGGGCGGCGCCATCACAACCGTTCTGGCGACCGCAGGCTCGGGGCGCTGCATCAACGCGGCGCTGAGGGCGTCGACCATTGCGGTGCAGCTCTCCCAGCGCGCAGCCGGATCTTTCGCCAGGCCGCGCATGATCACCGCGTCGACGCGAGGTCCGAGCTTGTGGTTGCGCGCGCTCGGCGGCACCGGTTCGCGATGCACATGCGCGTAGAGCAGCTCCATCAAGCCCTCGCCATCGAACGGGATGACCCCGGTCAACATCTCGTAGGCCATGGTCGCCAGCGCGTAGCGATCCGCCGCCGGCCCGACCCTGGTGCCTGTCACCTGCTCGGGCGCCATGTAGGCCGGCGTCCCGGTGGTCACGCCGGTCATCGATTTCAGGGATGACCCCTGCAGCAGCTTGGCCAGCCCAAAGTCTGCGAGGACCGGGGTGTCGTCTTTCTCCAGGAGCACGTTCGCGGGCTTCACGTCCCGGTGCACGATCCCGAGGCCATGCGCGTGGTCGAGGCCGGCGGCGATTCCGCGAAGGTATTTCAGCGCGGTGGGGGTGTCGAGCGGTCCATGGCTCAGCCTGTTGGCGAGGCTTCCGCCAGGGACGTACTCGATGATCATGTAGGGCACGCCGTCGTGCTCCCCGAAGTCGTAGACGTTGACGATGTTCGGGTGGCGCATCTGCGCGATCGCCTGCGCCTCGTGGCGGAACCGAGCAGTCGCGTCAGGGCCGGGGGCGAGCCCCTGCAGCACCTTGACGGCTCCGGTGCGCTCGAGCTGCACGTGGTAGGCACGGAACACGAGGCCCATCGCCCCCTGCCCGATGAAGTCCTGGACCTCGTACTGGCCTAGCTTGGTTCCGGGAGCGATCGGCACGGCCCCAGATTATGCCGTGCAGGTCATGGTGCCGAACTCGCGTTAATCGGGGTTGTTACGGTGGCTAGGCTCCCACCGAGACCGAAGTCGATGTCAGCGAGTTGGCTGTGACGTAGGCAAATCTAGTCAGCAGAGGCAACGTGGGAAGAATGCCGGCCGGTGTTTTGAATGTCAGCTGGACGTCCGCACCACCAGCGACGCTGAACGTCCCCCCTGTGTGGCAAGTACCGCTCTGACATACGGACACAGTGGCCGATCCGGCATAGAAGTAGTGAAAGACGACGACTGTGTTCCCGAGGGCCGATACGGAAACCAAGGTGATCGTCGGCGCGGGAGTCGGTGTGGGCTTAGGAGTTGGAGTCGGGCTCGGCGGGCGAGTTGGTGTCGGGCTTGGCGCCGGCTGAGAGGTCGGCCTTGGGCTCGAACCAGGAGTGGGGTTCGAGGTTGGAGTTTGGCCAGGGGTCGGGCTCGCGCCCGCGGAGGGCGTCGGGGACGGGCTGGCGATTGGCGTGCTGACAACGGTGCCCGGCGCGACCACGTGAAGCGTTTGGTGGGCGCGGCATGTGGAGTCCCAGCAGATCTCGATTGTGTGATCGCCCACTGCGATGTCCGCCGGCACCACGATCTGCCTGCTCACGGCGCCGCTTGCAGTCGCTTTGAATGGAAACCGATAGGTCTGACTGTGCAGCTGAATCTCACCCACCTGGTTGGCGGGTACCTTTCCGGCCGTAACGAGGACGCGACCTCCCGCCACGACGGTGGAAGGTGTGAGCGTCAATGTCGGCGTCTGGGCGAGCACGGCGGCGCAAACACCGAGCACTAAAAGTAGTACAAGAACCACGACGGCGGCACCCGCGATCATCAGAGGACGCCGTCGCGGCTTTGCAGCTTGGTGATGGGCCGAAGTTCCGTTCGCGGCCGGCGGCCCCACCTCAAGCGGCGGCAGCGGCATCGGCATGACCATGGTCGACGCGGCTCGCTCATGGGCAGGTTGCGGAGCAGCCACGAGTGGCTACGTGGCCGGAAGGGCATCGGTTCGAAGGACGGCTGCCTTGCCCGCGACCAGGGCCGGGGTGGCTGCCGGCGACTCCAGGGCTGCAGCCAGGGCGTCCACGAACAGAGTGCAGCTCTCCCACCGGGCGGCGGGGTCCTTCGCCAGGCCGCGCATGATCACCGCATCGACATCTGGCCCCAGCGAGGCGTCACGGACGCTGGGAGGCAAAGGATCGCGGTGGACCTGCGCGTAGAGGAGCTCCATCAAAGCCTCCCCATCGAACGGGATGACCCCCGCCAGCATCTCGTACGCGATGGTCGCGAGCGAGTACCGGTCCGCGGCGGGTCCGACCTGGCGGCCCATCACCTGCTCGGGCGCCATGTAGGCGGGCGTTCCCGTGGTGACGCCGGTCATCGACTTGAGCGATGAGCCCTGGAGCAGCTTGGCGAGGCCGAAGTCCGCCAGGACAGGGGTATCGTCCTTCTCGAGCAGGACGTTCGCGGGTTTGACGTCCCGATGGATGATCCCCATACCGTGCGCGTAGTCGAGGCCCGTCGCGATGCCGCGCAGATACTTCAGAGCCGAGGCGCGGCTGACCGGACCCTTGTCGAGCCGGTCGGCAAGGCTGCCTCCCGGGACATACTCGACGATCATGTAGGGCGTCCCCTCGAACTCGCCGAAGTCGTAGACGTTGACGATGTTCTGGTGGCGCATCTGGGCGATCGCCCGCGCCTCGTGGCGGAAGCGTGCGCTGGTGTCGGGGTCAGGTGAGAGCGCCTGCAACACCTTGACGGCGCCGGCTCGCTCGAGCTGCACGTGGAAGGCGCGATAGACCAGGCCCATGGCCCCCTGGCCGATGAATTCCTGGACCTCGTACTGCCCTAGCTTCGTTCCCGGTGCGATTGACACGGCTGCTGATTATGCGGAACGGTCTGCGGAACTCGACCTTGCTTAACCGATCCTTGACGCTTGCTTCCAGCCGCCGCCGCCGCCTCGCCGCACGGCGACGAGCCCGGCCAGGATCGACAGCGCGATCTCGGTGGGAGTCACCGCTCCGAGGTCGATGCCGACCGGGCTCTGGATGCGCGCGATGACCTCCTCCGCAACCCCCTTCGCGCGCAGAGCTTCCAGGTGGTGCCCGGTGTGACGCCGGCTGCCGACGAGCCCGATGAACCTCGGCCCGGCGGGGAGCAGGGTCTCGAGCGCCGGCACCAGGTCCTCGGCGTCGTGGTCCGTGTGCACGGCATAGACCTCGGAGCCGAGCACCGCGACCAGCTCACCAAGCGAGGTGATGACTTCCGGCCAGGAGCCGCCCTTCAGCCGGTCGGGCCGGGTCTCGACCAGCACGGTTCGGAAACCGAGGTCCGGAGCCCACCGTAAGAGCGCGGACGCAACCGGGGTGGCCGCGAACACGACCAGGGTCGGAGCCGCGACGTGGGGTTCCAGGTAGACCTCGATCGAACCCAGGTCGTGGCGGTATGTGCGCAGGATGGGCGCGCCTGCTGCCGCGGTTTCCGCGGCGTCGGCCAGCGCGGCGGAGTCGAACTCGCTGCAGCCAAGGGTTCCGGAAAGCGTGGCGGTGCGCGAGAGAAGGAGCTTTGCCCCTGGGTGAGACGGTGGCTCACCATCAACCTTGATCACGGTTGCGAGGACAACCTCCTCGCCGCGTGCAAGGCGGGCGGCCAGATCACCTTCGACACTAGGCACGGGCGGGTGAGCGGTCCAGCGCAGTGCGAATGATCGCCTCCGCGCGCGCGACCTCCTCGTCAGTAGTCAAGTAGCCTGTGGTGAGGCGCAGGCTGCCGAGGGCCTCATCGAGGCTCAAACCCATGGCGAGCAAGACGTGCGATGGATCGAGCGAGCCGGATGCGCACGCGGATCCGCTCGAGGCGGAGACTCCGGCCAGGTCGAGCGCCAGCAGCAGGTCTTCTCCGCGGCGATCGGCGAACGCACACGTCGCAAAGTTGGGCAGCCTTGATTCGGCCCCGGTGGCGACACCGCCCAGCTCAACGAGCATCGCGCGCAAGTCCGATGCGTGGCGCGCTGCCACCGCAGTGCGCGCCACCCGGTCGCGATGGCACGTGGAGAGCGCAGTCGCCACCGCCATCGCCGCGCCGACGTCCTCTCGACCAGCTCGCCGGCCCCATTCCTGGGGGCCTCCATAGAGAAGGGGATCGATGCGCACCCCGTCCCTGACGAAGAGGATTCCACCTCGCCCTGCACCCAGCTTGTGGCCGCTGAGCGACACAATGTCAGCGCCTTCAGGGATGCCGATCCACCGCGGGCCGGCACAGGCGTCGACATGCACGAGCGCGCCGACCTCATGCGCTCGCGCGATGATCGCGGCGACGGGCTGGATCGTGCCGACCTCGTTGTTGGCGAGGCCGATCGACACCAGGGCGGCCGACGATGGAATGTCGTCCGGGTCGGATCGACCGGCTCCGTCGACAGGCGCCACCTGCACAGCACGGCCTTCTGATTGGAGTCGCCGCACAGCCCCCAGCACGGACTGATGCTCGGCGGCCCACGTCACGATCGTTCCGCCCTTCGACTGCCGGCGCGCGACACCGAAAAGCGCGAGGTTGACCGCCTCCGTGCCCGAGCTTGTGAAGGAGATCTCGGTGCGGTCCGCTCCCAACGTCTGCGCGGCCAGGTCGCGTGCTCGATCCAGCGCCGCCCGCGCGGTTCGTCCTTCGGTGTGCGGGCTGGACGGATTGCCCTGAGGGAGGTCGCGCAGCGCCGCGTGGACCTCTGGGAGAACCGGCGCGAATCCGGCGTCGTCGAGAAAGATGCGGCCCATGCCGCGATCAGCCGCGGCTGTGGTCCGGCTGGTGGAAGAGCTCTGTGAGCGTGCCCTGGAAGGTCTTGAGGTAGAGGTGAAGGTCGAGGATCTCATCGACCGTGATCGGCTCGGCGGCGACGACAGGCTCCGGCTCGGGAATCGCCTTCTCGATCTCTTCGACAGCGGCTCCCGCGATCGCCAGCACGACGATGAACGTCACCTGGCACTGCGCGCACGTGACCTGCAGGTGGAACCTCTCCTCTTCGTGGCTGAGGACCTGTACGTCGCACCCTTTGAGGCTGCGTCCGCAGACCGGGCAGTTGTAAAAACGGGCTCGGTCGCGGATGAACTCGATGATGCCCATCGCGGGCCCATATTACGCCCCGCGAATTCCCCGACGCGGCGCTTAGCGCTTGCCCTCTATGCACGTGCAGCCGGTGGGTCCGACCATGGCCGAGTGAATCGTGCCCGCGGGCAGCACCATGCGATCTCCCGCTTTCAGCTCGATCCGCTTTCCGTCGTGCGCTTCGAGGTTGAACGTGATCGATCCATCGACGCAGTACAGGACCTTCTCGTAAGAGTGGCTGTGGGCCGCGTAGCGATCGCCCGGCCCGTTCGACCACGAGTAGCAGCCAGTCGCCTCTGCTCGCAGCCGGGCCATCAGGTCTTCAGGAGCCGCCATACCGAAGCGATTCTAAGATTGCTTCGGTGAAGCCCCGGTTCCTCGCCGACTGCAACGTCGGGCGGCTCGCGCGCTGGCTGCGTGCCCTTGGATACGACGCGTCGTACCACGCTCGCATCGGTGACGCGGAGCTCGTACGTGAAGCGGCCGCTGAGAGCAGGGTGCTCCTCACGCGCGATCGTGACCTGACCAGGCGGCGAGTGATTCAGACGGGCGTGGTGCGAGCAATCCTCATCCGCGACGACGAAGTGACCAGGCAGCTGCGCCAGGTTTTCACCGAGCTGGGACTGGAGCTCAAAGAGGCCCTCACGCGGTGCATCGAGTGCAACTCGGAGCTGCAGGCGAGGGTCCCGGCGATGGTCGCGGAGCGCGTGCCGCCCTACGTGCGCCGCACGCAGTCCCGCTACTCGGAGTGCCCCGACTGCGGTCGCATCTACTGGGCCGGGACCCACTGGCAGCGCATGCGCGAGGTCCTCGCAGGCCTGTGAGGGACGTCCTGCGGCGCTTGCTCTCTGGCGAGCTCACCGAGGAGGAGGCCATCTCAGAGCTGCGCCAGGTCCAGCTCGAGGAGCTCGGGGGGCGGGCTCGTCTCGATCTGGGCCGCTACCTGCGCCGCGGCATACCTGAGGTTGTGCTGGCATCCGGCAAAACTCCGGCGGACGCGGCGCGGCTGGTAGTCGCCATGGCCGAGCGAATGGGCCAGGGGTTGATCAGCCGGATGACCGCCGAGCACCGCGACGCCCTGAGGGGGCTGGCTGCCGCCGCCGGCATGCGGGTGATCGACTACGCCGCGTCGGCCAGGGTGCTGCGCCCTCGATTCGAGCCGGAGGCGCTCCCCGGGAAAGTCGGAATCCTGACCGCGGGCACCTCGGACCTGCCGGCGGCGGAAGAAGCGCAGATGGTGGTGGAGGCGTGCGGCCTGGAGGTAAGGCTCGATGCCGACCTCGGTGTAGCCGGCCTGCATCGATTCGTCGCCCCTCTGGCGTCGACCCTCGAATGGGGATGCGATGTGCTGATCGTGGCCGCCGGCATGGACGGCGTGCTGCCGGGCCTGGTTGCGGGCTTGATCGACGTACCGGTGATCGGCCTTCCGGTTTCGACGGGCTACGGGCGCGGAGGCGCCGGCGAGGCGGCGCTCACGACGATGCTGCAATCGTGCTCGACGGGCCTGGTCGTCGTGAACATCGACAACGGCGTTGGCGCGGGCGCGGCTGCTGTGCTGATGGCTCAGCGCCGGCGCCGCGGGCGCACCACCGCGAGCACCGCGAAGACCAGCGCGCCGACGATCAACAAACCAAAGAGGACGGCGGCGACGGTCCAGGAAATCCCGGGGCCGCCCGGAATTGCGAAGAGCAACGCCAGGACAAGCATCGCGAGCAGGACGCCGGCCAAGAGCCACGGGAAACCTCGTCGCGGACGGCCATAGAAGAACATCCACAACGCACCCGGGCGCTTCTTCGGCGCGCTCAAAGGAGGCCTGGGACCTCGCTGAGCGAGGCGATCGTCGGGACGCCGTCGGGCGGCGGTTCCTCGGCGTGCGCCGTGAGGATCACCGCTCGGATGCCCACCGCGCGCGGACCCTCGTAGTCCTCGCGCACCCGATCGCCCACGAACAGAGCGTGACCCGCGTCCACGCCGATGGCGGCCAAGGCCGCCCGGTAAACCTCTGGCGCCGGCTTGCGGCGCCCGACCTCGCTCGAAAACACGACCGCGTCGACCATCTCTCCAATCCCGTTGGTATCCACCTGGCGGCGCATCATCTCCGGCGGAAAAGGGGCATTCGAGCACACTCCGCGCTTGATCCCGTGGGCTCCGAGCCATGACAGCACCGGCAGCGCATCGGGGTCGAGCCTCACCGCTCGGTCCCAGCACTGCTGCTCGGCATCGAGGATGTCGTGCAGAAGTCCGTCGGGAAGCACGAGGCCGGCTTGCGCCCAGCCGGCGCGGTAGACGTTCATGTAGTCGACCTCGTCCTCGCTCATGCTGCCGACGATTCTCTCCAGGGGGAGCAGGACGTCTTCTAGGATGGCGTCCGCCTCCGGCGCCGGTACGCCGAGCGCCGCCGCGATGCGCGGGCGGAACCCCCGGATCACCTCGAGCAGCTCCTCGGTCGGGTACTCGAACGTGACCAGCGTGCGGCCGTAGTCGAAAAGCACGCCGTGGGTCAACCCCACGAACTCAGAGCCTTCGGCGTGAGTTCGCGCGGACCCCGTTTGAAAATCCGGCATCCGCATATCCTGATGCGCGTGGCGAAACGGCTGACACACCTGGATGACAAAGGGGCGGCGCGTATGGTCGACGTTGCGGACAAGGCTTCGACCGTGCGTGAGGCGCTCGCCGAATGCGTGGTGCGCATGGCGCCCGCCACGCTGCGGGCGGTCAAGGCAGGCACCCCAAAGGGCGATGCGCTCCAGGTCGCGCGGGTGGCGGGCATCATGGCCGCGAAGCGAACGCCGGACCTGATCCCTCTGACCCATCCGCTCCCGCTCACCAGCGTGAGCGTCGACTTCGAATTCGTGCGCGGCGGTGTGCGCGTGCTTGCACGCGCTCGTGTCACCGGTCAGACCGGCGTCGAGATGGAGGCGCTGACGGCCGCCGCGGTCGCGGGGCTGACCCTGATCGACATGACGAAGGGCGTCGAAAAGGGCGTGTACCTGGAGACGGTCCGACTGCTCGAGAAGTCGGGAGGGCGGTCCGGCACCTGGAAGCGCGATGCAAAGCGCGTGGCCCCCCTCCGGCGCTCCGCGCCACCTCCCCGGCGAGCGGGGAGGAGATGAGCAGCGCCCAGGTCATCACGGTCAGCGACGGGGTTTCCGCCGGGACCAGGGAGGACGAAAGCGGCAAGGCCCTCGTGCGGATCTTGAAAGACGCTGGTTTCGACGTCATGGAACCGGTTGTAGTGCTTGACGAGCAGCAGCACATCGCAGACGCCATCGTCACCGCCGCCGACCGCGGTGCTGATGTCGTGGTCACCACCGGCGGGACCGGTCTCGGTCCTCGTGACGTGACCCCTCAGGCCACTTCGGCGGTGATCGACTTCGAGGTGCCCGGCATCGGCGAAGCGATGAGACGAGCGGGCGCCGCGAGCACCCCGATGGCGGCGCTGTCCCGCTCGATGGCCGGCGTCCGCGGGCAGACGCTGATCATCAACGTGCCTGGCAGCCCGACGGGCGCAACCGAATCGCTCGAGGCTGTAATGCCCACGCTGGCCCACGCGATCAAGCTCCTTCACGGCGACACAAAACACGGATGAACCTCAATTCAGACCTGGGGGAAGGGGCCGGCGAAGACGAGGCAATCCTCGCGCACGTCGACAGCGCGTGTGTCTGCTGCGGCGTCCATGCCGGCTCGGTGTCGATCAGCATCCAGACCGTGGCGCGCTGCCGCGCGCTCGGCGTCGAGGTGGGCGCTCATCCCGGGTATGACGACCGCGCCAACTTCGGCCGCGTCGAGGTTCCGATCGCGGTGGAGGAGATCGAAGCCCTTGTAGCGTTTCAGGTTGCGGGCCTGGCTGCGGTTGGTCCCGTCAACTTCATCAAGCTTCACGGGGCCGTGTACCACCGCTGCCAGGTCGATCGCGTTGCCGCCGACGCGGTGGCGCGCGTCGCAAAACGATACGGAGCCGGCCTCGTCGGCCAGCCTGGTTTCGAGATCATCGCTGCGGCGTCGCGCGCGGGCATACCTGCCTACCGCGAAGGGTTTGCCGATCGCCGGATGCTTTCTGATGGAACCCTTGCACCGCGCCAGGAGCCGGGGTCCGTGCTCGAGCCTGCAAGTGCGGTCGAGCAAGCGCTGCAGCTGGCGCGCAGCGGGCGGTACGACACGATCTGCACTCACGGCGATACTCCAGGCGCGGCGCAGATCGTGGCAGCCGTCCGGCAAGCCTTTGCCACCGCAGGCATCGCCACCAGCCGGCTGGCCGGCCGCCGGTGAGCATCTCCATCCGCGAGGTCGCGAACATCGAAGGACTGCGCGAGCTGGCGGAGCTGTTCGCGGTGGTGTGGGGACGCCCCGGCGAACCTCCTGTCAACTCCGACATCCTGAAAGCGCTCGCTCATTCCGGCAACTACGTGTCCGGCGCTTACGTGGACGGCAGGCTCGTCGGCGGCCTGGTGGGTTGGTTCGGAGGCGTGCCGCCCCACGAGCTGCACATGCACTCGCACATCCTTGGCGTGCTCGGCGGCAGCGATGCCCACGGTGTCGGGTTCGGGCTGAAGCAGCACCAGCGCCTCTGGTGTCTCGCGCGCGACGTCAAGGTCATGGAGTGGACGACCGACCCGCTGGTGCGGCGCAATGTTTATTTCAATCTCACCAAGCTGGGCGCGCACGCTCCCGAATACCTGGTCAACGTCTATGGGCTGATGAGCGATGGGATCAACGCGGGCGAGGAATCCGATCGCCTCCTGATCAGGTGGAAGCTCGACTCCGAAACCGTCGAGGCCGCGGCGGGAGGGCAAACCCCTCAACCCGACATCGAGAAGCTGCTCGGCGAGGGCGCCGCAAGGGTTCTCTCGATTGGTGACTCGGGCGAACCCAAGGTGACCGCTGCGTCCGCGCGCGTCCTTCTATGTCAGGTCCCGGACGACATCGTTGCGCTCAGGCGATCGGATCCCGCACTCGCCCGTTCGTGGCGGACGGCGTTGCGCAAGACGTTCACCGAGGCGCTCGCCGACGGCTACGACGTGACAGGGGCGACGCGCTCGGGCTGGTACGTTCTGGAGGCGACTAACTAGAGGCGCGGCCGAAAAGGCCGTCGACGGATCTTCGGCGCCCATGCGGCCCATCTCCGGGTTCAGCTCCTGCGCTGCTCGCTCACGCATGGAAGATGCGCTCGCTGCGCTGCTCGGAGCTTCACCCAGATCTGGGCCACCTGGATCGCCGAATCTCTCGTCGAGGTTTCGGCCGCGCCTCTAGACTTTCCTCGTGCTGCAGGTAGGCGACAGGGCGCCGGAGTTCAAGCTCCCCACCACGGGAGGTTCAGAGCTCACGCTCGCGGACGCGCTCGCGAAGCACAAGGCGCTCGTCTTTCTCTTCTACGTGCTGGACTTCACCGGTGGTTGAAGAATGGAGTTGACCGAGTTTCGGTCCAGGCACGAGGCGGCGGAGGCGGACGGAATCGGCATCTACGGCATCAGCGTCGACTCAGTGTTCTCGCACCAGGCGTTTGCCAAGGAGCTCGGAGGCCTGCCCTACGAGCTCATAGCGGACTTCGAGCGCAAGATGGTTACGGATTACGGAGTGCGCCGCGACGACGTCGAGGGGTATTCGGGAATCCCGCGTCGCACGGTGTTCGTCATCGATGGCAGCGGGACCATCACGTGGACGTGGATCACCTCGCGAGAAAAACCTCAACCGGACTACGACCTCGTGATTGAAGAGGCACGCAAAGCGACGGCCTCGTGAACGCGGAGATGCCGCGGATCGAGGCCGCGTGGAACCAGCTCGTCGAGCTCATAAACCAGGTCGAGGATGCCGCCGGCTTGAACAAAGTCGGCGCAGATGGATGGACGGTCAAAGATCACCTGGCCCACGTCGCTGCGTGGGAGCATTCGCTGCTGGCGCTGATCGAAGGTCGCGACCGTTCGGGAGCAATGGGGCTTCACGAGCCATTGGAAGAGGTCGATGCGATCAATGAAGCGATCAGAAAACTTCACGCCACCGACACGGGAGATGAGGCCCTCGGGTACTTCCGTGATTCACATGCGCAGCTGATGGCGGCGATCGGAAAGCTCGATGACGCCGACCTCGAGAAGCCATACAGCCACTACCAGCTCGCTGACCCCGATGAGGGGCGGCCGGTGGTCGGATGGGTCGCCGGCAATACGTATGAGCACTATGCCGAGCACGTCGACTGGATCAATCAGCTTTTGAGCGAGTCGAGCGCCGCGCGCTGAGCCGCGCGCAGCCGGAGGGCGGCCTCGACGCTGACCTCCGAGAAGCTCAGCTCGTCGCCCGGCAGCAGTTGGGCGGCCACCGGCATCGCGGCGCTGGTGACGGTCGCGACGACCGGGTAACCACCCGCTGTCCCATGGTCAGCCATGAGGATGATCGGCTGGCCGCTGCGCGGTACCTGCACCGCCCCGGCAACAAGGCCGAACGACAGCAGCTCATCTCCTGACGCGTCCAGCATCGGCCCCTCGAGCCGGTACCCCATCCGGTCTGCGTCGCGGCTCACGCTGAACACGCCACCAAAGAATGCCTTGCGGCCGTCTGAGCCCAGGCGCCTCACGTGCGGGCCTGCGATTGCAGCAAGCGTGTGGTCGGCGTAGTCAGGCCGATGGTCGGGGCTCAGCAGGCGACCGGAGATGGCGGGCGAAGCTCGCTCGGCGCTGACGGCGAGCACGTCTCCGGCCGCCAGCAACCGCCCGTGCATGCCCCCACGCGCGGCAAGGAGATTGGTCGATAAGGAGCCAAGCCATCGGTCCCCAGCGATGCCGCCCGCGACGGCCATGTACACGCGAGCGCCCCAACGCCGCCCGGCGAAGCTGAGCTTGTCGCCTTCGCCCACGAACGTGCTGGTCCACATAGGGGCCGGCTCGCCGTTCACGCGCAGATCGAAATCGGCTCCGGTGATTGCGACGAGGCAGGGTCGCAGGGCGACAAGGACCGGCCCGCTCAACGTGCATTCGAGCGTGGCCGCTCCTTCGTCGTTGCCAACCAGCAGGTTTGCCGCGCAGTGCGCGAATCGGTCCATCGCGCCGCCTTGTTGAACGCCGGAGGACATCGCGTTGAGACGCCCGAGGTCCTGCACCGTCGTGAAGAGACCGGGCTTTTCGACGCGCAGAACGTCGCTCACCCGGGCGAGGAAAAAAACTTGACCCGATCCCCGGCCCGGAAAAGGCATGGTGGATCTGAGTCGGGCAGGAAGAGCTTGACCGAGGTCCTCCCGATCAGGTGCCAGCCTCCTGGCGTCGCGAGGGGATAGATTCCCGTCTGCCGGCCGGCGATCGCCACCGAGCCGGCGGGCACCTTGGTCCGCGGCACCTGGCGCCGGGGCAGCTCGAGCTCCTCCGGCAACGGCCCGAGATAACCCCAGCCCGGGACGAACCCGACGAGAAAGACGCGGTAGATCGGCCGGGTGTGGATCTCAACGATCCTGGCGACGTCCAGGCCGAGCACTGCCGACACCGCCTCCAGGTCGGGCCCGTCGTAAACCACCGGGATTCGGTGGAGGCGGCCTGGTTCGGCCATGGGTGGACGCTTGGATGCGAGCCGCCGGATCGCTGCGGCGAGAGCGTCGTGGGATACCTGGTCGGGGTCGAAATGAACTGTGACGCTGGCGTAGCCCGCGATCGCCTGGCGTACGTCTCGCCGCTTCTTCAGCGCGGCCGCCAGCGCGATCGCACGCGTATTGAGAGCGGTGTCGAGCCGCGTCCCGAGCTCCGCGAGGAGCGCGGAATCACCTAGCGGGTGAGTTCGCACCCTCGTTTTGGAGCGCGGCGCTGGCATGTGCGCTCACAAGAATGGCGTAGAACACGCCCGGCACGATGCCGATACAGAGCAGCCCGACGCACGCCAGTCCGATCGCCCATCCGGTGACCATGGCGGCGGCGGCCAGATTCCAGGTGGTGAAGTCGCGCCTCACTCCTCTGACGGCCGCAGGAAGGTTGAACAAGTCGACCGCCCGTCCGGAACGCGCAAACCGAACGGTCGCGTGCGGCATGTGAATCAGCAGCAGAAGGCCCCATGGGAGCGCGAGCACGAGCAGGGCGATGGTGTGGGCGTACAGCTGCGAGACCGGCACATCGGTCCCTCTGATGACGTGTGCGTCGAAAAGCCATCCGGCCAGTGGGTTGACGAGCAGCACGAAGGGCGCCGTCAGCAGCACCACCACAACTGCGGTCCAGAAACCATCGGATAGGAGCCGCAACGAGAGCTTCCATGTTGGCGGACCTGTCGAGGCGTCGCGCCCCGACTCTCGCGTTGCGGCGATGGCGTAGCCCAGAAGTGGGATGAATGCAACCGGCAGAAGGAGCACCACCAGGAGACCGATGATCCAACTTGATTTCCAGTGACCCCGAAACGGCCACGAGAAGGATTCGGCGACCACCTTCATGGTCGCAACCTTAAGGGCGGGCCGCCGGGCGCGCGCAGGGCGCCTATCGATTAGAGCAGCGAGTCGATCGCCTGTATGAGCTGGGGGTCTTCGGGCACGACCTTCGACCGGAAGCGGCGCACCACGTGACCGTCACGTCCGACCAGGAACTTCTCGAAGTTCCACTTCACGTTGCCGGTCTTTCCGGAATCGTCGGCGGCTTCGCTGAGGATTTCATATAGCGGGTGCTGGTGGGGACCTTTGACGTCGAGCTTGGAAAACAGCGGAAACGTGACGCCGTAGTTCACGCTGCAGAACTCCTGGATCTTGTCCGCTGATCCAGGCTCCTGATTGAAGAACTGGTTGCAAGGAAAGCCCAGCACAACCAGCCCGCGATCCGCGTAGCGCTCAGAGAGGGCCTGGAGGCCTGCGTATTGAGGGGTGAACCCGCACCTGGATGCGACATTGACCGCCAGCACGACCTTGCCTTCATATTCCGAGAGGCGGACCGGTTTCCCGTCCAGCCTCGGCAGCTCGATCTCGTAGATGGAGCGCGCCTGTGCTGTTGCCACATCCAACAGAAGCCGAAGTGGAGTCCGGGTATTCCCGGCCCGAGCGCTAACCCTTCTTGAGCACAACCTCGTAGCCGTCGTCGGTTGGGCTGACCTCGACGTCGCCCGCTTTCAGGCGGATATCGTCATCGACCCGAGTCGCGATGATCGCGCCTTCGAAGACAAGCTCCTCGAACCGCCATTCCTTGCCGCGCTTGCGCATCTTCACGACGACCCCGCCGGGGCTGCGCCACACGCCTTCGCCTGCCGGCCGGAAGCCCCTGGTGACGAGTTCCCCCAGGCGGTCGGGAATCACCTCGGGCGGCGGCTTTGCCGTTGGCCACACGACGGGCCTCTCGGGCGCTCCGGGCCGAGGAGGCGCATCGCCCCTTGTCGGTTTCCGGAACTTCGCCTGCTCTAAAGACAGCCGCAGCAGCTCCGAGCCTTCGTCCTGTGCGAAGAAGGCGCCCGAGATCCGGCCCTGGTCCTGGGAGCGGCGGATGCAGTTCGAGCAGTCGGCTTCGGCCTCGACCGCCGCGAACGTGCCGGCGGCAAGTGTCTGGCCGCACAGGGTCGTCACCGGGCCGCTCTTGGGAACCCGAGGAGTGAGGTGAATCCGCCCGCCGGACTTGCGCCTGACCGACTCGAGCTTCAGCTGCTGGACGCCCATCGGCGTCAATGATGGCTGCTTCGGCTCAAGCAGGGCGGTCGAGCTCTCAGCCCTTGGCGGAAGCCTTGCCGGCCGCCGGAAGCCTCAGGTTCGGCAGCGGGGTGAGGTTCGCCTCCACCTGGGCGCGAAGGTGCTCGAAATCCGGCGGCAGTGAAAGGCGCTCGCCCAGGTGCTCCTTCGGCTCGTCAGAGGTGAATCCAGGGCCCTTGGTGGCGATCTCGAACAGGACCCCGCTCGGTTCTCGGAAGTAGATGGAGCGGAAGTAGAAGCGGTCGATCACAGGGGTGGGGTTGCCGCCGCCGGCGATCAC
>JGI12635J15846_10002431_pt1 | contig 16300 bp, 16 predicted proteins | sample BlaSpr_A8_OM2_M2_FD_15846 | JGI IMG/M metagenome (IMG submission 15846) | reverse complement strand
GCCGCACCAGCCGTTGCGCCGCGATCAGAATGTCGGCGTTCATGGCGGCCTTGGCGAGCGTTTCATCGGCGCCGGTGGTTTCGAACAGGATGCGCCGCTCGGCGTCGCGGTCCGGATAATCGACGTCGATTTCCATCAGGAAGCGGTCGAGCTGCGCCTCGGGCAGCGGGTAGGTGCCTTCCTGCTCCAGCGGATTTTGCGTCGCCAGCACATGAAACGGTTTCGGCAGGTCGTGGCGCGCGCCGGCAACCGTGATGTGCTGCTCCTGCATGGCCTGCAGCAGCGCGGACTGGGTGCGCGGGCTGGCGCGGTTGATTTCGTCGGCCATCAACAACTGGGCGAACACCGGACCGGAGATGAAGCGGAACGAGCGCTTGCCGGAAGTGCTCTCGTCCAGCACCTCGGCGCCCAGAATATCCGACGGCATCAGGTCCGGCGTGAACTGGATGCGCTTGGCGTCGAGCCCGAGCGTGATGCCCAGCGTTTCAACCAGCTTGGTCTTGGCGAGGCCCGGCACGCCGATCAGAAGCGCGTGACCGCCGGACAGGATCGTCACCAGGGTATTTTCAATCACCCGGTCCTGGCCGAAGATGACGGTGGAGATCGCATCTTTCGCCGCGCGGATCTGTCCGGCGATCTGCTCGGCCGAGCGGACGATCACGTCTTCCAGTTTTTCGACACCATCAGCAGCAGCCATCACCTTCTCCTTAGCTCCAAGAGCCAAAAGCCTTAAGTAGCAAGTCTTGACCCAACCGCGCGCCGATTCCCGCGTCGTCTTGCCATGAACCTCATGCTAAACTCATGCGAAGGCCATGTATTCGTTGAGTTAAACTATCCCCACATTATCGGCATTTCGGGGTATTAACGGCATCACGATGTGGCGACTTGATCGGTGATTTTACGGGTGGAACTCGTTCGTCACACATCGCAGGACGTGCACCAATCGTGCCAGTTTAAGGCGCTGAGACTCAGGGCAAACCATGGCGAAGCAAGGGCGGAGCAGCAATCAAGGGCTTGAAGGGCTGACGGCTGCTGCCAGTGAAGCCGCAAAAACCAGCCCCGCCGGAAAGGGGCTGCCCCCGGTGCATTTGTGGAATCCGCCGTTCTGCGGCGACCTCGATATGCGAATCGCCCGCGATGGTACTTGGTTTTACATGGGCACGCCAATCGGGCGGCCGGCGCTGGTCCGCCTGTTCTCGACGATCCTCAAGCGCGAGGAGGGCAAGCACTTTCTCGTGACACCGGTGGAAAAAGTCGGCATCCGCGTCGACGATGCGCCGTTTCTTGCGGTCGAGATGGTCAAGGCGAGCGATGATCGCGGCCGGCTGCTGCGCTTCCGCACCAATGTCGACGACTGGGTCGATTGCGATGCTGCCCACGCCTTGCGATTCGAGGCGGCCGCCGACGGCGGACTGACGCCCTATCTTCACGTTCGCTCCGATTTGTGGGCCAAGGTCACCCGCGCGCTTTACTACGATCTGGTTGACATCGGCGAGGAGCGGGTGGTCGATGGTCATCCGATGTTCGGGGTCGCATCGTCGGGCGAATTCTTTGCGATGGCGGATGCGGAGCAGGTGAGGGGCGCGCTTTGAACGGACATATGCTGAAGACCGATCCGGCTGCGATCACCTCAGCGGAGTTTTTCGATCGGGCCCGCGCCCGGCTGCGCTTCGACGTTCCGCCGGGCCTCAACGACCCCACCGTCATCCCGAAGAGCGGCGATCGGGGCAACGATCGCATGCTGGAAATCGTCGCAAGGGAAAAGCCGGTTCGCCCGGCGGCGGTATTGATCCCGGTGGTGGACCGTCCGCAGCCGACCGTGCTGCTGACGCAGCGCTCGGCCCACCTCAACGACCACGCCGGCCAGATTTCCTTTCCCGGCGGCAAGATCGATGCGACCGATGCTTCCCCGCTCGACACCGCGCTGCGCGAGGCCGAGGAGGAGATCGGCCTGTCCCGCGAATTCGTCGATCCGATCGGCTATCTCGATCTTTACGGGACCAGTTTCGGATTTCGGATTCTGCCGACGCTGGCGCGGGTGCGGCCGGGGTTCGATCTGCGCATCAACAAATCGGAAGTCGACGATGCGTTCGAGGTGCCGCTGGCGTTCCTGATGGACCCGGCCAACCATCAGGTCCATTCCAGGGAATTTCGCGGCATGGCGCGCAGCTTCTACGCCATGCCGTTCGCGGAACGCTATATCTGGGGCGCGACCGCCGGGATTCTCCGCGACCTGTACGAACGGATCTATCTGTCATGATACGTCCGGCGTTCACCGAAATCCTGGTGTTCCTGATTCCCTTCGCGGTCTATGCAGCGTTCCTGCTCGCGACCCGCTCCGGGCTGATGCTGCAGTCGTCATGGCCGGTGCATGTTCTCGTCAGGCTGGTGATCGGCGCGCTGCTGCTGGTGGCCGCAAGTTTCGTCCTGCTCGCGCAGTTTTCCGGCTCGCCGCCGAATTCCACCTATGTTCCCGCACATATCGAGAACGGCAAACTGGTTCCCGGAGTGGAGAAATGAGCGAAGTGCGGGTGCTCGACCACGCGCCCTGGCTCCGATCCGGTCCAACTGCCCGTGTGCTTGAATTGCTGAGCGGAAATGGCGAGGAAGCGCGCGTGGTCGGCGGTGCGGTGCGCAACGCGCTCTTGAAAATTCCGACCGGCGATATCGATATCGCGACCACCGCTCTGCCCACTGAGGTGATCCGCCGCGCCAAGGCCGCCGGCGTCAAGAGCGTGCCGACCGGCATCGACCACGGCACCGTGACGCTGGTCATCGACGGACAGCCGTTCGAGGTCACGACCTTGCGCGAGGATACCGAAACCTTCGGCCGTAAGGCCAAGGTCGCGTTCGGCCGCGATTGGGTGGTCGACGCCGAGCGGCGCGACTTCACCATCAACGGGCTGTCGGTCGACGCCGCCGGTGTCGTGCACGATCACGTCGGCGGGCTTGACGATATTGCCGCGCGACGCGTCCGCTTCATCGGCGATCCGGGCCAACGGATCTCGGAGGATTACCTGCGCATCCTGCGGTTTTTCCGCATCCACGCCGCCTTCGGCGCGGGCGAGCCCGACCGCGCCGGCTATCTCGCCTGCATCAGCGCGCGCGCCGGCCTTGCCAGTCTTTCCGCCGAACGCCTGCGCCTGGAAATGATGAAGCTGGTGGTCGCGCCAGGCGCTGCCGGCGCGATCACCGCGATGGCCGACGGCGGATTGCTGCTGCCGATCCTCGGCGGCGTCGCCTATCTCGGGCCGTTTGCGGCGATGGTGTCGGCGGAGCGTGCGCTGGGATTGCCGCCGCATGCGGTGCGACGGCTCGGCGCGCTGGCGGTCGCCGTCACCGAAGACGCCAAACGGATCGCGACGCGGCTGCGGTTGAGCAACGCCGAAACCAGGGCACTGGATTCGATGGGCCATCGCTGGTGGCGGCTGGCCGGAATGGACGAGGCGACCGCGCGGCGCAGGCTCTACCGGCTCGGCGCCGATCGCTATCGCGACCGGCTGATGCTGGCCTGGGCGCGCGCCGGCGGCGGCGCGGATTCGGCGTCGTGGCGGGAGCTTGCGCTCCTGCCGGAGCGCTGGAGCGCGCCAAAGTTTCCGCTCAAGGCGGCCGATTTCGTCGCGCGCGGAATTGCCGAAGGCCCCGCGCTCGGGCAGGTGCTGGCGCTGGCCGAAGACGCCTGGCTCGCGGCGAATTTCCCGCTGGATGAGACAGCGCTGAACGCGATCGCCGATCACACCGTCACACGCTTTGTGCGAGACCATCGGCTGTGAACAACATTTCCGGCTTCGCCGATATCTCGCTGCTGCAGCTTGTTCTGGTGGCCTGCGTCGCGCTGTTTGCGTCCGTGGTCGGCGGCCTCGCCGGCTACGGCACCGGCGCGTTGATGCCGCTGGTGCTGGTGCCCCTGATCGGCGCCGAACCGGTGGTGCCGATCATCGCCATCTCCTCGATCTTCACCAATCTCAGCCGCATGACGGCGTATCTGCGCCATGTCGATCGCCGCCGCGCGATGATCGTGCTGGCGGCGGCCGCGCTGACGACCGTGCTCGGCGCCTACGGTTATACAAGACTGACCAATGCCGGTGCTGCGCTGGTGATCGGCGCCATGCTGATATCGAGCGTGCCGCTGCGCCGCCTGCTCAAGCGCCGCGAAATCAGGCTTGGTGACGGGGGGCTCGCCGCCAGCGCGGTGGGCTACGGCGTCGTGGTCGGCGGCACCGTCGGCGCCGGCGTGATCCTGCTGTCGCTCTTGATGGCGGCGGGCCTCGAAGGCGCCGCGGTGATCGCCACGGACGCCATGATCTCGGTCGGCATCAGCATCATCAAGATTTCCGTGTTCGGACTGGCCGGCGCCGTTACCGCGCAGGTGCTGGCCTTCGCCCTTCTGATCGGCGCAATCGCGCTGCCCGGGGCGTTTCTCGCGCGCGCCTTTGTCGAGCGCATGCCGGTGCATATTCACACCGCGATCCTCGATGCCGTCGTGATCGCCGGCGGGGTGGTGATGATTTCGTCGGCGCTGCGCGCTTTCTTCTAGAGCATGATCCGGAAAAGTGGTCGCCGGTTTTCCGAAAAGATCATGCTCCATCAAAAAGCTAGAGCGGGATGACGATTCGGAGAAAAGTCATCCCGCTCTGGACGGGATAGCTAACGAGGCGATGCCGCCGGGGTGCCGAACGCGGCGGCATCGCAGGCAAAACCGTCACGCAACCGGGCTTTCCTCGGTCTCGTCTTCTTCCTCGTGCTCTTCGTCATCGTCTTCGTCATCGCCTTCTTCGCCATCGGAATCCTCGATTTCGGCAAGTTCGAGGACGGCCAGCGGAAGGGTTTCGCGAAACAGATCGCCTTGCTCGCCCATCCAGAGGCACACGACGGCGTCATCGTGTACCTCGGCAACCGTCATCGGATGACCCCCGAACTTCAGAACGACAACATCGCCAGGCTTCAAATCCATGATCTCTTCCCTCCAAATCGATCGACGCAACTCGCATTGTATCGATCTGTGATGACAGGCCGATCACGGCCAATCATCTCCGTCGCACGCTCCAGGGGAACCTTCATGATCGCCGCTACCGGTGTCCGGCAGGCACCAGTTCGGTCAGCGAACGGATGATGCGATCGGGCTTGACGGAAGATTCCGCGGGCAGGCCCTCGCCGTGGACATCGATCCAGATCGCATAGATGCCAAGGCGTTGCGGTACCTCGACTTCCCATTCCAGATTGTCACCGACCATCCATGTCTCGGATGCGACGACGCCCAGCGCCTGCATGGCGTGCAGATAGGCGCGCTCGTCCGGTTTGCCAAAACCATGCTCGCCCTCGATCTGGATATGATCGAAGCGGTGGGTCAGCGCGAAGCGTTCGACCTTGGCGCGCTGGGTTCCGGCCGCGCCATTGGTCACCAGCGCCAGTTTCACGCCGTGCGCTTTCAGCGCATCGATCGCATCATGGGCGCCCGGGAAAACGAACATCTGCTCTTCACGATAGTCGGTGAAACGGTCGGCAAGCCGGATCGCAAGATCGGTCGACAGCGCGGTGGGGCCTGCGGCCGTGAGCGCGGAAAATCCGGCTTTGACGACCTCTTGCCGGGCTTCGGCCAGCTTCAGCCGCCATTCCGGCTCCGCCGCCGTCCAGAATTTGCGCGCCGAAGCCACGATCGCCGCGGCGACCTGTTGCGGAGACAGCGGCGCAAGCTCGCCCGCAAACTCCGCCGCGATCGCGTTCCAGGCGATATCGGGGCGGCCATAGGACGACAGAATGGTGTCGTCCATGTCGATCAGCATCGCGCGGGGCAGTTGCGTCATGGTTTTACGGCCACTTCACTTCCGGCGGCATCGACGACAGGATCGAATCCACGTTGCCGCCGGTTTTCAGCCCGAAGATGGTACCGCGGTCATAAAGCAGATTGAACTCGACGTAACGCCCGCGCCGGATCAGCTGCTCTTCGCGGTCCTCTGCGGTCCACGGCGCGTCAAAATTGCGCCGGACCAGCTCGGGATAGATTTTCAGGAAGGCGCGGCCGACTTCCTGGGTGAAGGCGAGGTCGGCATCCCAGTCGCCGGAATCGTGCCAGTCGTAGAAAATGCCGCCGATGCCGCGCGGCTCCTTGCGGTGCGGCAGATAAAAATATTCGTCGCACCATTTCTTGTACCTGTCGTAGTCGGCCACCGCGTTGTGCCCGCCGCAGGCGGCCCGCATCGCGGCATGAAAGTCAATCGTATCGGGATCCTCCGGGGTCCGCCGCCGCTCCAGCACCGGCGTCAGATCGGAACCGCCGCCGAACCAGGCCTTGGTGGTAACGACGAAGCGGGTGTTCATGTGCACGGCGGGGATGTTGGGATTGCGCAGATGCGCGATCAGCGAAATGCCCGAGGCCCAGAACCGCGGATCGTCGGCCGCGCCGGGAATCTGCGCGCGGAATTCGGGCGCGAATTCACCGTGCACGGTGGAGCAGTGCACGCCCACCTTTTCGAACAGCCGGCCGCGCATCACGCTCATCACGCCGCCGCCGCCGGGCCGGCCGGTATGGTCGGTGCGGTCCCATGGGGTGCGCACGAAACGCCCCGCCGGATCCGGATAAAGCGAAGCCGGCGCGTCGTCTTCGAGCCTCTCGAAGGCCCGGCAGATGTCGTCGCGCAGGCGCTCGAACCAGGCTCGTGCCCGCGCTTTGCGGGTCTCGATCACGGAAATGTCCATCTGCGGTGCCTAACCTTCTCCGCCGGTCACGGAACCAGTTTGCCGTAGCGCCTCGCCCAGCGCCATCGCCGCCGCCATCGCCACATTCAGCGAGCGCAGGCCGGGCTTGATCGGGATCACCAGCCGCGCGTCGGCAGCGCTGGCGACGTCGTCGGGGACGCCAGCGGATTCGCGCCCGAACAGCAAGATGTCGGTCGCGCCGTAACGATAATCCAGATAGGAGCCGTTCCCCTTGGTCGTGAACAGGATCATCCGGTAGCCGCCATCGTTGCGCCATTGCGCGAATTTTGACCAGGAATCATGACGCGTGATGCTGACCTGGTCGAGATAGTCCATGCCGGCACGGCGGAAGTGGCGGTCGGACACCGGAAAACCGGCCGGTTCGATGATATGGGCGGTCACGCCAAGGCAGGCGCACAGCCGAAGGATCGTACCGGTGTTCTGGGGGATGTCGGGCTGAAAAAGCGCAATCTGCATTTGGTGACGGCCGCTTCCGGTCCCCCTGAAATGTCTGAAAAAATCGTCGCTCTGAGCTGAATTAGTGCATTGCACGCATGTGTGCCGATAGCGGGCTTGCGCTCGTCCGGCAAGGGTGCCAATAGAACGATTCTGGACTGCTTGTTCCACCGGATTTGGGGGGTGGAAGGGCGGTCTTTCTGCCGCCGCGGGGGTCGCGGGCGCCGGCAGCCTCCTGGGTTCGTGTATGCGTTGCCTGGGGCGGTTCCGCCGGCTGCAGCTTGGGAAAGGGTTTGGAATCGTGACGACAGCGTCTTCGGCGGATCATCCAGCACGCCGTGATTTCCTCTTTGTTGCAACCGGAGCTGCCGCCGCGGTCGGCGGTGCGTTGTCGCTCTGGCCGTTTGTTTCCCAGATGAACCCGGACGCCTCGACCATTGCGGCCGGCGCGCCGATCGAGGTCGATCTGACGCCGATTGCCTCGGGCCAGGACATCAAGGTGTTCTGGCGGGGAAAACCGATCTACATCATGAATCGCACCAAGAAGCAGGTTGACGAGGCCCGCAGTGTTCCGGTCGCGAGCCTGCCCGATCCGGCGACCGACCAATCCCGGGTCAAGGAGGGTCACGACCAGTGGCTGGTGGTGATCGGCATCTGTACCCATCTCGGCTGTATCCCGATCGCGCATGAGGGCAATTACGACGGCTTTTTCTGCCCCTGCCACGGCTCGCAATACGACTCCTCGGGCCGCATTCGCCAGGGACCCGCGCCCGCCAACCTTCCGGTGCCGCCCTATCAATTCGTTTCCGACAGCAAAATCCAGATTGGTTGAGCCTCGGATTGAGTTCCGAGCGTTTGAGCCCGTCGCGTCGTCTTACTTCTTCCTCAGGATCGCACCATGAGCGGACCATCCGACTACCAGCCGACCAATCCCGTCTTGCAGTGGATTGAACGGCGTCTGCCGATTTTGGGTCTCATGCATTCCTCGTTCGTGGCCTATCCGACGCCGCGCAACCTGAACTACTGGTGGACCTTCGGCGCCATTCTTTCATTCATGCTCGGGTTGCAGATACTCACGGGTGTCATTCTGGCGATGCATTACATCCCGAATGCCGATCTGGCCTTCAAGTCGGTAGAGCAGATCATGCGTGACGTGAATTACGGCTGGCTGATGCGCTATATGCACGCCAGCGGCGCGTCGATGTTTTTCCTTGCCGTCTATATCCACATGTACCGCGGCATCTACTACGGGTCGTACAAGGAGCCGCGCGAAATCCTCTGGATTCTCGGTGTCATCATCTACCTCTTGATGATGGCGACCGGCTTCTTGGGCTACGCGCTGCCGTGGGGCCAGATGAGTTTCTGGGGCGCCACCGTCATCACCAATCTGTTCTCCGCGATTCCCTATTTCGGCGAGAGCATCGTGACGCTGCTGTGGGGCGGCTTTGCGGTCGGCAATCCGACCTTGAACCGCTTCTTCTCGCTGCACTATCTATTGCCCTTCGTGATCGCCGGCGTGGTGGTGCTGCACATCTGGGCGCTGCATGTCGCGGGCCAGAACAATCCGGCCGGCGTCGAGGCGAAGACGGAAAAGGACACCGTTCCGTTCACGCCGTACGCGACCATCAAGGATCTGTTCGGCACCAGCTGCTTCTTGATCTTCTTCGCCTGGTTTATCTTCTACATACCGAACTACCTCATGGAAGCCGACAATTATATCGTTGCGAATCCCGGCGTGACGCCTGCGCACATCGTGCCGGAGTGGTATTATCTGCCGTTCTACGCGATGCTGCGCAGCATCCCGAACAAGCTGGCGGGCGTGGTCGTGATGTTCTCGGCGATCCTGATACTTGCATTCCTGCCCTGGCTCGATACTGCGAAAACCAAATCGTCGAAGTACCGCCCGTTGGCCAAGCAGTTCTTCTGGATCTTCGTCGTCGTCTGCGTACTGCTCGGCTATCTCGGCGCACAGCCGCCGGAAGGCATCTATGTGATCGCGGGCCGCATCCTGACCTTCTGCTACTTCGCCTATTTCCTGATCCTGCTGCCGCTATTGAGCCGGATCGAGAAGCCGAAGCCGGTGCCGAATTCGATCGCCGACGACGTGCTGGCCAAGCATGGGAGCAAGGCGGCGACGATGGCGTCCGCTATGGTCGCGATCGTGGTCGCGGGCGCGCTGCTCGCCGGCAGCGTCCAGAGCGCCCGGGCCGAGGAGGAGGTAGCCCCGCCCTCGCAAAAATGGTCGTTTTCAGGTCCGTTCGGCAAGTTCGATCGCGGCGCCATGCAGCGGGGCTTGAAGGTCTACAAGGAAGTCTGCTCCGCCTGTCACTCGCTCAACTATATCGCCTTCCGCAATCTCGCCGATCCCGGCGGTCCCGGCTATTCGCCGGCACAGGCGGCGGCGCTGGCGGCCGAATACAAGGTCAAGGACGGCCCCAACGATCAGGGCGAAATGTTCGACCGGCCCGGCCGGCCGGCCGATTACTTCCCGGCGCCATTTCCCAACGAGCAGGCCGCACGCGCGGCCAATGGCGGCGGACTGCCTCCCGACCTGTCCCTGATCACCAAGGCGCGTTCCTATGAGCGCGGCTTCCCCTGGTTCATCTTCGACTTCTTCACCCAGTTCCAGGAGCAGGGCCCGAACTACGTCGTCAGCATCCTGCAGGGTTTCGAGGACAAGCCACCGGCCGGCGTGACCATCCCCGATGGCTCCTACTACAACAAATATTTCCCCGGCCACGCCATCAAGATGCCGAAGCCGCTCTCCGACGGTCAGGTCACGTTCGACGACGGCTCGCCGGCCACGGTGGCGCAATACGCCAAGGACGTGACCACCTTCCTGATGTGGGCCGCCGAGCCGCATATGGAAGACCGCAAGCGGCTGGGAATGCAGGTGTTCGTGTTCCTGATCATCTTCGCGGGACTGATGTATTTCACCAAGAAGAAGGTCTGGGCCGACGTGCACTGAGCCCGCGACCCGAGCACACTGTCATAGGCGGGCTTCCGCCTTCGCTAAAGCTTCGGNGGACCAATATCGAAGACCCGGCGAAGCTTTGGCGTAGACGGGTGAGCCGCGTATCCATCAAATCATCAAAGCTTTTTCGAAGTTGGATGGATGGCCGGGTCAAGCCCGGCCATGACAATGTCGTTTGGTTTGGGCTCGCGATGTCGCATGCCCCGATTGCTTCCTGACCGCACACCGGACAAAATGGCCGCCAATCGGCCCCCCAAGAAAATCAGCGGAGGAACCCATGGGTACCAGCATTTCGTTCAAGCGCCCGGACGGCAAGGACGCCGCCGGCTATCTCGCCAACGCCAAGCGCGGCGATGCGCCGGGCGTGGTGGTGATCCAGGAATGGTGGGGTCTGCAGGAGCAGATCAAGGGGATCTGCGACCGCTTCGCGCGGGCCGGCTTCGATGCGCTGGCGCCCGATCTCTACAAGGGCAAGGTGGTGCCCTATCACGACACCGACGCTGCCGGCAAAGAGATGAACTCGCTGGATTTCATGGACGCCACCACGCAGACCGTGCGGGGCGCCGTGCAATATCTGGCCAAGAACGGCGCCAAGGTCGGATTGACCGGCTTCTGCCTCGGCGGCGCGGTCACCATTATTGGCGCCACGAAAATCCCGGAGCTTGCCGCCGGCGTAGTGTTCTACGGCATTCCGCCGGAACAGGCGGCAAAGCCCGCGGATGTCAAAATTCCGCTGCAAGCCCATTTCGCCACCAAGGACGACTGGTGCACGCCGCAATTGGTCGATGGCTTCGAGAAGGGCATGAAGGCCGCCGGCAAGTCGCTCGAGCTTTATCGCTATGAAGCCGAGCATGGCTTCACCAACGAGCAGCGCATGTCGGTGCACGACCGCAAGGCCGCGGAGCTGGCCTGGGGCCGCGCGACGGAGTTTTTCAGGAAGCATCTGGGGTGAGATGCGCCGTCGTCCCTGCGCAAGCAGGGACCCATACGCCGTGGCCGTAGTGATCAAGTAATCTGGTAGACGGCTTTGCTAGACAACGAGGTCCTGTGGTTATGGGTCCCTGCTTGCGCAGGGACGACACATGCATGTTGGCTTGGCCGTCAGCTCTTCCCGCTTATCCCATCCCACCACGCGCAGGTGCCGGACATCAGTCTGTAATTCCCTTCCATCACCTGCACCGGCGCGCGCAGGCCGGATGCTGCCGCGCGCATCCGCATTTCGCGCGCCACTTCGCGATCGGCCGGCGACAGCCAGACGCGGTCGTGGCCCCAGAGGCTCGGGCCATCATGCATCTCGACCGGCTGCCATGTCTGAGGCTCGATTTCGCGGCCGCCCCAGCCACATTCGATCATGAAGGATGACGGCGACCTGGCGTAGAACGAGGTCATGAAGTCGTTGGTGTGACGTCCGAGCGTGACGCCGATGCGATCCGGCTCCTTCAGCGCGATGTCGTAGCACTGGCCAACATCGTCGAGCGAGAACAACTCCACCATCAGATGATGCATGCCGTTCTTGCCGGTCTCGATCAGCGCGAGCGAATGATGCCGCGCGTTGACATGGAAGAAATAGGCGCGAAACGGCTTTTCGATGTAATCAGAGAGCCCGAAGCCGAGCAGGTCGACGTAGAACGGCATCACCGTGCCGATGTTTTCGACCGTCAGCACGGCATGTCCAAGGCCGAGCGGCCCGGTGCGGAATCCGGAGATCGAACGGCCGGGGCTGAACGGCGTGTTGTCGATCTCGGCGCCGTAAAACGCCTCCAGCCGATTGCCGGCGGGATCGTGAAACGAAATCAGGCTGCGAACCCGGCGCGCGTCGGCAAGCGCCTGCGGCTCGGCCGCGACCTCGACCTTCGCCGCTTCGAGCCGGGCCGCAAGCGCGTCCAGCGCGGCCGCATCCGCCACCTCCCAGCCGAAGAAGCGCGCGCCCTCCGGCAGCGAGCGGTCGATGACGATGCGCTGCTTGCGGTCGTCCATCCGGAACGCCAGCAGCGAATTGCCGCGCTCTACCGCCTGCAGGCCGACCAGCCCGGTGCCGAACTGCNGCCAATCCTCCAGCGCCGCGGATCCGAAGCCGGCATATCCCAGAGCCNGTACCGCCATCGCGCCTCTCCCGTTTCTTGATGTCTTGGGCTGAATACTAAGCCTGTTTTTGAGGTCGCGCGAGGGGGGAGGCGGGGGGAGGGGCCGTCCTTCCGGCTGTGCCGATGCGCCCTTGACGTCCCCGCATCCCATGGTGTTTACCATGGCCCATGAGCACCGCCGTCCGTCCAGCGCAACACTGGTGGCGCACCTCCTGAGAGGTGGCCGGTGCGATTTCATTTCTCCGATCGTCCGAGGCCGTCATCGCAGCGCGACGGCCTTTTCGTTTGTCCTGTGTGGCGTTTCCTCGGCAAGTTTCGTAAGAGGATCACATGAACAGGACGGGTTTTTCACTGCCGGCGAGAAGCGAATACCGCACCCATGGCGGGCTTGCGGTGACGCGCTCGGTGGAGCAGTTCTCCGGCGGCGCCAACCGGCTCGACGACCTGATCGACCTGCTCGACCGCCGCCGCGGCGTGGTGCTGTCGTCGGGCACCACCGTGCCGGGCCGCTACGAGAGTTTTGACCTCGGCTTCTCCGACCCGCCGCTGCAGCTCGAAACCAGGGGTTCCGACTTCTCGTTGCAAGCGCTGAACCCGCGCGGCGAGGTGCTGATCGCCTTCATCGGTGACGCCTTGCGCGAGCCCTGCGTCGTCATCACCGGGAAAAGCGCCTCCGGCCTCAAAGGTCACATCGTGCGCGGCGCGGCGCCGGTCGACGAAGACCAGCGCACCCGCCGCGCCAGCGTGATGTCGCTGGTGCGCGACCTGGTGGCGGCGTTCGGCGCCAGCGACGATCCGCTGCTCGGCCTGTTCGGCGCCTTCGCCTATGATTTGGTGTTCCAGATCGAGGACCTCGTCGAGAGGCGCCCGCGCGAGCAAGACCAGCGCGATATCGTGCTCTTTGTGCCCGATCGCCTGCTCGCCTATGACCGCGCCACCGGGCGCGGCGTGGTGCTGAGCTACGATTTTGCCTGGAACGGCAAGTCGACCGAAGGTTTCTCGCGCGATACTTCCGAAAGCGTTTACGCCAAAACGCCGCGGCAGGGATTTTCCGATCACGCCCCCGGCGAATATCAGGCCACCGTCGAGACCGCGCGCGCCGCGTTCGCCCGCGGCGACCTGTTCGAGGCGGTGCCGGGACAACTGTTCGCCGAACCCTGCGAGCGGACACCTGCCGAAGTGTTTCAAAGGCTGTGCCGGATCAATCCGTCGCCCTATGGCGCGCTGATGAATCTCGGCGACGGCGAGTTCCTGGTGTCGGCCTCGCCGGAGATGTTCGTGCGCTCCGACGGCCGGCGGGTCGAGACCTGTCCGATCTCCGGCACCATTGCGCGCGGCGTCGATGCGATCGGCGATGCCGAGCAGATCCGGCAGCTGTTGAATTCCGAGAAAGACGAATTCGAACTCAACATGTGTACCGATGTCGACCGCAACGACAAGGCGCGGGTCTGCGTGCCCGGAACGATCAAGGTTCTGGCGCGGCGGCAGATCGAGACCTATTCAAAGCTGTTTCACACCGTCGATCATGTCGAAGGAATGCTGCGGCCGGGTTTCGATTCGCTCGATGCGTTCCTGACCCATGCCTGGGCGGTGACGGTGACCGGTGCGCCGAAATTATGGGCGATGCAGTTCGTGGAGGACCACGAACGCTCGTCGCGGCGCTGGTATGCCGGCGCCATTGGAGCTGTGAATTTCGACGGCAGCATCAACACCGGGCTGACCATCCGCACCATCCGGATGAAGGACGGGCTTGCCGAGGTGCGGGTCGGCGCCACCTGCCTGTTTGATTCAGACCCCGCCGCCGAGGACCGGGAATGCCAGGTCAAGGCGGCGGCGCTGTTTCAGGCGCTGCGCGGCGATCCGCCGAAACCGCTGTCGGCGTTCGCGCCGGATGCCACCGGTTCGGGCAAGCAGGTGCTGCTGATCGATCACGACGACAGCTTTGTTCATATGCTGGCGGATTATTTCCGTCAGGTCGGCGCCAGCGTCACCGTCGTCCGGCACGTTCACGCGCTCGATATGCTGAAGCAGAAGAACTGGGACCTTCTGGTGCTGTCGCCGGGCCCGGGCCGGCCGGAAGATTTTGCGATTTCAAAGACCATCGATGCCGCGCTTGGCAAGAAATTGCCGATCTTCGGCGTCTGTCTCGGGGTGCAGGCGATCGGCGAATATTTTGGCGGCCAGCTCGGGCAATTGGGGCAGCCGGCGCATGGCCGTCCGTCGCAGGTCCAGGTACGGGGCGGGCGGCTGATGCAGAACCTGCCCGAGGAGATCGTGATCGGCCGTTATCATTCGCTCTATGTCGAGCGCGACAGCATGCCCGAGGTGCTCCGCGTGACCGCGAGCACCGAGGACGGCGTCGCCATGGCGATCGAGCACAAGACCCTGCCGGTCGGCGGCGTGCAGTTTCACCCGGAATCGCTGATGTCGCTCGGCGGCGAGGTCGGCCTGCGCATCGTCGAGAACGCATTCCGGCTTGGCATTCCCGTCAATTACTAGAGATTGCGAACAGGATCTGAAAGAGACACCGATGAATTTCGATAACGACCTGAAGGCGGCCATCCGCACCATTCCGGACTATCCCAAGCCCGGCATCCTGTTTCGCGACATCACCACGCTGCTGGCGGACGCGCGCGCCTTCCGCCGCGCGGTCGACGAACTGGTGCAGCCCTGGGCGGGCAACAAGATCGACAAGGTCGCCGGCATCGAGGCGCGCGGCTTCATCCTCGGCGGCGCGGTGGCGCACCAGGTCTCGGCCGGCTTCGTGCCGATCCGCAAGAAGGGCAAGCTGCCGCACACCACCGTGCGGATCGCCTACTCGCTGGAATACGGCCTCGATGAGATGGAAATGCACGCCGACGCCATTCATCCCGGCGAACGCGTGATCCTGGTCGACGATCTGATCGCCACCGGCGGCACCGCGGAGGGCGCCGTAAAATTGCTGCGCCAGATCGGCGCCAATGTGGTGGCGGCCTGCTTCATCATCGACCTGCCGGATCTTGGCGGTGCCGCGAAACTGCGTGCGATGGACGTGCCGGTGCGCACGCTGATGACGTTCGAGGGGCATTGAGGGCCCAAGCGCGAAACTATCCCGATGTCGTCCCTGCGGAAGCAGGGACCCATAACCACAAGCCTTCGATATTGCGCGAAAGCCGTCGAACGGCATGTTTCAAATCGTGAAGCCGCGGCGTATGGGTCCCTGCTTTCGCAGGGACGACAGCTACGACCTTTGCAAGATCAAACTCAATTCCAGCTCGCGGAAACTGAGATAATTCCGGCGGATCCATTGATGCAGTTCGGTCGATGAATCCTTCTCGCCGCGCAAATAGCCGGTGAACGAGAAGTTCAGCCGGTCGACATAGGTCTTCAGGAACGCCGGCAGGGCGGCGATGCGGAGAACCCGGCCCTCGGCCATGGCGGCGGGCAGTTCGCCGCGCACCACGTGTTCGTTATCGATGGTGATGAGCGCGGTCTTCGGGATCAGCTCACGCAGCATGTCATAGCCGCGCACCGAGACGCGGTCGGTGTCGGCGACGAACAGGATCACCGGCGCGACGCCGCGCCGCGCCGCCTCCTTCATGAAGCCGATTTCGTCGGCCATCTTGAAGAACTCGTCGAAGGCGTGAAAGCCGAGATCGAGGACCTTGGCGACGGTGTCGTTGATGATGATGCGGTCCATCAGCGCCATCTTGCCGAAGGTATCATCGACCTCGGCGGTCTCGGTGATGTTGGGCAGGTATTCCAGCAGCGACGGCTCTTTCAGATTGATGTCGAACGCCACCACGGTCCCGTTCTTCAAGAGCAGGAATTCACTGAGCTGCCGCGCGATCAGCGTCCTGCCGACCAGCGGACGGGGCGAGCAGATGATGTAGACGGGCGTGATACGCATCACGCGCTATATCAGGCGAAATCGATTTCCAATCCAGCCCAATAGCATTCGAAGCCGAATTTATTTTTCGCCGCCGCGCGCGCCGCCTTTGCCAGAGCCGACCAGGTCGGTCAGCTTGATGCGGTCGAATTCGCTCCAGACATTGGCCAGCCAGTGGCGGACATAGCCGCGCAGCACGAACGAATAGTTCGCGGCCTCGTC
>JGI12635J15846_10002428_pt1 | contig 16304 bp, 14 predicted proteins | sample BlaSpr_A8_OM2_M2_FD_15846 | JGI IMG/M metagenome (IMG submission 15846) | reverse complement strand
AGTTTCATCGTCTCGGGATCAGAAAGCTCTTCCCTATTTCCGCCGAGCACGGACGCGGCGTCGATGATCTGCTGGATTCTATTTTCGAGGCTTTGAAATTGGAGACAGCCGTCCCCGACGCCAAAGCGGAATCGCGAACTCCTGAGAAAGAGAAGTCAGTAGAGGATATCGACGACTCACTAGATACCGATGCGGAGGTTGTTAAGGAAACGAAAGTGGCAATCATCGGGCATCCGAACGTCGGAAAGTCCACTCTGCTGAATCGTCTTACCGGAACATCGCGCGCCATCGTATCTCCGATCCCCGGCACTACTCGAGACGCTGTCGATGAAATCGTCGAGCGCGACGGTCAACGATTTCGATTTATCGACACCGCCGGGATTCGCCGTAAGGGCAAGACTCATTTAATGGCTGAAAAACTTTCCGTGGTCATGGCACGCAAGCATCTGGAAGCAGCCGACGTTGCAATCATGGTGATCGATGCGACCGAAGGTGTCAGCGCGCTCGACGCGACCATCGCGGGCTACGCGCATGAGAGTGGACGCTCGGTGATTATTATTGTGAACAAATGGGATCTCATTACCAGCGGGCAGAAGCGAAGCGCGAGCCAATCCAAAGCCTCGCGGATGCAGGACAGCAAACGGCCCGCCGACCGTGAAGCATATGAATACAAACTTCGGGATGCGCTGAAATTCCTGAGTTATGCGCCGGTATTATTTGTGTCGGCATCGACGGGAGTCGGCACCGACAAAATCTTTCCAACGTTGGAGACGGTTGCAACTGAACGCCGCAAGCGCATCGGGACCGGAGAGATGAATCGTTTCGTCAAGACGGTTGATTTTGATCGCGCCGCCGTCCCAGCCCGTCAACAAGTGAAGATTTATTACATGACGCAGTCGTCGGTAGCTCCGCCAACGTTTGTGCTGTTTACCAATCGAAAGGTGCAACTACATTTTTCCTATCAGCGCTTTTTGGAGAATCAAATACGCAAGGCATTTGGATTTGTAGGGACGCCGATCTGGATCAAGAACCGTGCGAGAGATTGACAATTGAAGCGACTTCTAAACACTGTCATCTTGAGCGGAGTGAGGGGATTCGCTTGCGAATCTCCTCATGTAGTCGAAAGACCTGCTGTTTGTCCGCAGAGCCAATTTATTGTGGGACGATTGTCGTTAACACCGGCGAGAAGCAGGTCTCTCGACTCCGTAAGATCGTCCGCGGGGCGTACGATCTGCCTCCGCTCGAGATGACAGGGCTCTAAGAAGAGGAGACCTTATGCGAGATGTGATTGCTACTAAAGATGCTCCGCAGGCCATTGGGCCGTATTCTCAGGCGATACGGGCGAGCGGTTTCGTATTCGTATCGGGACAGGTTGCGATTGATCCGGCGACGCAGCAGGTGATAAGCGGCGGCGTTGCTGAGCAGACTGACCGGGTGCTGAAAAATCTGGCGGCCATCCTGACCGCGGCCGGAAGCAGCCTCGAAAAAGTTGTCCGATCGACCGTCTTCCTGAAAAATATGGGGGACTTTGGCGCGATGAACGAAGTCTATGCGAGGTATTTCACTTCGAGTCCGCCGGCGAGATCTACGGTCGAAGCGGCGCGGTTGCCCAAAGATGTGCAAGTTGAAATTGATGTGATCGCGTTGGCTTAACTTTGGTGGCTGTGGTAAAACCTTTTACGGAAGAAACCATATCTGGAGAAACTAATCGATGAAAAGTGTGATCTTAATTTCTGTCTTGACGTCTGCGTTTTCAATGCTTTTTGCTCAGGTTGACGCCAAAACGGCCGCACCGACGAAAGTGACTGGCAAGGGCACAACGACCGTTAGCGGCCTGGAATATTGGGACATCAAAGTCGGCACCGGTCCTACGGCCGTGAGAGGGCAGATGGTGAAAGTCCACTACACAGGCTGGCTAACCACTGGAAAGAAATTCGATAGCTCAGTCGATCGTGCTGAGCCGTTCACATTCGCCCTGGGCCAGGGGCAAGTCATCAAGGGCTGGGACGAGGGCGTCGCAGGAATGAAAGTGGGCGGAAAGCGCCAACTGAGGATTCCCCCGGAACTTGGGTACGGAGATCGAGGCGCCGGAGGCGTGATTCCGCCAAACGCAACATTGATCTTCGACGTGGAATTGCTGGGAGTTAGGTAAACCGATTGCAGATTTCAGATTGTTGATTTTAGAATTTGAATCTTCAATCTGAGATCTACTATCTGAAATCGCTTAGGCTTTGACTACTTTGCCGCTGCGCAGGCAGGAAGTGCAGACGCGGATTCGCTTTCCGACGCCGTTTACCTTTGCGCGAACCGGGCGGAGATTGACGTTCCAGCGCCTGCGGCTAACATTGTGCGCGTGACTGATAGTGTTTCCGAACTGCGGCCCCTTGCCGCAAACATCACAAACGTGTGCCATGACTGCTCCCCGGTAAGAATGGTCTAAGCTGCTATTTTAGCGGAGTTGGACGATTTCCGCCAACACACTGCATGTCAGGTAGGCCCAGGCTTCTCGTGAGCTTGCGCTCTAGCAGCTAGCTGGATTGTTCTTCCTGACGCTGCGGAACGGCGGGCAGCATCCAGAATCTCTGTTACCGTGACGTTTGTTTCTAGCGAAGAAAGCCCCTCGGGTTTTACTTCGCCATTGATGACCGCTCTGAAGTAGGCCAACGAGCTATCGTAAGGCGCCGGAATCGGTTTGGCTGGATTCTGCTCTTCCTTTCCTTGCGCGAGTCGTAGTCGAATGTCATCGCTGCCTACCGTGATTGCGTATCCGGTCTGCCCGTAGACTTCCATGTCCTTGCGGCCAAATGGCCAATTCCAGGAAGCTTGAATGATTGCCTGCGCCGTCGGATAAGTCAGAATTATGGTTGCCTCGTCATCCACTCGAGGGTAGATGTCCGGCTTGATGTGCTGGGTCACAGCGGTCACCGAGTCAGGACGGCGACCATCCATCAGCCAGGTCGCGAGGTCGGCACCGTAACAGCCGAAATCGAAAAGAGCACCACCTCCGTCGACCTTGGGGTCGGTGAGCCAGGCCAGAAATTCGGGCCCCACGCCAATCTCTTTCGGGCCCTGGTGCCCGTCGTGAACAACAATTTTGCGGACGCCGCCGATATCGCCCTTCTTCACCAGATCGTACGCAGCTCGATTGCTCGCATACCAGGTTGTTTCGTAGTTCACCAGGACAGCGATTTTGCCCTGCTGTGCCGAGCGTTGGATCGCGAGTGCGTCGTTCAGGCTCACTGCAAGAGGTTTTTCCATCATGACGTGGACACCGTGACGGGCGCATACCTCGACCACGCGCCGATGGTCATAGGTTGTCGTGTACACGAGCACAGCCTGCGGATGAACTTTCTGCAACATTTCCTCGAGACTCGAAAAAAACAAGCTGCGATCAATCCCGTACTGGTTCGCGTATTTGATGGATAGCTGCTGATCGGGCTCAGCTATCCCCACCAGCTGGATTTCTGGACTGTGGAGAGAATTCCGAAAAAATCCGTCCACGTGGCCGTGGACGAGTCCTACGACTGCGACTCGAAGGGGAGCGCGGTTAGTTGCGTCTGAGGGTGCGGCCTGCCCCTTCAAATAAGTCGGCAATAGGAGGCACAGAAGGACTACCAGTCTGCCAAAACATCGCATTTGTGAGCCTCTTGCCTTGTTAAGTAGGCTGTCAATTTCCGCCAACGTACTATAGCAACAACGGGCCAAATTCCGCGTGCGATACTAAGTCTTATGCCCGCCTCGACAGATCCGAAATCGGTGAAGGTGAACCTGACCACAGGTACTGGAGTAGACGTCGAGTGGAACGACGGTCATGAATCGCACTATTCGTTTCCATTTTTGCGGGACGCATGTCCCTGCGCGATGTGTGATGACGAGAGGAAGAAATCAGGACGCCAGTTTGGTGAACCTCCAAAATCAACAAGCGCGTTGCCGATGTTCAAACCCTCCGCAAAGCCCTTGAAGGCAGAGGCCGTCGGAAAATACGCCATTAAATTTAATTGGAACGATGGACACGAACTGGGAATATATTCGTGGGGCTTCTTAAGGGATGTGTGTCCCTGCGAGGAATGTAAGGCGACCCGCGCAATAAAGGTGGGATAAACAACTCAGCAAATCGGTACCAGGGAATAATCCATAAAAGAGGGCTTGATGAAACGAATTTCCAGTCGTCCTTCGATCCTGCTACTGCTTGTCTCGGTATCAGTTTTCACCTGCTCCCTGCAGAGCGCTATCGTGCAGAGTTCTGGACGGATACTAGTGAAGGCTGGTCATCTGCTGGACGTAAGAAGCGGGAAGGTGCTTTCTAACCAAACCGTGCTGATTGAGGACGGAAAGATTGTCAGCGTGGGACCGGCGGCCGATGCGAAGAGTTTTTCCGCGGACACGGTCATCGATTTGTCGCACGCGACTGTGCTGCCCGGATTGATAGATGCGCACACACACTTGACCATGGATCCAAATGACATCGGCTATCAGGGACTGGCCATATCGATTCCCCGAGAGGCTTTGATTGGAGCCAAGAATGCCCGATTGACACTGGAGGCCGGATTTACCACGGTCAGGAACGTTGGCGCTGACGGCTACACGGATGTCGCTTTGCGCGACGCAATCAATGCAGGGGATGTTCCGGGGCCGCGGATGCTTGTCAGCGGACCTCTTTTGGGTATCACAGGAGGGCATTGTGACAACAACCTGCTGGCCTACGAGTATCACGCGGTCGGCGACGGAGTAGCGGATGGAATCGCTGGCGTACAGCACAAGGTCCGGGAAGTCATCAAATACGGCGCTGATCTGATAAAGATTTGCGCAACCGGCGGCGTACTTTCCATGGGGGATGATCCGCAACATTCTCAATATACTTTGGAGGAAATGAAGGCCATCGTGGCCGATGCGCATCGCCTGGGGCGCAAGGTCGCAGCTCATGCGCATGGCGCCCAGGGAATTTTGTGGGCATCCGAAGCGGGTGTGGACTCAATCGAGCACGGCTCTTATATTGACGATGCCGGCATAGCCAGTATGAAGGAGCACGGAACTTACCTGGTCCCGACGCTCTACCTCACGGATTGGTTTCTTGCGAACGCGGAGAAACTTCACGTCCCGCCTCCGATGCTGGCCAAAGCCAAAGTTGTGGCGCCAATAGCGCGCAAAAACATTGCCCATGCCTTCGCCAGCGGGGTTAAGGTCGCCTTCGGCACGGATGCTGCAGTGTATCCGCACGGAATGAATGCCCACGAATTCGCGGTAATGGTGAGCCTCGGATTGACTCCCTTGCAATCCATTCAAGCCGCGACAATCAATGCAGCCGACCTTTTGGGATGGTCCGGCAAAGTCGGAGCAATTGAATCCGGGAATTGGGCAGACTTGATCGCGGTGGACGGCGATCCCGTGCGCGATGTGACCGTGCTGGAAAACGTTAAATTTGTGATGAAGGGCGGAGCCGTGGTGAAGAATGAATACGGGAAGTAAAGCAACTTCCTCGCGCCTTAAATGACAGAGGCCGGCTTTGCAGCCGGCCTCTTCGCTTCGTGACAGAACTATGCCTTCTTCGGAGCGATCGCATCCTTCGCGGCCTTGGCTACGCGGAACTTCACCACGGTCTTGGCCTTGATCTGAATGGGTTCGCCGGTTTGCGGATTGCGTCCGACGCGGGCTTTGCGATGCGCCTTCACCAGGCGTCCGATGCCGGGCACAACGAAGATGCCGTTCTTCTTCGTCTCTTTGATAGCCGTATCGGCAAGGGTCTCGAGAAAAGCCGACGCTGCCTTGTTATTGGTGTCGAGTGACTCTGCGAGATGCCGAACGAGTTGAGTCTTGGTCATGCCTGATGCCATGAATCCTCCATGAACTTAATTTTCGAGCGAGGTTGCATCTTATACCCGCGGGTTGTGGAAAAGAAGTATTTTGGACCATATTCCATGCGGTTTTTTCATCTTGGAACCAGAAAAGACCACAAAAATCGCTGTTATCCACAGGTTTATGTTGAAAACCCCTGATCTATTGCAGCTCTGGCGTGGTTTCGTCAGCGGTTCTGTGACCTGAGGTAGCGGCGTTTACATGTCATAATGCAGTCCGAGGATGCGATCTTGAGTTGTGCAATCTGCGAGAAGCGCAAGGAGAAGCGATTTTGTCCGGCCGTGCATGGACGCATTTGTCCGCAATGCTGCGGAGAAAATCGCGAGATCACGCTGGATTGTCCGAGCGACTGCGTCTATTTGCAGCAGGCCCGGCAGCATGAGCGGCCCCGTTCGTTGCAAGATTTGGATCAAGCAGAGTTGTTTCCCAAAGTTGAGATTGGAGAGCCATTCCTCCACGAACACCAACATCTGTTACTGGGGATTAACTACGCGTTGCTGAAGAGTGCGCGCGCCGATCGTGCTCTGGTGGACGAGGACTTGATTTCCGCGCTCGCAGCGTCAGCCCGAACGCACGAGACGCTGGTTAACTCCGGCCTGCACTATGAGGTGCCAATTGCCAGCATCGCGCGGCAATCTGTCGTGGCGGAAATTCAAAACATGATCAAAGAGTTTAGAGAGGCGGAGTTGAAGCATACGGGGTCCGCACGACTCAGAGATTCAGAGGTCTTGACGACACTCGTGTTCTCAGTTCGGTTAGCTTACAGCCGCACTTCGGGACGGCCGAAATCGAGGGCGTTTATCGATTTTCTTGGGGCGCAGTTCCCGGAGAAAGAATCGGCGATTGCTGCACCGGATGAAGTCGGAAGCAGAATCATTACACCGTAGATCCGTCGTTAGCTTAATCTCTTTACAATTTTCCCGGCAGGGAGTGCCTCAAGCAGCTCTCGCATCCTCTGCTTAAATACGGGGTGGCGCACTTCGGGGGCGATTTCTGACATGGGTTCTAACACGAAGCGACGTTCGTGCAGCGATGGATGCGGAATCGTCAGGCCCTGAGTTTCGACTACCGAATTTCCAAACAGCAGGATGTCGATATCAATTGTGCGCGGACCTTTTTTCTGCTGGCGATGACGTCCCATTTCTTTCTCAATGGTGAGAATTGCAGCCAGCAGTTGTTTAGGCATCTTCTCCGTGCCGAGTTTCACAACGCAATTCAAGAACCAGGGTTGAGCGAGGAATTCGACTGGCTCCGTCTCGTAGATGGAAGATGTGGCAATCACCTCGCCAAGACTTCGGATGCGCTCGATTGCAGCTTTCAGATTGGCGACCCGGTCACCGACGTTCGATCCCAAGGAGAGGAAAGCGATTTTATTCACCAGCGTAGTCTCCTTCTCTCGGAAAGAAGTTGCCAGAAAAGAGTACCGGAATAGCATGGGTCGGTGTCCGCATTGGAATTCCTGATTTCAACTTCGCCTCAACGTTACAATAATCGCAGTGAGTACAGCGACAACCCCAACTGTCCCGTCCGCGAAGCTGGTTCAAACCCGGCGATTCACGCTTAAACAAAGAATTTTGCTATGGCTGATTACGTGGGCAGGCACGCTGGCAATCCGGCTGATTGCGCCGACGTTGAAATTTGCGGTGTCATTCGAAGAGGGCGGTCCCGCTGGGTTGGAAACGCGCCCCATGGTGCTTTCGTTCTGGCACAATTGCGTTTTCCCCGCAATTTACATCTGGCGCGATCTTGGCATCCGTGTGATGTCGAGCGACAGCTTCGATGGTGAATACACGGGCAGAATCATCCGCAAGTTTGGATTCGTGAAGATCCGCGGATCGAGCAGTCGAGGGGCTGTTCGCGCATTTCTAGGAATGCGTCGCGATCTTGAAAAAGGTTGGACGGTTGCATTTACTATTGACGGTCCGAAGGGGCCACGATATGTCGCGAAGCCGGGCCCCGTGCTGCTGGCTAAAGCGACTGCCGCACCGATGGTGGCGTTTCACATCGCGGTCGAGAACGCATGGATTCTAAGAACGTGGGACGGTTGCATGATTCCGAAGCCGTTCTCGCGGGCTCTAATGCGGGTGAGCCGCCAAACTATTGTGCTGGCGGATGCGGATGAAAAGCAGATGGAAGGGTTTCATGCGGACCTTCAGGCTGCGTTGGATCGTGTCCGCGAATTTGCCGAGATGCATGTTTGCGAAGTCGGAAGCGGTGCGTTCCCTAAGTTCAGACGAAAAGTTGTGCCGTTTAACCCAAGAAATGAGGCTGAATGAGTGCCACGGTTCTAGATGGAAATAAGATCGCCGCCGAAATTCGGGCCGAAGTCGCGTCGGAAGTAGAGAAGTTGATGGAAGTCGGAATGCGGCCAGGATTGGCGGTGATTCTGGTCGGACACAATCCTGCATCAGAAATCTACGTGCGCGGAAAGGTTAAGAGCAGCGAGGAAGTAGGAATCTACAGCGAGAAACACACCCCTCCGGAGAACGTAACGACCGAGGAATTGCTTGAACTGGTCATTGGACTCAACCTGCGCGACGAGATCGATGGCATCCTGGTGCAGTTGCCGCTGCCTCCGCAGGTCGATTCGAAGAAAGTCTTGATGGCGGTCGACCCCGCAAAAGACGTCGACGGGTTTCATCCCATGAACGTTGGCTTTTTGTCGACGCAACGTCCGGGACTGGTGCCATGCACGCCGGCGGGCGTTATGGAAATCTTAAAGAGGAGCAATGTTCCGGTTGCTGGCCGGGAAGCGGTTGTCGTGGGCAGAAGCGACATTGTGGGAAAGCCGGTGGCGATGCTGCTGATCAACGGAAATGCGACGGTCACGGTTTGTCACTCGAAAACGCACGATTTGCCCGCTGTCTGCCGCCGTGCGGATATCCTGGTTGCTGCTATCGGGCGAGCCGGTATGATCACCGCAGATTTCGTGAAGCCCGGCGCTACTGTCATCGACGTGGGAATGAACAAGGTGACCGATCCCGAAGAGTTCAGGAGACTGTTTGCCGGGAACGTGAAACGCGAGGAGTCGTTCAAGCTCAAGGGATCTACGCTAGTGGGGGATGTTCACCCGCGGGTTGCAGAAGTTGCTGGAGCGATCACGCCCGTGCCTGGAGGCGTGGGGCCACTGACGATTGCGATGTTGATGTCGAACACAGTCCGTTCGGCGAGATTGCGAAGAGGGAACACAGTGTCCGAACTTTCCCGCGCGTGACGCCATACATGATTTTGTCATCCTGAGCGAAGCGAAGGACCTGTGTATTTGATTCGGGGATGGCATAGGTCCTTCGCTTCACTCAGGCTGACAACTCCAACTTGTGTGGAGTGCTTCCGGCCACGCTAGCATGAGTCCATGATCCAATGCGGAGTCGCATGTCTGACAATCCTGAATTATCGAGACTCGCTTGCTGAAGATTGGATTGACTGGAGGCATTGCATCCGGTAAATCAGCGGTTGGAGAGATGTTCGTGACGCTTGGCGCGCACTTGATCCAGGCCGACGAGATCGCGCATCAACTGATCCAGCCCGGGGAAGCGGTTTATCAGGAAGTAGTGCGGCATTTCGGCGTTGCTATTTTGAATGCGGATGGAACGATCAATCGGGCGCGAGTTGCGGAGTTGGCGTTTGGATCGGGCTCTGGGGCGGGTTCGGGCAAAGTTGCTTCGCGCATTGAAGAGCTGAACCGCATTGTGCATCCCGCAGTGATTCAGAGACAAAACCAGTGGATGGAAGGTGTAGGCCGCAGCGATCCGCAGGCCATAGCCATTGTGGAGGCCGCGCTGATTCTGGAAGCGGGGGCCGGCGAGAGTTTCGACCGGCTGGTCGTCGTCACTTGCCTTCCTGAACAGCGCTTCGAACGTTGGGCGGTGCGCACAAAAACGGACATTGAAACGGCGCGCCGAGAGGTAGAGCGGCGGATGGCGGCGCAATTCCCGGATGACGTGAAAATTAAAGCCGCCGATTATGTAATCGACAACTCAGGGTCGCTAGAGGTGACCCGCAAGCAAGTCGACGAAGTCTTCCGAAAACTAGCATCGGAAGCGAACGACGAACGACTAACGACCAACGACTGATTTTCAATACTTCGGCATCTTCGGATCGATGCGGTCCGCCCAAGCCAAAATTCCTCCCGTCAAATTGTGAACTTTGCGGAAGCCCGCCTGGCGCAGGAAGTCGATCGCTTTCGCGCTGCGCGCGCCCGACCGGCAGTGTGCAACTATTTCCTGGCTGGAATCGAGTTCACTGACGCGTTTCGGCAAATCGCCGAGCGGGATCAGATACCCTCCGATATTGCAGATCTGATATTCATGCGGCTCACGAACATCGAGCACGAAAATATCTTCTCCGGCGTCGAGCCTGCGCTTTAGATCTTCAACCTGGATGTCGGAACTGGTTATTTCCACTGCTTGCTCCTCGCCGCGAATTCCGCAGAACTCTTCGTAATCAATTAGCTTGGTGATCGTTGGATTTTTCCCGCACGCCGGGCAATCCGGATTCTTGCGTAGCTTCAGCTCGCGGAACTTCATGCCGAGTGCATCAATCAGCAGCAGACGTCCGATCAGCGGATCGCCTTTACCCAAAATCATCTTGATGACTTCCGTCGCCTGAATAACACCGACCAGTCCGGGGAGAATCCCGAGAACGCCGCCTTCGGCGCAGGAGGGAACCAATCCCGGCGGCGGGGGTTCGGGATAGAGGCAGCGATAGCACGGGCCGTCCTTGGTCGCGAAGACGCTGGCCTGGCCTTCGAAGCGGAAAATCGATCCATAGACGTTGGGTTTGCGGGTAATAACGCTCGCGTCATTCACCAAATATCGCGTGGGAAAGTTGTCGGTGCCGTCGGCGATGATGTCGAATTCTCGGAACAGTTCGAGGGCGTTGGAACTGTCGAGACGCTCTTCAAACTTTCGAACATTGATGAAGGGATTGATAGCGTGAAGTTTGTCCGCGGCTGAGTCGAGTTTCTTGCGTCCCACGTCAGCGGTGGTGTGAATGATCTGACGCTGCAGATTTGTGTAGTCAACAACGTCGAAATCGACGATGCCCAATGTTCCTATGCCCGCCGCTCCGAGATAAAGAGCCAGCGGAGAACCAAGTCCACCTGCACCAATACACAGCACCTTCGCCGCTTTCAACTTCACCTGACCTTCCATGCCGACTTCCGGCATGATGAGGTGCCGTGAGTAGCGAAGGATTTCGTCGTTAGAGAGCGTGACGGCTTGGGGTTTGATTTCGGTTATGGTGGCCATGGGAACCTCTTAAATTGTCGAATTTGAGAATTTACGGATTGACGAATTTCCGACGGCTAACGCCTTGAGGGACAACAACAGCGGATTGTAATCGAGCTTTTCAATTCGAAAATCCTAAAATCCGGCAATTCGTCAATACTTCGCTGCCTCCGGCGATGGAGGGCACGATAGAAATGCTATCACCGTCCTTCACCGCAGTGGCTTCTTTTTGCAGGTAGCGAACGTCTTCGTCGTTCAGGTAAACGTTGACAAAGGCGCGCAGCTTGCCATCGTCGTTATATAGATGCCGACGCAGGTCAGGATGCTTCGAGACCAGATCGGAGAGTGCTCCGCCGACGGTGCCCCCGCTAACCTCAACGTCTGCCTGCTTGCCAACATATTGCCGAAGTGGAGTGGGTATGTGAATCTTGGGCATATGGTTACATGATGCCACAGAAGAGGCGAAGATTCAGCCTTGGAGGCGCGGTGAGATTCGGTAATCGGAGAAAATAGGATGTTCTACCCCGTCGCGATTGCGCCGAATAATAATTGACGTTCAATCACGCATTGGTTAATGTACAAGCGAAATCGAGGAATTCAAGACATGACGCGTGTGTTCGCCGTGCTCTTTTTTTGTGGAATGCTCAGCAGCGCATTGCCCGGTCAGACTTCCCTACCGGCTGGGACGGTGAACACTGCACAAGAGGCCCTCGTCTTTGAACACCTCGATACTCTAGTTCGCTTCGAGGATGATGGTACCGGTTCGCGAGAAACTACTGCCGTTATCAAGATTCAGAGCCAAGCTGGAGTACAGGCAATGGGTCAGCTTGTCTTCGGATACTCTTCTGCGACCGAGAGCCTGGAGATCAGTTACGTACGTGTACGCATGCCGGACGCACGCTCTATTGAGACGTCCGTTTCCGGCGCTCAGGACTTCGCTCCCGAAGTCCTTCGGGAGGCTCCCGCATATAGTGACTACCGCGAACGCCATGTCTCGGTTTCAGCGCTACAGCCGGGAGACACTTTGGAGTACCAGACCGTCATCCACGTAACGACGCCACTCGCTTCTCACGAGTTTTGGTACGAATATTCTTTTCTCAAAGCGGTTGCATTCCACGAGGAGATACTTGAGATTGATGTACCCAAGTCCCGTGCGGTGAAGCTCAAGAGTCCAGACCGGAAATATGAAACGCGAGAGTCGGGCGAGCGCAGAATCTACAGTTGGAAGATCAAGGATTTTGTCCCCAACAGAAAACCCAATCGTGATGAAGGAGCAATGGAGTCGGACTTCCGTCCGGATGTCCAGATTTCAACTTTTGCGGAGTGGCAGCAAGTCGGCCAATGGTATGCAAAGCTCCAGGGCGACCGTGTAGTTGTTGATGCGAGCGTACGTGAAAAAGCAGCAACGCTGACTAAGGGAGCAATTACTCCCCAGGAAAAGACCCGTCGCCTGTACGATTATGTGGCACAGAATATCCGCTATGTCAGTCTCTCTTTTGGCGTAGGCCGTCTTCAGCCTCATGTCGCATCCGAAGTTCTGCAGAATGGTTATGGCGATTGCAAAGATAAACATACGTTACTGCAGTCGTTGCTCAAGGCTGAAGGGATACAGAGCTATCCGGTCCTAATCAGCAGCTACCGTGAGCTAGATGCGGACGTACCGTCGCCAGCCCAGTTTGACCACGAGATCACAGCTGTTGAACTGGGGAAAGAACTCACCTGGTTGGATACCACGGCAGAAGTTGCGCCTTACGGCCTGATCGTATACCAACTGCGCAATAAGCAGGCTTTGCTCGCGGCAGAAGGGGACAATGCTGGGTTGCGACGAACTCCCGCGAACTCTCCGATTAAGAATGAGCTCACAATCAAACTTGACGGCGAATTTAGTGAGACTGGTGCCTTCGACACGAACGTCGAAATCACAGCGCAAGGTGACAGCGATTTGCCATTGCGGAGCGTTTTCCGCAGCATTCCCCAAGTGCAATGGCAGGATGTTTTGAAAAGTCTCTCACAAATGTGGGGTCTCGCCGGAGAGGCGTCCGATATCCATCTCGATGGGCTTGAAGATACGAGCAAGCCGTTCCATCTCGCGTATCACTACCACAAAGACAACTATTTTATTGTTCCTACTTCCGGTGCCAGTTTTCGAATTTTGCCCCCCATGGGTTTGAAGCGGCTGCCGGCGATCAACCTGAGGAAGAGTTCGGAACCGCTTAACATCGGGCCAATGACGGAGGAGATCTATCGGGCTCATATACGTTTTCCCACAAACTACACTATCCAAGCGCCCAGCAAAGTCGAGATAGCCCGCGATTACGGAGAGTACTCGATCTCCCATGAGCTGAATAAGAACGTACTGGACGCGGAACGGCGTGTAATTTTGAAGGTAAATGAACTTCCGGCCTCGCGACGGAATGATTATGAGTCTTTCCAGAACGTGATAAGCGGCGAAGTGGAACAGGTCTTGAGCTGCAGCATTACCCCGCCTTCGGCGGCGGCGCTGGCCTCGGCGGCTAAAACGACGGGTACGCCCGAGGCCTTAGAAAAGGCCGCCACTTCAGCTCTGGAGCGCAAGGACTTCAGTACCGCAGTGGATCTACTCAAGCGTTGCCTGGAGCAGGATGCGAACCAGAAAGATGCGTGGGACGACTTGGGCCTTGCCTATGCCGGGATCAACCAGCATGAAGAAGCTGTTCGTGCGTTTCGGAAGCAACTTGAGCTGGATGCATTTCATAAGAGCGCCAACCAGGATCTCGCTTCGGAACTACAGCAGCAAGGCAAGCCTGAAGAAGCTATTGCTGCCTATCGCAAACAACTGGAGATCACACCGTTCGCTAAATCGACGCACGAGAATCTCGGATTGTTGCTGGCGGAGGTGAAGAAAGATGCGGAGGCCAGGACGGAACTGGAGACGGCCGCATCCCTCCCTCCCGACGATCCTGAGGCGAAGCTTGCGTTGGCAAAGTTGTATACCCGCACCGGGGAGACCGCAAAGGCCGATGCGTTGATGAAGAGTGTTACGGGAGTTGCCGCCTCAGCCCCAGGGTCGGATGTTTACAGTTCAGCGCTACGCGATGATATTGATCCCAATCAGACTTTGCGAGAGGCGCGCAAGACTCTTGACGACATCGGCGATCAGTTCGATTCTGGCGACTATGATCGTCTCGGCCCAGCGGCCTTTCATTCCATGGATCTGGTTGCGCTGGCTTGGTCGCGCATTGGCTGGGCGAAATTTCTGCAAGGAGAGAACTTGGAAGCGCTTCAGTTCTTAAACGCTGCGTGGCTGTTGAGTCAATCCGGTACTGTCGGAAACCGTCTGGCACGAGTGCTGGAAAAACAGGGCCAGCACGAAAAAGCTCGCCATCTACTCACCTTAGCAATTGCCGCAGGTGGCGAAGAAGTTTCGTCGTCGCGACAGCAGTTGTCGAAGTTATCCGGAAGCCCGGATTCAGTTGACAAAGATGTTGCGCAAGCCGGAGTAGAGTTGCTGCAAATGCGGACAGTCAAATTATCTGGCCTTACGGGTGGCAGCGGTTCAGCTCAGTTCGCTCTGGTATTCGACAGCTCAGATAAGCCTGGTCGCGCCGATTGGCTGGAAGGCGAGACAAACTTTCGTTCTAACGCCGATAAACTTCGACAAACAGAGTACCCTGTGAAGTTCCCAGATGAGTCCTCGGTGAAGATCATTCGGAAGGCAAACCTTTCCTGCGCCGGGGCAGCCTGCACTGTCGTTCTTTTGCCGCTCGAAGGATTGCAAACCGAGCGTTAGGTGGGAGGACTGTCGGACCCTGAGTACCATGATCTCCTTTCGCGGGCGGGGGCGCCCGCGCCACACAACCTTTGTCCCCACACTACTTCTTAATGTCGGCCATCCAGTTTGAGACCAAGACTAGCGGGGCGGAGATGCTATCGGGGTAGGTGGCGAAGATGAAACGCTGGCCGTTGGCGGCGGGGTCGTACGCGCTTCCCATCGGGGCGGTGTAATTCCCCACGGGGAATAGCGCGCGCACGGGGTCTAGCTCGAACTCTTCGCTTTTAGTGTTCACAGTGGCAGCGTGCAAAAATCCATCCATCCCAACGAAGTAGATTTCCTTGCTGTCCCCTCGCCAGGCCGGAAAAGTGCCTCCAGCCTGAGAGACCTGCCACCTGCCCTTTCCGCTGGGGAAGTGAGTGACGTAAACCTGCTCCCGTCCCGAGTCGGTTGAACTGTAAGCCAGCCAGTGGCCGTCGGGAGAGAGGCGAAAACGAATGATTCTCTCGAGCGGAGACTGCGGCTGAACGATCGAGAGCGGCTTCTCGTCTCCTGGCTTCTTTTCCGCAGGCTTCTTCTCTGCACCCATGGGTAGCGCCCAAATGCTGCCTCCACTGGGACCACTTTGCTCGATGTGTACGAGATACCGTCCGTCAGGCGTCAACTGCGGCGACAAGAGCGTGACCGGCGCAGCCTGAGGACCTTGTTCCATAAGAACTTCGTCTTGCCCGCCACCATTGGCCAGCCTTGCGTGCAGCGAGGTTCCCGAAAACAATGTGGCACCGCTTTGCTGCACAAAAAGCACCCGCTCTCCGTCGGGCGACCACGAAGGCTCCATGTGGGTGCCAGCGCCGCCGAAGGTAAGCCGAGTTTGCGATCCGCGCGCCAGATCGAATACCCAAATATCGGCCTGAGGATCACCCATGCTTACCGCCAGTCGCTTGCCGTCCGGAGAAAGCCGGCCGCTGCCCTTATAGGCGGCCTGCTCCGCGGCTTTTCCCAGGATCTTCCCGCTACGGTCCATCCAGATAAGATCGATTCCGGGGGTCTTGGAGCCAGGTTCATAGATCAATAGGCCGTTTTGGCTGACCGTAAACGTGGTGTGCCATGTTCCCGCGTCATAATCCACAAAATTTAGAATCGGCATCGGATTACCGGAGAGCTTGCCGGTCGCCGGGTCGAACTTCTGAGCCAGCAACTGCGACTGGAGATGGTAAAGCAGAAATCCTGAAGCATATTGAGCGTCCGAATCCGCGTCGACCACGCGCTGGTAGGAACCATCGTCCAGCGATCCCCAGTAAATTCCTTGCTCGGATCCGCCAGAGTGACTCGTCGCGAAGAAAACGAAATGCTTGCCGTCGGGCAGGAATTTGGGCCACCGATGCGTTGTATGTTTACCCTCTTCGAATTTGGTAAGCCGTGTCGGAGTTCCGCCCGCCGCGTTGATTCGCCACAGCGAGTCGCGATACTCG
>JGI12635J15846_10002426_pt1 | contig 16312 bp, 10 predicted proteins | sample BlaSpr_A8_OM2_M2_FD_15846 | JGI IMG/M metagenome (IMG submission 15846) | reverse complement strand
AACAATCTGGGCATGTTCGCAAGCCTCGACTATTTAGGCGAAAACGTTTCCACCCAGGAAGACGCGCAGCGCGCTCGTGATGCCTACCTGGAAATTTTCGACCGCATCGCCAACGAAAGACTATACGCTAATGTCTCCTGCAAGCTGACGCAACTGGGACTCGATCTCGGCGTGGAATTCTGCGAAAGCCTGGTTGTTCCCATCGTACAGCGCGCCGCCAGCTATGACAATTTTCTGCGTGTGGATATGGAAGGCTCCGTCTACACCCAGCGTACCGTGGAGCTTGTCAAACGCGTGCGCGCGCAAAATCCCGCCATCGGCACGGTAATTCAATCCTATTTATATCGCAGTGAGGCGGACATCACCGATCTGCTCGCCTACGGCTGCTGCATCCGTCTTTGCAAAGGTGCCTACAAAGAGCCCACCGAAGTGGCCTTTCCCAAAAAGAAAGACGTCGACGCCAATTTCGTTCGCCTGATGCAAATGCTCCTCACCAGCGGTTTCTATCACGGAATCGCCACGCACGATCCCGCCATGATCGCCGCAACCATTCGCTTCGCCGCCGCCAAACAAATCTCCAAAGATGATTTTGAGTTCCAGATGCTCTACGGTGTGCGCACCGATCTGCAGCGCCGTCTCGTCAAAGACGGTTATCGCCTGCGCATCTACATTCCCTACGGCCGCGACTGGTTCCCCTACTTCATGCGCCGCCTCGCCGAACGCCCAGCCAACGTAGCCTTCTTCGCCCGCAACCTGCTCCGCCGCTCCTAGCCGAGAGCTCGTGCCTAGTCGCGCGCAATGGAAGCCGCCAATTAAACCACTCAAACTAATTCAAGAGAGCTCGCTACATGAATCCCCATTAGCGTACTTGCTGGGCATGTGAAATCAGTACGTCGCGCATTATTTGATACGACCAGGCAGTCACCGCCTATTCGCTTCGGCCTTTTCTCCTTCGGTGTAACGGCGGATCTCCGCCACCAACTCACGCGCTGCTGGAGGAACTGGAACCTTCGCGTTCAAAATGGCCTCGCGGTCAACGCTGCGGCCATAAAGGACCTCGTCCGCTTTGTGGTCGGGAGTCACGACGGCTCCTTCTAAGCTGACGCCTGCAAAAATGCCGCGGCTGCGAAAGTACGTAAGGATCTGGGCGTGCATTTCAACGTCTGTCGCCGCGCCGACATGACGCCCGACCGGGCCGGCCGCAGCTGTGGCATCTGCTCCGATTTTGAATTTGTCGTTCAGCAGTTTCTGAAATCCTTCACGGTTGCGGAATACCATGACCACGTCCGTAGACGTTTCGCCGATCTGCGGCCCAAAGGCTCCACCAGCGATCGTCAGAAAGACGGGGCCGCTCCAGCCGTGCTCTGTGCGGCACACTGCCAGGCCCTTTCCGTATTCAGCAGCAACGATGAAACCCGCCTTCTTCTGTCCCGGAATAATGGCGATGCACTTTGCCGATTCGAGCAGCTCGTGCGGAATCGCATGGTCAGGCGTTTCCATCAGCTCGTGGAAAACTTCCTGAGCAGCGTGGATCCGATTAATTTCGCGACTGCGGTCGGCGGAATATAGGCTTGTACCGGCGCTGAGTATGTTCAAGGCGAGCGCACAAACCATCCCGATTAACCTATTCATATCAACCTCCCTGGGACGATGGGGCTGTATCGCACCCACGTCCGAAGCCTTCCTGTTCTCTGACACCAGACGAGGCAAATGCATTTCCAAACATCTGCACGGAGAAGACCGGACCTAACGGCGTTAAGCCTGATCGGGATACGCAAAAATAGTTATGCGATATGCGAAGAGGACGCGCAGGCAATCGTCGACATACCGACATAAGGTCGGCATATACGATGAGCTATTACTGAAAGACTAAAGCCCATCAAGATAATTTATACGCAGAAGACCCTATCCCCGACACCTGGAGAGGCCTTTTATTGAATTCAAAACAGAATCAAAACAACACCAGAACTCATCAAACAAAGTGGCAGATCGAATCCCTGGCTGCTACCAAGATGGATCAACTTAAGGAGAAACCCGATGGTTACAGTCGCATTGTTCGCACGTTTGGAAGCCAAAAGCGGCAAAGAAAATGAAGTCGCGAAGTTCTTGGAAAAAGGACTTGCAATGGCCAATCAAGAAACGACAACGCCTATATGGTTCGCGCTACGATTGGGGCCGACAACCTTTGGCATATTTGACGCGTTCATGGACGAAAGCGGACGCCAAGCTCATCTGAATGGTCCCATAGCCAAAGCGCTTATGGCGCAAGCGCCAGAACTTTTCTCCAAACCACCGGCAATCGAACGGATTGAAGTTCTGGGTGCAAAGCTTCCAAAAAGCCAGGCTGTGTCTGCAACATAGCATCCAGGAGTTAACGGAACCGTGAGCTGCTATTAAAAAAATATCGTTCCGCGGGTGTGGGTATCCTCTCCAGAGAATCGTGATTTGTATTTCCCGAGAGGCCTACACCCGATGGTCAACCCACGCAAAGTATTGTAAATTTGATGTCTGCTTACCGTTCCCCGGTAGCTCAATGGTAGAGCGTTCGGCTGTTAACCGAAATGTTGGAAGTTCGAATCTTCCCCGGGGAGCCAATTCTCAAATCCACTCTGTGGCAATTCCGCGTCTTGCCTGGTCAGGCAAGTTTCGGATCGTGTGTTTCGGAAAGAGACACGGGCTCTTGCGCGTCCTTCTTGCTGATTAAATTCATCGCGGCCTGATATAACTTGGAGCGCATTTCATAGCGCTCGCTGGCGCGCGTAATGTAGCGCACGGCGATTTCAACACCGCCGCTTACCGGCTTTAAACTAATAGCTGGTGCGGCTGATAACGTACCCACGTTACGCGAATGCGCTGCATGCTGCCATTCTTTTTCAGCCTCACCCGCACTCTGCGAGGTGGCTTCGACCACGGTCTTTTGAATGGCGTCAACGATCGGGTACGGACTCTGGCTCGAGTTCACAACCAGTGTGAGTTCGTCCCAAAGCCACTGGCCCGAAGTGGAAAAATTAAAGTAGTGACCCTCAATGGCGAAGTTGTTGGTGAATGTAACACGTCGTCCGGTGGGATGACCCGAGTCCGTCCAGTTGCCGGTTTCTAACAATACCGTATGGAACATTCCGAGCTCCGCCACTTCACCGGTTACTCCGTTAATTTCTACCCAATCGCCTAAGCGGATTCCATTTCTTCCCATCAGCACGAACCAACCAAAAAAGCTCACGATGAAATCTTTGAGCGCCACGGTAAGGCCTGCGCCGGCAAGTCCCAAGAAAGTCCCCAACTGGCTCGGTGGACCGAAAATAACAAGAAGGATCAGCCCCAAAGCAATTATTTGTAGTGCGGTGCTTATCACCGCATGGAGAGTCTCGGCCTGACGCGGGTCCAATTTAACTCTGCCGAGAAGACTTTTTAGCCAGTTGTCGAAGAAGATTCCGATCAACAAGATAGCTACAATGACGGCAGCGTCTCTCAACCCTCTATGAACTACGGCTCCTTGCCCCGCAGAGACCACTTCGATCCATTTTCTATATGTTTCGGCTAAGCGCCTCTGATCCTCAATGCGTTCGTCAACGTTTGTGAGTGCTTTCACTGCGGCTGAACGGCGTTTTGTAGCGTTGACGAGATCAGCCGAGCTTTCGGAGGGAGGGCTGATAGGTTTTTCATCAAAGGGAGGCCCAGATCCACTGACGGATCCACTCTGGGGTTTATCCGGAACTGCTGGTGTCTTTGTATTGATGTTCGCTTGCAGAGCAGCGCGCTTTGTTTCGAACGCGGCTGCTGCCGATTCTGCATCTTGCTTGGCCTGCCGCAATTGCATCGTCTTATCGTGCAGGTCCGACCATCGCAGGTAATGATGAACTAGTCCGTGTGAGTCGGGTGGGGTTGAAGTGTTAACTGTGGTGGTATCCGCCGCATTAGACGCGGCCTCGTGCGCCTTAATCAACTCCTCAATCCGGCCTTGGGCCTCGCCACCGACATCGTTTAATTCTTGCTTTGCATTGTCCACCTCATCCTGGTCGAGCTCTACCTGGACTTTCGCCTGTTGCAGCTGATCGTCCAGGCTGTCCTTTTTAGCGCCGGTCGTCTTTGCCAACGCCGCAGTGAGTTGCTCGACTCGTGCCTTATCTCTGTCGAGAGCTTTCTCTGCGTTTTGCAACCTGGCTTGGATCTGTTTCGCTTCGGCGCTCAACACTGGCGGGTGATCTCGGGCGTCCGACACTGTTGCCGCAAATGCCAGGTCCATCTCACGATCGCCGAGACGTATGGCGTCCTGCGCCAATGGCAATTCGTCCGCACTAGTTGGCATTTGCGCCAACCGCCGTGCGGCATCCAGAGAACTCTGGTCAATCGCCGGCCCATGTGCCGCCTGGGATTGGTCGACTCTTCCAGTTATTTGCGATGTCGTCATCGACCCGCCCGTCCGAAACAATCCGTAGGCGATGATTCCCGCCAAGATGATCAGGATGATCGTTGCAATTTGTTTCGTCGTCTTCATTCGCCTATGCTCTCACGCGCCTTGGGCCCATGTTAAGCGATTCGCTTCAAAAGTAATTCGTGCGACGCGCAATGGTCATGAGCCATCTGGACTGCCCCCGGATAACTTGCCATGAGGCTCATGTGATTCTTCATGTAATTTGCATCGCCCAGGCGAGATCCTGGAAGAATGCTTCCGAGCCAACTCATCACACACTGAAGCCGGCTCCAGGAGCCGCAATCTAAACCAAGAATCACGGTGCGCGATTCGGCCCATGAGGATTGGTGGTCTATCGAGTGTGCGAATAATCGGCGCCGGACCTGAAACAAACCATCTGCCTTTCAACAGGCGACGCGCATCGAACCTGCAGTGGCTCGCTGTCGTGGCCATTGCGGCATTGCAGACGCGGATTGCCTCTGCATTGTCTAATGTTTAGTCACGCAAACACAGGCGAGGAAGAAAAAAAATGACTAAAGCACAGGCAAATCGCAAACAAAGCACGCTTGCCCAGAGGGCTGGCGAATTCTCCATTGGAAATGATCTTCGCGTCACTCGCTTGGGGTTCGGCTCCATGCGCCTTACCGGCAAAGGAGTTTGGGGCCCGCCTGCAGATCGCGCCGAAGCCATTTCCGTCCTACAACGGGCCGTCGAACTCGGAATTAATTTTATCGACACCGCCGACTCCTACGGCCCCTACGTTGCCGAAGAATTAATCGCCGAGGCCTTGCATCCCTATCCTGCAGATCTGGTGATCGCCACGAAGGGTGGCTTTGACCGCCCAGGCCCCGACCGCTGGGTGGAAAACGGAAGACCCGAACATCTCGTCGCCGCGTGTGAGGGCAGCTTGCGCCGCCTGCGCCTGGCTCGCATAGACCTTTATCAATTGCACCGCATTGATCCGAAAGTGCCTGCCGAAGATCAGTTGGGAGCGCTCAAGAACTTGCAGGCTCAAGGCAAGATCAAGCATATCGGCCTGTCCGAAGTAAACGTCGGCCAACTCCAGCATGCACAAAAGATCGTGAATGTCGTTAGCGTGCAAAATCGTTACAGCGTGACCGATCGCGGATCAGAAGACGTTCTTAACTATTGTGAGCAACAAGAGATTGCTTTCATCCCATGGTATCCACTGGCGGCCGGCCGCCTTGCAGGTCCGGACAGCCCCATCGGCCGTGTGGCGCGGCAATTGAACGCCACGCCATCACAGGTTGCAATAGCGTGGTTGCTCAAGCGATCCCCAGTAATGCTGCCCATTCCCGGCACATCCAAAATCAAGCATCTTGAGGAAAATGTTGCCGCCGCCGGATTGAAGATCGACGATTCCGAGTTTAAAGCGCTGCAACGTTCTGCAACCGCAAGCTGATTAATTGAGGCCGCGGCATCGTTCGGTTCTGTGCAGCAAGAGGCCGCCGCAAAATGACGTCACATCGCGGCCACAACTGCAAAAACGAGCCCGCATACCTTCGGGTGTACGGGTTTCGTTGTCCGCAAGATCCCTTTAGCCACATCGCCCATCGAAGCGCAGATACATAGCGGACGCTGACGCTCAGTGCGTGAAAATGTGTGTGCCTGGCCAGGAGGTATCCCGAAGTCTCCGTGCAAGCTCCCTAGCTGTTCCGCCTCTTGATGTGCTCCGCCGCTGCTGGCACTGAGCTCCCACCGCTATATCACCACCATTGAATGCACCACGAAGCTGAACTGCGACAACCACAATATCTTTTTTCTAAGCCATCTCTTGTGGCATCATCATGCGCCGTAAGATTTTTTCCCCAGCAACGCATGGTTTTGTGCTTACATTCCCAGCATGCCGGCCGCATGTCCAGCGTGCCTCCGGCATGCATCGCAAGCGCAGGCGTAAGCATTCACTGAACATGCACACGGAGGCCAGCTGATGGTAATTGTGAACACCAATACCCCGACAAAGGCACCGTCCTATTCCCCCGCGCCGGCTTCCACCAACGTTGCCGCCCTGTCCTTGGTGACCGCCCTTTTCTTCTTCTGGGGATTCGTAACCGTTCTGAACGATATTCTGGTACCGCATCTGAAATCTATTTTCGATTTGAACTACACGAAAGTGATGCTCATTCAGTTCGCCTTCTTCTCCGCTTATTTTATTTTTTCCATTCCCTCCGCAAAACTCGTCGATGCCATTGGATACAAAAAAACCATGGTCACTGGCTTATTCACCATGGGCGTAGGCGCGCTGCTGTTCATCCCGGCGGCCAGCGCCGCCTCATTTCCACTTTTTCTTGTAGCGCTGATGACCCTCGCTGCGGGTATCACCGCTTTGCAAGTAGCGGCTAATCCCTACGTCGCCGTTTTGGGCCCGCCGGAAACCGCTTCCAGCAGGTTAGTTCTCACCCAAGCCTTCAATTCTTTGGGAACCACCATCGGCCCGTACCTGGGCGGCCTCTTGATCTTGAATGCCAACTTCAAAGGCACTGGCGAGACTCGTCAAATGTCCTCGGACGTCTTGCAGGCCTACCGCGTTCAGGAAGCTTCCTCTGTAAAACTCCCGTATCTCATCATCGGAGCGGCACTCATCATTTTTGGAATTGTGATAGCCATGTTCAAGTTGCCGGACATCCCCGGTGCCGCCCGCCACGATGGCGCTGGTGTGAAAGCGAGTTTGTGGAAGTATCGCCAACTGGTCCTCGGCATGATTGGCATTTTTGTGTACGTGGGTGCGGAAGTTTCCATCGGCAGTTTTCTAATTAACTATTTCGGCCAGCCGGAAATTGGAAGTCTGCCGGAATTCGCCGCCGCCAAGTACGTCACCTACTACTGGGGAGGCGCCATGGTTGGCCGCTTCATTGGCTCCGCCATTCTTCAGAAAGTAAAAACAGGTACCGTGCTCGCCGTCGCCGCCATAACCGCCTGTACGTTGGTTTGCATATCCATGCTAACCACCGGCCACGTCGCGATGTGGAGCATCATCGCGGTAGGTCTCTTCAATTCCATTATGTTCCCCAGCATTTTCACACTTGGGATAGCGGAGCTCGGCCAGCTAACCGGCGATGGTTCTGGAATGTTGGTGATGGCCATTGTGGGAGGCGCAATATTGCCGGTTCTGCAAGGCGCTCTCGCGGATCGCATCGGAATCCACCACGCATTTATCATCCCCGCGATTTGCTATCTTTATATTCTGTATTACGCACTGTGGGGCTCGCGGCCGACTTCGGTTGTTGTTGCCCAGACTCCGGTTGCTGCTCAGTGAGTGTTGCTCAGTGACGCGCTAAAATCGAATCGTCAATGGCAACCAGCGACCAAAACACCTATGTAATCGGCGCAGATATTGGCGGAACCAAAGTAGCCGCTGGTTTCGTCAACCACGCGGGCGAAATTAGTCACGTCACCCGTGTTCCGATGGTGAGCGACGGTGACGCAGCCGCTGGCCTCAACTCCGTAGTCGAAGCTCTCGATTCTCTACTGGCCAAGGCTAAACAAAATCATTGGACCATTCGCGCCATCGGCATTTGCGCCCCTGGCCCTCTTGACCCCAACACTGGTGTGGTCATCAATCCGCCCAACGTTACTTGTTGGCGAAATTTTCCACTCGCCGCCGAAATCTCCAAGCGCTATCACCTGCCCGTAAAAATCGAAAATGATGCCAACGCCGCGGCCTTGGCGGAGGTTCTGTGGGGCGCAGGGAAAGGATACGCCAAAGTTTTTTACATATCGATCGGCACAGGGATCGGTACAGGTTTCATCCTCGACGGCCACATTTACAACGGGCGTACCGGCGCCGCCCCTGAGGGCGGCCACGTAAGCATTGATTACCGCGGGCCAGTATGCGGTTGCGGAAAACGCGGATGCATTGAAGTGTTCATTTCAGGCACGGCTATCGCAAGACGCGCTCAGGCAAAACTGGAAGCCGCCAACCTGCCGCACTCGCCGATGCTCGATTTGGCTGGCGGCAAAATCACCGCGGTCACTTGCGAACTAGTGAATCAAGCTCACGAAGGTGGAGACGCAATTGCCAAAGCTACGTTGCTGGATACCGTTGAACTTTTGGCGGTGTACCTGGGCAACACCATCGATCTGCTGGAACCCGACGTAATCGTGGTCGGCGGCGGTGTCGCCGGTGTGCTCAAACCTTTCTTTGATGAAGTTCGAGAACGCATCCCCAGTTGGTGCATCAATTCTCGATGCCGCGAAATTCCACTGATCTCCGCTCATTACGGCGCCAACTCGGGTATCGCTGGCGGAGCTGCGCTATGCAACTGACAGCAGGAGAGTGTTGTTCCGGCCGAGCGCATTCGTCCCGCGCCACCCAAGCGCTAGTGATAACATCCGCCTGATTCCAAAATTCATGGAGAGATCACCATCCCAGTGAAAAAGCCTCCGTCGCTGCTTGTGAAAAGAGTTTCTGCCGTCGCGCTTTTTAGTCTTGTAATTTTCCTAGTGTGGGACGAAGTTGCCCAACGCGCCTTCAGCGCCGCTCCAACAATAAAAATCTCCGGCTTTTCACCGCAACATGCGGCGGAACAGGCCAGTCTCGAAGACCAGCTAAAAAAATCCATCTCTACCGCTGAAATTCGCAAGCAGCATCGCTGCTTCACCTCCATACCACACCCCGCAGGTTCCATCCACGATCGCGAAGTCGCCGAATACATTGCCGCGCAATGGAGAAAGCAAGGCCTGGAAGATGTGATCATCCGCCAGTACGATGTTCTCGGAACCAGGCCGGTCTCCACCAGTCTCGAAATGGTCGCGCCCACCACGTATCAAGCGCTTCTCCGCGAAGCGCCATACAACGTGGACCCCGACACAAAAAATCCCGAAATCGCCAGCGCCTGGCTGGGTTATTCCGCCAGTGGAGAAGTCACCGCTCCCATCGTTTACGCCCACAGCGGGAATCCTGAAGACTATGACGTACTACGCAAGAATGGCATCGACGTAAAAGGGAAAATTGTGCTGGTGCGTTACTCGAATCCTTACAGCTATCGCGGATTCAAAGCTCTCACCGCGGAAAAAAACGGCGCCGCAGCGTTGTTAATCTATTCAGATCCCGCGGAGGATGGCTACGTAAAAGGCAAAGTCTTTCCCGACGGCCCGTGGGGCCCGGAAACCCACATTCAGCGCGGCGCGATTACTTACGACTTCATCGTTCCCGGCGATCCGCTCACACCTGGCTGGGCTTCAGTGCCGGGCGCAAAGCGCATTCCGCAAAGTGAAGCTCGCTCGCTGCCTCACCTTGTCGCGTTGCCACTCTCGTGGCACGACGCCAAGCCGCTGCTCGAAAATATGAATGGCCCAACCGCTCCAAAAGAGTGGCAAGGTGGATTGCCAATTACCTACCGCCTCACCGGAGCAGTGCAAGCTCACCTCAAAGTGCAGATGGACAATTCCATTCAGCCTTATTACGTCGTGGAAGCTCGCATCCGCGGCGCGCAATTTCCCGACGAATGGGTGCTGCTCGGAAATCATCACGACGCCTGGGAATACGGCGGAGTCGATCCCAGCAGCGGCTCCGCCTCTATGATGGAACTTACCCGTACCTTAGGAACGATGTTGAAAAATGGCTTCCGGCCCAAGCGCACTCTGATTTTCTGCAGTTGGGACGGCGAAGAGATAGGATTGACGGGCTCGACGGAGTGGGGCGAGCAGTTCGCCGATGACTTACAAAAAAAGTTAATTGCTTACATCAACGTAGATTCCTCAGCAGCAGGACCGAACTTCGAAGGCGGCGCGGTCGGCTCGCTCGCTCCCATGCTGGTGGAGACCAGCTATTCCATCGCCGACCCCAGCGGAACGAATTTGCATGATGCCTGGATTGAATCCCGGGCCGCGGCCCGAAAAGACGATAAAGATACGGAGGCCACGAACGACGAAAACTTAGTAAATACGCGTATCGGCAGCGGCTCCGACCACACCGTGTTTCTAAATTTCCTCGGGCGCCCAGTCATCACACTTGAATTCGACGGCCCGTACGGCGTTTATCACTCCATGTACGACGATTATTATTGGATGAACCACTTTGGCGACCCCGGCTACAAATATCACGCCACCATGTCCGCGCTGTGCGGTGTCACCGCGCTACGCTTGGCGCAAGCCGACATTTTGCCCTTCGATTTTGCATTTTATGGCCGCACCCTCAACGGTTTTATCGACGACCTGAAAAAAAATCCTCGTTATGACCCGAAAAAAATCAATCTGGACACTTTGCAGAAGCGCTCCAGCGCCTTCGAAGCCGCCGGCAAAAACGTCAAAATACTTCTGGACCAAATGGTTGCTTCCAGAAAAATAGACGCGCAGACCGCTGAGCAATACAACCAATCCATCTTAAAAGTCGAAAGTAACTGGCTGAATCCCGACGGCATCCCCGGCCGCCCGTGGTTCAAACATTTGCTGTATTGCGCGCGTTACACCTACGCGCATCTGGAGCTTCCCGGTCTGACCGAGGCCATCGAATCGCAAAATTGGGAAGAGGCGCAGCGCCAGTCCGAGATTCTACGCAAAGCCATCGACACCAACACGGCGCTTCTTCAGCAGATGGAAAGGAAACTTCAGCAATAAACGCGGCGATAAGTGTTTCTTTATCTCTTCAGACTCGCCGCAATTCTTAGAATCGTCGGATCCCTCTCGATTTCTTCAAGTTTCTTGGGCAGAGGAATACACCAGTTAGGCCGCGTATCGTCACGAGCTCCAGGCAAGTTGGGCCTTTTGTCCGCAGCCAAGCCATCTTCCAAAGAGGCCAGCGTAATTACCGCCGGCGAGCGCGCCAGCGCCTCGTGCGTTTTAACAATTACGTCGGAAATGTGCTCGTGGTCATGCACGTTGGTCGCACGCTTGAGATACAGCCGCATTTTGTCGGAGTTTTCTCTACTGGGTTCCAGCCCCAGTTGAGTTTGTTCCTCAAAATCCGTCCCCGACCAAATGCCCGCGATGGTCGGCAGATCGTGCGTGGACACCGCCGCGACCGCCAGCTTCGGATAATGCTCCGGCTGATTGTCCTCGAACCACAAAAGCCGGTAAGAAAGCACCGCATGCTCAGCAAGTTTTTCTCGCACACCTTCGTCCACCGTGCCTAAGTCCTCGCCAACCACAAACGTCTTGGCTCGCGCGCTCTCCAGCGCAAGAATCGAAAGCATCTCGTCCGCATTGTAACGAACGTAAGTTCCACGGGCGCTCGGCTCGCCTATTGGAATCCAGAACAACCGGAATAATCCCATCACGTGATCGATTCGCAGTCCCCGCGCATAGCGCAGCGCGGTGCGCACAGTTTGGATGAACGGTTCGTACCACGCAGCCCGCAGTTTGTGCGGCACGAATGGCGGCAGTCCCCAATCTTGCCCGTTGGCGTTGAATAAATCCGGCGGCGCTCCCACGCTTACATCTTTCGCAAATACGTCCTGCCACATCCACGCGTCGGCGCCGTCTGGCGCAACTCCCACGGGAAGGTCCTGCATGATATTTCCCGTCGACGACGCGGCTTTCAATTGCTCGTCTAGCAGGAATTGTAGCCATTTGTGAAACTGGATGCGCTCGCCGAATTCCACGATCAAAGCCAACACTGCCGGACTATCCGGCGCACGGTACTGCTGCGGCCACGCGCGCCAGTTCGCTCCGAATTGCTCGGCGAGAACACAAAAACTGGCGAACAGTTGAAGGCTGCGCCCCCGGCTGCGTTCGAAATCGCCAAAAGATATTGTGTCGCGCCTCTGCGACCAGATTTTTTCCAGCGCGCGCATTTTTAAACGGTAGATGGCATCGCGTTCAATCAAGGGCTTCTCGTTGAGAGTGCGCCCCTCCTCGGCCAGCTCCTCCAGGTCGGGCAGCGCCTCTTTCGCGCCATCAATCTTTTCAATGCGCAAATATAGCGGATTTAAAAATAGCCTGCTGCTTGGGTAGTATGGACTCGCCTGCTGGGGCAACACTGGAGCCGTCGCGCACAGCGGATTGATCATGACTACTCCGGCCCCCAGTTCAGCCGACCATTCGCACATGAGGCGCAAGGCTTCCAGATCGCCAATTCCCCAGCTCGATTGCGACCGCAAGGAATAGAGTTGCAGCGACCAGCCCCAAGTGTGCAGGTCCGATGGAAGGAAGCAGCGCGGTGGCGTCACGATCAGCCGCGATTCGCGGCCCTCGCGATCAAAGATCGAGTGGTAACCAAGCGGCAGGTCCCGCGGAAGTTTTCCAGCTGCACGCAAGCGGGTGCCGTCTTCCAATTGCAACTCGCAGGACTCTGAAATATTTACATTTGCGCCTTGACGGACGACCAAAAGCGCCGGATCGCCTGGCCCGTCTTGCGTTGCTTGCATGGCGGCCAGAAATTTATTTTTCGTCGCTTCCGAAACCTCGTGCCAGCGCCCAGAGTCATCCCGATACTTTTCGTCGATGCCCCAAGCACCAAAATTCGGCACACAAACTCCCGGCTGCGTTTGTTTCTGCATAGATATTACGCTCGCGTCGCAACGAGAAGCATAGAAGTCTTTGCTTAGCCACGGCAATACAGCTTAACTGGTAAGAATCCGAGGAGAGTCCTTTCGGGTGCTACACTTGATTAGCGGTAATCTTCTTGCTGCGCCCGTGTGATAAATGCGATGAATGATCTGGCGGCTCATTTCACTAGACTGGGCTCACTGGAACCCAACGCCCTCCGTGCAATTTCATTGGCAGGCCCGGGATACCCCACGAGAAATGTAACGGGAGCCAGGGCCCCGGACCGCTCTCCAACCTGCCACACATAATTTTCTGCTTTCACCTGCGCAGCCAAAACCGACAATTCTTTTTGTGAATACGCTCGCAGGCAGGAAATTACTCCATCAAAAAATAGAACGAAAGGAATCACCGGGATGAAGTAGGTCCAGAATATTCTCGACACGCGAAACGGGCGCGCGAATGGCGCGGTTAAAAATCCCGCCAGTGGCATCAGCACCGTCAATAAAATTGTCAGTGGATCACGTTTAGCTGCTTCGAATACGCCAATCCCCTGGCCATCGTCCGCTGCATTCTGCAGTATGGCTACTGCTTCGTCCGGTGTGAAATGATGAAATGAAGTGAAAATCGTGCGAAATCCTGAGAGGTTGCGAGGCAAGGAAGCTGCGTCCGCGAATCCCGGATAAAACGTGATCTGGCCATCCGTCTTTCGCCGCGCATTCTCGAATGCTTCAATATTCGGATACTTGTCGGTCAAACAAACTTCCATGCTTTGTCCATTAATGTTTCGTCCGTTGCTCACACGCAGCAGCCGGCATAGCCATAGCCAGGGCCCGCCACCGCCCGAACATAAATCAATAATGCGTGCGGCGCCGCTGGCTTCCACGGCTTTATTTAGTATTGGAACGATGGGCCGGTAGATTCCGCCCAAACTCAAAATTAATTGCAGCGCATCGGTGACGCCGTCACGCAGACTCTTAGGAAACCATTGCTGGTCGTGAAATTCAAAAAAACGCGCTCCTCCAAGACTCCGTCCCTTGCAGATGAATTTTCCGACATCGATTCTTGCATCTGCGGCAGCGCCTACCGGTCCGGTCGAAATTGTCGTCATATCTTCCTAACTACTGTGCGCAGAGTGACTCTTCGCGTCCTTTTTTTCGGCCGGCGCCAGTGGAGCAATCGCCGGTCCATTCAGGACTTTGCCGTCAGGATCAAATCGCGAGCCGTGGCACGGACAATCCCAACTGCTTTCCGCCGCGTTCCACGCCACTATACAACCCAGATGCGTGCACACTGCCGACCGCTCGTGTAAGTTCCCGTCCGGGTCGCGGTAAACGGCGATCTTCGAAAGCCCGCTGCGAACGATCGCGCCGGTTCCTGACCGAATTTCCTCCACGTCGCTTACCTCGCCGGGGGTGACCCAACTCGCGTACTGCGATGCCACGTTCAGATTTTCTTTCGCAAATGTTAGCGCGGCCAGCGGGCTCTTGCGCGCCGGATCGTACAGCGTGGCCCACGGATTTTCACGCCCCATGATCATGTCGGTGATCAGCATCCCCGCGATCGTGCCGTGCGTAAGCCCTACCCCACAATCTCCCGTGACGATAAAAACATTTGGCTCATCACCAGGATTGCGCCCGATGAACGCCAAACCATCGGTGGTATCCATGATTTGTCCCGACCAGCGAAATTCCGGTTCCGGCAAACCTGGAAAATGTGTACGTCCCCAGCTCAGAAGCCTGGCGTAGCGATTTTCGAGGTCTTCGTTTTGCCCGGTCTTGTGATCTTCGCCGCCGATAATAAGTATGTCCTGCGCCTCCGCGCCTTCACCGATGCGTTGCAACCGAACGTAGTGAAACGGATCTTCGGTGTCCCAATAGAGAGCGGTCGGAATGGAATCAAGCGGCACTGGCACGCCAATCACGTAGGTACGGTAGGCCGCCTGCTTGGTGTGCATTTTCACCCAATCGTTGACCGGCGTGTTTGTAGCGACCACCACGACACCGGCGGTGATCGTGCGTCCCTTGGCGGTCTTTATTTCCGCAGCTTCGCCGCCCTTTATTTCTTTTGCCTCGGTTTTTCCGTAAATCTTGCCACCCGCGCGTTTGAACGCGCGAGCCAACCCTGCCATATATTTTGCAGGATGAAATTGTGCTTGTTGAGCAAACCGCAGGCATGGACCGGTCGCCAGCCCGAAGGACAGAGTCTGCTCTTTTGAAACGTCGACCCCCGCACGTTGCGCGGCCTCCAGTTCCTGGTCCAAAGTTTTTTCTGAATCCTCGGGCCCTAAAAAAAGATAACCGTCCACGAGTGCGAACTCGCAATCGATGCCTTCGGCGGTCACGATCGACTCAATCTTGGAAATTGCCGCATTGTGGCTCTCGGCCGCCATCCGCGCTCCCTTTTCCAGATGCAGCCGCGCAATCTCGCGGTAGGTCGCATCGATTTCGTTGGAAAGGTGCGCGCTCGTGTTGACGGTTTCCCCTTTCCCTACGGAAACTTTGTCGATAATGATTACGGACTTGCCTTCCTGAGCGAGCAAATATCCGGTGGTCAGTCCCGCGATGCCTGCGCCAACAATACACACGTCCGCCTTGGCATTCTTGTTCAGAGCCGGAAATTTCAGCGCTGGCCCCGTCGCGGACCAGATGGAAAAATTGCTGAACTTGGTGGATTTTTTGAGCGAGTGTTTTTTTGTCGGCGAAGATCTTCGTTTGGAGGAACTGGAGCGTTTTTCAGGCATGGCTTTCCCTTTGCTCGTTCTGCGAGCAGTTCTTGGATGCCATCAGCACGTTCTAAGGGTTCAAGACTTTAGGGCCTAACACGCCGGCTAACATCAAAGTTAGTCTGCTGTAAGTGGCGTGTAATGTGTGAGATGTGAGGAGCGAGCGTTAACATGTGTGTTAGCTCCCAAGGATGACCGGGGACATTACTTATTTGGAGTCTTTGTCGTGCTTGTGCATGTGCTGGTGCTCTTCCTGCTCCTCTTTATAGACTGCGGGAATGCCCAGGCTTCCTTTGGGTGGCAGGTGACGCATGAAATTTACGAGCGCCCACATCTCTTGATCGCTCAGAATTCCTTTCCACGATGGCATGCCCGAAGGGTTGATGCCATTTTCGATGATCCATTTTAGTTGCCCATCCTTATAGTCCTGCACGTCCGCTGAGCTTAAGGATGGAATTGGTGGAGACATTTTCTGCGCGAACGGTACTCCGGTGGCTTCGCCGTCCAGTCCATGGCAGATGCCGCAGTGATGTCCAAAATGTTCTTGGCCATTTTTGATATTTTCTGGCGTCGCCGGGATGGGGTTGGGAGTATTTTTCCCGCCGACGGTGATCTTGTGTTTCACGCCCTTGGCCATTTCACTTTCGATCGCTCCGGGTGTGCTGACGCGGCATCCCGAAAAAACAAGAGCGCAGCCGATAACAATCTTGATCCTCGTGGTCTTCATGAAT
>JGI12635J15846_10002425_pt1 | contig 16316 bp, 9 predicted proteins | sample BlaSpr_A8_OM2_M2_FD_15846 | JGI IMG/M metagenome (IMG submission 15846) | reverse complement strand
AAGATGCCGGTCTATCGTGCATATATCGTTGGGCTACACGACCGATCCATTGGCGTGGTTCAATTGGATTGTATTGATGATGAGTCCGCCATCAAATCCGCCAGGCGGCTCGTCGACAGTCACGATGTGGAGCTTTGGCAGATGGATAGGCCTGTAGCCAGGTTCGACGCCCGGTCCAAACAGATGTGCAAAAAATAGGTGTGAGCGACGAGCTCACAAGCATGGCGATGCTACGCTCGTCGCACGGGATGTCGGCCTGGGGTCATTCGCGTCCTTGTCGGGACGACCGCTGCTGGCGCGCAAAGCGGACGTTCACCGGTGCGCCGACATCACCCTTTGGTAGAGAGGGGGTTTTCTCAGGGTGGTGTCTCTAAGTGCCTGCGCTAGAACGACGGAAATAACTTCGTCCAGAAGCGAGCAAGCGTCCCCTGCTGCGTCGATCGCAGCCATGTGTACGCAGCATTGTCGCGCGGCGGGTTGCGCGGAAATGAATTGCGCCGAACCTATTGGTTGATGGGCGTGAACCGTTCATTATTCTAGGTCAGAGCGCCGGCGCTGAACCGGGAAACCTGCATACCAGCAATTTTGTGACGGTCGCGATGCAGACGACGGGCTCACTCAAGGCAGAGACATCGCAGCCGTTTTGTTCGTCCGCGCTGCGCCCNGAGAGCGACGTCGGTGCCGAGTTCCCGTGAAGCAAGCGCGTCGCGTCAATTGACAAAGCAGCGTTNCTCGATCTTTAACATNGGTTCAATCGGTCCGGTCAGCTTAACATTGCGTAGCCATCTGATGTCACCTAAATTCAACGCGTCTAATCGGGNATTCTATGTCGCCCTTGGCCGAGCGAGGTGCCCACACCCGTACTGGAAAAGAGCAGTGTGGACAACTTGAGCGCCTGTCCATGACCCACTCGTTGGAAATACCGTCAGAGAGCCGCGAACGAACCATTCTCACAACCGACATCGTCGGCAGCACGGGTCTTCTTCGCCGCTTTCCGAACGACATGATGGGCGCGATGGATCTGCACGATCAGATCCTTCATACCTCGATCCGCCGTCATTCCGGCGACCCCTTCAGAAGCACGGGCGACGGCGTGTTGGCGGCATTCGACCGCCCGGTGGACGCCGTGATGGCCGCGATCGAAGCGCAACGCGAGATGCGTCGCGTTCCGTGGGGCCCGACCGGCCGGCTTCAGGTAAGGTTCGGGATTGACACGGGACCGACGCGGGCGAGGGGCGCGAATGACTATTTCGGCCCCGCGCTGCCGACCGCCACCCGATTGCAGAGCGCCGCGAACGCCGATCAAATCCTGTTGTCGGACGTTACGGTCCAGCGGCTGGCAAGTGAACTGGCTCAGTCGCCCTTCCGGCTGTCCGATCTTGGCGAACACCATTTCAAGGGCATCGAGCCCATCCGTGTGCACCAGGTCTGCGCATCGGACCTGCCGAGCACCTTCCCGCCGATTGGTGGCAAGCGGGAAAGTGCGGGCGGCAATTTGCCTGCCACTCTAAGCTCCTTTCTAGGCCGTGAGCGGGAGCTGGATGAACTGGCCGAACTGGCACTTGAGTCGAGATTGATCACTCTCGTTGGTCCGGGCGGTATCGGTAAAACGCGCCTTGCAATAGAACTTGCGCGGTCGCTGGAACCGTCCTTCTCCGGTGGCGCCTGGCTGGTTGATCTCTCAGCGCTCGAGCGGGACAGAGACGTTTGGCCCGCCATAGCGGAGGCTCTTTTGATCCCGCCATCGCCAGGCATGCATCCGCGCGTACAGGTGCTCGAGCGTCTACACGAAGCACGCGCCATATTGGTGGTGGACAATTGCGAGCATGTGCTCGACGCAATCGCCGACGCGGTCACCGAACTCGGCTCGGCCTGCGGCGAACTGTTTTTGATCAACACCAGCCGCGGTACGCTCGGCGTAGAGGGCGAAGCGATCTACGAGGTCCCGTCCCTGAACGCACGTTCGCAGGACCGCTCAGGGCAATCCGCGGCCGTCCATCTTTTCATCGAACGAGGCCGGTTGGCCGAGCGCCGTTTCCAACCGAGCCTCGAAGATCTTGCTGCGATCGAGAGGATTTGCGCGAGCGTCGATTGCATTCCGCTCGCCATCGAGATTGCAGCCGCTCAGCTGCGTCAGCATTCTCTGGATAACATTGAAAGGGGGGTAACAAAACCGCTTGATTTGTACTCAGGCAGCTTTCGAGGACGAACCGGCCGCCATCGAACGCTTCGAAACACGCTCGAATGGTCTTATGATCTGCTCGATTCCAACAGCCGTCGGGTTCTTCAGCGGCTATCGGCACTCTCCGGCTCTTTCCACGAAGAACAGGCCCTCGCTATCTGTGCGGGCGATATGCCAAGTGAATCCGACGTGCTCCGCGGGATCGACACGTTGATCGAAACCTCGCTGTTGTGCCGGTCCACGGGAAACCAGCCACGATTGCGAATGCTCCAAACAGTCCAGGCTTTCGGACGGGAGAAACTCGACCGAGCCGGTTTGCTGCAGACCGTGGAAACCCGACACGCAGAAGTCTACGCATCCCGGGCTCGGCAACTAGGCGAACAAATCGCTGGTATCAATGAGGGCAAGGCCGCGAACGCGATCTACGACGATATGCCCAACTTACGGGCTGCTTTCGATCGGGCCATCACGCGCGATCTGCAACTGGCAGCGGACCTGGCTGTCCCTCTGTTCCTGTTCAACTACTGGCACCGAGGCGCGGAAACCGGTAATTGGTACGAGCAGATCATGGCTCGGCCGGGCGCCGACAAGCTCGATCAGGCGCCCATTCTCCTTGCAGGCGCAGCCGGACACGCTTTCCACCATGGAGGCGACCAAGCAAGCGCCACCGCTTTCATCGAACGAGGTTTGCGAGCCGAAGCTCTCGGGATGCAATCCAGTCAAGGATGGCTTTCCCATGTGTGGGGGCAAATGGCCCAGTGGTCTGGGGACCTCAAGGGCTGCATCGAGCATCTCGCGGCGGCAGTAGAGCAGGCGCGTAGCTTAAAAAACACTCCGTGTGAGGTCATGTCGCTATGCATGATCGCTTCTATCAAGGGGCGGACCGGGGATATCCAAGGCGCCGGCGAACTAGCCAGGGGAGTCACCGAAATTGGACAAGCGATTTTGCCGCCGACCCTGATGGGCTACATCCACTACGCACGCGGAGGCGTAGCCCAGGATCCCAACGTCGCCATCGATGAGTACCAAACGGCTGCCGTTTGGGCTAAAATGGCGGGCAATCATCTCGGAGCGCTAAGGGTCAAACAGCTGATCGCCGACCTGCAAGCGGCGAGTGCTCCGCCAGCCGAGGCGCTGGACATTCATGTTCGTTCACTGATCGAACTTCCGAGCCACGGAGCAACGCTCTACACTTGGCTGACGATCCGTTCGATCATCTTGCGGCTCGCCGATCTGGAAGCGGATGAGGAAGTCGCGGTTTTGGCAGGCGCTCTCAACGCGTCGCCGTTGAAGCTCGACCGATCGGCGCGAAATGCCGTCGAGAAAGCAAAGGCCAGGTTGGGTAACCCTGCGTTCGAATCGGCGACCACGCTCGGATCACGGTTTGACCCGGCGGAGGCTCGAAGGTACATCATCGAAGCTTGGCGCAGCGTGCTGGCCAATCGAGCCAGGCCGGCATCCATGTCGGCAAAATTCTGAAAGGCGAGAGGCCAGCTGACCTGCCCGCCAGTCAGCCGACCAAGTTCGAGCTCATCATCAAGGTGGGCCTTCGCGCCCTCGGTGATGCAATGATTTGTATTCGGCGGGCGTGCCATCGCGAAAATGCCTGACAGTCAGTTTTCGAGGGGCTAGTCGGCTGCTTGTCAGTTGTCGGGATATCCGCACCACTGCAACAAGCCAAAACTCCATCTGATGTTGATCCGAGCATCGATCCACGTTCAGATACTCAAGCGCGATGACGGTTGCCCCACCTGAACGGAAGCGCAGACGGACCCCCTCATTGTTGATTCTGCTGTTGCGCTCTGCGTTGCGAAGAGCGTCGGCAAGCCGGTCTGAAGAGGCCATGACGTAGTAGAGCAAGCCGATCTCGCGGAGGTCGAAGCTGCGCGCCAAATGAAATCCAGGAAACTGATCTGAAGTTCTTGTGCTGCCAGAGCTGTTTTCCCAAAGCCACGATTGCCACACCTCAAAATCTGAGTTGCGTACCTCTTTTATTTCGGCTACGCGTCTATGCCATGAGCGCATCCACGCCCAATCCGACTCTGACACTGAAGGACATCGCCCGCGAAGCAGGCGTGAGTCTGGCGACCGTTGATCGAGTATTGCACGAACGGCCGGGAGTCAGACCCGGTACGGTCAAGCGGGTGAAAGATACTATCGAGCGGCACGAGTTCCGCCCCTTTGCCGCAGCGGCCGATTTGGCGCGCGGGCGGACCAACCGATTTGCCGTCGTGATGACCGCCGGTTCGAACCTCTTTATGCAACAAATCCTCAGCCATCTCAGGGATATGAATGGATGGCTGTCGGCCAGGCGGATCGTCGTCGAAGTGATTCCGACGGATGTTTTCAATCCGGAAGTCCTTGCCCGAACGTTAGATTCTCTCCACGGCCAGTTTGATGGCCTCGCGGTCGTGGCACTTGATCACCCGAGCGTTCGGGCGGCGATCGACGATCTGATCGACAGTGGCACCCCTGTGGTGACCCTGGTCTCCGATGTTCCGTCGTCACGGCGTCAACACTATGTGGGGATTGAGAATATCGCCGCAGGACGTACCGCAGGCACGCTCATGGGTCGTCTCATCGGCCCGCGCACCGGCAAAGTCGCGATTGTCGCTGGCTCACAAGGGCTGCGTGACCACGCCGAACGGATTTTTGGATTCAATCAGGTTCTTAGTTCCGACTTTCCGAAGCTCGAGGTTTTGCTCCCTGTTGAGGGGCGTGATGAAGATGACATCAGTGAAAACCTCACAGTGAGGCTTCTAAGCGCTCACCCGGATATGGTTGGACTCTACAATGTTGGTGCCGGTACGCAGGGCGTTGCCAAGGCCGTTACCGACAGCGGACGGGCGAACGAGACCGTCTTCATCGGCCACGATCTGACCAATTTCACCCGCCGCCTCCTGCTCCGCGGCGTCATGGATGCCTTGATCGTTCAGGATCCAGGCCATGAGGCTCGATCGGTCGTCCGCGTGTTGCTGGCATTGGTGCGGCAGGAACCCATTCTGGCCGAACAGGAGAAAATCCGCATCGACATCATCATGCGGGACAACCTGCCCTAGCCGAGAACCGCGCGGCCAGGGCTGTTCGAGTCGATGCGCAGTGGAGTGTTGGATCCAGGCCAGACAAGGCGTGTTCAAACGTCGGCCGGATTACCGGGGGGATGACAGGCGTGTATCTTGGGCTCGATATCGGCACATCCAGCGTCAAAGCTGTGCTGGTCGACGCGGCAGGCAGCGTTAAGGCGGTTGCCTCGCGCGCCCTCGATGTATCGCACCCCAATCCGCTGTGGTCGGAGCAGAATCCGGACTCTTGGGTCGAAGCCACCATCGGAGCGGTTGATGAACTGGCATCGACCCATCCAGTCGCCGTCGCGGCCGTCCGAGGTGTCGGTCTCTCCGGTCAGATGCATGGCGCGACTTTGCTCGATGCGGCTGGTACACCCCTGCGCCCGGCGATCCTGTGGAATGACGGTCGCTCCCACGTTGAATGTCGCGAGCTCGAAGCACGCCTGCCGGCGCTCCATTCGATTGCCGGCAATCTGGCCATGCCCGGCTTCACCGCGCCCAAACTCCTTTGGGTTGCCAATCACGAACCCGAGATCTTTCGGCGGACGGCGAAGGTGCTGTTGCCAAAGGCCTATGTTCGCTTTCGCCTGACCGGCGCCATGGTCGAGGACATGTCTGACGCCGCCGGCACGCTCTGGCTTGATGTCGGCCGGCGGCGATGGTCGGAAGAGATTCTGGCCGCGTGTCGCATGTCGCTGGCACAGATGCCGAGCCTTGTCGAAGGCAGCGAGTCGAGCGGACAGCTGACCGCCGACCTGACGACGCGATGGGGTATGAAGCCAGGCGTGGTCGTGGCCGGCGGCGCGGGAGATTGCGCGGCGAGCGCCATCGGCCTTGGGGCGATCGCGCCGGGCCAGGCGTTTCTCTCTCTTGGCACGTCGGGCGTGCTTTTTGCCGTCACCGATCAGTTTGCACCCAACGCGATCTCGGCCGTGCATGCTTTCTGCCATGCGCTTCCGGGGATCTGGCATCAGATGGGGGTCATGCTATCGGCCGCGGCGTCGCTTGCCTGGCTGGCCGACGTGCTGAGAGCTCGCGAGGCCGACCTGCTGGAACCGCTCGGGACCGCCGTCGATTCCCCGAGCCCCGTCAAGTTCCTCCCTTATCTTTCGGGTGAACGCACGCCCTTGAATGACGCCAAGGCGAGCGGCGCCTTTGTCGGGCTCAGAGCCGATACGAGCCGATCCCACATCGTACAGGCCGTTCTGGAAGGCGTTGCCTTCGCCGCCCGTGACAATCTTGTGGCCTTGGCAGCCGCGGGCACGCATCTCAGCGAAGTCGATCTGGTCGGCGGTGGCTCGCGGTCGCCGCTCTGGACGCAGATCGTTGCGGACGTCCTGGGCCTGCCGGTCCACCGCGTCGAGGAAGGCGAAGTGGGCGCGGCATTGGGCGCCGCTCGGCTCGGGCGACTGGCAGATACAGGGGAGGCGCCGGCCGTTGTCTGTACCCGCCCATCTCGGCTGGCGACCTGCCTGCCCCGGCCTGCGCAAGTCGCGGCTTACGAAGAGTCCTACGCGCAGTGGTCGAAGCTTTATCCCGCCCTGAAGGAGATATCCCGTTGATCAGCTCATCCCCTCGTTTCTTCGAGACGGCCTTGCCGGTCAGCTTTGGCGGGTCTTCCGCCGAGCCCCCGCATGCGTTTCGCTGGTATGACAAGAACCGTATCGTTGCGGGCAAGCGGCTTGAGGATCACCTGCGCTTTGCCGTCTGTTACTGGCATTCCTTCTGCTGGCCGGGCAGTGACCCCTTTGGTGGCGAGACATTCCTTAGACCCTGGCACCATGGCGGAGACGTGCTTGACCTCGCCAAGGCCAAAGCTGACGTCGCCTTCGAACTCTTCCGCCTGCTCGACGTGCCGTTCTTTACCTTCCACGACGTCGATGCGGCGCCGGAGGGCGCAAGCCTGAAGGAGTCGATCTACAATCTCGACGTCATCGCCGAGATCTTCCAGGAAAAGATGGCGACGTCGAAGGTGCGGCTCCTCTGGGGAACAGCGAACCTCTTCTCGAACCGCCGCTATATGGCAGGCGCGGCGACGAACCCGGATCCGGATGTGTTCGCGTATGCGGCGAGTCAGGTGCGCGCCGCGTTGGAGACGACGCACCGGCTTGGCGGGCAGAACTATGTCTTGTGGGGCGGCCGTGAAGGTTACGAGACGTTGCTCAATACCGACATGAGACAGGAGCTGGACCAACTGGGCCGCTTTGTCAGCATGGTGGTGGAGCACAAGCACAAGATCGGGTTCAAGGGGCCGATCCTGATCGAGCCGAAGCCGAAGGAACCGACGAAGCACCAATATGATTTCGACGTTGCGACCTGTTACGGGTTCCTGGAGCGCTATGGCCTGACCAAGGAAGTCAAGCTCAACCTCGAACAGAACCACGCGATTCTCGCCGGCCATTCATTCCAGCACGAGATCGCGCTTGCCAATGCATTTGGCGTCTTCGGGTCGCTCGACATCAATCGCGGCGATGACCTTCTGGGCTGGGACACTGACCAGTTCGCGATGAACGTACCGGAGATGGTGCTCTGTTTCCATGAGCTGCTGAAGGGTGGCGGGTTCACGACCGGCGGGCTCAATTTCGACGCCAAGATTCGCCGGCAGTCGATCGATCCGGACGATCTGATCCATGCCCACGTCGGATCAATGGATGCCTGTGCGCGCGCCTTCATCGCCGCCGCGGAGATGCTCGATGCTGGCGCGCTAACCGGCCAGATTGCCGAGCGCTACGCGGGCTGGCNGGCCCCCGAAGCACGAGCCATCCTTGCTGGCGATCAATCTCTGGCTGAAGTCGCCGACAGGGCCCTGATGCAAGGCCTCAATCCTCAACCGCGTTCGGGTCGCCAGGAATACCTGGAGTCCCTTGTCAACCGTTTCGTCTGAAGCGGGCAACTACCCCGGATCGAAACCTTTCAACTCGCCTATCAAGAGCGATGCGACGCCGTTCTACCCTAACCAACCGCCCAATGGGCCAAACACGGAGGAATACCATGAAGATCATTTCCACTCTTTTCGCCGCGAGCACGCTCGTGCTTGTGGCCGCCAACGGCGCTTTGGCTGCAGGCAAACCGGTTATCGGTGTCTCCTGGTCGAATTTTCAGGAAGAGCGCTGGAAGACCGACGAGGCCGCCATTAAGGCCGCGATCGAAAAGGCCGGTGGCACCTATATCTCCGCCGACGCTCAGTCGAGCCCGGGCAAGCAGCTGACCGATATCGAGAGCCTGATCACAAAGGGCGCCAACGCCTTGATCGTCCTCGCCCAGGATTCCGACGCGATCCGTCCTGCGATCGAAAAAGCCAACCAGGAAGGCATCCCGGTCGTTGGTTATGACCGCCTGATCGAGATCCCGAGCGCCTTCTACATTACCTTCGACAACAAGGAAGTTGGCCGCATGCAGGCCCGTGCCGTGTTGGCGGCCAAGCCCAAGGGCAATTACGCCTTCATCAAGGGCTCTTCGACCGATCCGAACGCCGACTTCCTCTTCGCCGGCCAGATGGAGGTTTTGAAGGCTGCCATGGAGAAGGGCGACGTCAAGAACGTTGGCGAGGCCTATACTGACAAGTGGCTGCCCGCCAACGCCCAGAAGAACATGGAACAGATCCTGACCAAGAATAACAACAAGGTCGACGCGGCCGTGGCCTCCAACGATGGCACCGCCGGCGGCGTTGTTGCCGCTCTTTCGGCACAAGGCTTGGCTGGTTCCGTTCCGGTCTCCGGACAGGATGGCGACAAGGCAGCGCTCAACCGCGTGGCGCTCGGCACCCAGACAGTATCGGTGTGGAAGGATGCCCGCGAGCTCGGCAAGAACGCGGCTGAAATTGCCGTCGCGCTGGCTGGCGGCAAAAAGCTGACGGACATCGCCGGAGTCCAGACCTTCTCCGATGGTCCGAAGAAGCAGAAGATGACCGCCCTGTTGCTGAAGCCGATCCCGATCACCAAGGATAATCTGTCCGCCGTGATCGATGCCGGCTGGATCACCAAGGACGCAGTCTGCCAGGGCGTCAAAGCCGGATCGGTTTCGGTCTGCAAGTGATGTGATACGAGAAGTGATGTGATACGAGCGGGAGGTGCCGGACGACCGGCATCTCTCCCTCTTTCGCATCGATCGCGGACGCGTCTCCTCTGCGCTCGAAGCGGGATCCACTTCGGCCGGACAGCGGCTCCAGCCCCAGGCTGCGGCGGGGGTGCGAGGTGGCCGACCGAAAACGACCAGCCGTGACTGGTTTGGATCCCTGGCCAAGCCCCGGACGATAGCCAAGGGAACGGTCGCCCCGGCGCCGATATCGCCACCTGTTCTCTACCGGAGTCCCCCCCGTTATGGGTAACCTCTTCCGCAAGCTCGAGCTCGATCTGAGGCTGATCGGCATGCTCGCCGCACTGGCCATCATCTGGGTCGGCTTTGACACTCTCACCGACGGCGGATTTCTGACCCCGCGCAATCTATGGAACCTTTCAGTTCAGTCCTCCTCGGTCGCCGTTATGGCGACGGGCATGGTGCTGGTCATTGTCACCCGCAACATTGATCTCTCCGTCGGTTCGATCCTCGGCTTCACTGGAATGATCATCGGCGTGACGCAGGCTGCGATCTTGCCGCAGCTCTGGGGTTTTGATCATCCCCTCACCTGGGTCGTCGCAGCGGTCGTCGGGCTGCTGGTCGGCACAGTTATTGGCGCGCTGCAAGGCGCAGTCATCGCCTATCTCGGCGTCTCCTCCTTCATCGTGTCGCTGGGTGGCCTGCTGATCTGGCGTGGTGCGGCTTGGTGGGTGACGACGGGCCAGACAGTCGCCCCGCTTGACAGCCGCTTCAAGCCGATCGGCGGCGGCATCGAAGGTGCCATCGGGGCCAACGCCAGCTGGGCGATCGGCATTGTAGCGGTAGCTTTGGCCATCGCCGTGCTCATCACCGCGCGCCGCCGCCGCCAGGGCTTTGGCTTCACGGTCCGCCCCCTCTGGGCCGAAGCGGTGATCGCGTCGCTCGTGTCGATCGCGATCCTCGGCGCAGTGCTGGTGGTCAATTCCTATCCGCTACCGATCGGCGTGGTGCGCAAACTGCAGGCCGCCGCCGGAGCCCCCGAGGATGCGCCCTTGCCCGAAATCGCCCACGGCTTCGCCATACCCGTGTTGATCGCGATAGCCGTCGGCCTGGCCATGACGTTCCTCGCCAATCGCACNCGCTTCGGCCGCTATGTTTTCGCCATCGGCGGCAATCCGGAAGCCGCCGAACTCTCCGGCATCAATACCAAGCGTCTGCTCACCAGAGTCTTCGCTCTGATGGGNCTTCTCGCCGGCATCTCTGCCTGCATTTCCACCGCCCGCTTGCAATCGGCGACGAACGCCACCGGCACGCTGGACGAACTCTACACGATCGCCTCCGCCGTCATTGGTGGCACCTCGCTGTCCGGCGGCACCGGCACGATCTACGGCGCAATGCTTGGCGCGGTGGTGATGCAGTCGCTGCAATCCGGCATGGTACTCCTCGGCGTTGACGCGCCGCTGCAAAACATCGTCGTCGGACTGGTGCTCGTCGCCGCCGTCTGGATCGATACCATCTATCGCCGCCACGTGAAGTGAGGGAGACTTCCATGGAAACCTACGCGACCCCAGCCCCGCTTGTCGAGATGCGGAACATTTCCCTCACCTTTGGCGGCATCAAGGCGGTAGACGACGTCTCGGTGCAACTGCATGAGGGCGAAGTGGTCGGGCTGCTCGGCCATAATGGCGCCGGCAAATCGACTCTGATCAAGATCCTTTCCGGCGCCTATCCGGCTGAAAGTGGCGAGATCTGGGTCAACGGTGAAAAAGCCCATATCACCTCTCCCCGTGACGCCAAGACGTATGGCATCGAGACCATCTACCAAACCCTGGCGCTGGCCGACAACGTCGATGCTGCCGCCAATATTTTCCTTGGCCGCGAGATCCTTACCCGCTGGGGTACGCTCGACGACGCCGCGATGGAAAGCCAGACCCGCAAGGTCATGGCCCGGCTCAACCCGCATTTCCGCCGCTTCAAGGATCCGGTCCGCGCACTTTCTGGAGGCCAGCGTCAGTCTGTTGCGATCGCCCGCGCCATCCATTTTGATGCGCGCATACTGATCATGGACGAACCGACGGCGGCGCTTGGCCCCGCTGAGACCAAGCAGGTCGGCGATCTCACTCTCTCGCTGAAACAGGAAGGCATCGGCATCTTCCTCATCAGCCATGACGTCCATGACGTCTTCGACCTCGCCGACCGCATNTATGTNATGAAGAATGGTCGGTTGGTCGGCTCCGCCCGTGTCAGCGATGTCACCAAGGACGAGGTCCTGGGCATGATCATTCTCGGCAAATGTCCGCCGGGGGGCCTGCCGGGTCCCGGCGCGGCGCCAAGAGAGCGCTAGGCCCGCTGCCGTGTCGGCGAATGTCCGCTCCTCCAATCGGTCGTTTGGGGTCCAAGCGCTTTCGCGGATCGACCGTTCGATCGGAAATAAGCTTGCGACGAGCGTGCGAATGGAGATACATCGCCATGAGCTGTTTCCTCAGCTTAAGGGCATCGTTAGGCGTTCGCTAAACCCCTATCGAAACAGAAGCGGCGAAGACTGCTGAGAACACGGCGACGGCTTCTCACGCGGCGAAGATATGTGGCCCTTAGCCAAAGTGGCCACCCGGTCCAAACAAAGGGATGCCGATCGCCGGCCCAAGGCTCCGCACGTTTCGTCCATGCTCTAGTTCTTCGTTCGGATCAAACGACCCCGGCGGGCTTCAGCAGTTGTGGTCATCTTCGGCAGCCTGCTTGTGACGGTGCAGTAGCACCGTCCAAGTTCTCTCGCGTTCGAGCTGAGGCTGATCCTTCAGGACCAGCGGCCACGGGTTACCGCCTATCACCGTTTGGAAGCTGTCGGAGGAGCTCGATCATCTCACCGGCGAAAGTCCATTAAGAAATCAAGGATAGTCTTTCTACTTGTCGATAGGTCACAGGAGGTGCACGTGATGCAGCCCCGGCAGTTGGCTCGCGTTCGACCGGTAAGAAAGATTTCCAGTGTGGCCAAACATATCGTTGGCCCCAAAGCCCCCGTTATTGATTGCTGCATTGTTACGTTAATTCCCTGGTCCGCCCGCCTTGCATTATGGGGCAGCGGTAGCTCTTGAAAATTCTGGCAAGCGATTGAAGCAATGTCATTTCTGCAGGAACTAGAAGTTGCGGTGTCGCAGGGATCGGCGGAGAGCCGCCAGCGCGCGTTGTGGTATGCGACCGATGTTTTGATAGCGGGCCGTTATACCGACGACGAGATCTGGATGTTTGGAGAGGTAATAGGCCTGCTAGAGCGGGATATTGCCGTGGCGGCCCGCGCCCAACTCGCGAAACGACTGGCTCGAATCGACAATGCGCCGACCCGCATCATCAACAAATTAGCCTTCGATGATTCGATCGACGTTGCAGGTCCTGTTCTTCGTCAGTCCGAGCGACTTGATACGCNAGCCTTGGTTGCCAATGCCAAGTCCAAAAGTCAGCTACATCTGCTGGCAATTTCCAAGCGAAAGTCCATTAGCGAGGACGTGACGGANGTGCTTGTGGCGCGAGGGAATAAGGAGGTTGTGCGCTCGGTTGCAACGAATGACGGCGCGCACTTTTCGGACTTCGGCATTTTGCACATGATCAAACGTTCCGAGAGCGATTCGATCCTTGTCGAGCAACTCGGCCGTCGTAAGGACATCCCCAGGCATCTCTTCCAACAACTGATCGCTAAGGCGGCTGACAACGTGAGAAAGAGGCTCGAAGATCAGCGCACGGACGAGGCAAGCCAGATTCAAACCATGGTGACGGATGTCACGGGAGCGCTGCATTCGAAATTTGGACCCGCGTCGCAGAGCTATTTCGATGCAAAAAGGGCCGTGGCAAAGCAGAAATACATCGGCGAANTGAACGAGAGCAAGATCTTCGAGTATGCCCAATCCCACAAGTTCGAGGAGGTCACGGCCGGACTGTCGTTGTTGTGTTGCTTGCCTGTCGATGTGGTTGAACGGGCGTTGATCGATAAGAGCAGGGAAGCGCTGCTGATTTTGGCCAAAGCTCTCGGGTTCTCGTGGGAGACCACGATGTCGCTGCTGTTTCTGGGCGCGCCGGACCATCGTATCCTTTCACAAGACCTGGATGGCATGAAACGGGAATTTGCTGACCTGAACATTGAAACGTCCCGAAATGTTCTGAAAACCTATCAGTCGCGCAAGCTCGCCACAGCGGCTGATTCCGGAGATCGTCGTCTGCCGCAATTACATGGTCAGTGAGACGGCGTCATTTGGCGCGATGGAAACAAAATGGGCGTTGCGTTCATCTGACACTGCAACGGTATTCATCGCAGATCCAAACGACCCAGCCAAATAGCCGGCTTCGAAGTTCATTGCTGGATAGAAAAAGTTGGCCTCTTTGATCGTTCTAGCGAGCACCGCATCGAATAATTAGCGGAGCTCGTCGACACCTCGTGACCAAAAATTAGCTTGCTTCAGTGTCAATATTTGATGTGATCGATATGTTGGAGCGCAACATGATCGCTTGCGCTGCCGTCGATATGATTGACGGTAATCAGGGCATGGTCGCCTTGAGCGAGTGTGATGTTGTGATCAGACTGCGCTGATCCGTCAACGACCAACCCAGTCCAGCTATGGACTACGTGGCCGTCCGAAGCGAGTTCCGTAAGATTGAAACTCGCAGTCTGCCCTATACTGTGAAGATCGACAGCATCGGTCCAATTGCTGTGGCCCGTGATCGCAATATTTCCGCTGTGGGAAGCGATGAAAAATGTGTCGTTATGGTCGGCTACCGCCAAATTAAGGTGGTCGCTGATCGACTGACCATGCGCGTCGGTCGCCGTCACCGTGATTGGATTGTTGCCGACATCGCTGACGGCCGGGGCGCCCGAGATGATGCCGGTATGGGCATCGATGCTCAGGCCGGTCGGCAGCGCGGCCGAGAAGGTCAGCGTGTCGCCGGCTGCGGGAGCGGCGAAGTGGCTAGCGACATTAAGCGAGAAGGCGTGGCCTTCGTAGGCGCTCTGGTCTGCGATGGCGGTAGCGGTCGGGCCGCTGTCGCCGACGGCGAGATTGAAGCTCTCGCTGATTGCTTTGCCATGGGCATCGGTCGCCGTCACGGTGATCGGGTCGCTTGCAGGAATGGCGGAGATTGTGAACGAACCGTCTTGTCCCGTATACGCGGTCCCGTGAGGACTGAGGGTCTCGATGAGCTGATAATTACCGTTCTGGTAGAATATATTGTATTCGAGGCCATTAGACGTGAACAGGATGCCACCGTAGTCGAGTGATGGGCTGCTGTTCGCAAGCAGCACGTTATCGTAAATGAACACACCATCCGGACTGATCGATTCGGCTGACGGGTTGGGATTGCTTATCAGACTGCTTATCGTCCCACCGTTGTGCCCGACGACAGATCCCGCAATTCCAGTGACGTCATATCCTCCGACAGCATCAAGCGAGCTGGCGGTGTTGATCTGTCCCGTAACCGCAAACGTGCCGTCAAACGACGTGAAATTAAAATTGAAGGCATGCGCATTGCTGGTGTAGTCGCTATTGGTCGGGGTGCCCGAGATGACGCCGGTATGGGAATTGATGCTGAGGCCGGCCGGCAAAGAGGCTGAGAAGGTCAGCGTATCGCCAGCGGCGGGGGCCGCGAAGTGGCTGGAGACGTTGAGCGAGAAGGCGTGGCCTTCGTTGGCGCTCTGGTCTGCGATGGGGGTGGCGGTCGGGCCGCTGTCGCCGACCTGGAGATGGAAGCTCTCGCTGATCGCCTTGCCATGGGCGTCGGTCGCCGTCACCGTGACCGGGTTGTTGCCGAAGTCGCTGTCGGTCGGGGTGCCCGAGATGACACCGGTGTGGGCATCGATGTGGAGGCCCGTCGGCAGCTTGGCCGAGAAGCTCAGGGCATCGCCGGCGGCCGGAGCTGCGAAGTGGCTTGAGACATTGAGCGAGAAACTGTGGCCCTCATAAGCGCTCTGATCTGTGATGGCGGTGGCGGTCGGGCCGCTGTCGCCGACCTGGAGGTGGAAGCTCTCGCTGATCGCTTTGCCGTGGGCATCGGTCGCGGTGACGGTGACGGTGTTGTTGCCGAAGTCGCTGTCGGTCGGTGCGCCCGAGATGACTCCGGTGTGGGCATCGATGCTGAGGCCAGTCGGCAGCTTGGCAGAAAAAGTCAAGGCATCGCCGGCGGCAGGAGCAGCGAAGTGACTGGAGACATTCAGCGAGAAGGCATGGCCTTCAAAGGCGCTCTGATTTGCGATGGCGGTGGCGGTTGGGCCGCTGTCTCCGACCTGGAGGTGGAAGCTCTCGGTGATCGCCTTGCCGTGAGCGTCGGTGGCCGTAACGGTGACTGTGTTGTTGCCGAAGTCGCTGTCGGTTGGGGTCCCCGAGATGAGGCCGGTGTGGGCATTGATGCTCAGGCCGGCCGGCAATGATCCAGAGAAGGTTAGTGTGTCGCCGGCGGCGGGAGCCGCGAAGTGGCTTGAGACATTCAGCGAGAACGCGTGGCCTTCAAGGGCGCTCTGGTTTGCGATGGGGGTGGCCGTTGGGCCGCTATCGCCGACCTGGAGGTGGAAGCTCTCGCTGATCGCTTTGCCATGGGCGTCGGTGGCCGTGATCGTGACCGTGTTGTTACCGAAGTCGCTATCGGTAGGCACGCCGGAGATGACGCCGGTATGGGCGTCGATACTGAGGCCGGCCGGCAACTTGGCCGAGAAAGTCAGCGCATCGCCGGCGGCGGGGGCCGCGAAGTGGCTCGAGATGTTCAGCGAGTAGGCGCGACCCTCAAAGGCGCTCTGATCCGCGATGGCGGTCGCGGTCGGGCCGCTGTCGCCGACGGCGAGATGGAAGCTCTCGCTGATCGCCTTGCCATGGGCATCCGTCGCGGTGACTGTGACGGTGTTGTTGCCGAAGTCGCTATCGGTCGGGACGCCGGAGATCACGCCAGTATGGGAGTTGATGCTGAGGCCGGCCGGCAGCTTGGCCGAGAAGGTCAGCGTATCCCCGGCGGCGGGGGCCGCGAAATGACTGGAGACATTGAGCGAGAAGGCCTGGCCTTCGTTA
>JGI12635J15846_10002423_pt1 | contig 16324 bp, 17 predicted proteins | sample BlaSpr_A8_OM2_M2_FD_15846 | JGI IMG/M metagenome (IMG submission 15846) | reverse complement strand
CCCGACGTACGAATCGGCTTGAAAGGCAGTCCCGACTGCGTTCATCGAGATGCTCTCGGCTTGCGATGCTTCAGGGTGTCTGAATCACTCTGCCCCCTGGAAGACAATCGCAGGTGGCGGGGATTCGCGCTTCTTCGACCTTGAGCGTTTGATTTGGCGCCGGAAGGTCGCCCGGGTCACAGCTCGGGTCATCTGGGGCACTTCGGCAACTTCTTTCCAAGCAAGCCCACTGCGGCGGGCGTCAGACATGATTCGAGTCTCATGAGAAAGATTGCAATCGGGTTTCTCCACACTCCGGTTGGCGACCTACGAACCCGAAATTTCATCGCCTGGCCTCGAAAGTCGGGAACGACCAAACAGTTCAGGCGAAGACGGGCTGCCAAGACGAGAACACTAGTCGCCAAGCAAGGTGACAAGTTTTCGGTTGGGGGGCGCGGTTCGGGGATGGCTGGCATGACAACTACCCCGGTGCCAAGCGGCGCTGGGTCCAGGCGGACAGGCCGCTCTGGTTTCTTGCTTTCGAGGTTAAACCCGCCTGGCAGGGCTTGAGTTGCGGACAAAAATTACTTTTTGCAAAAAATATGTCACGTCTACGCAGCCTAAGTTGCCTCGTCCATTGCGGGTGTTGGTCGATATCACTGAGGGACTGGCAGACGCCAAGCGGCAAGTATTTGATCATCAGCAAGTTTGGCCCTCGACCCAAGCTTAGGGCCACGGCGTCGATTTCCTGGACCTGAACTCGTCATATGCACGATTTTCTGCAGGAAAAAAAGTTTTGAAGAGCAGCGGAACTCTGCTTGTAGGCTGACCGCCATCACTTAGCTCAGAAGTGAACTAGTTCCACCCGCGTGTTCCGAACATTGGTGCACGCGCCTTTTTTACAGCAAGAGAGGAGGTATTCCGGAGGCGTCGAGAAAAGTGCCTGCAGACCGATCTGGGACGTTCACTGCCCCTCAGGATCCAGCCCCCGGAAGCAGCAGTATGAGCGAAACCGATGGTGTCCCTAAGCGCCGTATGTTCCGCTGGCCTAAAGATGCAAGAGAACTGGTCAGACGATACAAGGAACAAACCAGCAGAAGCCAGGAGCATCAGGAAACAGACCGAAGAACGCTGCTCACGAAGTTGACTGAGATTTCTGGAAACCCGCGCGACGCCTGCTTACGATTCTTGCGTGAGCTTGGCATAAATCAAAAACGTGCATATCGCGAGTGGACAAAGTCCGAGCAACAACGTCTTCTTGATCTGATCACGGCGATGCCCGTAGAAGAGGCCGCGAAAAGCCTGCGACGGCCCGCGGGATCGGTTCGCTCGATGCTGCACCGGCTCGGCATAGGCGGCAAAACAGGGCGGGAATGGTTCACCAAGTTTTCCCTCTCTCGCGCATTGCACACCCGCCCCGACGAAATACAGAAATGGATTGACCTCGGTTGGCTCAAGTCGCGTTCTCTCACCACTGCAGGAACGAAAGCGAACATCATCCACGCCGATGATTTCTGCCAGTTCGTGAAAGAGCATGGGCATGCAGCAGTGAGCCGTCGGCTTACCTATGACGCACTTTGGTTCGTGCAGAACTATGTGTTTCCCCCAAGCCACGCTGAACTACTGTCGGTGAGAGGAACATACAAAAAGTGCGATGCAGGCGATGAGACGGAAGCGACTATGGAGTCATCATCGACCGCTAGTTCCGAGGAAGAAGGTGGGCAGGAAGGTTAGAACTGGTCTCATAAATGGTGGTTGAACCTACGATGCTATTTTCCGCCGTAGAAAAGCGGCAAAAAAAGAGGCATGCGAGGCCGATGGGAACTCAGCGATGCCCAGTGGAGGTTGATCGAACCGAATTTGCGTCCCCTGCGATGTGCCGACGGTCGAGGTCGTCCGTGGCAAGACACCCGTGGCTGTACTCAATGGGATTTTGTGGGTGTTGGGCACGGGAGCGCAGTGGCGCGAACAGCCTCAGAAATATCCGCTGTACCAGACCGGCCACCGCCGCTTCCAGCAATGGGTCCGAGCGGGCAAGCTGGAGCGCGTCTTGCGCGTGCTGGCCGAAGAGTTACAGGCGCGAGGAAAACTCGACCTGGAGGAGGCATTCATCGACGCCTCCTTCGCGGGGGCAAAAAAGGGGGCCTTGCGGTCGGGCCTACCAAATGCGGCAAAGGGACGAAAATCCTTGCTCTCGCCGATAATCACAGTCTTCCTCTCGCTGTTAGTATTGAAAGCGCTTCGCCGCACGAAAGCCAGCTCGTCGAAGGGTCCTCGGGCAGAGCTTCCCTCGACACCCTCCCAGCGCGACTGATCGGCGACAAAGCCTACGACAGCGACCGTTTGGATCGTGCTCTGCCGAGCGCTACGGCAATGAGATGATCGCTCCGCATCGCGGAGTGCGCCGGAAGTCCACCCAAGTTGGTCTCACTCTGCGCCGCTATCGCAGACGTTAGCGAGTCGAACGGCTTTTCGCTTGGCTCCATCATTTCCGTCGGCTCGTGATTCGCTGGGAGTACCACGTAGAGAACTTCTTCGGCCATGGTTCGACTCGGCTGCACGCAAATCTTGCTCAGATATTTATGACGGACTACTCGTAGCGCAGCGCCACCATGGGGTCGACCTTAGCCGCGCGGCGTGCCGGGATGTAGCAAGCCAGCAATGCGGTCGTTACCAAAAGCAGTATCACTGCAGCAAAAGTTACCGGATCGGTTGCCGTCACGCCAAAAAGCAACGACTGCAGCGTGCGTGTGATGGCGAGGGAACCGGCAAATCCGATGGCGATGCCGACCAGGATGGTCCGCAATCCCTGGCCCAGGACCATCGTGAGAACATTTCGGGAGCGGGCGCCCAGAGCCACCCGCACGCCAATCTCGTGTGTGCGCCGGCTGACTGAATAAGCCATTACTCCAAACACCCCGACCGCGGCCAGCAGCAACGCCAGCATTCCGAAGCAACCGACGAGAATCGCATTGAATCGGCGTGAACCGAGTGAGGCCGAATAGATTCCAGACAAGGTCCGGAACCTCGGCGAAATTTCGGGATTGAGCTCATGCAGGATTTCGCGTGCAGACGAAGTGATCATCCGCGTGTCGGCATCGGCCAACATGGTCACAGTGATCGCCGGCTCGGGACGCTGGAACAAATCTACGTAGACAGTGGGGCGGGGTGGAACATCGACGCCGTATTGGTGAACGTCACCGACGACCCCCACGATGGTCAGCAAGCGCAGATCGCCATCTATATTTCCGAATTCGATGGTGTGGCCGATCGGATCTTGGCCCGGCCAGCGATCACGCGCGAGCGCCTCGCTGATTACCGCCGCATGCGGAGAATCCGGGCTGTCGCGATCGTCGAAGATGCGTCCGCGAAGTAGGGGAATTCCGAGAGACTGGAAATATCCCGGCGAGGCGGCGCAGAAATCTGCTTCTCGTTGATTTTCCTTATCTCGAAACAGCGTATCGAATAGGCGACTCATGGCGTCCAGGGTGCTGGGAGTTTTGGGGGCTTCATCCGGCCTCATGAGCAAGAACATGCCATCAGGAAGACCGCCATCGAGAGGAAGGCCGCTGGTCGCACCGATTGTGCGTACGCCCGGAATCTGATTGAGGCGGTCAAGCAGGTTCCTAAAGAAAACTCCCTCCGCTGCTCTTGCTTTAGAGTCGTTCCAAGCCGGCCAGGGCAGCGAAACATCCATGGTGACGATCTTGTCGACGCGAAATCCGGGGTCGACTTCGAGCACTTTCATCAGGCTGCGGCCAAGCAGTCCTGCGCCGATCACCAGGACGAGCGTGATGGCGATCTGGCCGGCGACGATTGCGGGGCCGATGCGCCGGCTGTGCGAACCCGCCTGCCCTCGTCCGCCTTCCGCCAGTTGATTGCGGAAGTTGCGGGAAGTGGCTCGCCAGGCGGTAAATGCGCCCAGCCCCAGGGCGACCGCCGACGATAGCACGACAGTGAACCCAAGCACCGGAAGATTGACCGAGACACTGCCGGAAGACGGAAGGTTCTCGGGCGCTAGCGCCAGCAGCGCTGAGACGCCCCAGAAGGCCGCGAGCGCTCCAAGTCCGCCACCGAGCAAAGCCAGCGACGACGCTTCGGTAAGAAACTGCCGGAACAGGCGTCCGCGCCCCGCGCCCAAAGCGCTGCGGATCGCCAGCTCGCGCTCCCGCACCGAGGCCTGCGCGAGCAAGAGGTTGGCGATGTTGGCGCACGCAACCAGAAGAAGAAATCCGACCGCCCCGAGCAAAACCAGCAATGCCGGTCGAACCTGGCCCGTCATGGAATCCTGCAGCGGGACCACTGTCGCATCTTTGAGGAGATAGTCGTTTTGCTCGCTGGAGGCCTCATGGATGCGACGCCCAATCGCGCTGATTTCCGCGTTTGCCTGCTCGAAGGTGGCGCCATCACTCAGACGGCCGACCGCGGCGTAGTTATGTGAGGTCCGGCTCGGGTTTTCACCTTCCCGGTCGGCCGCTACCCACAAGTCTGTGTCTGAAGGAAATTGAAATCCCTGCGGCAATACGCCGATCACAGAGAAATCCGCATTATCAATTTTCAAATGCAACTGCGATAAATCCGGCCATGACCCGAGATACTGCTTCCAGTATCCGTAACTGACGAGAGCGACCGGAGCCGCGCCTTTCTTGGAGTCAGCGGCGGTGAAGTCGCGGCCGATGATCGGCTGAACACGAAACACCGGGAAAAAGTCAGGAGTGACATGGGCAACCACCGAACGGCTCGGCTGCGCAGCGCCCGAGACCGGGGAGATGAAGGCGCTGTACTTTGCCATCTTCTGAAAACTGTGGGCTTGATCGCGAAAGTCGTCGAAGTTCGGATCGGCGAGACGGTTCAATGTTCCCTTGGTAGTGACCTCAAAAATAGCCATGATCCGATTTGGATTGCTATAGGGTAGCGGCCGCAGGAGTACGCCGTAGACCACACTGAAGATTGCGGTCGTGGCTCCGATGCCGAGGGCGAGCGTAATTATGGCAACCGAGGTGAATCCTGGGCTCTTGCGCAACTTACGCAGCGCGTAGCGAAGGTCTTGAGCTAGTGTTCCCATCTCGATTTCGTCCTCCTACTTCCACAGCGCTGCCACGGTGCGCGGGCCAAATACCGCGCGAAACAATCACGGATTGGTCTCTCGCACAGCAATACTCTTTCCAATCTAGTGCGAAGCGTAACCCCTTGGTGGGAAAGGACCAGAGAATATCGCTTTCCGAACGAGTGTGTTGAAAACGTGCCCGTCTCCGGCCTTAGATGTCCGGAAGCGAACAGGAAACTATCGGTCTGCTGGGGTTTATGAGACAAGTAGGGTTCGCGACGTCACCACAAGAGGAAATTACGATCGTCGAGCACAGCAAAGAGCTTTCCGCGAACGTCAAGCAAACAAGCGGAGCACAACGGGGCAGGAGACGCAATTCGAGCACCTGTGAATGCTCTGTGGAGAAAGAGAACGGAATTTGATCTCCCATTCATTAACCGATAAAGATTCAATAGTTTGCGTTTCCGGCTATTGATCCATCGCCAGTGGCCGGTTGCACTGAAAACGGGCGTTGACAATCCCCGACCAACTCTCTAAGTTTGCTTCCGTCGACGGCTGAAAGGGTTGGCTTAAATAAAACTTTGCCAGTCCGAAGTAGGCTGAGTGATCAGCTCGGAAGGGTAACCCGACGGGCAGCCAGACCTGAAAAAACCGACGGCCCTGCGAGGGGCAGTTGGGGTTTGGGACCGCGAAAGCGGCGATCGCATCAAAGGGCTGTGACGGTGCATGACTCCACGCTACTAGCTCCCTCGCAGGAGCTGGCGGCTAGAGCATAACCAATGTCACAGCCTTTATATTTTTCCAGCGCTCTCGGCGCCGCAAGTCTGGGTCCCCAGAAAGAAACATTCTTCCCCGCGCCCTCTTCAACAGGAATTGCCCGAAAGACCATTTCAAGAGGTGGTCGGTCGCGGCGGGGCAATCGCCCGACTCGTTCTTTAGAGCGCTGGGCCCGACGTCGTTCGCGACACAGCGCGCCGTTCATGGACTTGTGAACCGGTTGTTCACGTGAAAAGAAATACCTGCCCGCTTTGTACAATATTGCAGATATGGCGGCCAGAGTCGAGATGCAGAATACGGGCGATCCCCGAACTCGCGGGGAGATTGCGGCCCTCATTGAACACGTGCTGAGTGACAGGCGCGGAGAGTGGCATGTGTCAATCCTAGGATCTCGCGCAAATGACAACTGGGAAATGAAAGTGGAAGGACCAGAGGGCTTCGAGCGCTCGTACACTTTGGTTGGCAGCGCCGGAGAGCACGAACCCGCCGCGATTGCGAATCTGCTCGGTAAGCTGCTGCCGGCGAGCAAGCCATGACTTGCAATTCCGGTTGCATCCTCTCCAAACACATCCTGACATCGGGGTCCTCTCAGACTGAGCTAAGGTTTCAAGAGCTGGAAGCGGAAATGCGCAAGAGTCCCGATTCGCGTCGTCTCGACGAGCACATTACGCGAGCATTGAACAAGATCAGGAAACCGAGCACCGCCGAAGAGATCACCGAGTTGCTCAATCGTGAGCTCGAACTCGAAGACCGGCCCTTCCAGGCCAAAGAAGTCGCAGAGTGGTTGCGGAACACCGAGGACAAAACTATGACACTCTATTGGTCAAGGACCCGCCCCCGCAGGTAGCAATTGGGGAGAATGTCGCAGGTGCCGAGAGGCGCTCAAGAATCACTTAGAAAAGTAGTCTGCGCTGTTATAAAAGACCCTCTTCATACGTCTTGTATATGAAGGAGAAAAGGTCATGATGAGGGCAGCAGCAAGCCGAGGAGTCGATGTCGGCCGAATTGTAGAAATCGCCGAGGCCATTGCTCCCGAGGTTTCCGTGTTCGATGCCTCTTTAGGTGTCGATGACAGGTGTCTGTCTGCCGAGAAGCTGGTACAACTCCTCCATCAGGGAGTGCATGGCGAAGATGCAGCTCACCTTATGAGCTGCGGTACTTGCGCGGAGAATGTCAGAAATCTTCAGAGTGTCTCCTTGAAATCAAGCAGGGATTTCGTAGGGGACGCCCTAAAGAGAACGGTTTCAGAGAAAGTGGCCCCTTTCAAAGAGGAATTCCTGCCAGCGATTCTCGCAATTCCTGAGAAGATGATCGGAGTCGCTACGGAGGAAGCTCGCGGCTCCCTGGCATTCACTTTTGGACTCTTTCCGGTGAATTCCACGCTCGACGAGATCGATGTCTCCAGTATTCAAGCGACCGGTGCGATTGTAAGCCAGGGCGCACCGACGGTCGAATTCGTAGACCTGAACGAGGATGGACGCCCGGACTTCATCAAACTGACCTTTGCTGAGGGACATCTGGCAGCTCGTGTGCACGAGGCTATCAGAAACCATCAGAACGTTGTTGACACGGTGCGAATCGACGGGAATATCCTTCGTCAAAAGGGAAAGAAACAGCTGGTGGGACAGGCGCGTATCGAATTTGCGAACAGCGCTGATCTTCTGAATGGCTGACAGCAGCCATTCTTTTCTCGATTTTTCAGCATCCATCGTGAAGGCGCCATTCTCAAGTGGGAATCTTCCGGTATCTGACAAATTTGTCACTAGGCATATATTTTGTCAGAACTCTGATGTCATAGTTCTGACAATCTGCGGCCGCCAGCTCTGGGATAGCGTGGGACTTCCCGGCGCAGGGCCTGCGTAGCCTACAGGCCAATTTGGAGCAACGGCATTCGCGCCTCCTCCTTCTCCTCGGATAATGGTAGAGCGTGCGCGCAAACTGTTAATCGGGAGATCTCCTCCCGGTTCTGAGTCGGTGATCGCACGAGCGGGCAGGCCCAGCTAGTGGCTGAGGACGGGCTCCCGACGCAGATGAATGAACTTTACCAACCAGTCGTAACGATCTTCCAACGCTTGAGGATCGTTCAGATCGTGTCCCGTGTCGTAGTACAGCACCTTCTTCGGATCACTCGCGGCAGACACGTAGTGCTCCATTGAAGTCTTGTCGAAGTACTGCTCGTAATTCGCAAATTGCAGCAGCAGAGGAATAGGCACCGCCTTTCCGACAAAATGGATGGCGTCGATATCGCCGGTGACCTGCGAGTAGTTTTCCAGCTGACCGGCCGGCTGCGCCTTGCGGAAGTCAACCATGCCGGGATCGTCGCTGCGCAAGAGGATGTCGGCCATTTCAGCGACTCCGGCCATCAACACGGACGTCTTCATGCGCTTGTCGACCGCGGTGAGAATCGATCCCCACTGTGCCCCGTAGCTGTGCCCGACGTAGGCGAGCCGCTTCGGGTCGACATCTGAACGCGCCAGCAGCAAGTCGATTCCGCGGCGAAGATCTACGACCGCCTGAATCTCGATCTCGCGGTCGACCTCCGGCTTATCGAAATGGTCGGGAGTTTTGTGCCACGGTCGCGGGCGGTCCCACGGATAGTCAGGGATGAGGGAAACTGCCCCAGCTCTGGCGTAAAGCTTGGCTTCAGGAATGAATTCGGCCCGGGTACCGTTTCCCCAGTGACCGAAGAGAACCGCTGCGAATGGACCTTTTCCTTTCGGGACGACCAGATACGCTCCGACCGGGCCGCCCTTGGGACTCGTGTAGGTAATGTCATGAAGGGCGCCACCGTCGAACTCTTCAATGACTCTGTCATGGATGTCGAGAGGCTGCTTCTGGTCGTAATCGAAGAGACGGGCACCGGCCAAGGCATCCGTTGCAGGTGTAGCCGCTGTCTGTGCTGCTAAGGCAACGGCAAGGAACAGGGTTAGAACACAGAACAGGTAACGCATTTCTATCTCCACTGCCGTTTAGGGAGAGCAACAGCCTGTCAATTCACTTGTTACGCCGAGCACTCTTCCATTTCGCCCAACGCGCGCGTTGAGCCGCGGCAATTCGTTTGCGGGCGGCGGCGGACAAAGGCTTACGCTTCTTGACTGCCCGACCGCGCGGCGACCTTGCGCCGGCGTGTCCGAGGCCACCCAAAGCTGCCAGCGCAGCGTTCAACTGTTCCACTTCTCTTTGCGCTCGATCCCGTTCTGTCCTTAACTCCGCGACTAAGCCACTCAATTTGGGCATGGTTCTCCTCGGGCAAGCATTGTACCAGCGGGTCACAGGGGAAGTCCGAACCCGGTTCACGCTGACCTCACGCAACAACTGGCAATGCAGACTTTCTTGGAGGTATCCGATGAGACTCCGTCGCAATGAACGGTGTCCGATTCGCCGATCCTTGTTCTGCTGCGGCCGGGAGCCAATCCAAAAAAGACCCACGGCGACAATAATTAAGGATGGGCGTGCGGCGCGTTGAGGATCCGCATCACCCGAGAGGATATCGGGAACTCAGGTCGCCAGCTGAAATAAGGAAGCTCCTAAATCGCAAGATTGTCGAACAGGGTACACCCTCATACCGGAGATCAATTGGCATGCATAACCATCTTTCCTTTCTATGTCCGCGACCCTGACAACGACAGTCAGTTTGAATTGAGTACAGGGCTGAGTGGGGGAGTGAGGTCGTTCACGCCGTTTGTGGCTGTCCTCCACCAACCATCTGCGCCCCGCTTCTGCAGGACCGCACGGTCTCGCTGTAGCTGCCAGCGTCTCATGGAAGCGATTCAGAAGGGTGAGACCGCAAGCGGCGTTTGTTGTGAAGGGCAGACCATTCGTTACGGAGCTCATCGGCACGGCGTATGACGCGTTCGGTCAATTCGCCGAGGTTCGAAGACCCACCGGCGCGATCGGAATCAAGGCCTTGGCCCATGTTAGAGATCTCCAATGATTGCAGCTTGTCGAAGAGCGGCGTCATGGCATGGTTCGGTTCGCGGAAGAAGATACTGCCCCGCACGCGTGCGAATGTCCATCCGAGGCGTTCGAGCATGGATTGTCGTTCGATGTCGTCGCGGAGCTTTTCGAGCGGGAGGTCACGATCTCCATCGCACTCGATGGCCAGACGCTTTCCGTTACCTTCCACGACCAGATCAATGCTCATGGAGCCGACCTTCCACCGCGGAATGACGTGGTAGCCCGCCTGAACCAGTCGCTTCATGACATCGCGTTCGAGTGCAGACTGAATATTCGTTTCTTGGTTGTCGAAGGTCCGAGTGAGAAGTTCAGGCGCCTGCGCGTGCTCAATGAGACGCCGCCGCAGGTCGCCGGGTTGAAGGTCCGTTTGCGGGTCCAACGAGTGGACGACCCACATCTGGTCTCGCGCGCGGCTGGCGGCCACGTTATACCGTTGCTTGAACATTTGCTGGTCACGAAGATGGAGCGCTCCACTTGCCGGGGCGTCCACAACGGACAGGAAAACCACATCTCGTTCATCTCCCTGAAATTGCGCCGAGGTTCCACACAGCAAGCGATGCCGTTCATACGCGTCGGGGGCGAGGTGTGTTCTCAGGAGGCGGTCGATCTCCAGGGCTTGCTCCTCGCCCACAAGGGAGACGACACCAATACTGGATGGCCATCCGAACTCATTGGTCTGGTATTCCGCCTGTTCAAGTGCGGCTGCGATGAGAGAAACAACGACTTTGGCTTCCTGGCGGTTGACTTTTCCGTCGCGTGTCGAGCCCATGACGGGATGGGCAAGGACGTGCGGCTTCAGCCGAACGTGGCTCGCATCGCGTAGCGTTTTGATGTCACCATCGTAAGAAAGTTGGTTGCTGAACTGGATAATTTCGCGAACGCAGCGAAAGTGCTCGACCAAACGGACCGTTTCACCGAAGGATTGACGGGCCAAATCGTAGACTGAGGTTTGGCCATCGTATAAATGCGCGTTCGGAATGCCCTGGAGGAACTGGTCAATCAAGTTCTGAATTACAGCGGCTTCTTGTCCGACCGCGGACGGGCTGACTTGTTCATGGTCGCCGACAACAATGACGTTGTGACCCAGGTAGAGTGCTACGAGGGCCATGACGTCGCTTTGACTGGCTTCATCGATAATGACCACATCAAAACGCGACTTTCCTGGATCAAAGTTCTCGACCACTCTAGAGAGGGGCATGATCCAGACCGGAACGGCGCCCCAACACTCCGTCATCTTATGGGCCGCCTCGACGCGCAAACGCGGCGCACGTATCCCTGTACCCTTGCCGATCTTCCTTATGGTGTCGAGCCAGCCGATGAGCGCTTGCCTTTGGGGAAGAGAGGTCCTCCGCGCCTGAAACATCCAGGCGAGGTTGTCAATGAGATCAATCGTCGTAGCCTGCATCTGGGCGGCCGCTCGTTCGATGGAGTTTTGAAGCTCATCGATGGATACGCTGGCACGACGGTCCAGTTCACCCTGAATCTGGCGCCATGTCCAGGCTTGCGAGGGGTCTCCCGTCACGTTGGCGCTCGCGTGCGCACCGGTGCGGGCTCGAATCGCCTCGGCCCAAGCCGGCGCAGCCGACTCAAGCCGGGCCAGCAAAACATTCCGGCGTTGCAGGCTCCATCGGAGCTCGTGCAGTTCGAGTAGCCGTGTGTGGCCCCGACGGTACCCCTTGGAATCCAACGATTCCACTGCTGCCAGGAGGCTTACGATGGTGTGGGATCCCGGGAACGACGGAACTGCAACCGTGAGTCGCTCACGCAACTCAACAAGCTTCTGATTAATCTCACACCACTTCAGGTGGTCGCCTCGCGCCGCAAGAATTGGCGGGAGGGAGTCTGCAGCGGCAGTTCGCAGCCTTCTTAACTCACCATCGTCGCCGACGACCACGGGCTGCTCCGAGAGGAACTTGTCCCACAGAAATCCGGCCTCCCTCAGTTCCTTCTCCACCGGGCTCCAGATCTGCGAGTACCACGCCAGACAATCTCGAATCGGGCCGCAAAACTGAATTGCGGCTTTTTCGATCTCAGTTCCCATTTCGGCTGATGCGCTTGCGCCCAATGGGGCCATTTGCCGGTCCCAGCGGACGGCGAGATTCTTGCGAAAAAGCTTGACCCGTGAAAACTTACTGGCTGCCAAGAAATGATCGGCGAGTTTGGGCTGGTCACCGTCGACCCGGGTAGTCCGAATGAACTGCTTCCAGCGCCTGTGAGTGAGGAGGCTAAAGAACCCCAGGCCGCCTCCCGTTCGCAAATGTCCGTGGATCTCGGTTGCCGTTTGCTCTTGCTGCTCAAGGAGCGATTCGTCTGCCAGCGTAGTTGCATGCTGGATTAGGATCTCCTGCGCGCCCGCGGCCTCAAGTTGCACCTGCTCGATGACGGAGAGCAATTTCTCCCAAGTCTCCCGATGGGGGCCGCCATTTTTCCCCGCGTAGAGAGCCGACAGTTTCCATCTCTCGCTGGTGGCGAGGACACCGCCAGCCCGCTGGAGCTTGATTGCGATTTCCTTCAGAGAGTCCGCGGAAACATGCCCTTTGTCGCGCCGCCAAAGGTCAGAACGAAACTCGGGGTTTGTATGTTCGAGGCGCGTCCTTTCGCGCAACAGTTCCTCGAAATCGGCCGGCGACGGGAGTTCGCCGGGGCCCGGTAGTTGGCCCGATAATTCGCTCTCGACGTCCGGTGATATGGACCGATTGGTGGCATAGAGTTCCGCAAGTTCACCACCAGAAAGCGGTAACTCGATATCGGCTTGCACGGGGCCGGGTATCCACCCGTTGACCTCTGCCTCTCGCGCGATTTTTCGCGCCGCCTCAGAAGGTTGCCAAGACTTACCCCCAACCACCACGTCCCGGTACTCGTCGGAACGCGCTTTTGCGAGTTGTTGGCGCAAATCCGTCAATCGGCCGAGCAGTTTTGCCCTTTCTTGTCTGAGCCCGTCGGCATTGGATTCGAGCGACTTCGCATCCGTCTTGGACAGTCGGTCAGCAATGGTACTGACCGCACTCTCCAGCTGCATGCGGCTGTCAAGATCGTTTTCGAGCAGACTTACAGCAAGGGAACGTAACTCTGGGACGATCTGGCTGCGTACCATTCGGAGCGCCTTCGTCGTGTGACTGGTGACGAGCACGCTCTTTCCTTCCGCGAGCAAGTGACCAACAAGATTTCCGATGGTGTACGTTTTTCCCGTACCGGGAGGTCCCTGGACGAGGACTCCGCCCGAATGCTCGAGTTGGCGCGCGATCCGGATCTGCTCCGGATTGGCCGGCTTGCTGAGGAGGATCTCCGCGTCCGGGACCCGAGGACCGAGGCGCTCTTGACCTTCAACGTCCGGAGGAGGCGGTTCAAGACCCACGATATTCAGAAGCGACCACGGCAAGTCGTTGCGGCCGCGGAGATCTTCCAACACGGCCTCGATGGCGGCGGCAAAACCGAGCGTCCGAGGGCGAAGAAACAGTACGGGCTGTCGTCCAATCCGGGGATCTTCGGTTTCCCCTTCTGGCGCACCAGACTCCACGAATTCACCCCTCGGAGAGAGTTGCACGACCAGGCGCTGAAGAAACGCCGACGTGGGACCGTCGTCGAGCGGGGAGTAGCCTTCCTCGTCCAATTCGTCGCGGCATCGCCCGATCGCCCGGCCCTCCACGTCTGGCATCGATTGAAATAGGGCGGAATAGAGTTCCACCGGATGTTCTGTTTCCGTCAGAGTAAACTCCGGAACCGAGGGACTGAAGCTGAGTAGGAGCCGCTGCAGCAAGATGGGATGGCGTACCGTGCCCTCCGGTCGGCGCCAGCTGAGTATCCCATCGCCCAAGACGATCTCCACACGTTCCGCTTCGCGCTCCATGCGCCCATAGAGCTCATAGAAATCCTCAAAGATCTTCATCGCAGCNCGAGCCGGCTGCTCAGCATTCGCCCACTGGTTGCGTTGCATCTTCCACTGATCGAGGGTTGCCACCCGTTGGGCATCACTTTCAAAACGCACGCGCGCACCGCCGCCGGCGGACGTCTCGTCTCTGGGTGGAGATACTTCCTTAAACGGATCCTCCCAACCGGGTGCCAACCACGCCTCGATCAGAGCAGGAGGAGTTGGTGGATTGGTTAGTTTCGGGCGGGCAATTTTGAGTATAAAATCCGAGTCCTGTCGCTCGGCCGACGCCCCATCGCCGCTTCCTACAACGGCCGGCAACTCAGCGGTCGGAGAAGCTCCCCTCTTGATCGAAGGGTGGTCCGGTAGGTCTCCCAGCCACTGAGTCCACAATTGTTCCCCAATGTGCCGCTTGACGGGGTTTCGATGCTCATTGAGTGCTTCGAGGTAACGGAAAACCCTCAGAAGCCGGTCCCGCCCCATACGGATTGTTTCACTGTCCACGATCGCTCCAGTTGAGGGTTACTCCGTCCACTCGATTACAGAATGTACCGACACACGCACAACGTGAAGACAGCACAAATAAGAATCGTGGCAAACGCTTCATGTCCAAGCACCCCATTGAAAAGGAGTAACCAGAAACCATTTTTGAGAGAAGCCCCGCAGACAAGGACGGCGCACTCAGGTTTCCGGCGCAACGCAGGTTCCAAATAGTAAGCGATTGATATCAATGGAGATGGATGTAAGTTCGGGGGTACTTGACTTCGGGGGAGGCACAAAACTACAAGGTCGCGCGCAGGATTTACAGGCTGGTCTCAATTTCCTTTACACCCCAGGGTCACTCGATTCGCGCCGTGGCAACGGCCTGCAGCAGCCAGTTTAAGATGTCCCATGACTGACCGACACAAACAGCGTCGAGCGATTTGGAAGTTGCAAGAGCTTGTAGAACAGCAATGGCTTGCGCAGGTTTCCCCTTCCGACTCCAGGAATGTATCTTTAACCTACACGCCACCTTGCCGGTAAACATGAGGATCCTCATATCCCAATTGTAAGGGCCGAAGGCACGGCGGGATTTTGTGCCAAAAGATGTGAAGAAGTGATGACCAAGGCGATGCCGGGGTTAGCGGTGTCGAGCGATCCAAATTCGCCGGCCATAGAAGGCAAGATTCAGAGCGCAGATGATTACCCCTGCAACCGTAAGGATGGTTGCAGAGATGTCCGGATAGACCAGCTTATCCAGGTAATGGAGCAGGAACCCACCCTGATACGGCTGGGCTCCGGCCTTGGCTTCAAGCCAGTTCTCCAGCATGGTCAAAGGACACGGCCAAGGAAGCAGCTCCGTAAGTATTCCCCAGACGAGAGAAGCGATATGCAGCCAGCGAAGAACCGCTCGTGAGCGCGTGAGCAAGGCGCCGAAGACCACCCACAAAATGAAGAGCGCATGCAGGAAGAGAACGAGTATTGCGACCGCAGAATAGAGACCCGAAGCTGTCTGCATNCCTAGAATTTACCGCATTGCGGTTTGCGGTAGGCTCGATACGAGGGCACGTTCACAGTGTTCNAGGACCCGGAATAGTATGGTTGCGAAAATGGGCACGCGCAAAATCATCCACGTGGACATGGACGCGTTTTTACGCTTCGGTCGAGCAGCGCGATGATCCCGAACTACGCGGGAAGCCGGTGATCGTGGCGTGGAAAGGCAACCGTTCTGTTGTCTGCGCGGCTTCGTACGAGGCGAGAGCTTTCGGAGTGCGCTCGGCCATGCCGGCGGTACGAGCACAACGCCTGTGTCCTGATGGAATCTTTCTGCCTCCGGATTTCCCGCGCTACCGAGCGGTGTCGAAGAACGTTCATGAGATCTTCAAGCGACACACAGCCCTGATCGAGCCCCTGTCGCTGGACGAAGCGTATCTGGATGTTACCGAGAACAAGACCGGCTTGCCGACGGCGACCCTTGTGGCACGGACGATACGGGAACAAATCCGACAGGAATTGAATCTGACAGCCTCTGCGGGTGTGGCGCCGAACAAATTTTTAGCAAAGCTCGCGTCTGACTGGCGGAAGCCTGATGGACTCTTCGTAATCCAGCCAGAAGAAGTAGATGCATTTCTGCTGCCCTTGCCGGTTGGGCGTCTGCCCGGAGTCGGAAAAGTCACCGAAGAGAAACTGGCGAAACTCGGAATCAAGAATGTGAGCGAACTGCGACGCCTGGACTTACCGATGCTTGAGCACGAATTCGGCCGCTACGGAGTTCGTCTGCACGGACTTGCCCGCGGCGTCGATGAGAGTAAAGTCGTCCCCGACCGACCCACACAATCGATCTCTGTCGAGGATACGTTCGAGCAAGATGTGCCGCTGTCGGAAACCGAACCCATGATCCGGCGCTTGGCAGAGAAGCTTTGGTCGGCCGCGCGGAAAGAATCACGGATTGCACGCACGGTCGTTCTCAAACTGAAGACGAGCCAGTTCAAGATTCTTACCCGCAGCCATACGCCGGATTCCCCTCCATCATCCTGCGAAGAATTGACCGATATCGCCCTCAAGCTGCGGCAGCGTGTGGACCTTGGCCCGCAAGATCGCTATCGACTGGTGGGCGTCGGGCTGAGCAACTTTCGCGAACCGGAAGAGACCACAGCACAACCAGTGCTTTTCGAATGAAGGTTCTCAGTCAGCTGCGGCGGCTCCAGTTGGCTGGT
>JGI12635J15846_10002421_pt1 | contig 16325 bp, 12 predicted proteins | sample BlaSpr_A8_OM2_M2_FD_15846 | JGI IMG/M metagenome (IMG submission 15846) | reverse complement strand
CTTTCGCGAACAGAATCTTCGGAACTTCCGAGTACCCGAGCAAATCGTACACCATTTTTGTCGCGGGCAGCTCGAAGGCATCATACTCCGCGCGAGTCAGTTCGCCAGCCCAGGTGTCGAAAAGTTGAATCACAGCGGCGCCCGCGGAAAGTTGCGATTTCAGATATTGCGCGGTGGCGCGAGCGATGCGTTCGAGTAGCTCGCGCACCATCTGCGGCTCACTGCACAGCATTTCCTTCGCGCGCGAAATATCGCCGCGCGTCTGGCCTTCAATCATGTAGCAAGCAAGCGTCCAGGGCGCAGCGGCAAATCCGATCACGGGAACATCCGGGCCAGCTTTCTTGCAGATCAAGCGAATGGCATCGCCGACAAAGCCTGTCTCGCGTGACGGATCAAAATCGCGCAGGCGGCGCACCGCGGCCAAGTCGCGCACGGGATTCGAGAGGACCGGCCCGGAATCCGGCACATCGAGCGGCAGACCCATCGCTTCCGCGACGATCAAGATGTCCGAGAAAACGATGATCGCGTCCACGCCGATGATGCGAAAAGGCTGCAGCGAAACTTCGGCGGCGACTTCCGGCGTCTTGCAAATCTGCAAAAACGTGTGCTTCTTCCGCACGGCCTGATATTCCGGCAGATAGCGTCCCGCCTGGCGCATGATCCACACCGGCACGCGCTCCACCGGCTGAAAGCGGCACGCGCGCAAAAACAGTTCCTTGCGGTTTTCTACAGGACTCATGGCTTCCATGCAATGATAGCAGAACGAATTAGGGCCCGCACGCCGGCCAATTTCGCGCTCATCTGGAGCGATGGTGCGCGGCGGCGCTCCGTGAGGGGTATTCGTCGGTCCCGGCGCGACAACCAAATGGCCTAAGGCTGCTGCGGCCCCGCATTTTTCACGAACTTGTCAAACCACGTCAGCATTTCCCAGAGGACGTCTTGGATAGATTCGCGCGCCGCATAGCCGTGGGCTTCGTCCGGAAGCGTCACGTAACGCACGGAGCCCCCATTTCCTTTTATGGCGCGGTACATGCGATCGGACTGTAATGGAAAAGTGCCGGAATTGTTGTCCGCTTCGCCGTGAATCAGCAAAATCGGCGCTTTGATCTTGTCCGCAAACATGAAGGGCGAAACCTTGATGTACAGATCCGGAGCCTGCCACAGGGTTCGCCGCTCGCTCTGAAATCCAAACGGAGTGAGCGTGCGGTTGTACGCTCCGCTGCGCGCAATACCGGCGCGAAATAGATCGGAGTGCGCCAGCAAGTTTGCGGTCATAAACGCGCCGTAACTGTGTCCGCCCACGCCCACGCGATTCGGATCGATCACGCCCATCTCAGCGGCCTTATCAATGGCGGCCTTAGCGCTGGCGGTAATCTGCTCAATGTAAGTGTTGTTCACCGTTTCGGGATTTCCAACCACCGGCATCGAGGCGCCATCCAGCACGACGTAACCGTCCAAGAGGAAAAATAACGGCGACGGCCCAGTGATCGTGGTGAAGCGGTAAGGTGAACCGCGCACTTGCCCTGCGACGCTGGCGTCGGTGAATTCCTGCGGATACGCCCAGATCACCGCAGACCGGCGCTCCCCTTGCTGATAGTCGGGCGGCAGGTACACAGTCATCGAGAGGTCCACGCCGTCCGCGCGCTTGTAGGTCACGAGTTCCTTATGGATCGCGCGCAGCTCGGGCGTCGCGTCAGTAAAATTGGTGAACGCGGTAACCTGCGTCAGCGAACCTGGATCTGCGAAATTTCCGTCGAACTTCGCAGAATCGCGTACGAAATAATTGGGCGGATCCTTTTGACTCTCGCGCCGGGTGAGCAATTTCGATCCGCCGGCGGAGAGCATCGCCACGATTTCCTCGTAACTTTTGGCGTCGCCTTGAAAAATGCGCTGCAGGTCCATGGTGTTGATGTCCAGACGGTCCAGAAACGGTCGATCGCCGTCCGGCGATGCGCCCGCGCCGGCCAAGAAAATGTAATTGCTCTGCGTCAATATGGCGCTGTGACCGTTGGCGAGCGGCCATAACACTGGCGTGCCAGGACTGCGATAGCGGTCCTGGGTGCTGAGATCCCACACCAGCGTTTTTTCGTTGGGCTTGGCGGAGTGAAAAGTCCAGGCCTGGTCGGGTGTCGGCTGGGGGTTGAAAAACCAGGCCCGCGCGCGCAGCGTGTCGCGGTCAAAATCGCGCAGGATGGCAAAATCGCCGCGTTCTCCAAATTCGAGGCCGGCAAAACGCTTTTCGACGCGAGTTAGTTCCACCGGACCATTAGTGAATGGTTCGTGCGCCCACATTACTTTGTCGCGCTCTGGCACCTTCTTTTTGGGATTGCCGTCGTCGAGCGCTTCGACCCAAACTAGCGTGCCGGGTTGGCTCGGATGCCAGTCAATATCACGCGGCCCCGTGGGAACGCCGCCGATGGGAACATTTTCCCGCAAGGGCAGGCTCGCCACTTTGAATACCGCGCTGCCGGTGAGATCCCACACTTCCACATCGCGTGGGAAAAGCTCCACGGGAACGATGTACGAATACGGCCGATGAATGCGCGCAACCAGAATCAAGTTTCCGCCGGGCGCTGGGTCGGCGGTGGCGAATATCGCCGGCGCGCCAACGTTCGTGATCTTGCCAGTCGCGGTATCAACCAATGCTAGTTGCGATGTGGCGTAATAATCGAAAAGCGTCGCGTCGTATTCGTTTTCGAGCAGATCCTCGAAGGTGGGGACCGGTGCTGCTTTGCCAAAACTTTCCTGTACCCGCGGCCCGGTGGGCACTGTGGGCGGCTGCGGCGGCGCGCCTCGATCTGCGGGAATTGTCTGGCACAGCAGCGATTTTCCCTCCGGCATCCAGCGGCAGGGCAACTTTTCTACTGCTGGGCCTGCTGCCGCACTGAGCGCTCCATTTAGCTTCAAACCCGGCACTGCGGCTGCCTTGCCCGTCCGTGCGTCGGCCAGCCAAAGCTCAATGCCGGAGTTTGTGGCGTGTGTGAACGCGATCGTGTGTGCGTTGGGCGACCATGACGGCTCCGAAACGTAGAATTCTGCAGGGAAATCGAGCTGCTGTTCGTGGCCATCTGCTACTCGTTTCAATACCAGATTATTGAATCGCGGGGCGTTGTGCGGGCCGTTGGTGGCCGCATCAATGCGCAACCCCGCCAGCCTTGCAAAAGGCTGCGCGAGATCCGCGATGGACGGATAGAGAACCGGTGAGTAGAGCAACACGAGGTCTCGAGCGCGTCCCACGCTCGCCTGCGGCGTGACGGGAGCATTCAAGACCTTGAGTATCGGGGCTGGCGGAGTTTGATAGCTGTCCTGCGCTTGCGTCCGTGCCCCGCCGCCCAGAGCCAGAATTAGTGATGTTGCCGACACCAATCCAAGGACCGCAATCGTGTAGATCGTGATGATACGCATCATTCGACGTGTTCGTTGAGTCGCGATCACCGCGTGGCCTCCCGTGATGCCAGCGCGGATTGTACCTCAAAGAAAAATATTGTGGTTAGCGGCGCCGGCACTTCAAGAGGGCCGCGAGAAATGCGGACGCGTAGTGCAGACTTACTGGCCGTTTAGCGCTATAATCAACGTTTAGACTTGGGAGTTTTCGCGCTTCATGCCAAACCCACTGGGCTACTTGAGCCTGGCACTCTACGTGGCGAGCTTCATTTGCTACGCTCGAAATTTGTCCGCTCCCAATATGTGGGTGGGGCGCCTCGCATCTTTGCTGCTGGCCGGCGGAATCTTCGTCCAATATTTATCTTTGTATCAGCGGTCACTCGCCCTGCACACCGTGCCCTACGATGATTTGTACGGCTCGATGTCGCTGTTTGCGTGGCTGCTCGGGATCACTTATTTAGGGTTGGAGTTGTTTCACCGGCAGCGGTCGGTGGGAGCGTTCGTTACGTTGCTGCTGGTGTGCTGGATCGTATTGCTCGGGCTGCTCACGCCCCGCATTCTGGCCGTGCCGACTGTTCCGCGCGGCGCCATTTTTGCATTTCATGTGACGCTGAATACCTGGGCGTACGCGGCGTTCGCACTTTCCTTTGTGCTCAGTTTGATCTATCTGGTGCAGGACCGCGTGCTGCGTTCGCGGCGGCTGAGCATGGCCTTCTGGCGCTTTCCGGCGCTGGACGTGTTGGAGCGCATGGCGCGCAGCAGCGTGTACGTGGGACTGGTCGCGTTGCTTTTTGGCGTGGCTATGGGATTGATCTGGGAACATCGGCTGCGCGGCAGCTATTCCTTCGGCGATCCGAAAGTTGTGGTGACGATGGCGATTTTGGGCGTGTATGCGGCGTACCTGCTGCTTTCGCGCCAGGCGAATTGGCGCGGGGCGCGGGCGGCGCTGCTTTGCGCGATGAATTTCGTCATTGTGCTGTTCAGCTACACGTTTGTGAATTTATATCTCACGAAGTTTCACCGGTTCCTCTGATGCCCACTGCCGCCAATCCGAACCGCGCCGGCGCGATCCGCATTCAAGTCGCGCTTATCGGTTGCAATCATCGCACCGCGCCCCTCGAGTTGCGCGAGCGGATTGTGTTCAGTTCGCAGCAAGCGCTGCAAGCCGCCGATGAATTGAAGGAACGCGGAATCCTGGAAGAGGCCGTGGTGGTTTCGACCTGCAATCGCAGTGAGCTTTATGGCGTGCCAGGAGATTTCGCGCCATCCACTGCCGAAGCGATGGAAGAATATTTCACGTCCTTCCACAAAATTCCGCGCGACGAATTGAAGGGCCGCTTTTATCGCTGGGCGGGGCCGGATGCGGTGCGCCATCTGTTTCGTGTCGCGGCGAGCCTGGATTCCATGCTGCTGGGCGAAGCGGAAATTTTGGGGCAGCTGCGGACAGCTTACAATCAGGCGCTGGATCACGGCGCCACCGGCCCGGTGCTGAACCGTATTTTTCAAGGCGCGCTGGAAGTGGGCAAGCGCGTGCGCAGCGAGACGGAAGTGGGCGCGCGGCCAATGTCCGTGGCGCTGGCGGGAGTGAAACTTGCCGAGCGCGTTTTCGGCAATTTAAAAGGACATTCGGCGCTGATATTGGGCGCGGGCGCTGTGGCGGAGCAGGTCGTCGAGCACATGCGCAATCGCGGCATTGGAAATTTGCGCGTGATCAATCGCTCGTTTGATCGCGCTGCTGAATTGGCGCAGCGCGTGGGCGGCGAAGCGGTGGCGTGGGAATCGCTGGAAGCTATGCTGGGCGTGCCGGATATCATTGTGACGTCGGTGAGCGCGACGGGACCGGTGCTGACGCGCGCGCTGCTGGAACGCGCAATTGCCGCGCGCGGCGGCAAGCCCGTTTTCGTGGTGGATCTGGGAGTGCCGCGCAATGTGGCGGAATCCGCCGCGGGGCTTTACAATTTGTATCTTTACAATATTGATGACCTGGGCGAGATCGTCGAGCAGAACAAGAAAGCGCGCGAATCCGAAATCCCGCGCGCCGAAGCAATCATCGCCGAGCACATTGATAAATTCGAAGCGTGGCGCGGGGCGCTGGAAGCCGGGTCCATCGTGAACGATTTGCGCGAGCAATTTCATCAGCATCGCGAGATGATCATTCGCGAGAAGCTCAAGGAGATGGACGACGTATCGCCGCAAGAGCGCGACCGCATCGCGCGAATCACCGAAGAATTAATCGAGCGGCTGCTGGAAGAGCCGCAGCAGAAATTGCAGCACGGGCGCGGAATGCGCGGGCGCCTGGCGGGCCTCGAAGCGATTCGCCACTTGTTCGGGCTCGACGCGGGGAAGAAGTGAAGCCGCTGCGCATCGGCACGCGAGGCAGCGCGCTGGCATTGTGGCAGGCCAATTATTTTCGCGAGGCGCTGCTGGAAACATGCGGCCTGGAATCGGAAATTGTGGTGATCAAGACGTCCGGTGATCAGAATGTGGCAATGCCGCCGCAACAAATCGGCGTGATCGGAATTTTCACGAAGGAGCTGGAAGATTCGCTGCTGGACGGGCGCGCGGACTTGGCGGTGCACAGCATGAAGGACGTGCCCACGGAGTTTTCGGAGCATTGCCGGATCGCCACAGTTTTCAAGCGCGAAGATCCGCGCGATGCGCTCGTTTCCGCGCGCGGCGAGAGTCTCGCGCAATTGCCGCAGGGCGCGCGCATCGGCACCAGCAGTTTGCGGCGCGCTTCGCAATTGCGTTCGTTCCGCCCGGATTTTCAAATTGCGGAATTGCGCGGGAACGTAGATACGCGCCTGCGCAAAGTTGCCGCGGGAGAATATGACGCGATCGTGCTGGCGAAAGCCGGGATTGACCGCCTGGGATGGTCGTCGCGCATCACGGAAGTGCTTTCGCCGGATATAATGCTGCCGGCGGTGGGGCAGGGCGCGCTGGGCGTGGAATTCAGCGAGCCGCGCCGCGAGGAATTCAAGGTTTTGGATTTGCTGATGGATCAGGATACGATGCGGGCAGTCAAAGCAGAGCGGGCGCTGCTGGCGGAAGTTCAGGGCGGCTGCCGGCTGCCGCTGGGCGCCTGGGCCCGGGTCGAAAATGGCGCGATGGTGATGGATGCCTGCGTGCTCTCCGAAGATGGCGCGCAAGCCATTCGGCGGCGCGCGGAAAAAGTTTGCAACTCGGCGGCCGATGCTGAGAATCTAGGGCGAGCAGTAGCGAGGGAATTGCTGGCGGCGGGCGCCGATCGTCTGCTGCAAATGGTAGGAAGGTCCGTTGGACAAGCCTGACAAAATTTTTAGTATTGAAAAACATCCCGGCGAACCTCTGGCGGGCAAGCGCGTAGTGGTGACGCGCGCGGAGGACCAGGCGCCAGAACTCGTTGGCGCGCTGGAGGCTCTGGGTGCGGAAGTGCTGCAGATGCCCACGGTAAGTTTCGCGCCGCCTAAAGACTCCACCGAGCTGGACGCGGCGCTGCGCAACAAAAAGGATGTGGACTGGATTCTTTTTACCAGCCAGAACGCGGTGCGCTTTCTTTTTCTGCGCGCGTGTGAGTTGACGCACGTGCAGCCGGTGCAGCCGCCGCGGCCGATGATCGCGGCCGTCGGTTGGGCCACAGCGCAGGCTGCCAAGAATCTGGATTTGCGCGTGGATTATGTGGCGCGAACGCAGACCGGTGAATCGCTGGCTGCGGAGCTGCGCGATCAGTTGGCCGGAAAACGTGTGTTGCTGCCGCGCAGCGATCGCGTGGACGATCGTCTGCCCGACGCTTTGCGCGAAGCCGGCGCGCAGGTGAAGGAAGTGGTGGCGTATCGCACGCTGCCGCCTGATTCGCTCGATCCGGAAATTCTGGACGCTTTACGGAATGCCGATGTCGCTGCGATCGTCTTTGCCAGCCCTTCGGCTTATCACAATCTGGAAGCGTTTATTCCTCCCGCGGAATTAAAGGCGCTTTCCGAACGCGTGCAATTCGCGACGATCGGTTCCACGACGACTCGTGCGATACGCGAAGCCGGCGCGCGCGTGGCGATTGAAGCGAACGATTCGTCCGCAGCGGGCCTGGCCGACGCGATTGCCAAGTATTTCCAGCGGCAATAATAAATAGTGAGGAACGCGTGACATTTCCCATTCACCGGCCGCGGCGATTGCGGCGCAATGAGGCTTTGCGCGGATTTGTGCGCGAAACACGCTTGAGCGCGAGCGGAATGGTGTATCCGATGTTCGCGTGCCCCGGAACGAACGTGCGCAAGGAAGTCAGTTCGATGCCCGGGATTTATCAGCAATCGGTGGATCGGATTGTAGAAGAATGCCGCGAGGTTGCTGGGCTGGGAATTCCCGCGGTGATTTTGTTTGGCTTGCCGGAACACAAAGACGAACTCGGGTCGGAAGCCGCCGACGCGCGCGGCGCGGTGCAACGTTCGATTGAGGCTATTCGCAAAGCTAAACTGAATTTACTGGTGATTGCCGATGTTTGCCTGTGCGAATACACCAGCCACGGCCATTGCGGCGTGATGAAAGATGGCGAAGTATTGAACGATCCCACCCTCGTCCTGCTGGCCGATGCGGCGCTCTCGCACGCGCGCGCCGGTGCGGATTTGGTTGCCCCATCGGACATGATGGACGGGCGCGTGGCGGCAATCCGGCAGCGCCTGGATGAAAATAATTTCGAAGACGTCGCGATACTTTCTTACGCGGCGAAATATTGCTCCAGTTTTTATGGGCCGTTTCGTGAGGCAGCAGAGTCAACGCCGAAATCCGGAGACCGCCGCGGCTACCAGATGGATCCGGCCAACGCGCGCGAGGCGTTGCGCGAAGTGGCGCTGGACCTGGAAGAAGGCGCGGACATTATTATGGTGAAGCCGGCGCTGCCTTATCTGGACGTGATCCAGCGCGTGCGCGAGCGCTTTGACGTGCCGGTCGGGGCTTACAACGTGAGCGGGGAATATTCGATGGTGAAAGCGGCGGCGCGCAATGGTTGGATTGATGAAAAGCGCGTCGTGCTGGAGATTCTCACGGGGATTCAGCGGGCGGGCGCGGATATTATTTTGACGTATCACGCGAAAGATGCGGCGGGGTGGCTGAAGAATTGTTGAGTTGAGCGCGTAGGAAGAGTGACACGGGGAAGCATGGCTAGCGAGACAGTGAAGAGCGCGAAAGATAAGGCTGGTAGCGACGTCGCGGCGACGCCTAAGGCGAATGCGCGCCCGCGTTCTACTGAAATATTCGAGCGGGGCAAGAAAACGCTGGTCGGCGGCGTAGACAGCCCGGTGCGCGCATTTCGTGCCGTCGGCGGCACGCCGCTCGTGATTGATCACGCGCTGGCCACGCGACTTTTCGACGTGGATGGCCGCGAATATCTCGACTACGTCTGCTCGTGGGGCGCGCTGATTCTGGGGCACGCGCATCCCGATGTGGTGGCGGCGGTTTCGGAGCAAGCCGGGCGCGGCACCAGTTACGGAATGACTTCGCCGCTGGAAATCGAACTGGGTGAAAAAATCACACGCGCGGTTCCGTCCGTTGAGATGGTGCGCTTCGTAAGCTCGGGAACGGAAGCGGCGATGTCCGCGGTGCGGCTCGCGCGCGCTTTCATCGGGCGCGACCTGGTGATCAAGTTCGAGGGCTGCTACCACGGACATTCAGACGGATTTCTTTCGGAAGCCGGCTCGGGGCTTGCGACGCTGGGAATTGCCGCGTGTCCGGGAGTGCCGGAAGCTTTCGCGCGCCTTACATTGAACACGCCGTACAACGATTTGGCGGGCGTCGAAAATCTTTTTCACCAGCACGCTGGAAAAATCGCCGCAATCATCGTGGAACCGGTGGCCGCGAATATGGGAGTCGTCGAGCCAGCGACCGGATTTCTGCGAGGTTTGCGCGAAATCAGCAAAAGGGAAGGCGCGCTGCTGATTTTCGACGAAGTAATCACCGGATTCCGCATGGCGTACGGCGGCGCGCAAGCCGTTTACGGAATTGATCCCGATCTGACGGTGATGGGAAAAATTATCGGTGGCGGACTGCCGGTGGCAGCCTACGGCGGGAAGCGGCACATCATGGAGCGCGTCGCCCCGCTGGGCCCGGTCTATCAGGCGGGCACGCTTTCGGGCAATCCACTGGCGATGCGCGCGGGACTCGCGACGTTGCCGAAACTGGAAGCGCCTGGATTTTACGAAGCGGTGAATCGCAGAACGGTGCGCCTGGCCGAAGGTTTCCGAAGTGCTCTGAAGGAAGCGGGGGTCGCCGGGCAAGTGAATGCAGCGGGTTCGCTGCTGACGCTATTCTTCTGCGAGCAGCCAGTGCGCAACTACGACGACGCCAAAAAATCCGACGCCAAAAAGTTCGCGAAGTTTTTCCAGGAAATGCTCGAGCGCGGAATCTTCCTGCCGCCGTCGCAGTACGAAGCGCTGTTCGTCTCTGCAGCGCACACCGACGCCGACATTGATCGGACCATCGCCGCGGCGCGCGATGGCCTGGCAGCATTATAGTTCGCCGAGCGGCGACAGCAGAGCGCAGCGCAAACCCTCCTGCGCCTATTTCGCGAGATCGTTGCGCACTACCTGCCCGCCCTTCATCACGAATTTCACTTGTTCGAGCTGCTTGATGTCCTCCAGCGGATTTCCCTCCACGGCAATAACGTCCGCAAAATTTCCCGGAGCGATCGCGCCCACCTGATCGGACCAGCCCATCAATTCCGCCGCGCGCACCGTGGCGCACTGAATCGCGGCCAGCGGAGACATTCCAAATTTGGTCATCAGCTCGAACTCCGCGGCCTGCGTGCCGTGCGGGAACGGGCCGACATCCGTGCCAAAGGCAATTTTCACGCCCGCTGCCAGCGCTTTCCGGAAGCTCGGCTCATGCAAACTGGCGCGGCTGACTTTTCCGCCACTCCCCGCGTTGTCCTCTTCGCGCGTCGCGCCTTCGTAAACATACAGCGTGGGCACCAGCCAAATTCCCTTGGCGACCATTTCTGCGACTGCGGCGTCGTCCAGGTCCAGGCCGTGCTCTATGGAATCCACACCTCCGTCGAGACAATTCTTAAGTCCCGCGCCACCATAAGCGTGGCACGCCACCTTCCGGCCTTCACTATGTGCTTCGTTCACGATGGCGGTAACTTCTTCCAGCGTGAAAGTTGGGATGCTCACCATTTTTCCGTCGGGAGTGAAATGAAATTTGTGGGTTCCGTAAATCTTGATCAGGTCCGCGCCATATTTTACTTGTTCGCGCACGGCTTTTCGCGCTTCGTCCGCGCTATCCGCGATTTGCGCGCCTGACGGCACGGGAACTTCCGGCGAATACCCTTCCAGCGGATAGCCGCCCGTGGTGGAAATCGCGCGCGTCGCCACTTGCAGGCGCGGGCCCGGAATCAACCCGCGGTTGATGGCGTTGCGCACGTCCACGTCGCTGTACATTGCGCCTTCCGTCTCCACGTCGCGCATGGAAGTGAATCCGGCATCGAGGTCGCGCTTGGCGTTCACCACGGCTTCGATGGTGCGGTACTGCCAGGATTCCTTGAGCAGTTGTTCGTCGTAGCGGCCGTTGTCTTCGCCGCTGAGAAAAATATGCGTGTGCGCGTCAATCAAACCGGGCAGCACGGTGGCGCGCGACAGGTCCACGACATTCGCGCCGGCGGGAATCTGCACTTGTGCGGCGGCGGCCACACGCTCGATTTTTTCGCCGCGAATCACGATGACCTGGTCCGTCAGCATTTTTCCGGAGCGCACGTCGAGCAGTTTTCCGGCGCGAATGTAGGTGACGGGAAGATTGCCTGCCCGCGCACAGACGCAGCACAGCGCCAGCGACAGAGCCAGAGCAGCGAATCGTTTCATGAGTCCTCCACGCGGGAGATAGGCAAATTGATGCGCGGATTCTACCTCGAAATCAGCAGTGGCGAGAGTCCGCAATAGCGAAAATCCCACGAACCGGGCGGCCGTAGGTTTAAGCGATTCACGGAGTTAGCAGGGTAACGGGAGTACTGGTCAACGGAAACGGATTTCCTTTCCACGGCCCTCAGTCCCAAGCCGAATCGCGTCACGCCGCGTCTAAGTTGCTGTAAATACAACGGATAACATGCTACTCCGGGTTGGTCCTGCCCGTGCACTCCTCTACTGCGTTAGGCGATTTCAGGAGACTCCCCTTCATGGTATTTGCCGTAGCGGCACTGTTGCTTCAGTTCCAATCATTCGCTCCCCCGGCTCAAGCTGTTGGCGCGCAGATGCCTGTGATTCAGGCAGTTTCTGTGAATTCTTTCAACTCTTTGAAGGAGAGCGCCCCGGTGAGCACCCATCCGCTCGTTGCGGTTGAGGAAGACTTAATCACCTCGACTACCGAATCGTCCTCGACGCACATGAACCTGGACGAAGTGCGCCTGGTCTCCGCGAATTCCAAAAATCAATTCTCCGGCAGTTTGAAGACAGTTGCGTTCGAAACGCCCGAAGACACGCAATCGTTCTCGACGGTACGCATACCCGAACTTTCCACGAAGGAAAGTAAATTCCGGGAAGCGATCTCACAGCCTTCGCGCCGCCAATGGCTGGCGCTGGCATTCTTGCAGCACAGCGCTGCCGTGTTTGACGCGTATTCGACGCGCCAGGCCGTGGGACACGGCGCGGTGGAAGACAATCCGCTGCTGCGGCCGTTCGCCGGCTCCGGCGCGATCTATGCGGCGACGCAGGTGACCCCGCTGCTCCTGGATCTTGCGGCGTACCACATGCAGCGCAGCGAATATTCGTTGCTGCGGCGTTTCTGGTGGATGCCGCAGACGCTTAGTGCGGGCCTTTCGATTTTCTCCGGTGTGCACAATTTGCACGTGGCAGGCAAACTGTAGATTGCTCGTTGTTCCGTACGTGTGACCAAGAAATCTTTTCCTGGCGGGGAAGATTTCGGGAAGGCATCCGGCGTTCTCCCCGGATGCCTTTTTTGTTTCTGCGCGGCGGATTTTGCGAAGCGGATTACTTCGTTGCGGCTGCTGAGGTTTTTGGCGCCGGNTGCGCGTGCGGGTGCGCAGGCGCGGCCGANGGCGCCGCCATTTGTTTTTCCGCCCACTCCGCCGCNTGATGCGCCGCCTCCACGGCTCCNGAAACATCNGAGACCGGNCCCACTGAATCCGTNTTGGCAAANGCGATGCGGCCGAACGGCTGGTTCGCCACCGGAATCACTTTCGTGAANATNCCCGGCGTGGGCAGGAACATNGGATGGCCGCGGCGGTACATGTGCANCTCGATTGGTTCCGCGGCGCTNAATTCCGGCGTGAGCTTCTGAAAATCCCGCAGCACGTTTTCCGCGATTCTTTGGCAGCCGTCCACGGTTAGCAGCCGGTCGCGGTGCAATTCTGAAANGGGTGTGTAGAATGTGAGGATATTATTTTTCTGCACGTAGCCCGNCTGTTTCTGCAACACCCAATCCGCGACGATGAAATCGGTGAAGGTGTTGCCGGGGCACCACGTGTCGTATGCGCGATTGTANATGGGCTTGTCGAAGATCATGTTGATCACGGTGTAGGGGCAGTAGCGGAACGACATCATGGCTTCGTGCTGTACGTCGGGCAACGTGGGGATCAGGCGCGCGGTGATGAATTTCGGCGTGGCCATGATCACGTATTTCGCGGCTACAGTGCGCAGCTGGCCGGGCTGCATGTAGGTGATCTGCACTTCGGTTTTCTGCGGATCCACGAAGACGATGGTCGCGTCGCCAATCATCTGTGCGCCGTACTTCGGCTGCAGCGTGCTCGCCAGCTGTCGTGAAAGCGCGCCGTTGCCGCCAGGCAATGTTCTGCGAACGTCCTCATCCTCCGTCATATCGTGCAAATCACCGGCCGCGACGAACGCGGAAGTGTCTTCGGTTTTCGCGCCCCAATTCGACAAGCCGTAAGCATCCCACCACTGTTTGAGTGCGGGCGCATAGCCTTTCAGATAATTGGAGAATGGCACGCTGTCCAGCTGCTGGACATTTTTGTCGAGGTCCAGCGCCTTGATTTCCGTGCGGAATTTCTTGAAGCTTTCGCGCACGGATTCGGAATACGGAAGCTGATCCAATCCGTCGCGCCAGGTGGCGGGCACCCACTTTCCCGCGACGATCGTGGGATCCGGCGAATTTATCGGCAACTCGGTCAGTCCGATTTCGTGCGCGAGTTGCTGGCTAATCGAGTCCTTCTCATCGAAAGCCGAGCCGGTGGCGAAGGCCTGGTCCTGATACTCTTCGAGGTACGCGTTGCCGCCCCAGTGCGGCTCTTTTTCGAGCAGCAGAAAATCGCGTCCGCGCAGAAAATANGCGGCNCTCAGGCCGCTNACGCCGCCGCCGACGATCACCACATCATGCCGGCTCGANACCGGAGGCTTATCGAATTGCTGGCCNTCGCGCACCGCGTGGCAGATNGCAAAATGATCGCCTTCGAGCNGCGGCGTCGGTCCGCNTTCGGCGCCCAGCAGCGANAGATTTACGGGACATCCCGAGGCGACCGACCCGGCCACCACAAATTTCAGAAAATCCCTGCGAGTTTCGGTCATGCGCTTNCTCCTTGGATCGCGGCGGGGACTAGCGGCGCAGCGGATTCGTCCGCCGGTTGCAAACGAGTGCGCAGGCGGTACCACAGCAAAATCATGCCGATGGAAAAAACCAGAATCAGCGTGGAAATGGCGTTGATTTCTGGGGTGATGCCGCGGCGCAGGCGCGACCAGATTTCCAGCGGCAGGGTATTGTCGCGCCCGATCAGGAAGAAGCTCACGGCGATTTCGTCGAGCGACAGCGTGAAAATCAGCAGGGCCGCGGCGATCAGCGAAACGCGGAGGTTGGGTAGCGTGACGCGCCAGAACGTCCGCCAATGATTCGCGCCGAGGTCCAGAGAAGCTTCTTCCTGCGCGCGCTCCAGTTTTTGCAAGTCCGGCGAAAATTTCCGTAGTGGCTACGGAAATTAGCGCAGTGCCATGGCCCAGCGTGATCGTTACCAGACTGAGTTTCATGCCAACGGCTACGAACAGCATCAGCAACGAGAGGCCGGTGATAATTCCGGGAAGAATTAAGGGCAGCAGCACTAACCGGCGGAAGAGCGCTTTGCCGGGAAAATCGGTACGGTCGAGCGCCAGCGCGGCGGGCAAGCCGAGGCCCAGCGCAATTGCGACGGCCACCGCGGCGACGATAACGCTATTAAGGACCGCATCCCACAGCGCGGCGTCCATGAAAAGTTGGCGATACCAGTCCATGGTCCAATGCGCGGGAGGGAAGCCGCCGACGCCGGAGCCGTTGAATGAATAAACGACGAGCACGATGATCGGAAAATAGAGGAAAGCATAAACGAGAAACGCGTAAACGCTCAGCAACAGCGGCGCGCGTCGGGACTGGAATCCTGCGCTCATGAGATCGCCAGCCTTTTTTCCAGGCGCTCGGTAATAAACAGCAGCGTCACGACCAGCAGCATCATGCAGAAGGAAATCGCAGCGCCGAGCGGCCAGTTATATGCTGCGCCAAACAAACTCACCACCACATTTGAAATCATGATGCCGCTAGGCCCGCCCACCAGCAGCGGCGCGAGGAAATCGCCCAACGTTAAGACAAATGCAAACGTGGCGCCGGCGAGAACTCCCGGCAGCGAGAGCGGCAGAATCACGCGGCGAAATGTGGACCACGGCGACGCGCCCAAATCATGCGAAGCTTCCACCAGATTGCGCGGGATGTGTTCAAGCGAAGCGTAAATCGGCAGCAGCGTGAAGGGCGTATAGATATGCGTCAAAGTGATAATCACTGCGAACGGGCTGTAGAGAAAAAACTCGACGGGCCTGTGCGTGATGTGCAGATATTGCAGGAAGCCGTTCAGCACGCCGTCGCTGCCTAAGATTGTTTTCCACGCATACCCGCGCACCAGATAGCTCGCCCACAGCGGGATAATCACCAGTTGGTAGAGCAGGTCCTTGCGTTTCGCCGCATGGAACGACAAATAGTACGCCAGCGGATAGCCCAGGAGCAGAGCGAAGACCGTGACCGAGGCCGCGATTCGCATCGAACGGAAAAGCACCTGCAGATAGATCGGATTGCGCGCGAGCTGCAAATAATTCTGCAAATTCCAGTTGTGTACAATCGTTTGCGCCGAAGAAACGGACCAGAAGCTGTAGCAAAACAGAATCGCGTAGGGGACCAGAAGAAAGACAGTGACCCAAAGCAGCGGCGGAATGGTCACGGTGGTTTTGTACGCGCGCGAGTACATGGGCTAGTCCGGTTCTCCTTCGCGTACGCAGACTGCGTCGTTCGCGGTGAACTCGAATTCTCGCTCTCCCGTGAGAATGCCGGGGCTAGCGATGCGCGCGCGGATCGCATACGCGCCGCCGCAGTCAATTTCGATCAGGTCCATCGCGCCGCCGAACGATTGGTTCCGGACGCGCCCGCGAAAACGCGCGGTGGTCACATCCGCGGATGGCATGGCGGCCGATTCAGATTCCGCGACCAGGCGAATACATTCCGGCCGCAGCGAATACGTTGCATTGCCAGCGGCGCCCAACGTGCGCCACACAATCGAGCCGGCGCTGGCGATTCCGTCGCGCACTTCCGCGCGCAGCAGATTGGTCTGGCCGATGAATTGCGCGGCATACGCCGTCGCAGGCGCGCCGTAGATCTCGCGCGGCGGGGCAACTTGTTCCAGAAGACCAGCGCGCAGCAGAGCGACGCGATCGGAAAGCGCCATGGCTTCCTCCTGGTCGTGCGTCACAAAAATGAAAGTTATCCCCACTTCGCGCTGCAGCGACTTCAGTTCCACCTGCATCTGGCGCCGCAAATTGGCGTCCAGCGCCGAAAGCGGTTCATCGAGCAGCAGCACGCGCGGGCGATTCACCAGCGCTCGCGCCAGCGCCACGCGTTGCTGTTGGCCGCCGCTCAGCTTCGCGGGAGCGGCCTGCGCGAATTCGCCCATCTTCACCATCGCCAATGCCTTCGCAACGCGCTCGGGAATTTCCGTTGGCGCCGTA
>JGI12635J15846_10002420_pt1 | contig 16326 bp, 14 predicted proteins | sample BlaSpr_A8_OM2_M2_FD_15846 | JGI IMG/M metagenome (IMG submission 15846) | reverse complement strand
TTGATCACCCAGGCAGCGGTCGAGCGGGTGCACGCGAGCGTCGAAGAGGCGCGCGCCAAAGGCGCCGTGATCCATACCGGAGGGACCTACGAGGGGCAAGTCTACGCACCAACCATACTCACCGAGGTCCCCTATTCGGTGCGGATGTCCAACGAGGAGACCTTCGGACCGGCCGTCATCGTCGAGCCTGTCGACTCGGACGAGGAGGCCATCCGCGTGGCAAACCGTGTCGACTACGGCCTCACCTCCTCCATATTGACGGGCAACCCTTATCGTGGCTTCGAGATGGCCCCGCGCATCCTCGCGGGGATCGTCAACGTCAACTCCTCGACCGTGAACGATGAGATTCATGCGCCCATGGGAGGCGTGCGGGACAGCGGCTGGGGCCGCACGGGGCCCGGCAGCATCGAGGACTTCACGGATCTCATCTGGGTCAACGTGCGCAGCACACCGCGTCAATATCCGTTTTGAGCCCGCGCCCTCACCCATGATCGACTCCGATGCCGAGCGTGCTCAGTCGCTGCTCGACGCGCTCGAGCGCGGCGTGCTCACCCGACGTCGCTTCCTCGAGCTGCTGCGCGCGGCGGGCCTGAGCGCCGCGGTTGGGAGCTCGGCAATCGCTGCAGCGAGTGCCGCCGGGAGTAATCAAAGTATCCGGCGCCGCTCGCTGAAAAGCGGCTACGACTACATCGTGGTCGGGGCCGGCGCGGCCGGGTGCATCATCGCCGCCGCGCTCGCCGGCGCAGGCGCCGAGGTCTTGTTGCTCGAGGCGGGTGGCACCGACGAATTGCCGCAGGTAAATACCCCGGGACTCTGGTTTACCAACATCGGCACCTCTCTCGATTGGCGATTCACCGCCGAGCCCTCCCCGAGCGTCGATGAACGTCGCGTGCCGATTGCGATGGGCCATGTTCTCGGCGGCGGCACCAGCATCAACGCCATGCTCTGGGTCCGCGGCTTGGCGTCCGATTTCGATCATTGGGTCGGGGCGGGCTGCGCCGGTTGGGGATTCTCGGACATTTTGCCCCTCTACAAGCGAATCGAGGATTGGCAAGGCGGCGCGAACGAGTGGCGCGGCGCCGGCGGCCCCGTGCCCATCCGCACCGCACAACAACCGCACCCCACCGCAAACGCCTTCCTTGCGAGCTGCAAGAACTTGGGCATCCCCATTCTCGAGGATGTGAATGGCCCGATGCGCGAAGGCGCCGGCCTCGTCAACATGACCATTACGCCGCAAGGCACCCGCGCGAACGCCAGCCGATGTTTCCTGCGTCCGAAGCTTGCGCTGCGGAACCTGACGCTGCTTCTCGATACGTCGGCGACGCGACTTCTGTTCGAGGGCGCACGCTGCAGGGGCGTGCGCACGAGGAGCGGCAATGCGCACCGCGACTTTACCTGCACACGCGAAGTCATCGTGACGTGCGGGGGCATCGGCAGCGCGAAGCTTCTGATGCTCTCCGGCCTCGGCGAGGCACAGTCCCTGCGCGCTCTCGGGATCACGCCCGTCGTCGATCTCCCCGGCGTCGGCCGGAACTTCCAGGACCATCCCTTGCTCTGCGGCGTCGTGTTCCAGTATCGCGGCGCCATGCCGCCGCGCTCCTCGACAAGCAACGCCGTGGAAGCTGCCGCGTACGTCCGCAGCCGGAGCGAGGCCGACGGGCCCGATATCAAGATGGTGCTGCAGCAGCTTCCGCTCCTGACCCCGGAGCTGCGCCGGCGATTCCCGATCACGACCGACGAGGCCTTTACGATCTCGCCGGCCCTGGTGCGTCCCACGAGTCGCGGCACCCTCAAATTACGGAGCGCCAACTCGGACGAAAATCCTCGGCTCGAGGCGAATTTCCTGGCGACCGACGAAGACCTACGGGCGACGGTGCGCTGCATCGAGATGACGCGCGAACTCGGCTCGCAAGCGGGATTCGCCGAAGTCCGCGACCGCGAGCTCGTGCCCGGCCGCCCGCTCGATCGGGCGGCCCTCGAGGACTTTGCGCGCCTCTCGAGCATCAGTTTCGGTCATCCGGTCGGCACCTGCCGGATGGGTCTCGGTACCGACGCCGTGGTGGACCCGCAACTTCGAGTCCATGGCGTTCGAGGATTGCGCGTGGCCGACTCGTCCATCATGCCGCGCATCATCACCGGACCCACGAGCGCGCCCACCCACGCGATAGCATTGAAGGCGGCGGATCTGCTCCTCCAGGATGCCCGCCCGGGGTCGCCGGGCAAAAGCTGATCCATGTCCCGCCCGGCCTCCCCGGGCAAGAGCCGATCAATGTCCCGCCCGGCCTCCTCGGTCAGCTTCCTTCATCAGATTATCCTTTACACTCGTGCAGGATTGTGTATGCTCTGCTTCCACGCCGGCAGCATGCTCTGGGTCGCTGCCGACTGATCGAATAACAAACATTGCGCCCTCCCGTTCCGAGTGCGGAGCGGTGGCGCACCGGATCGGGAGTGGCGACATGAAGCAATATCTAGGGCAGATCGTCGGCGCTGGCCTCGCCTTGACGTTGGCGGCGGCAAGCTATGGAGCGGACGCGCCTTCCTCGAGCACCACCGACACCTCATCTTTGTCTGCCACCTCGGAACTGCCTGAGATCATGGTGACTGCGGAGAAGCGCAGCGAACGGCTGAACGATGTGCCGCTCTCCATCACCGCATTGAGCGATGATCAGATGAGCAAGCAAGGCATCGACGACGTTGCTGACCTGCAGAAGGTGGTCCCCGGATTCTCCTACCGGCTGAGCCAGAATGGCACGCCCATACTTCAGATTCGGGGCATCGGATTCTACGACGAACAGGTGGCCGTATCGCCGACGGTCACGGTCTACGTGGACCAGGTCCCCCTGCCCTACGGCCGTATGATCGAGGGAGCATCGCTCGATCTCGAGCGCGTCGAGGTCTTGAAGGGCCCGCAAGGGACTCTCTTCGGGCAGAACTCCACGGCCGGCGCGATCAACTACATCGCGGCGAAGCCGACCAGCTCCTTCGAGGCGGGCGCCGATCTTGACTACGGGCGTTTCAATGCGGTGACCGTCGGCGGCTTCGTGAGTGGACCCGTGGCGGAGAACGTGACGGCACGCTTCGCGTTCAAGAGCGAAACGCGCGGCGACTGGCAATACAACCGCGACGACACCGATACCTTGGGACGGAAGAACTTTCAAACCGCCCGCCTGCTCCTCGACTGGCAACCGGCCGAGGCTTTGAAAGTGGAATTCAACATCAACGGATGGCTCGACAAGTCCGATACGCAAATGAGCCAGGCCCGTGAGTATCTGCCGGTATCCCCCGTGCCGCCGCTTACGCCCGCGACCCAACGGACGGCCGCGGCACTGACCAATTACCCTTATCTCACCACCGACAATAACCGCGCGGCGGATTGGAATGCCGGAGTCGATTTCGCGCGCGACGACCACTTCTTCCAAACCGCAATGCGGGCCGACTACGCCCTCGCAGACAACCTCAAGATCGTCAGTATCACCTCGTACAGCAACCTGGTGGTGCTCGACCCGATCGATGCGGACGGTACCGACGTGCAGGCGCTGCTGGTGCACCAGAGCGGAAGTATCAGTTCGGCTTCACAGGAGCTGCGTCTCGAGGCCAGTTCCGAGCGGGTGGACTGGATCGTCGGCGGCAACTACCAGCGTGACCGCAACCGGGAGATCCAGTACACGATCATCGACGGCTCGAACTCACAGGCGCCCACGCCGAGCGGCACCTTCATCCATTTCGATGGAATCAACCTGCTCAACGATCAGCAGATCCGAACCGCGTCTGCCTTCGCCAACGCCACGCTCAAGTTCTCCGATCAGTGGAGCGTGCAATCGGCAGTTCGCTATACCAGTCAAGATTTCGGCTTTTCGGGCTGCCTGCAGGACAACGGCACGCCCACGGGATTTCGGCTCGCGGAGCCCGGCGTGCCGCCCTTCGGCTGTGCGACCTTGTTGCCGTCCGGCGTTCCGGGGCTCTACGAGACCGCACTCGACCAAAACAACGTCTCCTGGCGCGGCAGTCTGAACTGGAAGCCCAACGTCGACTCCCTCATCTATGCGAGCGTGACCAAGGGATACAAATCCGGCAGCTTCGGCACGCTACCGGCCGTCAGCTACCAGCAGTTCAAGCCCGTCTCGCAAGAATCGGTGATCGCCTATGAGACCGGATTCAAAACGAGCTTTGACAATCGCCGCTTCGATGTTTCCGGCGCCACGTTCTATTACGACTACGACAACAAGCAAATCCAGGGCTACGTTGTGGTGCCGCCATTCGGCAATCTCCCCTACCTCGTCAACGTGCCTAAATCTCGTGTCGCGGGCGGTGAGTTCCAGGTCACCGCCGTGCCCGTTGACGGACTACGCACTACCCTGAGCGGCACCTATTTGTCGACCAAGGTCAAAGGCACCGCACTCGTCGGCAGCCCGTTTGGCGCCATCGTGGATGCCAACGGCGAGGCTCTCCCGGCGACGCCCAAATGGCAGGGAATGGCGGACGCCGAATACGACTTTCCTGTCGGTGACCTCACCGCCTTTGTCGGCGCCGGCTACAGCTACCAGACCGGATCGGATGCTGCCTTCGGCGCGAACACCGGTCCGGCGGGGTCTCAAGAGTGGTTCTACATCCGCGGGTATGGCCTGCTCGGGGCTCGTGCGGGCGTCAGCATTCACGACAGGTACCGCATCCAGCTCTATGGCGAGAACATCACCGACACGAACTACTGGAACAACGTCACCCACATCTACGATACCGTCGACCGTATCTATGGCTTCCCCGCCACCTTCGGCATTCGTGCCTCCGCCCGATTTTAGCTAGGCGCGTGGCGCGCGGCCGCGAGGTCCCGCCTGCGCTCACAGGCGGGTCGGATGGGACCCGCCCCGGTCGTCCGCGCGCTGCTGACTTTCGGAGGGCGGGTGGCGGCACGCTCGTTATCACTTTACACTCAGGCAACTTTTGACTGCCGACCCGGATTATTCACGATGGACTCAGCGAAAAAGCGCGCCCCGACCACCCGAAAGTTCAAGCGCCGCGAGCAACAACGCGCCATTGAGACGCGCCTCATGATCCTCGATGCGGCGTTGACGGAATTTGCGCAGCGCGGATTCGAAGCGGCCAGCATCCGGCGGATCGCCGAACGCACGCGCCTGCAGCATCCGCTCGTCACCTACCACTTCAAGAGCAAACTGATTCTCTGGCGCGCGGTGGCCGAGCACGCCTTCGCGGAGATCAAAACGGCATGGGACCGGCAGGCGCCGCCGGATCTCGAGTTGCCGCCCATCGAGCGGGTGCGGGAGGAATACCGGACCTTTCTGCGTTTCACGCTCATGTATCCGGATTTTCATCATTTCATGCTGCGCGAGAGTCACCCGAACAATCCGCGCCTCGCGTGGCTGGCAAAGAACGTGCTTTCGCCGATCCTCAACGAGCGCCTGCTGCCCCAGATCCGGGCGGCGCAGGACGCGGGGGAGCTGCCTCCCGCCAATCCGATCCTGATTCACTACATGCTGATCGGCATGACATCGGTGCTATGCTCATTGCGCGACGAGATTGCCGAGATCTCCGGCATCAGCGCGAGTGATCCCAAAGTCGAGCACGAGTACTGGGGGCTCATTGAGCAAACGGTATTCGCAAACCGGTCAAAAAGACCAAAAGCGCTGAAAATCCACTCGCGGGCCAGTTGACATTAAACTGTACAAGTGGAAAATATAGTACATCACTCGATCTGGGGGATGTATGGCGCACCTATTCGTTCGCTATGTCAGCGGTGGCGGGACATCATGGGGAGAGCTCGCCGGTCCGGCGCCTCTAAGTGCCCAAGATACGGTCGAGGTTCGGCCGCTCGAGCAGAATCCCAAATCCCTCCGGGAGCTGATCCCGCTCTCGAGCGCGGGATGGGACTGCGGCCAGGCCCTCCGCATCGCGGCAACGCAGCTCCTCTCCCCTGTGACGGCGGACTCCCGGCTCGTATGTCAGGGACTCAACTACCAGGAGCATGCCGCCGAGGCGCAGCACGCGAAGCGACGCTCCAATCTCATTTTTGCCAAGGCGAGTTCCTCGCTCAACGGGCCGTACGCGCCCATCGTCCGCCCGCCGGAGGTCGAGCTCCTCGATTATGAGGTGGAGTTTGGACTGGTGCTTCGCACTGCGCTGACCGCCGGCGCTGAGGTGACCGATGCGAATATCGGCACCTACGTCGCGGGCGTGGTGCTCTGCAACGACGTCTCGGCGCGCGATACCATGTTCGGTGCCTCGTTCCTGCAGTGGTTTCACGGCAAGAGCTACCGCACTTTTTGTCCCGCCGGTCCCGTTTTCTATGCGCTCTCGCCCGGAGAGGTCGGTGCGACGCTCAATGCGCTCTCGATCAAGCTCTGGCTCAATGACGACTTGCGGCAATCGGCCTCTTCCTCGCAGCTCATCTATAAGCCCGCGGAGACTTTGACACACCTTGCCCGCTACTTGGACCTGGAGGTTGGCGATATGCTGCTCACCGGCACACCCGGCGGCGTGACCTCACCCGCCTCTCCCAAACTGGTCGAGATCTTGAGGACACACCTGATGGCCGACGACGCGCGCCGGGATGCGTTGCGTGTCGAGATGACCAAGGGGCGGCCCTTCATGAAAGCGGGTGATGTGGTTAAAGCCACGCTGCACGATGATCTGCACGGGCGCACCTTGGGCGGGCAGGCGAACGCCATCGTGGAGATGATGCCGGTCGAGCGCGGCGCACGCGCGGCGGTGAGCCACCTATGAACGACATCGCGGCGTTCGCAGGTGCTGATATCGATCGCTGGCGGGTGCCGCGCCAGTCGGAGGTTCTGGGCAGCGATCTTCTGCTGCCGGCCGAGACCCTCGAGATCCGGCACGAGGCCCGGGCGTTCGCGGACCGCGTCTTGAGGCCGATTGCCCATGACCTCAACACCAGGCCCGAGCAGCCCGACGGGTTTCGGCACGATGTGTTTCGAGAGATGGCGTCGGCCGGGCTCTACGGTATCCCCTTTCCCCGAGACGTCGGCGGCCGCGGTCTTCAATTTGCGACCCTCGCCACCTTGCTGGTGGTCGAAGAAATCGCCTACTACTCGGCCGGTATTGCTTCCGCGCTCTACGATGCGCAGGCCATTCTCGTGGGCAAGACCCTCGATATGGCGCAACCCTCGCTGCGCTCCAGCTACCTTCCCCGTCTCGTGCGCGGGGAATTCATCGCTTCCTTCGCCACCAGCGAGCCCGGGGCGAGCACGGACCTTTCGCCGAAATCCGTGCAAACCGTTGCCCGGCCGGTGAGCGGTGGGTGGCTGCTCAACGGCCGCAAACGCTGGATCACCAACGCACCGGCAGCCGATCTCATCGTGATCCTCTGCCGCTCCGGGAATGGGCTCTGCTTACTCCTCGCCGATATGCATCATCCCGGAGTCAAGGTGCTGCCACCCGACATCAAGATGGGAAACAACGCACAACTTACCGCGGATGTGATTCTCGAGGATGTATTCGTACCGCAAGATCACCTGATCGGGGTGGAGGGCGCGGGCTTGCGAGCGGCATTGGGCGCTCTTGCCCTCGGTCGCATGGGCATCGGCGCGGTGGGCGTCGGTTTGGCCCAGCGCGCGCTGGATGTCGCCACCGCTTATACCGCGCAGCGCACCGTGTACGGCAAGCCGATCGGGTCGTTTCAACACTGGCAATTTCGCTTCGCCGAGCATGCCCTCGAGATAGAGGCCGCCCGCTCGCTATATCAGAAAGCGGCTCAGGTGACCGATCGGGGAGGCGATGCGAGCGTGCTTGCGGCGATGGCGAAAACGAAAGGTAGCTCGATTGCGGTGGATGTCGCCCGAGACGCGATTCAGGCGTGCGGCGGGTACGGATTTGCGCGCTACGTGCAAGGAGCCGGGCAAGCGTGGCCGCTCGAGGCCATCTATCGGGACGCCAAGATTGGCGAAATCTATGAGGGCGCGAATGAAGTGCAGAAATGGATCATTGCCCGAAAGCTCTACGGTCGTGAACTCACCGGCTGATCGCTCTTCTTGAGAGACAGGACCGACTTCATCACCTCGGCAAGCACCCCGGCGGGACATACGACCAGTCTGGCGCTTCGCCAGGCGACGTAGAGGTCCGGACGCACCAGCACGCAGCCCGTTTCCTCGACTTCGCTCAACCGCATCCAGCTGCCATAGAGGTCCTCGTAGTCGAGAAACGGGCCGATCCGATAGCAGGCGATTTCGAGTCCCAGTTCTTGAGCGACCGACTGCGCGGCTTCGCACCACGCCTGGCCGCCATGGCCGGTCAAGAGCGCGAACCGCCCCTTGCCTGCAAGATCGAGCGTGGACACTCGAGGTCCGGGCAATCGCGTGCCGAGCCACGCGTGAGGCAGCGGGGAGCCTGGATGGGTGCCTGGTTGATAGTAGAGCTCCGCGTCCCGCTCGTACGGTCTACGCGCCGCCCCGTCCGCGTGGACGGCCGTCGACTCGTAGTTACGGTTGAGCTCCACACCGTGCGCGTGATATTCGTAGCGCATCTTGTCCAGTTCGGTCCGAAGCTGCGCACGCCCCTCCGGCGTGTCGAACACCGCGGCGTGCTCCTCGGACGTCATGACGCGCCGTGTACCGCCGCCCAGGAGATCCCAGATGATGGCGTTTTGGATCATGCTCTTGTTCGCGCGCGCCACGATCTGCCGCCCCACGGGCTGCCGCTCGAGCTCGTAGCTCTCGAGCAGCTTCGGTCCGGCCTTGCCTTGAAGCACGAGGGCCAGCTTCCAGGCGAGATTGAAGGCATCCTGGATGCACGTATTGGAGCCCAAGCCGTTGGTCGGCGGGTGGCGATGTACGGCATCACCCATGCAAAAGACCCGTCCCACCGAGTACTTCTCGGCCACGATGTCATTGATTGTCCAGCGGGAGACATGGAGGATCTTGACGGGCGTCGCCCCGTATCCCACCAGCTCCCGGACCCGAGTCTCGATGTCATCGAGCGAGGGCTCCGGATTTGCCGCCGATTCGGGAACGATGAGGGCCACGAGCCATCGATCCCAGCGGCGCACCATCCGAAACACGGCGACCGGAGCCCAGAGCGAGGAGCCGGGTTGAATGACCGCGTAGAGCGATGCCTGTCGATGCTGAATCGAATCATCGAGCGCGATCTCGCAGTAGACATTGATGGCGTGTCCGAGGCCGTGCTTGCCCGCGAGCGAAATTCCCAGCTGCTCGACGACCCGGCTGCGGGCGCCATCGGCGCCGATCATGAACTTCGCTCGGACGTCGAACTCCTGCCGCGTGAGTCTGTCCAGGAGCCGGGCGGTCACCCCCGAGTCATCCTGCGCAAAGTCCTTGAGTTCGGTACGAAAGCGGATTTCGCATCCGCGACGCGTCGCCTCCGACACCAAAATCGGCTCGAGTTCCGTCTGCGGTAGATCGCACATGCCGCACGGACTCGCCGCTGCGTAGTCGCCGATGCGCTCCGGGGCGTTGCCCCACGCAGGCACGCGCGCAATCTCCTCCCCGAGCATGCTGCGCAAAAAGAACGTGTGGCCGATCGATTCTGCGGGCGAGGCGAGCGCCATGCATGATCGCTCCAGGCCCGCGTCGCGAAGGGCCTCCATGGCGCGCTGATTGGTAATGTGCGCTCTCGGCGTCTCCGAGGTACCCCGATGCTTGGACACCAGCAGACAACGTACCCCATGGCGACTCAGGAACACCGCCGCCGAAGCGCCGGCCGGTCCTGCACCGATGATCAAAACGTCGGTGTCAACGATGCGCACTCCCCTGCAGCTCCTTCGTCCGATGCCAGCACCATCGGATCGAGATTAAGGAACCTTCTTCGCAAAGTCAATATTATCCTGCACGATCGTATAGTTTATTAGAATCCTGCGTCAACGGAGGATTCCGGCAGCCGCCAACTGGCTCCCGATGCGTCGAATTTCCCGCTCTCCTGCGCGCAGCGCGGCGCCTGAGGTATGTACGGAATAGCGGCCGGTCACCAGCTCATGCGGGTGTTTGACCGCAGAGCCCAAGACGAGGCGCGCGGCGCTCCCAGCTTGAATCGCGAGATCCGCAGCAGATTCCTCGAAGACCACCAGCTCCCCGGCGGACACGTGCTCACCTACCCGCACCTCACCCTGCGAGACGGCCAGCCACGCAACGTCATGCCCTGCGGGCGGCCGATAGTTCCAGCGCTCGCCGGCTTGCAGCTGCACATCGAGGTAGTTGATGCCTTCGGGCGCCGGGATGACACTCGAAGCACCGGCATGGGCGCCCAAGATCACTCGGGAGCTGCCCGCTGCCGGGACCTCCTCGGCGGACAAGTAACGGCTTTGCGGAGGCGCGTGCTCCAGTGGCTCCGGCAGCGCGATCCAAAGCTGAAAACCCTTCGTGGTCACCTCCCCCACGGTCGAGCCGGTGTGCCAGACACCGCGACCTGCGCGCATCCATTCGACGCCACCGGCGGATACGACTCCTTTCTGTCCCGTGGTCTCCTCATACGAGAACGCGCCCTCGAGAGGGACCGTGAGCGTTGCAATGCCGGAATGGGGATGCCAACCGAAGATCGGCTCTCGGCGCGCCGGCACTGCGAACAGATCGAGAAACACGAACGGCTTGATGACCTCACCCAGGTCCGATGGGCTGACGAGGCGCGTAATCGGTCCATGCGTTGTGCCGCGCGTTCGATACACGATGGCGCGCGCCCTGGGCAAGTCTTGCTGTACCGCGCTCATGCTGCGATAGCCGCGATGCGCTCACGCGCTTTCAGCAAGGCAGCCTCGCGGGCTTCGGGCCCAAAAGCCAATCCCTCGGCACGCACCACCATCACGTCAGTCAACCCGATGAAGGTGAGGATGCCGGTGAGATAACTCTCGTGATGCTCAAACGGTGCCGCGGGCGATCCCGGTGTGTAGACATTGCCGCGAGAGGAAGCGATGAAAACTTTCTTCGCGCCGGTCAGCAAACCTTCCGGGCCATTAGGCCCGTAGCGGAAAGTCTTGCCGGCAACCACCACACGATCGATCCAGGCTTTGAGCTGGCTCGGAATGGAGAAGTTGTACATCGGGGCGCCGATCACAATGATGTCGGCATCGAAGAGTTCCTGCATGTACGCGCCACCCTTCGTGAGGTCGGCACCCAGTTGCGCATCATTCACGGCCTGTCCCTGCCATGCCGCCAGGTGCGCCGGCGACAAATGAAGCGCGGCATCAGCCGCGAGATCACGGTAGAGGACATCGATGTCCGGATGCAGCTTGACCTGACGGGCGACAATGTCGGCCGACAGTGCGCGGCTCGCTGAGCCGGCGCCTAGAACACTTGAGTCGATATGTAGCAGCTTCATGGCGGTCTCCTCATAGGCTCGATTTGAGCCGTGCGCCATCGTGCTACGGGCCTATCTCTATGAATAGCCGTTATATTTCTATATTATCCATCGGGTTACCCGATACACGAGGCGAAACCATGCTGGACGGGGTTTCACTGGATCAATTGCGAGCCTTCATCGCCGCCGTTGATGAGGGCAGCTTTTCGGCCGCCGCGCGGCGTCTGCACCGCGCGCAATCTGCGGTGAGTGAACTCGTGAGCAATCTCGAGGCGCAAATTGGCGTTCAGCTATTTGATCGCACCGAGCGCTACCCGAAGCTCACGCAGGCTGGCGTGCTCCTGGTCGCCGATGCACGCACCGTCGTTGCCAACGTGGATGTGCTCAAGGCGCGGGCAAAGGGCATTTCCGGCGGTCTGGAGCCGGAACTCTCCGCAGTGATTGACGTGCTTTTCCCCATCGAAGCCATCTCGGAATCGGCCCTGGAATTTCGCCTGCGTTTTCCGCGCACGCCCCTTCGACTGTATGTGGAGGCTCTCGGCGGGGCGTATCAACCCGTGATCGACGGTCGTTGCAGCGTTGGCGTCGTGGGATCATTACCGGACGCGCCGCCCTCCATGAGCGTCGAACCCCTGCCTCCCGTGGATATGGTCATGGTCGCCGCGCGTGATCATCCTCTCGCCGGCATTACCGGTGTCATTCCCAAATCCGAACTGGCGAAACATGTTCAATTGGTATTGACCGATCGATCGGAGCTCACCCGCGAGCGCGAGTTCGGGGTCATGTCGCCGCTGACTTGGCGACTCGGCGATCTCTTTGCGAAGCACTCCTTCTTGCTGAAAGGTCTCGGCTGGGGAGGCATGCCGCTGCACACCATAAAGCAGGATCTACAGGATCAGAAATTGGTGCAGCTGCTCATCGAAGACCTGCCTGAACAAGGACTGGCATTGCCGATGTTTGCCGTGTACTTGAGCGCGCAGCCGCCAGGCCCTGCGGGTCGATGGCTCATCGAACGCCTGAAGCGAAGTTGCGGAGGCGCGGTCGGCGATAGACTCAAGTATCGCGATGCGTCCTTTCGGCCGCAACTCGGGCTCGATCGAATGGAACGGTAGCTATGACGCGACGAGAGGCATTGGCCGCGCTCAGAAATGCAGCGAACCCGATCACCCGTCCGACTCTCATGGACGCTTGAGTTCGTGGAGTTGAAGGGAGGCCCCCATGGCGTACTGTGGACTCACGCGGAGCAGGTCAAGTCCCAACTCGCGAAGTTTCTAAGGCCATGACACCTTTCCCGAGTCGGGGTCTTCAACGTCCGCGTCACACGTAGCAGCCAAGCGAGCCGCTCAGTTACCAATTTCGAAGATGCTCTCGAGCTCGACACACGCGCCTACCGGGAGGCTCGCCATGCCGAAGACCAGGCGAGTCGATGTCTTGTCGGCTCCGAATACGCTGACCAGTAATTCCGATGCGGCGTCTGCGACCTTCGGGTGGTCACGGAACTCGGGGGTCGTGACGAGTGACACCCCGAGACGGACGACGCGCGTTATTCTGTCCAGCGACCCCAAATGCTCCTTGGCCAGCGCAAGCGCGTTCAACGCCGCCAAGCGAGTCGCCCGCCGTCCGTCTTCGACGCTCAAGTCACCTCCGATGCGTCCCAAGAACTTGGGAATGCCTCCCTCCACTGGCAGCGTCCCGCTCAAAAAAAGCAAGTTCCCAGACTGCACCGCTTCAACGTAGGCCCCGAGCGGAGTTGGTGGACGCGGCAGGCCTATGCCGAGGTCCTTCAGCCGCTGCTCGGCACTGGCGTTTGTGTTCGTGGACATCACCGGTTCTCCTTCGATATCAGTCGAGGCCGCCTGCGGAGGCCGCCGAGAAACGCCGGCCTCCCTTGTTGAAAAGCACGCCCTTCATCTGCGACTACATTACCACCGACCCAGATGCGCGCCGCCGTCAACGTGCAGCACCTCGCCGGTGACCTGGCTCGCCTCGGTGAGATAGAACACGGCCTCAGCGATGTCCTTGGCGGCCGAAATCTGCCCAAGCGGTGACAGTGTGCGCAGGAAGTCCTTGGGATTGTTCTTGTGAAGCGGGGTATCCACGATGCCTGGAGCCACCACGTTCACGCGAATACCCTGCGGCGCGTACTCCATCGCGAGACTCCGGGATATCGCGTCGATACCGCCCTTCGTGATCATTGGAACGGATGCGGTGAATGCCGCAAGCGGATGATCGACGATAGACGTCGTGATGCTCACCACGCTGCCGCCGCTCTTTTGCGAGAGCATCTGCTTGACGGCCAGCTGCGTCGTATAGATGAAGCCCTCCAAATTGGTGGACGACAACGCCCGGAAGTCCTCGGGCGTGTACTCGGTGAACGACTTCGCAAAGAAGATCCCGGCGTTGTTCACCAGGGCATCTACCGAACCGAACCGCTTTAGCGCGGTACCAACGATCATCTCGGCCGTCGAGGCCAGACCGATGTCGCCGTCCACCAAAGCCAGCTTGTCCGAGCGCTGCAGCTCGTTCTTGTCACTGATTTTACGCGAGTTACCCACCACGTTGTAGCCGCGATCGAGGAATAGGTCAGCAATCGCGGCACCGATTCCCTGAGAGGCTCCTGTCACAATGATGGTCTTTTGTTTCGTAGTCATAAGAGTCTTCCGCCTTGGCTTGTGCCTGTAGGTCGTGGATTCCAATCACCGTCTGTCGGACTTGATTNTGGGGCTACATACCGCGATTGATTAGATGGGAAACTGCGGAATCTAATTTCCAAAAATGGCAGAATGATCACATGGCAAACCTCGACGACGTCCAGATATTCGTCAAAGTGGCCCAGTTCGAGAGCATCAGCCGGGCAGCCCGCTCGTTGGGCATGCCGATCTCGACGGTGAGCCGGCGGCTATCCGTGCTCGAGTCGAAGTTAGGCGTATCACTCCTGCGGCGCACAACGCGACGAGTGAGCCTGACTGCGCAGGGGAGTGAGTACTTCAATCAGTGCAGGGAGCCGCTGACCCTCTTGGAAGAGGCCGAACGAGTTCTGACTCTGGGACAGAAGACGCCCGAGGGCATGTTGAGGATGTCCGTTCCAGTCATTCTCGGTCAGGAGCCCTTCCTGAAGTTCCTCTCGGGCTTCCTGAAAGCCCAGCCGCGGATCCGGATCGAACTTTTCATCACGAATCTCTTCCTCGATCTGGTCGCGGAAAACCTCGACGTAGCGATCCGCTTCGGAGAGTTGGAGGACTCGAGCGCGGTCGCCACTCGCCTGGGAAAAAGCGTTCGCTATGTCGTGGCGGCCGCTGAATACCTGAAAGGCCGAAAGGCTCCCGTCGAGCCTGCAGACCTCGAGCTGCACGATTGTGTAGTCCTCAACGCCAGGAACAACGAGGCTGACTGGGACCTGGTCAACGGTAGAAAAAAGGCACGCATCCATGTCGCGGGGCCGATATCGAGTCGCGACTTCAATTCGGTCAGCACCTTCGTGTACCGGGGCCACGGGATCGGACTTCTGCCGTCAACCTACTGCAACGAAGGACTGGCGAGCGGTGCACTCATTAGGCTGCTACCGAAGTGGGCTTCCCCGCAAATCCCCATTTTCGCGGTGTACTCCAATCGAAAATTCCTGCCTTTGAGGCTGAAGATCTTCCTCCAGGCTCTGGCAGCCTGGAGGAGTCCGCTATGGCTCAGGGACTGAAGGGACAGCGCGGCTGATGGTACCCGGTTGATCAAGGCGCAGATGCAACCAACCGTGATTATCGGCCCGAGCCAATTTGTCGACGACCGGCTTGATATAGATTACACAGGAGATTGATCATGGCTAACAGAGCGACGAAGATTCCTGGACCCGACCATCCCATTTCGATCGAGGCGAATCCGTCTCGTGTCACGGTCCGCGTCGGCGGTAGGTTAATAGCAGACACGCGCGAGGCGTTGACTCTTCGCGAGGCCTCCTATCCACCGGTTCAATACATTCCCCGTCGAGATGTCGACATGAGCGCGCTCAAGCGCAGCACCCATANGACNTACTGTCCCTATAAGGGCGAAGCTTCCTACTATGACATTCCCGCGGGCGGGACTCGNTCCATCAACGCCATATGGACTTATGAAACGCCATTCGAGGCGACGGCGCAGATCAAAGAATACGTTGCCTTCTACCCGGATCGGGTCGATGAGATCACCTGATTGATGTGAGCGCCCCGGGTGAATCTGACCTTGTAGGCAGCGTCGCGCGCCCCACAATCGCTAGTCCATGTGCTCGATGTCTTTGGGCATTTGCACCCAGGAGTGCATGCGCTCCTCATAGACTGAGACGGTGGGGGCCGGGAACGACGGCGCAGCGAATGCGCCGACAGGGATAGCAACGTACTCCTCGCGGCCTTCGCTCATGTAATGGACCGTCGCACCGCAGGTTGGGCAGAAATTGAATAGAGTCCGGCTCCCTGTATCGCCGACACGAATGAACTGCTTCGAAGTTCCGCTAATGGTTACCGAGTCCGCAGGGAACCGCGCCTGGGCGCCGAAGACACTCCCAGTCCTGCGTTGACAGGCGAGGCAATGGCAAACGGAGACACGAACTGGGTCGGCAGTAGTGATTGCCGAGAGTTGGCCGCAAGAGCAAGAGGCAGTGCGCACTGGCATTGATGGCGTCCGAGGTGGGGGGTGGCAGCTAATTCTGACGCATAACGTTCGATAGGAGCGGCAAGCGGAAGCAGGCAGCCTGCTGTAGCTTGTCCGCTCGAGAAAAAAAGGTCCAGTTTCACTGTTTAATGCTGCCCATGGCAAAGACTCTTAGTCTGCGAAGCAATCGCGATCACGCTCCTGGAGCAGAGCGCCGAAGCGACGAGTCACCTTGTTGATTTCGTCGCAATGTGGACTTTGATGAGTTGCGTGGACGGGCGCATCACTTCCTCTGTGTCAGCGACCGCGCGGAGTACGACTTGTTACCCTGAGTGCCGGGTTAGCTAGGACCTCACGGATGAGATCGGCCTGACGACCGTGGCCGGTCTTGGCAAAGACTTGTTTTGACTGCGTTCTGGCGGTGTTGATGCTGATCTGCTG
>JGI12635J15846_10002419_pt1 | contig 16327 bp, 11 predicted proteins | sample BlaSpr_A8_OM2_M2_FD_15846 | JGI IMG/M metagenome (IMG submission 15846) | reverse complement strand
TGACCAAGTGGTCTTGGTTGAAGGTTGCGACAGCGACTTCGCCGTCACCCAGCCAGGCGATGGAGACGGGACCTGGGGCGGCGAAGGAATTTGCGAAGGTGCCATCCGGACCGATGATGTCGATCATGTTGGAGCCGCGGTCGGCGATGTAAGTGTGGCCCTCGGAGTCGATATCGCAGTCTTCGCCGAAGGTGATGCCGGCAGTGGTTGGCTTAGCGCCGGGAGTTGCGGCGGTCTCTGCGACGGTGAAGAGTTGCTTGCCCTTAGCGTCGTAGACGACCAGGCCGGGGGATGGAGACGCCAGGACATAGGTGCGACCGTCGGCCGAACGGTGTACGGCGCGCAGGCCCGGACCGATCGGGCCAAAGAGGCGCGTCTTGGCCGTCATATCTCCTTCGGTCTGAACAAAATTGCGATCCTGAGGATCGTCGTGGCGGGTGGCGACGTTGCCACCAGGTTGCGGATGCGGCGACGGCGGGTTCGCGTGGATCGACCGGACGGAAATCGCGAGCGGGAGACACAACGAGGCTGCAATTATCAGAAGCTGGGACTTCTTTTTTTGCATGAGTCCTCAGATCGTGTTTGGACCGCGGAAGGTTGCCCCACTTTGCAGCAACCATGAGTCGTTCCCTACGGCTATTCCCGCGCGAACGCGGGGCGGTTCCCGCCAGCGCTAGTCGGCGCGTAAGCGCAGGCGTTCGATCGACCTAGCCCTCAATCGGCCGGAAGCATTGCGTTGACCGTCGTCATCCGTCTCGATCAGGACGCAGTTCATCTGGATATCACCGGGCGCGACGTCGAAGCGGGCTGGCAGGCCGTCGAGGAAGCGCTTGATGATCCCATTTCGGTCCATGCCGATAACGCCGTCATGGGGGCCGGTCATGCCGACGTCGGTGATGTAGGCGGTGCCCTGCGGTAGGACGCGCTCGTCGGCGGTGGTGACGTGAGTATGCGTGCCAACCACGACCGATACGCGGCCGTCGAGATACCAGCCGAGAGCGATTTTCTCGCTGGTTGTCTCGGCGTGCATATCGACAAAGACGAATGCGACGTCGTCAGGCAGCTTTCTTAATTCGGCATCGACTTTGCGGAAGGGGTCGTCGATCGTCGGCAGGAAAACGCGGCCTTGCAGATTGACGACGGCGAACTTCACGCCTTTTTTGGTGGTTCCTACGTACGTACCGCTACCGGGGCTGCCTTCGGGAAAATTGCCTGGCCGCAATAGCCGAGGCTGATGAGGCATGTACTCGAGGATTTCTTTGCGGTCCCAGCTATGGTTGCCGCCGGTCACTACATCGACGCCGTTCGACAGCAGGTCGTCGGCGATTTTGGGAGTGATGCCGAAGCCAGAGGCTGAGTTTTCGCCGTTGGCGATGACGAGGTCGATCTGGCGGTGCGTAACGAGGTCGGCCAAGCGATCGCGGACTATCTGGCGGCCGGGAGAACCGACGATGTCACCGATGAAGAGTGTGCGCATAGTTGGATGAAGCGAGTTCAACTGCTGTCGTCAGCTCTCGCCGCCGTCCACCTGATCTTAATGGCTAAGTGGTCTTAAAACACGCGATCGAATGTTGTGTTTCTGCAGGCGTGCGATTGCGAGCCTTGGGCAAAAAAGAGAGCGGACTGCTTGGCCGTGGGAGACTAGGCCGTGAACCTCTGGACTAAGTGGGCGCCACGAGCCAACCGTTAGGCTTTCCTGCCCCTTTCGCTCCCCGTTGCTCCGTCCACGCGGTTCGCGCGAGGTCTGGCTTTGACGAATGGCCGGGAAGCCAAAGGGACAGGCCGTGCACACAGGCTGGCTATCCGCAGCTCCTCAGAGATTCTGCATTGGTTCAAACAGCTTTCGTCCCCTCACCTGCTTCGAAGTGCCGCTCCGCCAAGTATTGTAGCGTGGGCGTCCGGCGTCAGCCAAACCGCGTCAAGGACGCGCACCGTCGCGAGTTCCATTCGCGCCGCGAGCTCGGATGAAAAGGTCCTCCACCGAGGCGGGTGCATCCTGAGGAGCATCGCCGAGCATGCCGGTCAGCGTCTGCATCGAATGGAGACCCAGGCGGCGATAGCTCTCAAATTGAGACTCATCGAACCATTGATCGGCGGTGGACTGATTCGGGAATTCCTCGTGGCCGGCACGATATGCGAGAACGTCGCGGGGAGTGCCGGGCGTAATTGTCGGTTTGATGTACAAGATCTCGCCATCAAATCCTGCTTCACTTGCGGTGCTCGGATAACGAATCTTTCCAATGACACCGTGAGCTTGGGAGAAGCCACCCAGCGGCAACTGGACCGGCGTCGGATCGATCGTGATTTCGACTCCGAAATCGCTGCGGCATTTCCGGATGGCATTGCCTAAATCTCCGAAGGTCATGCCGTCGTCTGCGTCGGCGTCGGACGCGATGATGTGTTTGCACCGTCGCCGCACAAGCTCATAGACAGCCAGATTTTCAAAGTGTCCGCCATCGGAGAGATAAACGTACTTCGACTGATCGGTCGTCGAAGCGAGCAATTCTTTCAGGAGATACAAAAGCGACCACTGCGGACCACCTTCCGTGCGATCCCCGGAAAGCTCCTTATTCTCGTATCGCGGGTTTGGCAGCCACCAACCCAAACGAACGTCGAATACGGTCATCAGGAAAGCGAGCGGCGGTGATGTGTGGTAGCCCATGTTGGGCGAAGCAGCCGCACCGGATATGGATACGGCCGTGCCGAGGTGGACTCCGCCCGCTTTGAGATGCAACGCGCTGCTAGAGTTTTTGGGATAAGCATATTCTTCAGTCGTGCGATAGGTGCCTTTGGGCGCCGGGTCTGGCTCGTATTTCATTTCCGGATACTCGTATCCGCAGAATTTCGGCGTAAAAACGAAGGATTCCGCTTTGCGCTCCTGCCAGGCGAGTCGCTCGCCGTGCGTTACGTTGAGCGCCGCACAAATCAGCGGATACGGACCTTTATACGCGGGAAGTTCCGGGTGTTCGGTATGAATCTTGGTTCCGTCGAATTCCGTCAAAAGCAGATCGTCGGTTGGATCGAACCCCGTAAAGCGATTTGGTTGCCGCTCCCCGATATTTCTGCTTGCACCCAGATAGCAACGAATCAGGCGGTTCCGGTAAAGCAGATTCATCGAGAAAATGTTCACGTCAACGCGCCATGCCAGCGCAGCCGCAATCCCGGCCAGCACTAACATGGTGACGAGTGGCCATTCCGGCGGAATCCAGCACACGTTGTTCCAGTAACCCTCAATCGTCGACGCTTCGCCAGCGTGCCAGATGACAAGTGCGTGAACGCCGAGCGAAAGGAGGATCAGCATGCCGAGGATGAAAATGTAGGGCGCTACCGCCGCAACGACCTCCATCGCAGTGCTGCTCTTCGACGGATTGTTCGCGACTTGCGCCCCCGCACCGCCTGAGGTGCGATCACTTTTTCCAGACAGCAATCCGAAAATCGTGGTTCCAATCCATCCGATCAACAAGCCGACCTTTGTCTTCACCCAGACGCTTTCTCGTTCCGCGATCCAAGGAGCGAAGATCGCGAGACCAAAGATCGCGACCCATGCAAGGACTCCGAGCAACAACAGACCGCCCAGCCGGCCCCACCACTCCTGCTCTTCCGGCCCGATAATAAGTTTGAGCAATCCGATGTGCAATGTGCCCACCAGAAGGAATGAGATAACAAGAATCGGTGGACCCCATGCGATCACATGCCAGGCGCCTCCCTCGCTCGAGCCCCAGGAATCCCATTGCGATATTTCTTGATGGCAGATTCTCAGGAACAAGCCTCCGACCGCACCCGAGAGAAGGGCTGTCAGCGGAATTCCAATTATCTGAGCGGGAGTCGCCTTGATTCGCTGTCCGGCGGAATGGAGCACGCCGATTCTAAGCGGCACTCCCAAAACGTGACAGATGCCGTAGACAAGGCTACCCACCAGGGCCCAACGCCAGAACGGCTGCTTTAGCGCCGCGGGCCAGAGCCAAAACGCCAGCCCCGCGAAAATAGCGCTTAGGAATAGCGGAACCGCGACCAACGCAATGACTCGGGCCTGGCTGGCTCCCTCTTCATTGTCTGTGCTTGCTGAATGGCCCTTGGAACGACTGACAGGTGTCGTAGTGGATGAACGTGCGGAATAGCGAGACGCGCTCAGCAGCGCCAGAAGCAGAAAGAAGAATGCCACAACAACGACCATCGAAACGCCGTAAGAGAGATCACCCAGGGGTTGGAGCCATATTGCGGTGGTGCCCAGCAACCAAGGCAAAAGGACCAAAGCTCCGAGGACCGGTACCAGAATGCACTGGTTCAGCAGGACGTTGCGCTGGTAGGTAGCGATTCCGGTCCATGTGTCGGCGCCGACTAAGCCTTTCCGGGGCGTCATATAGTTGCTGTAATCGCGCAGAAAATTGACCTGTCGCGGTTCGGCGACGCCGCCATCGAGATCGCGATGGTTTTCGTAGTCGCCCAATTTTTCCTGCACCTCCGTTAGTCCTTTGGGGGCGCGTTTGATCCAACTCACCAGCCACGCGCCGATGTATCCGCCCCCGGAAACGGTCGAGATGTATTTCATTTGTGGAAGCAACTTGGCTTGGGCGAGGCCCTGCAGGATGCCGAGATTGAAAGTGGCGCTGCGGATCCCACCTCCAGAGAATGCCAGCCCATACGAATCTTCCGGCGCGGCTTCCGCGATGGCGGAGCCTGCTTGACGCACAGCGGAATCCGTGATCGCTGATACGATTTGCTTCTCTTCCGCCAGTACGTCCTGAAATGTCGGCATGTCAAAACCCCTTCAACCACCCATCGATTTGCGCGTGTTCAGCTCTTGCGGATGCGCCAGGAGGAATGGCGTCAACTGTGGGCAGTCTTATAGCGGCGGGATGGGGGTCAAGTCAACGTCAAGATACGAAGTCAACAACACCGCGGAATATCGTGCAATTCGCTGCAATCGCTGGTTGGAAAAGCAAACAGCCGCGAAAGAGAAATCTCAATTGAGATTCTTCTCGCGGCTGCTTTACCCGAGTCGGATTTGGCGACTAGAAGTGGAAGCCGAGCTCGACGGTTTCGGCGCGCGGGGTTACGAAGTGCGTGCCGCTGAATGTGGAGAGGAAGTTGTACAGAGCGTCTTTGTCGGTAAGGTTCACGACGGTGAAGCGGAGGCTCCACTTGTAGCGATCGCCGTTGAAGAGGTTGTCGTGGCCGACGGCCAAGTCGAACAAGTTCCGCGAAGCGATGCGCGGCGGATTCTTGTCGTCGTTTTCGGTGCCGTCGGCGGGGATGTCGACGCGGGTTGCGCCACGCGGAGTGCCGGTTGGGCAGCTCAGGATCGCGCTGGTCGGCGTGGCGAACGTCGAGCCGCAGAAGAGTCCGATCGCGGCTTGCTGATCGGCGTCGAACGTCAACGCGGTGGCGTAGTCGGTCACGGCGCCGGCAACGAGGCCGCTGTCATAGCGCCAGTTGAAGCCGATCCACGGACCGCGCTTGAGCGGCTGATATTGCAGGTGCGTGGTCTGGTTGAATTTCTCGTCGTGGTCGATGCGGAAGACGCCGCCACTCTGGCCGACGGTTACGCCAAGTCCGCCGACCTGCGGCGGGAAATAGCGGGCTGCGACGCTCGACATCACGACGAGGGCGCTGAAGCCGTGCCAGTTGGGCACACTGGCGCGCAGCAGGAATCCGGGAATTTTGGAGTTGTGCCAGTCGATGGGAAACGTGATCGGCGTGTTGCCGAGCACGCTGAAGTCGTAGGCGTTGTGCGTGTACTTCCAGATGTACTCGCCGTCGATGACGAGATGCTTGCCGAACGCTTGCTGCAAGCCGGCGTGAAATTCGTTGCGGAAACCGGCTGGTGAATTGGCGGGCACGCAGGGAATCAACGCCGCGATCACCGGCACGTTGCAACCCTCTGTTGCGATGATCAGGTTTTCGTTGAATGGAGTTTCGAGGGTGCGTGCGTACGAGATGCGCAGCACGGTGTTCGTCGGCTTGATGTTGTAGGCGATGCCGACGCGGGGTTCGGCCTGGCGCGCGGTCGACAGACCGTTGTATAGGTCGCCGCGAATGCCGAGGTTGAACGACCACGCGCCTTTCGTGATCGTGTCCTGCACGTACATCGACAGCTCTTTCACGTCGGTGCTGCCGCGGAAATCGAAGAGGCTGCCGCCACGCGTCAGGTCGATTGGAAGCAGCGTCGCGCACGGAGTTCCCGGCACGGCGACGCCGGTGCCTGCGTTGAAGCAAGGATTACCGTTCGCATCAATCGTCGATGGAAGCAGCGTCGAATCGATGATGCCGAATTCATCGTTCTCGTTGAGAAATGTGTGCTGGTACGTGACGCCGGCCTTGACGTTGTGAATGCCCTTCACCCACGAATAGTCGGAATGCAAGCCTGCATTGGTCAGGCGGCGGCTCTGCGAAATCGTTTCGGAGTTGATCGGACCGAGGTCTGCGAATGGATTGTTGCTCGGATAGTAGTTGTATTGATCCTGGCGAACGTAGGCACCCAACGTGAAGACGGCGTTCGGTCCGATGAGGCGCGTCCACGTCGGCGCGATGTTAAATGTGCCGATTTTCGAGCGCTGATCGGTGTCGCCGATATTCAAGCCGTCCGGACCGATCACGTTGAGATTGTCGAATGTGTTCGGCGTCTGAAACCACGAACGCGTGTACTGAAAATTTCCGTGAACCGTGTCCTTCTGCGAAAACTGGTAGTCGACGCGGTCGAAAATGTTTTCTTCGTTGCCCTTGTCATGAATCGGCTGAAATTCCGGCGGATCGAGGAAGCGGCCGCTGTCGAGTCCGCTTGCCGAAATGAAGTTGCCCCACTTGTCATTGCCGTAAGCCAGATCGAAGGCAACGTTCGATGTGCCGAAGCTGCCGTAGGACGTCGTGATGCTGCCTGCGGGCCTGGTTACGCCGAGGCCCGACTTCGTCGTCACCTTGATGACGAGGCTCGTCTTGTCTCCGAATTCCGCCGGTGGCGCGCCGGAAATCACTTCCAGCGACTGAATCGAATCCGATGGAATCTGATTCGAGAAAACTTTGCTGGTCTGGTCGGTGATGGCTTGGCCGTCGACGGAGAATGAGTTCTGCGCGTGGTCGCCGAGGCCGTGCATGTTGCCGTTGGAGTCGGCCGCAACACCGGGCGAAACCAGCGTAACGAGCGAAGTCACCGACGAGGACGCGCTCTCAAGCGGCAGCCGGTCCATGATTCCCTGATCGACGTCGGTGTGAAATGTCGAATCGTTTTCGACGAGATCGCCGCCGTTGGCTTCGACGGTGACGCTTGTGTTCGCTGTGCCGATCGCCAGCGCGACCTGCACATTCGTCGGCACCGTGGAGCGCACTTCGACATCCTGGGTGAACGAGTTAAAGCCGGTCGAGGTCACGACCATGTGGTACGGATTGAACGGAATATTCGTGAAGCGGAAGCTGCCGTCCGTGCCGGTCGTCGTTTCGCGATGGAAGCCGCTGACCGCATACGTAATTTCAACCGTCGCCCCCGCGATGGAAGAGCCGGACGGGTCCTTCACGATGCCTTCGATCGATCCAGAATTTCCTTGCGAGAAGCCCGACGATGCCAAGAGCAACAATCCCAATGCAAGAATTGAGATCCGTGTCCAAACGGATTTGCCCCAATGCGAATGCAGATAACTGCAGAAATTCCGTGCCATTTTTTCTCCTGTCCCATCGAAGGGGACTGACGTCGCGCGTGGCGACCGTGTGGATGTGTGGATAGGGCCGCTGGAAGTCAGCGGAGCCGCCAACCGCTTCGCAATGCAATGAGTGCGAATGGAGCTAGAGCGCGGGCGGCGCGAACTTCGTTAACGATTCAGGAGAATGAATTACGCGACAGGAGGGGCACGAGGCGTGCGATGCGATGCAACGAAATTCCCTGCGTTGAAAAGCTCGAGCGTCGAGCTATGGCGTGCAACCTGGTGTGCTGCCGGAATCAGATCATTCGGGGAAAAGGCGAGAGCCGGAGCGTGCAACACCTGGCAGACGTGGCAAGTCGTGTCTGGGCCATCGTGATGGTGCAAAAACGCGGCGCCGGAAGCGACGTAGAGCAGCACAAGGCAGCCAAGAACGGCAAGCGTCTGGCGCGCGAACTTCGTCGTGAAGAGCCGGGATGGTGAAAAATGACGCATTAAATAGGTGCAACTCCGCAGACACTAATTCTAGCAACTTAGACGGACGGCGACCAGGAATGGTTGCTGGCTATCTTCCTAAGGATTACCCAATGTTTCGTGTCGTTTCCGTGTTCCTGAATGACTTGAGGCGCGCCGATCACAAGATCACACGCGCCTCGATTTTCGATCGTCCGGTGAACGGCTACGGCTTCACTGCGGTTGGGCTTGGGCCGGCGCTCCGGGGGCCGCGTTTCCGATCGCGGCGCCATTGACGACGAGTTCGACGCGGCGATTCTTCTGCCGTCCTTCCGGCGTGTCGTTGCTCGCGATAGGATCGGTCTTGCCGAAGCCCTTCGCGGTCATCGACGAAGCCGCCACGCCTTGTGATGCGAGGAAGTCTCGCACCGCGTCGGCGCGCTGCTCCGAGAGTTTCTGGTTGAATTCGTCGCTTCCCACGCTGTCGGTATGACCTTCAATCTGCAACGTCAACCCTGGATGCGCGAGCAGGATGCCGGAAATTTTCGCCAGCTTCACCTGTGTCGGCGGCTTCAGCGTGTATTTGCCGGTGTCGAACAAAACGTCCGACATATTCACGATCAAGCCGCGCGCGGTGTCCTGTGTCTGCAAAACGGCGTTGAGCTGCGCCAAAAGTTGCGCGCGCATGTCGGCTCTTTCTTTCTCGGCCTGGGCCGCAGCTTGCTGCGCTTGCGCTGCCGCCGCTTCTGCCTGTTGCTGCTGAGCCAAAGCCGCCGCCCGTGCCGCCTCGGCTTGCTTCTGCTGCGCTATTGCCTCTGCAGCAGCCGCGTCCGCTTGCGCTTTGGCTTTTTCTGCTTCCGATCGAGCCTGGTCCGCGGCCTGGCGTTCTGCATCGGCCTGAGCGCGAGCTGCAGCTTGTGCCGCGGCATCTGCCTGAGCCTTTGCCTCGCGTGCCGCTGCGGCTTGCCGCTCGGCATCAGCCTTCAGCTGCGCATCTTCCTGCGCTTTCTTCTGCACCGAGATCACGCGCGACTCCTCCGCGGTCTCAATGGCGTTGCGCGCGGCCGCGATGACGATCTTCTTGTCCTTGCGATCCTGATACGCGGTTTCGGCTTGCTGCAACTGATCGGTTGCTTTCTTGAAGGTCGTCGAGTCATAGGTATCCGCATGCGCATTGCGCGCGATGCGCACCGCGTTGCGCGCCTCAAACAGTTCCAGCGGCGCTTTGCGATCGACGCCAAAGATCGCATTTTCGATCGGCGTGTTCGATTGCGAATAACTGCCTCGGCTGATCAAGTTGTAGCTGGTGGAAATATTTTCGACGCGATTCAGCATTTTTTCGGGCAGCGCGTTTTCCAACACGACTTCATCGCCCGGCTGCGCCACCGCGTAATACGGCTCCGCGGTCACGATCATGCCGAACGTCTGCATGTCTACACTGGCGCTGATGCTGGAGTTGCCGTTCTTGTTGACGAGCTCGCCGAGATTCACTGCGCGGCCCTGCGGCGAAATCGCCCACAGGACGTAGGTGAGATACTCGAGCCCGAACTTGGAGGAATCCGGCAAGCCGGTGAACTTCGCGTTGATCTGGATGCGATTGCTTTTGGTTTCGACCTTCGCCGAACCGGAGGCGCCAGAGGAGAGGTCGGTTGCGGCGAAATAAATGTCGACCGACTTGCCGGCGCGCCGATAGTCGAGCGCTTTCAGCGAGCGCGCGGTTGTGCCAGCTTGCGGGTCGCTTGCAGGCGCTGCGTTGGCAGGCCAAGCTTGCGCTCGCGGCGCGACGCTTGCGGCCGAAACGATAGCTGCGGCGAGTCCGCACGCCAGAACAAAATTTTTGGGGACGTTCACGGTGATCCTCCAAGCGGGCATTTCGAGTTTCGTTCCGCTAGTCGTTAGAAATTGAAATTCGTGCTCACGCCCAGCCCGATCCGGAGGTGCTTCGCTGGGTAGATAGCGTAAAATACTGTAGTAAACATTGCCAAAAAATGGAACCGAAACCCGCATCAAAATTGAGTGAAAGCGCAACTTCGCCGCGACCGAACCGCAAGATCGTCGGATTTCATCAGGACGAAGCCGGCGATTGGGTTGCCGACCTGGAATGCTGCCACACCCAGCACGTGCGGCACGATCCACCGTGGCAGAGCCGCCCCTGGGTGACGACGCCTGAAGGTCGCGCGTCGCGCCTCGGCACCGAGTTGCCCTGCGCAAAATGCGTTGATCGGTAGCGCCGGCTTCCTGCCGGCGTTTTTCTTCAAAGCCAGCTTGCTCGACAATCTTTGCGTCGTACGCTCATCCGCTCTGACGTTCCCTTTCAACTTTTAACTGTCGACTGTCAACTCCCCCTTCCCCCGCTATAATGTCCACTCTTCATTCGAGAGGGCTTCATGAAATATCGCCGCTTTGGTCGCACGGGTTGGAACGTCAGTGACATCGGATACGGAATGTGGGGTATGGGCGGTTGGAGCGATTCGGACGATCAACAATCGCTCGAGTCGTTGCAGCGCTCGATCGATCTGGGCTGCAATTTTTTCGACACCGCGTGGGCCTACGGTGACGGCCACAGCGAACAGTTGCTCGGCAAAGTCCTGCGCGCGAATCGCGGCAAGACTTTGTACACCGCGACGAAAGTCCCGCCGAAAAATCGCAAGTGGCCGAGCATGCCGGCGTTCAAGGTCGACGATTGCTATCCGCCGGAATATATCGAGGAATATATCGACAAAAGCCTCGCCAACATTGGCGTACCGACGCTCGATCTGATTCAGCTGCATACGTGGGAGGACGCGTGGCTCGAGGATGAGCGCTTGCCGCGCCTGTTGCAAAAAGTTGTGGCGAATGGAAAAGTCCGCGCCGTCGGCATCAGCATCAATCGCTGGGAGCCGAACAACGGTGTGAAGGCTGTGCGCGCTGGGTTGTTCGACGCCGTGCAGGTCATCTACAACATCTTCGATCAGAATCCCGAAGACGAGCTCTTCCCTGCCTGCCGCGAAAAAGATGTCGCGGTGATCGCGCGCGTGCCGTTCGACGAAGGGACGCTCACAGGAACGCTGACGCTCGACAGCAAGTGGCCCGCGAGCGATTGGCGCAGCACGTATTTCGTTCCGGAAAATCTGAAGAGCAGCGTGGAGCATGCGGAGAAGCTGAAGCCACTGCTGAAAGATGGAATGACGATGCCGGAGTTGGCGCTGCGCTTCATCCTCAACAATCAGGATGTCAGCACGATCATCCCCGGGATGCGCAAACTGAAGAACGTCGAGAGCAACATCGCCGCCAGCGACAAAGGCGCACTGCCGGAAGCGCTACACACGGAGCTACGTAAGCATCGCTGGGACCGCAAGCCAACGAAGTGGAGTCAGTGAAGAGGAACGTGTTCCGTGAAGCGTGTCCCGTGTTCTGTGCGAACCAGGATTTCTGAGTGAGGGTTTTCACGGGCCACGGAATACGGGCCACGAATCACGTTTCTACGCCGTTTGCTTGAGCGCGCGCTCGACGAGCATCAGGCAGCGCTCGGCCTGTTCGCGGATCAGCTCGTTGTTTTCGCCGAGGTCGCGCTGTGTGCTGTAAAGTTCATCAGCGATCGAAAGCGCGGCGAGCACCGCGATCTTGTGCGTGTCGACAGTCGCGGTCGCGTCGGAGATGGCGCGCATCTTGTCGTCTACGAATGTAGCGAGCTTCTGTACGTAGACAGGATCGAGATCGCCGTGGATCGTGTAGCTCTGCCCGAAAATTTGTACTTTGATCGGTCCGCTCATCCGAATCTCCGCCGCGGCATGCCGCCCGGGCATTGTAGCGCAGCGCAGCCTGTTTGGTAGCGCCGGCATCTTGCTGGCGGGTTTTCACTCCGCAGCCCAGGCCACCAATCTAGTCGTCCGACGATCGGTTAGGAAAAACGCCGGCAAGATGCCGGCGCTACCAAGAAAACCTGCGCTGAGCTCAGCTCGCGCGCAGTTGCGCCCCGACTTGCTTTTCGAGCGCCGCAACGATGCGCGACGAATAGTCGCTGGTTTGAGCGTCCGTCAGCGTCGCCTCACGGCTCTGGAACACCACGCGCACCATCAGCGAATATTTCCCCAATGGCACATTTTTCCCGCGATATAAATCGCCGGCTTCGACCGTTACCACTTCCGCGATCTTCAGTGACTCGATCGCCTTTTTCACGGCATCGAAGCTCGTGCCGTCGCTCAGCAATAGCGAGAAGTCCCGCTCGACCGCCGGGAACCTCGGCAGAGGCTCATAGCGCCGCGAATCTTTCAGCTCCTCGATTGCGGCGTAGACCGGATCGATCACAATTTCCGCGAGGAACGCGTCCTGCCGCAACTTCAATCGATCCGCAACGCGCCGCGCAAGCTGCGCCGCTGTGCCAATTGCGTCGCCTCCGAGCGAAACCTGTCCGCCGCGCGCCGAATGCGCCCAGTCGTTCGCCGAGGCTTTATGTGCGCTCCATTCAAACCCGCCGGCAAGTTCGCCGAGCGAATCGATGTCGCCCTTCAAATCCGCAAACGAATACGGCCGAGCGCCGTCGTACAAATTCTTTTCGCGCGCATCGCCGGTGGCTCCGATNGTCAGCACCCGCGTCTCAACCGGCGAACTGCCGTTCAATCGATATTGCCGCCCAATCTCAAACAGCCGCACGTTGCGCTGCCCGTGATTCAAATTCCACTCGAGCGCCGCGGCCATCGTCACGAGCCCCGTCGAACGCAACACGCCTGCTTCTTCCGAGAGCGGATTCGCCATTCGCGCCGGTTGCGCGTCGGCCGTACGAAACAAAGCATCGCGCGCCTCATCGACGTGCGGAATCGTCAAAATTTCTTGATAGCCAAGCCCGACGAGCCGTTCGCGAACGCGCGCCTGCGCATCGTAATGCTGCAATCGCGCCGCTCCCTGCCGTGCCACCGGGAACCGCGGCGGAAATTTGTCGAGCCCGTAAATCCGCGCGATCTCTTCGATCAAATCGATCTCGCGCTCGACCTCCGCGCGCCACGACGGCTGCGTGCATTCCCACATCGCGAGCAGCGAGCCATCCGCGCCACGATTCTGATCGACGCGCACTGGCGCGAATCCCAGCGCGCTCAGCGCCGATTCGACTTCCTTGTCGGGCACGTCCGCGCCCATCACGCGCAAGAGCTCCGCGCGGGCCACACGAATTTTTTTCGGCGCGCGTTTTCCGGGATATACATCGACGACGCCCGCAAGCAATTCACCACCGGCAAGCTGCAAAACCAGCTCCGCTACACGCCGCGAAGCGATTTCAGCGATTTCCGGATCTCCGCCACGCCCGAATCGCGTCGAAGCCTCAGTGTGCAGCCGCAAGTTGCGCGCGCCGCGACGCACCGTGATCGGCTCGAACCACGCCGCCTCGATCAAAATGTTCTTCGTCGAGAATGAAATCTCCGTGTCGGCGCCGCCCATGATTCCGCCGATGCCGACTCCGTGCGCGCCATCGCCGTCGGCGATCATGCAAATTCCGGCGTCGATCGTTCGCTCGACTTCGTCGAGCGTGCGGATCTTTTCCCCGCCGCGCGACGTTCGCACCACGATGCGATGATCGCGAATCTTGTCGTAGTCGTAGGCGTGCGTCGGCTGCCCCAGCTCGAGCATGACGTAGTTCGTCGCATCGACCACGTTGCTGATGCTCGCTACTCCGCTGGCTTCGAGCCGGTCGCGCAGCCACGCTGGCGACGGAGCGATCTTCACGCCGCGAATCACGCGCGCGGTGAAGCGCCCACACAATCCGGGCGACTGAATCTCGACGCGAACCGCGTCGCTGACCTTTGCGGTTGACGATTCCGGAACCTTCGCCTGCGGCACGGCTTTCAGTGGCAGCTTGTACACCGCGCCGATTTCGCGCGCGATCCCGTAGTGCGACAAGCAATCCGGGCGGTTCGATGAAACTTCCGCATCAATCACCGCGCCGTGCGCGCCTTTTTCGACGCCACCGATATTCGTTCCCGAAAGCGCGAGCCGCGACGCGAGATCGTCCGGCGTCGCCGTGACATCGACAAAATCCTTCAGCCAGTTGTAGACAACCTTCATCCAGTCATCCTTACTGTCAAAAACTTGTCATCCTGAGCGAAGCGAAGGATCTCAGCCGTAACACCTACAAAAACCGCTCCGTTGCAGCGCCCTGTCGACACAAGGCGCTCCCTCACTGCTTCGGCAATCGCCCGTAGAACACGTGGGTCGCGTATTCCATCTTCACGCGTCCATCGACCTGGTTCGCGCGAAACAATTCCTCGAGCGCCACCATCATCGGCGCGTAATTCGGCTGACCTTCCTGCGGCGCATACGAACTGCTGCGCAAACGCCCGGCAAGCCCGTCCCAATCCAGAATCTGCGCATTCGGCACGTTGCGCTCTTCCACCGATCCGCCCACGAAAAATTCCTGCATCGCCGGCAGCTCGGGATACGACTCGCGCACGCGCTTATAATCGCTGCCGAATTTCAGGAGCACATCTTCATACGCGGTCGCGAACGCCGATTTCATTTCGCGATCGTTCCACATCACGACGATCCAGCCGCCCGGCTTCAAAATCCGCGCAAACTCGCGCCGGGCTGCCACTGCGTCGAACCAATGAAACGCCTGCCCCGCCGTGACGAAATCAACTGTCGCGTCTTCCAGCGTTGTAGCTTCCGCCGAAGCATCGATGCTGCCAAACGAATCAAAAGCCGCAAGATATTCTTCGCCGGCCTCGCGCATTTCCTTGTTCGGCTCGATGCCGTAAACGCGATTGCCGTTTTTCAGGAACAGCTCGCTCAGAAATCCAGTGCCCGAGCCGATATCGGCGATCACATGCCCCGAACTCAGCCCGCATTCATTCTTCAGCAACGTCAGCGCTTCGTGCGGATATCCCGGCCGATAGCGCACGTAGTCGGCCACGCGCGAGGAGAATCGTTGCTTGGAATCGGTGAACGCCATGCCGAATCTTTTCTGTGACCTCTGCGAACTCTGCGTTGAATCTTTCGTCTACAGAAATTGCCTCAAAAATCTCACATCGCTCTGAAAGAAAACCTGGATGTCGTCGATGCCATACTTCAGCATCGCCAGGCGGTCGATGCCGATGCCGAACGCGAAGCCGCTCACTTTTTTCGCGTCGTAGCCGACAAATCCATACACCGCGGGGTCGACCATGCCCGCGCCGAACAGCTCGATCCAGCCCGCGCCCTTGCACTTCGAGCACGTTCCACCACCGGCAGAAACCCCGCTGCCACCGCAGAACACGCACGTCACATCGAACTCCACCGAAGGTTCGGTGAACGGAAAATAACTCGGGCGGAAGCGCGTCTTCACGCCGGGGCCGAAAAATTGCTTCACGAAATATTCAATCGTGCCGGTGAAATCGCAGAACGTGATGTCGGTATCGACAGCCAGCCCTTCCACCTGATGAAACGCGAAGGAGTGCGTCGCGTCGGGATTGTCGCGGCGATAGACTTTGCCGGGAACGATCACGCGCACCGGCGGCTGCCGCTTCTCCATCGTGCGAATCTGCATCGGCGAGGTGTGCGTGCGCAGCAGGAGCGGCGACGGCGCGCCCTTCGGTAGCTCGATATAGAAGGTGTCCATGTCGTCGCGAACGGGATGAAACTCCGGAATGTTAAGCGCCTCGAAATTGTAATAAGGCGTCTCGATCTCCGGACCCTCGACGACGGAAAATCCGATCGACACAAAAATGTCTTCGATTTCCTGAAAAACCTGGCGGATCAAATGGTGGGAGCCGACCGGCCGCGTCACACCGGGGAGTGAGAGATCGACGCGCTCTCGCGCCAGCGCTACTTCGTCCGCGCCAGCCTCAATCGCGACACGCTTCGTTTCGATCTGCGCTTCGACGTATCCGCGCAGTTTGTTCAATTCGGCGCCGACAACGCGCTTCAGCTCAGGAGTCGCAGGCTTCAGCCAGTTATCGGTGACAAGCGTCAGCACGCCCGACTTGCGCCCAAGCCAAGCATCGCGAAATTGTTTCCACGACGCTTCGTCGTGAATGCCCGTCACTTCGCCGTCGAACCGCGCCAGAATCTCGGCGAAAAGCGCGGAGACCTGCGCAGGCTCCGTCGCACCGAGCGCGGCAAGCGTTTGCGTAGCTTTATTGTCCGAAGAAGTCATGATCGAAATCCGGTAGGGGCACGGCACGCCGTGCCCGCCTTCCGTTCACTCAACCAGAACAGCCCTAAGCGCCGTCAACTCCGAGGCGCCGCAGCCAGAACTACTCTTTCTCGCGAACCGCTTTTTTCGGAGCCGGCACCGCAGCCTT
>JGI12635J15846_10002418_pt1 | contig 16328 bp, 8 predicted proteins | sample BlaSpr_A8_OM2_M2_FD_15846 | JGI IMG/M metagenome (IMG submission 15846) | reverse complement strand
AGTTGGGCTCAGGTTGAAGGTGTTGTTGAACGAGCCGCTCCATTCGGCGTTGACGAATGGTCCGTTATATCCCTGCGAGGCGGCGTTGTTGTAGTCGCTGAGGGACGTGCCCGATTCATTCCAATGCGAGAAGCGGAAGAAGGAGTGCCATTTTGCGTTGAAGTCGTGGTCGAGCCGAGCGTCATAGTGCCAATAGTCATCGAAGGTCGACCCGGAAACAAAATAGTTGTTGTATAGACCTGCGCCGGGAACATTGGGCGCTGGATAGAATGCCAAGGCTGCCAAGGCGACGGGGTTAAGGTCGGCGGTGGGGATGATGTTTCCGGGGAAGGCTTGCCGCACGTACTGACCGCCGACAAGGGCCACGGTGTTCGGGTCGTAGATGCAGCCGGACATTGGGGTTACGTTGCAGTTGGTTCCGGCGGGAATGAGATCGGAGAAATCGCCCTTTAGCCACTGGGTTTGCGGAACGCTATCGGTTTCTGACGCGGCGGCGTTTTGCCGCGAGTCTTCAAAGGCGAAGAAGAAGAAAGTGCGCTTGTTGGGGCGGTCGATCAGCGGAATGGGGCCGCCGATGGTGCCGCCGTCTTGGTACCTATACAGGGATGGCTGGGGTGCGGTAGCGCCGAACGAAAATTCCTCAGCGTCTAGAATCGCATTTCTCGCGAACAGAAAACCCGAACCGTGATATTTGTCGCCACCGGACTTGGTCACCAGGCTGATGGTGCCACCGGAAAATCTGCCGTAGTCCGCGGGCAGCACGCTGGTCTGTACGCTGAACTCCTGGACGGAGTCTACGATCGGTTGGTATGCCGATTCGTTATTGCCGACGTTGTTCTCCGGCAGAATATTGGTCATGCCGTCGATCAGCTGTTCGTTGTTGGCGTTTCGCGAGCCGCCGATGTGCGGCGTGGACGCCTGACCTACGTTGCTCACCGCCGGGACAAGCGTCGACAAATCGAAAGGATTGCGGCCGTTCAACGGCAAGTCGATGATCGAGCGAGTATTGATCACCGTGTTGAGGCTGGAGGATTCGGTTTCCAGCGTGCCAGCCGTTGAGTTGACCTCGACAGTCTCGCTCACCTGGCCGATGCTAAGAGTAAAGGTCAGCGGCAGGGTCTCGGAAACTCCAACGACGACATTTTCACGCTTCTCCTGCTTAAAGCCTTTGGCCTCAATTGCGACCGTATAGCTGCCCGGTAGGATGAAAGGAAATTCGAATCGCCCGGACTCGGCGGAGGCCACTTGCCGCGAGACGCCGGTGGCCTCATTTGTTATCGTTACCATAGCGCCGACGATTGCCGCGCCTTGCTGGTCGGCGATGGAACCCTGGATGGTACCGGTCGGTGTTTGGCCGAAAGCGGAACTAGCCGCGAAAAACAGGGTTGCAAAGACCATCAATATACGCACGTTGCCTCCATGATCGAATCAGACTTAAATCCCCGGCAGTCCTGGAGCACCGTCCGCCGTTCGAGGACCAGGAAAGCCCAAAGCTCAACGGTTTAATGGTATCGTTCCCATACGACATTAACGGCTTTATAGTTTGCTTGCATCGGCTTTGTCAATCATAAAGTGTAGGGGATCCCCAAAATGACCAACTTGACGAGCAGGAGTAGCATCTAGAGCAGGCGTAGCGGTGGGCGCGGCGTGAAAGTGCGCTACTATGGCCGTCCTTGCGAAGCAGTCGAGGTGCGCTTGTACTGGATTTCTGTCAACCTCTAGGGGTCTTGATGTCGAGGAAACCGATGGATAGGCCGACGATCGGAGATGTGGCCCGGGAATCCGGGGTCGGCAGGATGACGGTGTCCCGCGTGGTGAATGGCGGTGAGTTGGTGAGCGCCGCGACCGCGACGCGTGTCCGCGCGGCGATCCGGAAGCTGGGCTATGAACCGAACGAAGCAGCGCGCATGCTCAAGGGTCGTTCGTCGCGGACGATTGGGCTGATCGTCCCCGATCTTGCGGACACGTTTTTTTCCATCTGCGCTCACGCAGTGCAGCAAATGGCGGCAAAACAAGGGTATTTGACGCTATTGCTGGCTTCCGAGCGCGATCGCGACAGCGAAGCGCGAGAGCTGGCGATGATGAAGTCGCGCAATATCGCCGGGATTCTGATCGTGCCTTCGAGTCCGGACAGTGTCGGCCAGTTGCAGGACGTGCGGGCACGTGGACTGCCCGTTGTGATGCTGGACCGCACCTTTCCCGGACTGGATGCGGCCGAAGTCATGGTGGAAAACGAGCAAGGAGCGCGGAAAGCCGTGCACCACTTGCTGGAACATGGTCATCGGCAGATTCTCTGCCTGGGATACGACAGCCAGTTCAATTCCATCGGGTTGCGAATCGAAGGCTACCAGAAGGCCATGATGCAGGCAGGCTTGAAGCCGGAGCTGTTCATCGCGGACGAGGTTTCCACGATTGGTCCGAAGCTTTTGAAACGCCTGCGTTCTCCCAAGCCACCTACGGCGCTTTTTACGCTGAATAACGTTACTACTATTCACGTGTTGCAAGACCTGCAGCGTGAGAGTGTCCAAGTGCCGCACGACGTCGCCGTGATTGGATTCGACGATTTTGAGATGGCCCCCTTGCTGAGCGTTCCGCTCACAGCCGTGCGCCAGCCGGCTGCGGAACTGGGGCGGACCGCGACGCACCTGCTGCTGGAGTGGATTCGCTCGCGAAATACGCAAAAGAGGCCTGTAAACCCCCGAATTGTGCTGCCCACCGAACTGATCATCCGGCGTTCCTGCGGCTGCGAGGTTATTCGCAGAGACCGAAGTTAGGATCCCTTTAGAACTCATGGTAGAAATTTCCGCTGCCTTGCGGTTCCCGCCGGCCATGCGGACTGCCTTCCAGCTTCCGCGAATGGATCTACTATAGGGTTCGCTTTGCCGTGTATACTGGTATCGTTATCAAAGGCATTCGGGTGTCTGCGAAACCAAACGGTCACGTCTTGGTATTCGACGTTGGAGGTAGCCACGTCGCCGCGGGGGTGTTCGGCCCCGGGGACGTGAGCGTTGCCGCGTTTCACTCTGTCCCCGTGTCTTCGGACGGGACCGTTTCGGAGTTCCTGGGTACGCTTGCTTCGCTGGCGAAAGTTGCGCTGCACGATCACGTTTCGCCGATTGGCGTCTGCGTGGCGATTCCCAACCCGTTTGACTACGCGCGCGGCATCAGCTACATGGAGCACAAGTATCGGCATCTTCACGGACTGGACTTGCGACTTATGCTCTCCAAAGTGCTCCTGTGCGATCCCGGCGAGATCCAATTTTTGAATGATGCCACGGCCTTTCTAATGGGTGAGATTCAACAGGGAGCAGCGACGGGTGCCGATCGTGTTGTCGGCATCACATTGGGAACCGGCCTTGGCTCGGCATTTGCAATCCAAGGCCGGATTGTTATTAGCGGTCCGGGTGTGCCCCCTGGCGGCGAGATATGGGATCTCCCGTACAAGAACACCATTGTCGAAGACTTTGTTTCGAGTCTTGCAATCCAAAGGCTGTACAAAGAAAACACCAGTACTTGGGCCGAAGTGCAGGACATCGCCAACGCAAGCGCAAAGAGCGCCGCGGCACGCCGGACGTTCGAACAATTCGGAAGCAGACTGGGCGCCGTGGTGCGCGACACGTGCGGTGCCTTCGGCCCGCAGCGCGTCATTTTGGGAGGAGGAATCGCGCGTGCGGCTGCGCTCTTCCAGCCTTCGGCGCAGAAGGAATTGGCGGCCCTGGGGATTGAATTGCGCGTTTCTAAATTGGGAGAGCGCGCCGCACTGCTGGGCGCGGGTGTGAATTGGATCCAGATCCACAACGGAGTGTCTCAGCCGCGGGAGAAGACTCGTGCCCCGGACCGGGCTTAGTCCGGAGTTTCCGGTGAATGCGTACGCTTGCGATTCTCTTACGGGAAAGTTCTGCTTCATCGTGGCATTTCTTTGCTGTACGAGCGTGGCTTATGCTCAGCAACCGGCCACGAAATGTATTCCGCCACAAGCCGTGAGCGAGCAACTGGCGTCCCACCCTACGGCGGCAGCCTACGAGGCGTTGGGAAGGTATTACGGAGACCAGAGAAAATTCGGCTGTGCGGCTTCGGCATTTCGCTCATCCCTGAAGCTTGATCCAAATTCCGCGCAAACTCATTACTACCTGGCGCTGGCTCTGCTGGAACAGGGCGATACACAAGATGCAGTTCTTGAATTTCGGCGTTCTGTAAGGTTGCAGCCGAATCAACCTGAGGCTCGTTTGGCACTGGGAGCGGCGCTCAGCCAGATTAACGACGTAGATGAGGCGGTAAACGAATTTCAAGAGATCCTCAAGATAGATCCGAGGTCCATTACCGCAATCGACTGGCTGGCGAAGGCGTATATTTCTCAGAAAAGATACCCGGCCGCGATCGCATTGCTGACGGATGGGCCATCCGATGAAGTGCTGCAGATGGACCTCGTGGTAGCCTATTCAACCTTCGGCGACAACGACCGGGCGCTTCAGCTTCTGACGCAGATGGAGCGCGATAGGCCGGATTCCGCGGTGCCGCATTCCGGCGTGGCGAACATCTATATCCAGCAGCGGCGCTATGAAGATGCGGCGAAGGAATTCCAGGAGGCTTTGCGGCTGAATTCTCACGATGACGCGAGCCGCGCGTCCTATATAAGGACTCTCCTCCTACTGTCGAAGTTCCATGATGCTTTGCCGCTGGCGCAGGAGTACCAGCGCAGGCTCCCCAACGATTTCGACGCTTGTTACCTTCTCGGGGTCGTGGATCGCGACCTGGGCGATTATGCTGACGCGAAAACACTGCTGTCCGCGGCAGTAAAGATAAATCCGCAACACTACGCGGCCAGGTACAACCTGGGTCTCGTTTATGCGAAATCCGGGGAGCCCGCCGCGGCTCGTACACAACTGGAAAGAGCCGTGCAGCTCGACCCGACCTCGGCGGATGCTCACTTCCAACTCGCGTCCGTCTTGCGCTCGCTCTCGTTGCCGGACGCGGAACGTGCGCAACTGGCCGTGTATCAGAGTTTAATGGCGGAACGCGCCGACAAAGACGTGGCGGCGGCAAAAGCCAACCAGGCCAAAGAATTTCTCGAACAAGGGGATGCACAAAAGGCGGCGGAACTTTACCGGCAGGCCGCTGAGAAAGATCCCAAGAATTCGCATCTCCTGTATGACCTAGCTCTGGCGCTGGATCGCGCCGGCGATCCTCAAGGCGAGCAGAGGGCTCTGGAAAGAGCCGTCGAACTCGACCCGGGATTCGCCGCGGCACGCAACCAGCTCGGTTTCCTGCTTTTGCAAGTGGGCCACACCGCCGATGGAGAGAAGCAATTCCGGATCGCCATTTCTTTGGACCCTCACTATGCCGAAGCGCAGAACAACCTTGGCGTGCTCTATGGCCAGCAGGGCAAGAACGTCGAGGCGGAACGGTTGTTTCAAGCGGCAGTCGAGAGCGATCCCGGATATGCGCCGTCGTATGTGAATTTGGCGGCGGCGCTGGCCAGCCAGTCGCGGTTCGCCGAAGCCGAGTCCATGTTGCAGAAAGCCCTGCAAATCGAACCCGATAATCCGGAAACACGCGCATTCCTCGCGCAGATCGAAAGTCAATTAGGGCGGCCGAGCAATGTTCATCCCTAATGGTTGGCTCGATCGACGGAGTTTTAGAGCGGGACGCCTGCCTCTGCCATGAGACTGACTCGCCGAACCTTTACCTCAAGACTGCTGGCGGCTTCGGCGTGCCCATTTCTTACCTTCCCGTGGCGGCAGGTCTCCCAGGCGGCGGATCTGCAACGAGCGCCTGCGCCGATTCGAAAACCGTTTTCACGATTTGTCGATGTTGCCGCCGAAGCGGGCCTCACTGCTACAACAGTTTACGGGGGCCTTTCCGAAGACATGTACATTATTGAATCGATGGGAGGAGGCTGCGCCTTCTTTGACTACGACAACGACGGGTGGATGGATATTTTCATCATCGGCGGCAGGCGCCTGGACAGCAAGCCCGCAGGCACTTCGAACCGGCTGTACAAGAACAACCGCGACGGAACATTCACCAATGTCACCGAAAAGGCAGGGTTGCAAGACACCGGCTGGGCCAACGGCGTGTGTGTCGGCGACTACAACAACGACGGGCATGAGGATTTGTTTTGCACTTACTACGGGCAGAACAAGTTGTACCGGAACAATGGGGACGGAACTTTTGCCGATGTCACCAAACAAGCGGGGCTCTATGGCGATTCCATTCGCTTCGGCACGGGTTGTACTTTTTTCGACTACAACCGCGATGGATTCTTGGACCTGTTCGTGGCCAACTACGTCCAGTTCGACCTCGAACATGCGCCCAAGCCCTCGCCTTCCAATCCGAGCTGCAGCTATGAGGGCCTAGCGGTTTATTGTGGTCCTCGAGGTATGGTCGCAGGGTCCCACTCCTTGTATCGCAATAACGGTGATGGCACGTTCACTGACGTGAGCGAAGAGTCTGGCATCGCCGCCGTGCATTCTTCCTATGCCCTCACCAGTGTTGCGGCAGACCTCGACGAGGACGGCTGGCCCGATCTGTTTGTGGCGAGCGATTCCACGCCGAGCCTGCTCTTTATGAACCAGCACGATGGCACCTTCCGGGAAGAAGGTTTATTGCGTGGCGTCGCAGTGAGCGGGGAAGGCAGGGAATTCGCCGGCATGGGCGTCGGAGTGGGGGACTGCAACCTGGACAGCCATCTCGACCTATTCAAGACGCACTTCCAGCGGCAGCCCAGCGGGCTTTATCACAATTCGGGGAAGGCGGATTTTGAAGATGTCACCGTGCGGAGCGGCATCGGCGTTGAATCGCGGTTTGTCAGCTGGGGCGCGGGTATCGTGGACCTTGATAACGACGGATATCCGGACATTTTTCTCGTCACCGGAAACGTGTATCCGGAATTGGAGAAGGTCTACCCGCAGCTTCCTTACAAAGGGCCGCGCATTGTCTTTCGGAACCTGGGGAATGGATCTTTTGAAGAGTTAGGCGACGAGGCGGGTCCCGGAGTATCTGCCCAGCATCCTAGCCGGGGCTGTGCATTCGGGGATTTCGACAACGATGGAGACCTCGACATCGTCATCATGAATGTGAACGAGCCGCCTTCCCTGTTGCGAAACGACGCGCCTGCGGGAAACCACTGGCTCAAGATCAAACTCATCGGAACGAAGTCCAACCGCAGCGCCATTGGAGCGAGAGTTGTCGTGCGCTATGGCGGGAAAATACAAGCGCAAGAACTCGCCAGTCAATCCAGCTACCTCTCGAGCAACGATCCGAGGCTGCACTTCGGCTTGGGGGATCAGTCCAGCGGGAATATTGAGGTCCGCTGGCCAAATGGGCTTCATGAATCATTCAAAGGTGTCGCCGCGCGCCAACTGGTGACGATCCAAGAAGGCTTCGGCATCATTTCCGTAAAGAAATTTCGCTGAGCTGGCAGCTTCGTGGAAAGCGTGGATTGTTCTCCCAGGCCATTACCAAACGATCCGGATTAACGTATTGCAGTGGGGCCAACCAATATTGAGCCTTGCGGTCTCGTTTGGGTGCGATTGGTTGACAATGGCCCGAGACCACTTCCCGAGATGAGCGAATGGGACGATTCGGATTACCTGCGCATCTTGCCGGACAGCGTCACCATCGGAGCCGCGCCGGTGGAAGGATTTTTCGGTGTGAGCCATTTTGCGTTCATCCTCACGAAGAGCGCAGACGCCCGTCAATAATGATCGTTTAACTCCGGGTTGTTTTTTGGAGCCGACCGGGGTTTCGTTTGCCGCCAATTTCGCCAGACCCAACAAGATTGCCGAATTGCTGCAATTGATCGACACACACCCTCAGTGTCGGCATCCCGAGGGTGTGGACTATTGCCAACCACCGCCTAGGGCGCTGTAGAGTTGAACGAGGGTGACAGCTTCGCTTTGCTGCGCGGTCACCAGGTTCAGTTGCGCGGAGTAAAGACTGGAGTCTGTGGTGAGAACCTCGAGGTATGCGGTGGCACCGCCCTGGTATCGAATGCGGGCTAGGCGCGTGGCGTCCTGCGCGGCGGCCACCAGCTTCTCCTGCTCCTGACGGTAGACGCGCTGCTTGTTCAGCGCAATCAAGGCGTTGGAAACGTCGCGAAATGCCCCGAGGATAGTCTTCTGGTAGTTAAGGACCATCTCGTCCTTGGTTTCACGAGATAGCTTGAGCTGCCCGCGAAGCTTGCCGCCTTCAAAGATAGGCTGCGTTAGTGAGCCGATGCCGTAAATGGTTTTGCCTGAAATGTCGAAAAGATTCGAAAACTCATTGCCGCCGAGACCTGCGGAAGTGGTGATGGAGAGCTGCGGAAAGAACTGCGCGCGCGCTATCCCGATCTGCGCGTTCGCGGCCACGAGTATTTGCTCGGCCTGTTGGATATCGGGGCGGCGTTCCAGAAGCTGCGATGGAATACTCGTTGGAAGATCCTGAGGCGGCGGCGCGAGAGCGTCCGGCGCTGTGTGGGCGACCGGCCCGGGATTGGCGCCGAGGAGAATGCTGAGAGCGTTCTCCTGCTGCTGAATTTGTTGTTCGATCTGCGGAAGTTGCGACGACGCGGTATAGAGAAGCTGTTCGGCTTGACGCACGTCCGAGAGCGGCGCAGAACCGCCACGCTCCAGTTTTTCGGTAAGCTCCAGAGAATCCTGCCGAACTTTGAGCGTTTGCTGAGTGATTTCCAACTCCCTATCGAGCGCGCGGAGTTGGATATAGGTTGCGACCACTTGCTGGACGATACTCAATTGTACGGCTCGTTGCGCCCATACCTGCGCCAGAAACTGGGCGCGGGCGGCCTCGGTCTGTTTGCGGTAGATACCCCAGAAGTCCGGTGTCCAGGTGGCGCCGACATTGAAAGTGCCGAAGGCCAGAGGGCTGGAGATGTTAGTTCCAAGCGTCGAGGGCAGCGTGGCGCCGATACCGGTGCCGCCTCCGGTGATTTGCGGAAACTCCTGCGAACGGGTGATCTGAACTTGCGCTTGCTGTTCGAGAACACGCCGCGCCGCGATTCTAACGTCATAGTTGTTGGCGAGCGCCGTCCGTATCAAAGCTTGCAGCTCAGGTTCGCGGAAGACCTCGGCCCATTGTTCATCGCCGAGAGAGTGCTGCGAGTCGCTGACCTCGGCATTGTCTGCTCCGCGAAAAGCCGGCGGCGTGGCATAGGCGGGACGTTTATATCGCGGACCTACATTGCAGCCAACGACGAGGACTCCGGCCGCGATCGCGAAAACCAGCGTGCGACTCAGTGAAGAGCTGGTCATGCCAGATCTCCGACGGCCGGCGGCTGCAGTCCGCCGCCGGAACCTTTGTCAACGTCGACAGGGTTGAGATTTTTCGAATCCATCGTCGTGTTTTTGCCGCCTTTGACAAAACGATGGGAGAGATACTCGACAACCGCGAACGTTGCGGGGATAAATAAGAGGCCAATCAGGGTGGAGAGGGACATGCCGCCAATTACGACGGTTCCGAGAATACGGCGAGAAGCGGCGCCGGCGCCGGAAGCTGTCCACAACGGGAGGCAACCAAAGATGAAGGCCAGAGCGGTCATCACGATGGGGCGGAAACGCAACCGTGCGGCGCCAAGAGCGGACTCGGCGATGCTTTGTCCGCTTTCGTAGTTGGACTTAGCAAACTCGACGATCAGGATGGCGTTCTTAGCCGACAGACCGATCAACATGATCAGTCCGACCGTGGCGAAGATGTCGTTTTCCAGCAGCCGAGCGCGGAGGGCCAGGTATCCACCGAGAATCGCGACCGGAGTGCTGAGCAGAACGCTGAAAGGAAGCGTCCAGCTTTCGTAAAGCGCGGCGAGGATGAGGAACACGAAGAGTAGCGACAATCCGAAGACCGCCCAGGAAGGCACGCCCTTTTCAGCCTGCTGCTCCTGATAAGACATACCTGAATAGTCGAAGCCCGCACCGGGCGGCATGGTTTTCTTGAATGTGTCTTCCAGCGCGGTGCGAATCTGACTGGAGCTATAACCAAGCGCCCCGGTAATGTTGAGCTGCGCGGCGTTGTATTCGTTGAAGTGGAAGATGAACTCAGGGCCAGTGATCTGCTTGACCCGAACTAGCGAAGCCAGCGGAACCTGCCCGCCGTTGGCGCTGCGGACGTAAAACTGATTGATATCGCTAATGCTGGCACGCGACGTGCCCTCTGCCTCGACATAGGTTTGCCACTGGCGACCGAAACGATTGAAGTAATTCACGAGATAGCCGCCCATGAAAGTCTGCATGGTGGTGTAAATGTCCGACAGACTGACCTGCTGCTGCAGCGCCTTCTCACGATCCACATCCGCGTAAATTTGCGGCACGTTGGGCTGGTACGAAGGAATGGCAGCGGCCACCTCGGGTCGGTTTTTAAGCGCGCCCAGAAAGTCGAGGACGTTCTTCGTCAACGTTGCAGGGTCATCGGCTCCGGACCGATCTTCCAGCACCATGGTGACTCCGCCGGAAGTTCCAATGCCCGGAATCGACGGAGGCGGGAAGGCAAAGGCGATGCCGTCCGGATCAGCCGCCAGTTGCTGTTGCAGATGGCTCTGAATATATTCGAGCTGCTGTTGCTTGCTCTTGCGAGTCTCCCACGGTTTAAGAGCTACGAAAAAGAAGCCGGCATTCGTGCTCTGAACCTGAGTGAGCAGCGAAAAGTTCGTAACCGCGATGACACCTTGCACGCCTGGAGTCTTGAGCAAGGCGGCACTGATTTTCTGTTGGGCGGCGTCGGTGCGCTGTGCGGACGCCGCGTCGGGAAGTTGCAGGGCCAAGAACATGTAGCCCTGATCTTCTGTCGGAATGAAACCGCCGGGAAGACTGCTGCCTACGAAAACTGCCAGTACCCCGACTATAGCGATGCCGACCATCGCAAAGGCAGATTTGTGCACAAGCACGTCGGAGGTGTGCACAAATCTCTCCGTGGTTCGGTGAAAGAACCGGTTAAAGACGCCGAACGCCTTTGCCAGCGGGCCTTTCTTCGCCTCATTGTCCTTGGGTTTGAGCAAGAGTGATGCGAGCGCGGGCGAAAGTGTGAGCGCGTTAAAAGCCGAGATCAACACCGATATGGCAATGGTTACGGCGAACTGTTGATACATCCTGCCGGTTATACCGGGAATGAATGCGGTGGGGATGAACACCGCGGCCAGAATCAGGGCGATGGCAACGACTGGGCCGCCAACTTCTTCCATGGCCTTTTCGGTGGCGGCCCTGGGGTCCATCCCCTCCTCGATGTGGTGCTCCACCGCTTCGACGACGATGATGGCGTCATCTACGACCAAGCCGATGGCGAGCACGAGGCCGAAAAGCGACAGCGTGTTAATGGAGAAGCCGAGGGCCGGGAAAATCACGAATGTTCCGACGAGCGAAACCGGAACCGCCAATAAGGGAATCAGCGTGGCGCGCCAGCCCTGCAGGAAGATGAAGACCACCAGGACGACCAAGCCCAGAGCTTCGACAAGCGTCAAGACGATCTCGTGAATGCCCGCCGTGACCGCCTTGGTGGTGTCGAGCGGGACGTCGTAGGAGATGCCTGGCGGGAAGGTCGCGGAGAGTTCCTTGATGCGCCTGGTGACCGCGGCGGCGGTCTCCACGGCGTTAGAACCGGGTAGCTGATAAATAGCCATAACGCCCGAAGGCGCCTGGTTGTAGCGTGCAGAAATGGCGTAGGCTTGGTCGCCTAACTCGATACGAGCGATGTCGCGGAGATGGAGGATCGAGCCGTCGGCATTGGCGCGGATGATGATGTCGCCGAATTCTTCCGGCTTGACCAGGCGACCCTGCGTTCGGACGGTGTAGGTGAACTGTTGGCCTTTGGGAATAGGTTCGCCGCCGATCTGCCCCGCAGGGTTCACGTTGTTCTGAGTCTGGATCGCAGCGATCACCTCCGGCGCGGTTACGCCAAGCTGCGCCATTTTGTCGGGCTGGACCCACACGCGCAGCGCATAGGTGCCACCGAAGACCTGGACACGAGAAACTCCCGGCACCCGGGCGATCTGGTCTTGAATGTTGATGACCGCGTAGTTGGTGAGAAAATCCTGGCTTAATTTGCCGCCCGGAGAGTTGATGGCGATCAACATCAACGGCGATGTCAGGGACTTCTGAACGGTGAGGCCGGCCACGGTTACCTGCGACGGAAGTTGCGACTGCGCCTGATCGACGCGCAGTTGTCCAAGAACTTGATCTATGTCCGGATCGGTCTTGACGTCAAAGTCGACGAACAACTGCATCACTCCATTGTTGGCGCTCACCGAGTCCATGTAGATCATGTTGTCGACGCCGTTCATCTGCTGCTCAATCGGCGTCGCTACCGCTTGCGACAGGGTCTTGGCATCCGCGCCAGGATAAGTCGCGGTGACCAAAATCTCTGGTGGAACGATATTGGGAAACTGCGAGGTGGGCAGCGAAGCCATCGCCACCAGCCCGACGATGACCGTAAGAATGGCGATAACAATGGCTACGATCGGCCGGCGAATAAAGAACTTCGACATCAATCACCTCCCTGCCGAGTTCGTAGTGGGAGTCGTTTCTGCGGCAGCTCCCTGGTGCGGATTGACTGGGGCGCCATCGCGGAGCTTCTGAAGGTTATCGACGATCACCCGCGCGCCCGGCGACACCCCCGACTCAACCAGCCAATTCGTGCCGATCTGCGGCCCGAGCACGACAGTTTCGACGTGAGCTATGCCGTCAGAGCCGACCACGTAAACTTGATGAAGGCCCTGAAAGTCCTCCACCGCCACTTGCGGAATGAGCAGCGCATTGTGGCGATGTTCGGTTTCGGCCTTGATTCGCCCGAACTGCCCCGGCCGAAGAATGTTCCCTGGATTAGGAAACGCCGCAGCGATTCGAATGGCGCCGGTTTGCACATTGATTTGTCGGTCCACGAAGGCGATCAGTCCTTTGTGCGAAAAGTCCTCTCCAGTTGAGAGCGTGAGAGTCAAAGGAATCGCCGAAGCGTTCTTGAGGAGATCGCCATGGTCGTGGCTGACTCGTTGCGTAAGTTTGAGGTACTCGGAGTCGCTGATGGAGAAATAGGCCTTAATAGGGTCGAGTTGTGAGACTGACGTCAACACCGATTGTGTGTTGACGAGGTTGCCGACCTGCGTGGTCGCTTGTCCCGCAATACCGGTGATGAGCGACCGGACCTGGGTGAATCCCAGATTCAACTCTGCGTTGGCAACTGCAGCCTCAGCGGCAGCGACGGAGGCCTTAGCCGATTGCACCGTTGCTTCATCTTGGGCTTTTTGCTGCGTATCGTTGTCGAGTTGACTCTGCGCGATAGCCCGCGCCTGCGCAAGAGGAGTATCGCGATTTACATTGATCTGAGCCAGTTGGAGTTGCGCTTCCGCCTGCTCCACCTGCCCCTTTGCCTGTGCCAGTTGACCTTTGGATTGATCCAACGCAGCCTGAAATGGGCGAGGGTCGATTTCGAAGAGCACCTGTCCCTTGGAAACCTGCGCACCTTCTTGATAGTCCTGTCGGATCAGGTATCCGCTGGCCTGCGGCTGAATCTGGGCATTCACGTATCCGTCGAGGGTGGCTACCCATTCACCCGTTATCGCCACGTCCGCCGGGTGGATCTCCACAACGGTGACCGGCAGCGGCGGCGGCCCGGCAGCCGCAGTGTTCTTATTGCCACAGCCTGAAACCAAGAGGCCGCCCAGAAGCATGATCGCTCCGCAAAGACACGTCCACCCGCTTCGAATCACTATTTCTGTCACCCTTGGACGCTGCTCGTTCATAATCTCCTGCCAGCACGCTGTGATTTGTCGCTAAAACTTCCCGATTGGGACCTACAGTCTCAAAAGTTAGGTGTAACTTGGATTCGCCCCGGAAGTTTTTGTGTACATCGTTGGCTAAGTGCCATTCCATGAACAACTTCGCCGTTCATCATGAGCCTCGGACGAGTGTTTGGTCTCGTTTAGAAGGCACTCTAGATATTGAGCTGAATGGCACAGCTGATGGCGATTCCGAACGCTGCGCGGCGTGAAAGGCTGCAGTCCGAGACCGGTCAAGCGAGCAAAGCAGTATCCATGTGATAGCAAAGCACTTGTTCTGAAAGGGGCAGTTTCAGCAAGCTCGAATCGGACAAGCGATTCCGTTCTAGCGGCCCGAACAGGTCAGATTTTATGTTGGCAGTGACTGTCGTTTCTGAAGATACACAGAAAAGGACCCGAAACGTAGGGTGCCGGCCTAGGGTGGTACAAACACTCAGGTAGGGATTCCAACAAATGCTGTCTCGATGTTTCACCCATTACAACTCAAGTTCGTTTCCGACCGGATCGCGCCTTATGCGATGCACCTGGCCGACGCGACTGTATTCGTGAACGTCATGCGGATTCCGTGCTTCGGCCGCAGAATGACCATCGGACGAGCTTCGATCAGTTGGCCCGGAGCCAGCTGAAAATCGTATTTTCTGACCAGATCGCTCAAAATCATGAGGATTTGCAACATTGCGTAGTTTCCACCGATACAGCCTCGGGGTCCGCCCCCGAACGGAAGGAAAGTGAAGGGCGTTCGCAGCTTGTCGTTCGGTTTGGTGAAACGCCCCGTGTCGAAATCTTCCGGATTCTGCCAGTAGCGCGGAGCATGGTGCGCACCGTACACGTACACAATGACGGTCGATCCGTGGGGTATGGCGAGGTCGCCTACGCGGTCGTCTGCGACAGCCATGCGGTCGATCATCCAAAACGGCGGGTAGAGGCGGAGCGCCTCACAAATGACCTGTGTTACAAATTCGAATTTGGGCACGTCGCTGTAGCTCAGGGGCGCTTCGCCGAGCACGGAATCAAACTCGTGTCGCACCCTTTCGAGACAATCCGGGCGCGAGCTCAAAAGATAAAGAAGCCACGATAGCGCATTCGATGACGTTTCATGCCCGGCAACCAGAAGCTGCATGCTCTCGCTCAGGATGAGCTCATCGGGCATGCCTTTGCCATCGCTGTAACGCGCGTCCATCAAAGTCTGCAGCAGATCGTGGCCGGGCGGTTCTTTGCGGCGCTTCTTGATGTATTCGAGCAGAACGGCGTCCGCGCGGGTGCGCATGTCTTCGTGTCTGCGCAGTTCGCCCGAGACGGCGAACCAGGGATTCAGATAGGGTTGAAGGGTTTGCCGAACGATAAATTCCTGGACGGTGCAGATGGTATGGCTGACCAGATCGATGTCTTCATGCTTCAACCGTGCGCCGAATAGCGATCGCGCGACCATGGCGAAGGTAATTTTCATCAGCTGGGGGTAGATATCGACGGGGCCACTACGGACCTGTCGGTCGAACTCCCGCAGCGACTCGGCAAGGGAGTCCTGCATGATTGAGGACAGCGCATCGAGTTGCTTTCGATCGAAGCCCGTCTGGATGAGACGCCGCTGCGTGCGCCAGGCTTCTCCGTGGGTCGTGAGCAGGCCTTTTCCCAGGAAGTGGCCCATCCGCTTTACTTGAATTTCGGATTTCTGGTAGTTCTCCGCATTGGTCTTCAACACGTGCTGAATGACAGCGGGATCGATGGTAACCATCGCCTCCTTGAGACCACCTATGCGAAGCCAGAATGTGTCGCCGAAGATTTCGTTGTACCTGGACAAAACCTGCACGGGATTGCTGGCCATGGCGCGAGAATCCGCAAAGCAGCGAAATCGGGAGATAACGGGGACAGGCGTTGATGTCGACGAGTTCATACCCAGCCGTCCTGATACTTGCCTCGAACCGCAAGAAATTTCATGTCACTTGTTGGAAGTGGTGGCTGGGCCATACGCAGAAAATAAAACGCTCAGAATCAGTTTTCGTTCCCCAGTTGCTTCAAAAGTATCAGATGATGGCGGATTGCCCCCGTCATGGTGGGGTTCTGCCGATAGGAAACCCCAAACTCTTCGGCGGTCTCCTTGACGATCCTGGTCAGCGGAGCATAGTGGGTATGGCATACGAAAGGGCACAGGTGGTGGACGACGTGATGATTAAGCCCGCCCACGAGCCAACCGACAAGCGGGGTTTCCGTCGCATAATCGGCCGTTGTCGCGAAGATGTGATACACCCCGTTCTCAAACTCACCGCGGTCCGAAGGAAAGTAGGTGCTGTCGACGGTGTGGGTCGACTGGAATACGAGCGTTACGGTTAAACCGACGACCAAATTGACCAGGAGGAACGACCCGCCGACCAGGAGAGGCGATTTTCCCAGCACCAGGACCGGCAAGACAAGCATGTAAGTGAGGTAGAAGCCCTTGCCGGCAAAGAGAATGGCGTATTCGCGCAGAGAATGTTTGGTGCGCCTCAGATATTCGTGGGTGGGAAAGAAAAAGCACTGGAAGTCCCTGAAAAACACATAATCGAGAGAGAACATGGCGTAAACCAACAGCGCATAG
>JGI12635J15846_10002417_pt1 | contig 16331 bp, 13 predicted proteins | sample BlaSpr_A8_OM2_M2_FD_15846 | JGI IMG/M metagenome (IMG submission 15846) | reverse complement strand
CTGGCTAGCGTCAAGGGGTTGATCGGGAAGAGCACGAAGAACTCATACTTCTGCAGTGCGGCGACGATCGGCCCCCTGGCCAGTTCAAGGGCAACCGCGATGGGACCGCCAAAGCGCTGATGTAACACCCTCGCCCATTCATCGATGCGTGCCACCTGGTGAGGGATGCAGTCAAATTCGCGTTTGTCGTCGCCGCTCGCCTGCAGGCAGATGTCATGTTTGGTATCGCCCCAGTCGATGCCGACGTAAGCCGTGAACTGCCGAACCGATAGAGGTGCCATGTGGACCTCCGCAAGTGATAGATTACCTGACAGGGACATGCATGCCTGCGTTCAGCGAAGTCAATATAGTGAGCCGGTGCGACGGCGAACCCTGAGTATTCGTTATCGAGCGCAGGCGCACCCGTGGACTCGAAGATAATGCGGTAATCGTCCAGGCGATTGGCCGACGTATTCGTAGGCCACGGGTGCATGTTCCGCCTTCACTGGCAGCGAGCTGCCAGTCCCACCAGTATCGATGAAAGCGGGACGGACTATCTATAAAGGCCGACGAGTTGCCGTCGCAGTCGCTTTGTCGAGGAGCTACTCGTCCTTCGTGAACGGACATTCGCGAACCCGTTGCGAAGGACTGTTCCATGGCCGAAAATTTGCGCGAGTGACACGGCCGCTCGACTCATAACGCTGGTGACAGATCAGGGTTAAGGGCAGCGAGCAGCCCCTGTTTCACGTAGGGGACCGCGAAATGCCGCGGAAGGTAGCCCAGGTGATGACCAGAAATCGCGTCGCCGAAGTCGACACGGCGGCTGGGCAGCGCTGGCCTATTGGCCGAGATGGGACAGCGCGATCTGCGCCGGAGCGCGCGAGATCTGCATCAACCCTTCGAGCGGATGGGCAATGTCCTCGATCAGGAAGAGAGCGCCGGAGACAGATAGCGCACAGACGAAAAGCGTCACAATGGCGGTTCGGTTGTTGGCGCTGACCAGACCGAAACCGGCGAAGAGGATACCAAGCCAGAGCACCAGCACCGCCATGAATGGCGTTGGAATCGCGCCCTGCCCTGGTTGGAACAGAATCCAGCGCGTTTGCGCCAGGTCGTGGCTCCGGGCCAGGACCTCCGACTGAAGCAAGCGCTGCATGTCGTTTCGTGGCGCCAGTTCTCGAAGCGTTTGCTGAAATTGCACCATGCGCGCCAGGCTCTCCGGAGCGTCCGCGTTGGCCTTCCCGCCACCTCCCCCGGAATAAAACAGATCCACAGATGAGGCGTAGGTGCGGCGCAGGAGCTCGCGGGCTTCCTTCGCCTCCGGGCCATAATCGGCCAAGGTGCGATCGATCACGATGACCGTAGCCGCCGTCTGCATGAACTCGTCGTTGAGCCGGTCGAAAGAAACCTTTGCCGAGGCGATGAGGAGACCAAGGACGAGAGCCGCGAGCGTCGCCATCAGGCCAGCCCCCAGCTTCACGATAACCGTCGAATCCTCGCTCAGGTGATGGTCGGGAAGAAAAGAGCGAAGACCCAAGCCGAGCATCCCGCAGCCGAAGACGCACACAAACACGATCAAGGCGACTACCAATGAGCTCATGATTGACCTCTGCGGTTTGACTCGAAGTCGCCCCCGCGCTACCGGGACTGGCGAAGACCATGTTTAAGTGCAGGGATGCTACACCTGCATCGCAGTGCCCGACCGAGGCTATCGCTTCGGCGCCGAAATCATGTCGGTCTTTGCGGACGGTTGTGGATCGCCGCCGACAGGCGGCCGGCATAGTGATGGCCCCCCATACATGGATGTGTCTAGCGGTGCGTTCGACCACTAAGCACTAAGCTGGCCATTCGTCCAAGCTGCCCGGGCGACCTGGATCGCGTCTTCACGCAGAGTCGACGTGATCGCGCACAGCGCCGCTCTGCCCTGTCTGCCCCAGCGGCTCGCCGAACTGCAGGGCAGCAAGCTGGGCATACAGCGGCGAGCTCAGAAGGAGCTCGGCGTGACGGCCCTGCGCGACGATGCGGCCGTGTTCCAGCACCACTATGCGGTCCGCTTGCTGCACGGTCGCGAGGCGGTGCGCGATGACCAGCGTGGTGCGGTTCTGCGCGGCATTGTCCAGCGCCTTTTGCACCAGCCTTTCGCTTGCCGCATCGAGTGCGCTGGTGGCCTCGTCCAGCAACAGGATGGGCGGATTCTTCAGGATCGCACGGGCAATCGCAATGCGCTGGCGCTGTCCGCCAGACAGTCGCACTCCGCGCTCGCCCAGAAATGTGTCGTAGCCTTGCGGCAGTTCTTCGATAAAGCCGGCCGCCGCGGCCATATCGGCAGCCCGCTGCACTTGCGCGAGTGTGGCTTCGGGCGCGCCGTAGCGGATGTTGTCCAGCACGCTGCCTGAAAAGATCACCGATTCCTGCAGTACCACGCCGATTTCCCGGCGCAACTCGGCCAGCGGCACCTGCCGCGTTGGGACGCCGTTGATCAGAATGCCACCGGCCTGCGGGTCGTAAAAGCGCAACAGCAGTTGGAACAGGGTGGTTTTGCCGGCGCCAGACGGTCCAACCAACGCGACATGCTCGCCCGTGCGGACGTCGAGTGAGAGGCCGGAGAGCGCGGCGATGCCAGGGCGTGACGGATACGAGAAGCTGACGTTGTCGAAGCGGATGCCCTCCCCGCGCGTCGGCAGCGGCACGGTCGTCTCGGCCTCCACCACCGGCGAGCGGGCCGACAGCAGTTGCAGCAGCCGCTCGGTGGCGCCGGCGGCCCGCTGCAGATCGCCCCACACTTCGGCGACCGCCCCCACCGCGCCGGCCGTGAACACCGCGTAGAGGATGAACTGGGACAATTGGCCGGCAGTCATTCGCCCAGCCAGCACCGCCTGCGCCCCGAGCCACAGAACGAAGACGATCGCGGTAAACACCAGCACGATGACCACGGCAGTCAACCAGGCGCGCGCCCGAATGCGCTTGAGCGCTGTTTCAAAAGCCACCTCTACCGCGCCGCCAAACCGCCGCGCCTCAAAGGGTCCCTGCGTATACGACTGCACGGTCGGCATGGCATTGAGCACCTCGCCCGCCAGCGCGCTCGCGTTCGCTACCTTGTCCTGGCTCGCGCGCGAGAGCCGTCGCACGCGCCGGCCGAAGATAACGATAGGCGCAACCACCACGACCAGCGTGACGATGATGTAGCCCGACAACACGGGGCTGGTCACCGCCAGCATCGCCACGCCGCCGGTCAGCAGGAAGAAGTTGCGCAAGCCCAACGAGAGGCTGGTGCCCACCACCGTCTGGATCAACGTGGTGTCGGCGGTGAGCCGCGACAGCACCTCTCCGGTCTGCGTAGTCTCGAAGAACTGCGGACTCATCTCCAGCACGTGGTCGTAGACCGCACGCCGCAAGTCAGCCGTGACCCGCTCGCCCAGCCACGACACCAGGTAGAAGCGCATCGCCGTGGCAGCGGCCAGTACCAGCGAAACGACGAATAGCGCCACGAAATAACGATCGATGTGCGCTCGGTCGCCCCCGGCGAAGCCACGATCAATCAGGTATTTGAACGCCACCGGCAACGCCAATGTGGCCCCTGCGGACGTCACCAGCGCCAGGAACGCAAGCGCCCAGCGCCCGGCATAAGGGCGCAGGAACGGAAACAGCGCAAACAGGGGGCCGATAGCCCGCGAAGGCGGCAAAGGCGGGACGGCGTCTGGCATGAGGATTCCCAAGCGGATCGAAGACCTCCTCGATTGTGCCAGTGCTGCGGGTTCGAAGGCAGTTCACGTAAAAGCCTGGCGCTGATCCATGAGTGCCTCCTTGTTCGCTACGCGCCGTTCCGGACTGCCCAACTACAGTTACGCGCCGCCGGCATCCGACATTTGCTCACTCATGAAACGCTTGTCACCGCCCTTGCCCGGTGACAAATTGCACGTTTTGTCTGTATTGGCTGGGCGTCACGCCTTGCTGACGAGCAAAGAAGCGCGTGAAGTTTCCCGGCGAGTCGAAACCCAGATCGAGCGCAATATCCTGAAGGGCCATCTCATGCTGCGAGACACTTTCGATCGACAGATCCATCCTCAGCATGCTGCTGAAAGTCGCCGGTGTCATGCCGGTCTGCTTGTGGAATAGATGGAAGAAATGCGGGCGGGATAACCCAACCGTTTGTGCGAGATCGTCGAAGTCGGGCGGGATGCCCCTTACCTGTTTCATTGCGTCGATCGCGTGACGAATCCTGATGTCGTACGCTATTCCGCCAACGGACCCGGCCGCTGACAGTTCGTTTCTTCGGGGCGATATACCGACCAGTTCGCCGGTCATGTCGGCGATCAACCCCTGGACCGCTTGAAGCGACTGGCCTTCACGGTCGGTCAGAATGTCGAGCAGGTCAGTATGAAGGCGGCTGAGCTTCCCCTGCACCGGCACGGAAGACCTCGGAAAGAAACGGGGATGAATGCTGTATGCGAAACGCCGGTCGACGTCCCTCAACCAATCCGGCTCCAGGTAAAGCGCAAGCAGCACCGTCGGCTGCGATTGCGGGCGATGCTCATAAAAATGCGGCTCCCACGCATTCACCAGCAGCACGTTCTTGTCTGACAAAACATGCTCGCGATTGCGGATCCCGAACTGGATGTCAGGACCGCCTTCCTTGAAGATGACGTGAGAAACCCGATGCGCATGGAGGACCATGCTTTTGTCCAGCAGCAGCAACGCCACTCTTCCAAACGGTCCGTGAATGATTCGCAAAGGTTCCGACATTGTGATCGCCTCCCGCCGTCCCGATGAATTCAAAGCGTTCCCACTGTCTCAACCGTTTCGCGGAAAAAATCACCATCCGGAATGATAAATCGGCCTTTCCCGTGACAAGTTTCCATACGGCCGGGACAACGACAAGTGGGACATTCGCCTACTCTGTGAACAGGCTCTCTCGCACCGCAGCTATCGAAATACGGTCCAGCGCCGACCAACACGTTTTGAAGTCTGAACGTGACTGGCGTTGCTGCAACGCGGGACGCCTTTCATTACATTCGTACACCAAAGGAGATGATCATGGCTGGCGTCGGCAGTGAAAAGGTATTTGAGAATGACAAGGTCATTGTATGGAACTTCGTTCTCGCTCCAGGCGAGGAAACGCCGGTACATACCCACACGCTTTCATACATGTGGTACGCGATCGAGGGTGCGCCCTTGCATATCTTCGACGAAAACGGCGGGGACCTCGGCATCTTCGACGTGCCAACGGGCGCGATTTACTCGCTCAAATGCGAGAACGGGTATCTGGAAGTGCTGTCCGAGATCGGCAAGGGCGCCAAGGTTCCTGCGACGCACAAAGCGCGCAACGAAGGAGACAAGCCATACCGCGAGGTGCTGGTCGAATACAAAGAGTAGCGCGCTTGATTGAGTCTGTCTGAGCAGCCTCCCCGAACGCCCCCTGATGCGAGGCGGCGTTCGGCCGATACTGCTCCAGATCAGACCATGGTTTTAAGCCCGATGCTGCAGCAGTGCGCTCATGTTGCGAGTCTCGAGCTCAGTGAACTGCGCCGCGGCATCGGCGCCATCCAGCGACAGATCCGGCTCCAGACCGTCCGCCAGACGCTCGAGTTGCATGTTGTTCCACGGAAGAAGATGGAACGGATGCAGCGCAGCTTCGGGACTGGAAGCACGATCAACTTCACCGGAGAGAATGCGCTTCGGAACCTCGGGATCGGCAATGATCGGGCGGCCGAGTCCGATGATGTCCAGCTCGCCGCGCTCCAGGGATTCGATCATGGCCGCTGTCGTGCGAAATCCACCCACCACCATCACCGGCATCTTCGCCGCCGCACGAACCGCCGCCGCGAAATCCACGAAGAATGCTTCGCGCTTGACCGTACTTTCGCGCGGCGCGTCTTCTCCTTCGTCCTTTAACGTGAGGCCAGCGATCTTCGGCTGCTCGAGGGAGCCGCCCGACAGTTCGAGCAGATCGAGCGTCGAATCGTTGAGCTTCTTCACCAGTTCGATGCACTCGGCATTGGTAAAGCCACCCTTCTGAAAATCCGATGAATTGAGCTTGATCGCGACTGGAAAATCGGGACCAACGGCAGAGCGAACTGCAGCCAGCACCTCAAGCACGAAGCGGGAGCGATTTTCGAGCGAACCTCCCCAGCGGTCTGTGCGCTTATTGGCAAGCGGGCTAAGGAACTGCGAAATCAGGTAGCCATGCGCCCCATGCAGCGAGACACCGGTGAAACCGGCCTCGCGAACTTTCCCGGCGGCGAAGGCGAACTGCCCGATAGCCTGCTGGATCTGCTCTTCGGTCATCTCGCGCGGCGTGGCAAACGAAAAGCCGGCACCCCGTATCACATCGATATCCACAGAAGACGGTGCAAGCGGAGAAGTGTTGATCCCGCTTTGCACCTGCCGTCCGGTATGACTGAGCTGGGCCCAAAAGTGAGCGCCGTCCGACGTTCCGGCGGCGGCGAGCCGCGCCAGTTGCGTCTGCCCGCTGTCGTCATCAATGACGATGTTGCCCGGGCGCTCAAGGTGCCACCGATCGACCTGGATGTTGCCGGAAAGAAGCAGCCCGGCGCCGGAACGCGCCCAGCGACGGTACAGCGCCTCAAGGCGCGGCGTTGAATGGTTGTTGGCATCGGCCATGCCTTCGCTCATGGCCGCTTTGGCGAGGCGGTTCGCCAGGATCGCGCCGCCGGGCAACCGCAGCGGCTGTGAGAGGGGATTGTTCATCTGAATGTCCATCGGGGAAAAGATTGCATGAAGACCAAGCCCTTCCCTGACAAGGCAAGAGCGGCTCGGCGCACAAACGACAGTAGTCGCTGTCGTTTGTAGGATAGTGATCGCTGTCGTATCATGCGTCAAGCAGATAAAAGAGGGACACACACATGGTCAAGACCTGGTCGGATGACAATCCAAAGGCCGCACTGATGTCGCGCAAGCGAGCGGTGATCGTCGACGCTGCGCTGCGGGCCTTTCTTGAGAACGGATATGCGGAAAGCTCGGTCAACCGCATCGCCAAGGAAGCTGGCGTATCGATCAAGACGCTATACCGCCACTTCGAGAGCAAGGACGATCTGTTCAGTGCGGTGATGGAGGCGGCCTGCTCGACGCCCGGCACGCAGCCGGTTTCCGCGACTGGACTCGCCGGGACTGACGAGCCGGACTGGTTCCGCGAACCCCCGCCCGTCGCGTTGCCGATCGCGGGCAGCGAATATCTTCGGCACGCGCTTTCGGAAGAACAGTTGGCTCTGTATCGCGTCGTGACCCGCGATGCCCCTCGCTTCCCCGAACTCGCTCGCCGCTATCTCGAACAGGTTACGGGCACGCGCGATGCGCTATTCGCGAGCTATCTTGACCGATGGCTGCCTGTCACGGGCTGGAAAGTAAGAGACAAGTACGGCGCCGCAGCGACCTTCGCGGCACTGCTTAAGGCCACGCTTTTCGATGATGCGTTGTTCGGCGTGACCAGTGCCAGCGACGAAGAGATTGCCTCATGCGCCAGCAACGCGGCCATCCAGGTGCTGGCCCTCATGGAAGCCGGCCGGCTCTAGCATGCGCGAGACCAGCTTAACCGTGCCCGGGTGGACGACCCGTCGTGCCACGCACGATCAGGTCGGTGGGCACGATGTTCTGAGAACTGACCGGCCGTCCTTCTATATGTGCGAGCAGGTACTCGGCGCTGCGTGTGCCGATCTCATCCGCGGCCAGACGCATGGTGGTCAGCGGTGGCGTGGTAAAGCTCGAAAATTCGATGTCGTTGATACCTGCAATCGACAGTTCACCCGGAACGTCGATGCCAGCCTCGTGCGCTTCGGCAAGTGCCCCCACGGCGAGCAGGTCGGTACCGCAGATCACGGCGGTCGGCCGGACCGGACCCTGCATCAGCGCGCGCATTGCCATCTGGCCTTCTATGATCTTGTGCGGCATTTCGATCAGGTGCTCGTGACGCAACTCGAGCCCGCGCGCGCGTAACGCCATGCGCACGCCCATGATGCGATCGGCCGCGCGATCGCTGTGCTGGGTCATCTGCGTGATCATGCCGAAATGCACATGCCCGAGATCGAGCAGATATTCCGCGATCCGCCGCCCGACCGCGACGTTGTCGAAGCCTACATACGGATGATGTTGATCGACGGTCCAGCCGTTCACCAGGGGTATGCGCTCCTTTTCGAGCAGTTCGTAGAGCGCAGGAGAATGACTGCGCCCCACCAGCATCAGCCCGGCGATGCCATCGGCGATCAGCGCGCGGACTTGTTTGAGTTCGTCCTCCTGGTCGTAGTACGAACACGCCAGCAGCAGCGTATAACCCGCTTCGCCTATACGCTTCTGAAGCGCGAACACGCCGAGTGCAAAGTTCTGGTTCTCAAGCGAAGGGATCACCGCGCCGATAATCTTCGAGCGCTGTGAGGCGAGCGCGCGCGCGGCGGCATGGGGTATATAGCCGAGATTTTGCGCGATCTCGCGTACCCGGTCCTGCAATGCCGGAGCGACCGCGCCGTTGCCGTTCAAGACGCGCGATACGGTCGCCGTGGATACTCCGGCAGCACGCGCTACGTCCATCACGGAAACCGCATTGGACTTGCGGCGCGGCGCTCTCTTTTTTAATTCTGTGTTCAACGTCCACCTGTTTCTCGTCGTAGGGTCGTGAAGGATGTCATTCACGACCGCATACTATAACGCGACGCACTTCTCCCGACGATGAACCGCCACACTCAATCGATCCGGAGCGGATCGCCGTCGAATTCGACCAGGCAGCCGAAGCCGCCATGAAACAGCGCTTCACGCGCATCTTCCGTCTTTCCCGCTGCCGCGATTTCGGCCGCGTGCAGTTCGGCATCGTCTTCCGGCACGAACCCGAGATAGCGCACGTTGGCGTTGTCCCACCGGTTACGCGCGTTATTGGATACGCCATACACGACCGCGAAGTGAAAATCCGGATAGTCGATACAGCGGCGCGTCACCTGCACCATGTCACGGTGGCTGATCCAGGTGAAAAGATGCCGCGGTGCGGTCGGCTGGTCGTCGGGGCGGAACGAGCCGATCCGGATGCACGCGACCGACATGCCGTGCTTGTCGGCGTACATCCGGCCAAGCGCCTCGCCGAACACCTTGGAGATGCCGTAGCGGCTATCCGGACGCGGCTCGACCGTGTTGTCGATCATCCGGTCGCGACGATGAAAACCCACTGCATGGTTGGAACTCGCAAACACCACGCGTTTGACGCCCGCTTGCCGCGCGGCTTCGAACACGTTGTAGCAGCCTTCAATGTTCATATCGCGGATGCGCTCCCAGGGAGCCTCGTCAGGAATCCCGGCCAGATGCACGACGACGTCGACACCTTCCATGATCGGCACAAGATCCGCCAGCCGCGTGATGTCCGCGGTCACGATCTCCTCGCCTGCCCGCGCCTCGGCCTGCGGCGCGATGTCGGCGAGGCGCAATGCATAGTGGCCCTGGAAACCGGCACGGAGCACACGTCCAATGTGGCCGGCCGCGCCGGTAATCAGTACTCGAGTCATTACTACCCTCCCTGTGATTCAGGTAAATACGGTTAGTCGGTTTGGTTTTTCTGTGCTGCGTAGCCGAACGAGCGGCGATGGTGCGCTTCAAGATACGCATCGCGCGATGGCACCAGGTGCTCCCGGCATAACCTGATCAACGATTCCCGGTCGCCGGTCCGGAGCGCCTCGATCATCTGGTGATGCTCGGCGCGCGCCTTTTCCAGGTACTGAGGAAACACGATCGACACCGAACGGATGGCATGCGTGCGGCGTTCATACTCTTGAATCGCCTCAGTCAGGACCTGGCTTTCCGACAACGCAAAGAACGCATGGTGAAACGCCATGTTCGCGCGGAACACGCGCCGCAGATCGCCAGCACCAGCTGCTTCGTCGTGCTCAGCCTGAATTGCGGTCAACGCCTCGAGCGCCTCGCTACTGACCGGAAAAACGATGCGCCTCGCCGCGTCGGCTTCAAGGAGCTCACGTAGCGCATACAGCTCAGTGACCTCACGCGGTGTATACGACTTGACCAGCGCGCCTACATTTTTGCGGCGCTCCACCAGGCCGCGCCGCTCCACCTCCGCCAGCACCTGCCGCGCGACGTGGCGTTTCAGGTTGAAACGCTCGCACAAGTCGTCTTCCACGAGCCGTTCGCGCGGATTCAGAACGCCAAGGACGATCTGCTCCTCGAGTTCGTCGGAGACGCTGCGCATCGTCTCGTCGATATTGCGGTCGCGCTCGACCGTCTTCGCGGCGGGTGAATCGGAGCGTTTGGGCTTGGCAGCGTTGCTCATAAAAGGGTCCGCAAAATGATCTAAGTCGCGAGCCTATACGAAAATGTGACCGTTAAACCTTGTTTCCATCGCCGGGAACGGTCGCAGTGGTGCGGGTCGCTTTCAGAAAGTCAAAGTCGCAGCCCTCGTCGGCCTGAGTGATCGTGGTCAGGAAAAGCTTGCGATAACCCCGCTCGTCAGGATCCACCTGGCGCGCGGGCAATGCGGCGAGACGCGCGGCAATTTCCTCGTCGCTGAGAGCAAGTTCGATCGACCGTTCTGCCACGCTCAGGCGAATCCGGTCGCCGCTTTGAACGATCGCGAGCGGACCGCCGATCGCCGCTTCAGGCGTCACGTGCAGGACAACCGTCCCGGACGCGGTGCCGCTCATGCGGCCATCCGAAATGCGCACCATGTCCTTGACACCCAGGCGGCCGAGCTTGCGCGGGATCGGAATGTAGCCGGCTTCCGGCATCCCGGGTGCTCCGACCGGCCCGATCCGCTTGAGCACGAGTACGTCATTCACTTCCACGTCCAGTTCCGGATCGTCGATACGGCGAGCCAGATCCTCCGCGTCCTCGAAGACGACGGCCCGGCCTTCATGCTCCATCAGGCTGGCGCTTGCCGCCGACTGCTTGATGATCGCGCCACCCGGCGCGAGATTGCCACGCAATACCGCAATACCGCCTTGCGGAAAAATCGGGCGGTCAAACGGGCGGACCACGGATTGCGGAAAGCTCGCAGGCGCGGCGTCCAGTTCCTCGCCGAGCGTACGGCCGGTCACGGTGAGCGCATCCAGATGCAGCAGGCCTTTCAGCTCGCGCATGACGGTCGTCAAACCGCCGGCACGATGCAGGTCCTCCATGTAGTGCTGCCCTGACGGTTTCAAATCGACCAGCACCGGCGTTTCGCGCGCCATTTGATCGAGCCGCGCAAGGTCGATGCGAATGCCGAGCCGGCCGGCAATCGCGGTAAGGTGAATGATGCCGTTGGTCGAACCGCCGATCGCGAGCAGCACCCGCAACGCGTTTTCGATCGCTTTCGGCGTCAGGATTGTCGCGGGACTCAAGTTCTGCCCGATCATCGCCACGGCCTGCGCGCCAGTGCGCTCGGCTATGCGAATCCGATCGGCCGTCACGGCAGGCGCCGACGCGCCGCCCGGCAACATGATCCCCAACGCTTCCGCAATGCAGGCCATCGTGCTTGCCGTTCCCATCACCGAGCAAGTCCCAACCGTTGCGACGAGCTGGTTGTTGACGGCCTCGATCTCGGCCTCGTCGATCTGGTCGCCACGAAAACTCGCCCAGAAGCGACGGCAATCCGTGCATGCCCCAACCCGTTCGCCCCGATGCGAGCCCGTGAGCATCGCACCCGTAACGAGTTGAATAGCGGGAACGCCCGCCGCAGCCGCACCCATCAGTTGGGCCGGGACGGTCTTGTCGCAGCCGCCGATCAGCACCACTGCATCCATGGGCTGGGCCCGGATCATTTCCTCCGTGTCCATCGACATCAGGTTGCGCAGGTACATGCTGGTCGGATGCGAAAAACTTTCAGCGATCGAGATCGTCGGAAATTCGACCGGCAAGCCGCCAGCCAGCATCACGCCGCGCTTCACCGCTTCAATCAACTGCGGTGCGTTCCCGTGGCACGGGTTATAGGCACTGCCCGTGTTCGCTATCGCCACGATCGGGCGCGACAGGGCGTCGTCCGTATAGCCCGCGCCTTTGATGAACGCCTTGCGCAAGAACAGCGAGAAACCCTCGTCGCCGTAGTTCGTCAGACCCTGCCGCAAGCCGCTTTTCTTCTCATCCATAGCTACTCCTAAAATCTTCGATGAAATTATTGATAATCTTGACGGCAATCTTAACGATATCTATAGTGCCTCTGCAAGCGGTTCTTTTCGTCTGTCATCTGCCGCCTTTCAATTCTCTTTACACAGCATTGTCCCGAGGTCTTCATGAAGCGTGTCGTCGCCTATCGTCCGTTGCCTCCTGCCGTACTGGACCTTCTTAGCCAGCACTGCTCTGTCGACGCGGTCGACGTTTCTTCCGGCGACCTCGCGCCATTTCGGCGCGCGCTCGCCTCGGCTCACGGGATCATCGGCAACAATCTCAAGATAAGCCCTGATCTCCTCGATGAGGCGCCCGTGCTCGAGGCCGCGTCCACGATCTCGGCAGGCTTCGACGCCTTCGATGTCCCCGAGCTCTCACGCCGCGGCATCTTGCTCACCAATACGCCGGACGAAGTCACCGAAACCACCGCCGACCTCGTCTTCAGTCTCATCCTCGCCACCGCGCGCCGCATTTCCGAGCTCGCGGACTGGACCCGGCGCGGTCAGTGGACCCGTACTGTCGGCGAGGCGCAATTTGGTGTCGACGTGCATCACAAAACGCTTGGGATCGTCGGGCTTGGGCGCATCGGCAGTGCGGTCGCGAAGCGCGCTGCCCTCGGTTTCGGCATGGACGTCATCTATTCCAATCGCTCTCGCAATCGCGAAGCAGAGCAGCGTTATGGCGCGCAATGGCGGCCGCTCCGCGATCTGCTGTCGAGCGCCGATTTCGTCTGCGTGCTCGTCCCGCTTTCTTATGCCACCGAGCGTCTTATCGGGAACGCCGAGCTCGGGGTCATGAAGCCGTCCGCCATTCTCATCAACTGCTCCCGTGGGCAGGTCGTCGACGAGGCCGCCCTGATCGAACATTTGCGTGAACGCCGCATTCTCGGCGCCGGTCTCGATGTGTTCGAACGCGAGCCCTTGCCGCACGACTCGCCGCTGCTGCAATTACCTAACGTGGTAGCGGTGCCGCATATCGGATCCGCTACGCGGCAGACGCGCGAGAACATGGCCATGCGTGCTGCGCGCAATCTCATCGGCGCGCTCGACGGCAACCTCTCCTCGACCTGTGTCAATCCCGAAGCGCTCGAAGCCCGCTCGTCCCTCGGACGTCTCGCTGGCTGAATGGTGCGAAACACCCTCACTTCAACGAAAAGGAACACGCGATGACTTCTGTCAATCGGCCCCGCGGCGTCTTCTCGCCGGTGGTAACGCCGTTCACAAAAGATCTTCTCCCCGATTACGACCGCTATGTTCGTCATTGCCGATGGCTCATCGAACAGGATGTGGGACTGGCCGTGTTCGGCACCAATTCGGAAGCGAATTCGCTTGGGGTCAGCGAGAGAAAGAAGCTGCTCGAAACGCTGGTCGGCGCGCAAATTCCGGTCAATCGCCTGATGCCGGGCACGGGCTGTTCGGCACTCACGGACACCGTGGAATTGACACGCCATGCGCTGTCGCTGGGCGTCAACCATGTGCTGATGCTGCCGCCGTTCTATTACAAGGGCGTCAGCGACGAAGGCTTGTTCCGCAGTTTTGCGCAAGTCATCGAGCGGGTGGGATCGGATGCGCTGCGCATCTATCTGTATCACATCCCGCCCGTGTCCCAGGTGCCGCTCAGTCTTGCGCTGATCGAACGGCTGCTCGCTGCTTTCCCGGGTGTCATCGCCGGCGTGAAGGACAGTTCAGGCGACTGGAGCAACACTCAGGCCATGCTCGAGCGCTTCCAGCCACAGGGCTTCGATGTTTTCGCCGGCAGCGAAACCTTCCTGCTGGCCACCATGCGCGCGGGCGGCGTTGGCTGCATCACGGCAACCGGGAATGTCAATCCGGCAGCTATCGTGGAGTTGTACCGTCACTGGCAGTCGGCTGACGCCGATGCCCGCCAGGCAGCACTCGATGCCACGCGTGCAGTGTTCGCCAAGTTTCCGATGATCCCTGCGCTCAAAGCCGCGATCGGCATCTATTCGAATGATCCGGACTGGGGCGTCGTCCGCCCTCCTCTCGTTGACCTGACGAAGGCGCAATGCGACGCGTTGTCCACCGCGCTGCGCGAGATCGGCTTCTCGATGCCGGGTATCGAGGTAGCTGCGTCAGCGAAGTAGCGGCGCACGAGCGAAACACCCGCGGGTTGCATGCGCAGCCCGCGGTATCGCTTGCGTCCTCGCTCAGGCCCAGTCGTCCAGCGCGTATTCGTTCAGCGCAGCTTCGTCGAAATCGAAGCCCAGGCCGGGACGGGTCGGCACCGTCAGCCTGCCCTCGGCGAACTCCAGTTGCGTATCCACCAGTCGACGGAAATTCAACACCTGATCGTCAGGGAAAAATTCGACATAGCGCGCATTGGAAGTCGACGCCACCAGATGCACGTGCAGATCATGAAACCAGTGCGGGCACATCGTCACACCAACGGCTGCGGCAGACGCCGCAATCCGTCGCCATTCGCTGATCCCGCCGCACACTGCCGCGTCCGACTGAAGGATCATCGCCGCGTGTTTGTCGAGCAGTTCCTGATGGCGCCAGCGCCCCGCTTCAATCTCGCCGGTCGCAACCGTCACCGGCGTACGTCGGCTCAGTTGCGCATGACTCTCGATGTCGTCCGGACTGAACGGCTCCTCTATCCAATAAGGGTTGAACGGCTCGTACCGGCGCATGTATTCCAGGGCGGTCGGAACATCGGACCAGGCGTTGTTGGCATCGAGCATCAGCAGCACGTCGTCGCCGATCGCCTCTCGTGCCGCCTTGATCCGCGCTTCCTCGGCGCGCGGATCAAGCCGCCCGACTTTCATCTTCACTGCACGGAATCCAAGTGCTACATAGCCCGCCATCTCCTCGCCGAGATGCTCGGGCGTTTTCCCTTCGATGTAGTAGCCGCCGCTGGCATAGGCCGGCACGGTTTCGCTCGATGTGCCGCCGAGATAGCGGCTTAACGGCAAACCAGCGGCGCGCGCGTTCCTGTCCCACAAAGCAATGTCGACGATGGACAGCGCCCGCATAACCGATCCGGCGCGCCCTTGCAGCAGCGACTCCTCGTACATTGCACGCCACAAACCTTCTACATCGAGGGCGGATCGCCCACGCAAAAGCGGAGTAAACAACTCACGCACGGCGTAGGTGACCAGCATGCCGGCGCGGCTGCCGCTGTAGCAAAATCCGATGCCGTGCCGGCCATCGGCCGTGGTGACGCGCACAACCGTGTAGTCGCGGGCAGTGACGAGCCGCGTCGCGAACGCAGTGTGGCGGTCGAGTGGCACGCGGATGGTGCGCGCTTCCACCGAAACGATCCGCGAACCTGTCTGATAGTCGGCTTGTTCAGCTTCAACTATGGCTTGTTTCATAGCGATACACCTACTCGAAAAAAGGGTAACCATGCCCATGGGGACGATTGAACGGTGGCGAGCACACCGGAAAAAATCGATCAGTCATCCGAACAGAAAGTCACTCTGATAGCCGCCGAAATGGACGGGACCGCTTACGCGGCGGTGGAAGGCGCCCCAGTTGCCTTATCCGCCGTGCGCCGGCCGATGACCAGCAGCATGGCCAGCACACCAATCAGATCGATCACTGCGCCGAGCACGAAGCCGCTGCTGTAACCACCGAGGTACTGGACCGCAAGTCCCATCATGGTCGGCCCGACGATGCCCGAGATGTTGCTCATCAAGTGAACAAAGCCGCTCACGCCGCCAAGATGCCTGCCAGGCACAAGCTCGTGCATGACGGCCCAGCATGCCTGCGACGAAGCCGTCAGGAACATCACGGCACACGCGACAAGTATCACCGCGGGCGTGACGGACGAGACCATGCTGACGCCCAGCAGAGCGAGACCCGACAGCGCGAGCGGCACGGTAGCCGAGACCTTGCGTGCCATCAGCTTGTTGCTCACGCGCTTGAAGTAAGCGTCGGCGAGCAGGCCCCCGCCGAAATATCCAATCCCGCCGCATGCCCATGGCACCGCGCTCAGGATACTCATATGCTTCATGTCCAGATGAAGCGCATTGGTGAAATAGCTCGGCATCCATGAGATGAACACAAACAGGGTGTAGTTCACCGCGAAGAGGCCAACGCCGAGCGCCAGCGTGCTCGGACGAAACAGGTAGCTGCGCAGCGGCGTGGTCTCGTCACCCGCTTCCGCCGGGTGCGCCGCACCGCGGCTCGCTTCGACCATATCGCGTTCGGCCGCGCCGACCCGCGCGTTTTCAGCGGGCTTGTCGGTCGCGAAGATGCGCCAGGCGACGATCCACACCAGCCCGAGCGCCGCGATGATCACAAACG
>JGI12635J15846_10002415_pt1 | contig 16340 bp, 17 predicted proteins | sample BlaSpr_A8_OM2_M2_FD_15846 | JGI IMG/M metagenome (IMG submission 15846) | reverse complement strand
CGCTCGAGCCTCTCCGACGTTCCGTTGCCCGAGTCGCTCATCGCGTTCGGCGAATTGGGCTTGGCGGGGGAGATCCGTCCCGTCCCCTTCGGCGAGGAACGGCTGCGCGAGGCAGCCAAGCATGGCTTCCGGTCGGCGCTGATACCGGAGGCCAACGTGCCCAGACGCCCGCCGGAAGGCATGACGGTACGCGGCGTAACTCGCCTCAGCGAGGCGCTCGAGGTGTTCTAGCGCGCCATGCTGCCCGCAGGCGCCGGGCGGCAAGCTGTGGTCCCACTCAGCGGCGTGTCGCGACGATCTCCAGATACTCGCTCGGAACGACGAGGGACCCGGCGCGGCGATTCATCTTGGTCAGGAGCGCAGTGAGATCCCGCTCGAGTGCCGCCGCTTTGTCGGCGGGCAGTGCAAGGAACGCCTTGTGCACCGGTCCATACCAGGTGCGGAAGACGTCGATGAAATGCGCGGCGGAACGGTAGCGAAAATTGAATGTGCGCGGCGTCACTCGAATATCGGCCCGGTCCTGGAACAGCGTCTTGAGATGCGCTTCATCGCCCCAAAGCGCCGGCGATCTGGCGCCCGCAGGGGGCGGCACGTGCCGCCCGAGGGTCTTGAACAGCTCGCCGATGAAACCGCCAGGGGTCCAGTTGGCGAGGCCGATTCGCCCGCCCGGCCGGCATACGCGCAACAATTCTGCCGCCGCTTGCGGCTGGTCGGGCGCGAACATCACGCCGAAGGTCGACAGCACCGCGTCGAAGCTCGCATCGGCGAAAGGCAGCGCTTCGGCATCGGCCACTTGGAATGCGACCTGAAATCCCTCGGCTCGCGCACGCTCGGCGCCGCGGTCGAGGAGGGCCGGCACGTAGTCCGTGGAGATCACTCTACAGCCGCGGCGTGCGGCAGCAAGCGTCGCGTTGCCGTTGCCGGCGGCAACGTCCAACACCTGTTCGTCGGTGAGTAGATCGCAAGCCTCGGCCAGTTGCTCGCCCACGAGTTGGAGCGTCGTGCCGACGACGGCATAGTCGCCGCTCGCCCAAGCGCCCTGCTGTCGGGTCTTCAGCGCGGCAAGATCGATGGAAGCGACGGATGCGTTCATGGCGATACCTCTTTGAGTGGCGACTGTCCGGCTGGGGAGTCTCGTTCCGATCACGCGGCAGGTCCTGCTCGAGCGTCGGAGTTTTCTGCCCCATCGTCGTGTCCGTCCTGGGTTCTGCGGCTCCGCCCGAGCGAATTGTCTTGGCAGGCTGCGCCGGAGCGACCAGAATTCCGGGCAGGGCAGCGGGGAGCGGGGACCTTAGTGACGACGGCGAAGCAGATCGCGGCCGCCGTGAAACGGGCGGAATCCGTCTTGAAGCGCCGGCCGCGCAACGGTCTGAAGGCGGATGCGCCTGCGACTGCGCGCTGGCAGGGCGGACTGCGCGTCGTTACCGGGCACGACGGCGGCTCGCGGATCCCGACCGACATGCCGGCAGAGCTTGCGGGAAGCGGCGATCAGGTCACCCCAGGCTGGCTGGTTCGTGCCGGCCTCGCTTCCTGCCTGGCGACGCGCATCGCAATGGCGGCGGCCGTCGAGGGTATCGATCTCGAAGCGATCGAGGTGGTGGCTTCCAGCCATTCCGATGCGCGCGGGCTTTTGGGGATGGTCGCCGAGGGCGAGCCCGTGGATCCCGGGCCCCTGGAGGTGAAGTTGCACGTGCGCATTTCGGCGCCGGGCATTGCGCCGAAGCGGCTGCAGGCGCTGGTCGACTACGCGAACGCGCACTCTCCGGTATCGGCTGCCTTGAGCAGGACCGTGCCGGTATCGCTGTCGGTCGAGGCCATCTGATGGACGCATTATCCCAGACCCTTCGCGTCGTACGCCTCGTCGGCGCCATATTCATCAATGCCAAGTTCACGGCACCCTGGGCCTACAAGTCACCGGCCGCCGCGTCGGCGGCGCCATTGCTCGAGCCCGGCGCCGAGCGTGTGGTNATCTTTCATTTGATTACGGAAGGCGAGTGCTATGTCGAAATGACCGGTCAGCCGCCGTGTCGACTCGGCCCCGGCGATGTCGTGTTGTTTCCGCGAGGCGATGCGCACCTGATGTGCTCGGGTCCCGGCGTGCCGCCGGCAATGGGCGCGCGTCTCGACCAGGTGTTGTCGCGGCGTCCGCGACAGCTGGTGTACGGCGGCGGAGGCGCCGCAACTCGATTGGTCTGCGGGTATCTGGCCTGCGATGCGCGGCTCGCCGACATGTTGCTCGCGGGCCTGCCGCCCTTGGTCAAGGTGAATGTGCGGGGATCGAACGCCGGCGCGTGGCTGGAGGCTTCCGTTCGCTATGCGCTTGTCGAAGCGCGCTCTCCGCGCCCGGGCGGCGCCGGGGTGCTCGCGAAGTTGGCCGAAGTGCTCTTTATCGAAGTGTTGCGGCTCCACATGAACGCGGAGGCGCCCGGCCGCACGGGATGGCTGGCGGGATTGCGCGACCGGACCGTCGGAGCCGCGTTGAACGAGCTGCATGCGCGTCCGGCGCACCAGTGGACGCTCGAGGAGCTGGCGCGCGCGGCCGGGAGGTCGAGATCGGTACTGGCGGAGCGCTTCCTCGAGCTGGTGGGCACTACGCCCATGCAATATCTGACACAGTGGCGAATGCTGCTCGCGGCAAATCTCCTCTGCGGCAGCAACGCGCCTCTCGCGCGCATCGCGGAGGATGTCGGCTATCAAACCGACACGGCGTTCAGCCGTGCGTTTCGGCGCGAATTCGGTGCGCCGCCCGCGGCCTGGCGGCGTATCAAAGCGGGGCGCGAAATGGCGCCGGGGAGCGCGCCCGACGAGTTGCGCGGCCGCAAGTCCGGGCGAGCCGTCCCATGATCAAACGTCGCGCGGTGTTCGCGCTCCTGTCAGGCTGGTGCTGGTGCCTGCCGGCATCGCAAATCCTAGCGGCCGCGGACCACCCCATCGTGCTGCACGCTGCCCGCCTGCTCGAGATCGACACGGGGCGCGTGCTGATGCCCGGCGAGATTCTGGTGACGGGCGATCGCATCGTGTCCGTCGGCACCTCGGTCGAGCATCCGGCCGGCGCGAGGGTGGTCGACTTGGGCGATACCACCCTCATGCCCGGATTGATCGATGTCCACGTGCATCTGTTCCTGCATCCCGGCGCGGAGGACTTGCAGACGGTGGAGGAATCGGTAGCCCAGCGGACCATTCGGGCGACGCTCGCTGCGCGTGAGGATTTGATGGCAGGCTTCACCGCGGAGCGCGACATGGGCACCGAGGGAGCGGGCTCGGCCGACACCGCGGTCCGCGACGCCATCAACGCGGGTTGGATTCCCGGCCCGCGCTTGCGGATCAGCGGCAACGCCATCGACATCCTCGGCGGTCACGAGGATGCGAACGGCCTCAATCCGGCGCAGCACGTGCTGTCGAACGCCACCTACGCCAACAATGCGCAGGAGCTGGTCGCGGTCATGCGCGAACAGCACAAGGAGGGCTCGGACTTCGCAAAAATATACGAAACCGGGCCCGATACCTTGATCGACGGAGTGCTCCATACCCCGTATCAGTACAGCGAGGCCGAATTGCGAAGTGCCGTCGACGAGGCGGCCCGGCTGGGGGCGAGCGTCGCCGTGCACGCGATGGGGGAGCCCGGGACGCTCTATGCCGCGCGTGCGGGCGTCAAGTCCATCGATCATGCGACGCAGTTGAGCGACGAGACCATGCGGATCATGAAGGCGAAGAACATACCCGCCGTTCCGACGCTCGCGATATCCGATTATTTCGCCAAGCCGGGAGCGCCTGACGCGGAGCGCGAGCGTCCGCTGTACGAGTACAAGGTGCGCGAGTTCAAGCGGCAGCTGGCGGCGGGCATCCCGTTCGCCGTGGGCTCGGACGTGGGACCCTTTCCGCACGGAACTCAGGCCCACGAGCTCACGCTGATGGCGGAGTACGGCATGAAGCCGTTGGCGGTTCTGCAGGCCGATATGCTGAACGGCGCCCGGGTTCTCGACTGGCAGGGGCAGATCGGGCTGCTCAAGGCGGGTTACTACGCGGACATCATCGCGGTGCCGGGCTCGCCTCTGGAGGATATGTCCGCGGTGGAGCGGGTGTCCTTCGTCATGAAGGGCGGCGTGATCGAGAAAGCGCCGGCCGCCGCAAAATAGAGCGGCCGCCGCAAAATAGAGCGGCCTCGCTAAGTCAGGAGGTGGGCGTCCAAATAGGCGGCGAGCATATCGCGCGTCCCGGGCGAGCCGGCGAGCGCGACATAACCGTCGGGGCGCACCAGGTACATGGCCTCTCGAACGATTCCGGCCCGGAGCATGTCCCGGCTCCAGGCAAAAAGCAGCAGCGGCACTCTCCGTTCCTGGCACAGCGCTTCGATGCCCGGGGCGGGCGCGCCATAGATGTGAACCTGCCAGTCGAGCGACAAGGTGGAAAAGTTGTCGCGGGAATCGCCGAGGCTCACCCAGGGGAGACGGTCCCCGCCGCGCACGGGGCCTGCCCGGCCGACGCTCAAGGCGCTGCCTCGATAGTTGACCGCCGTCTGCGAGACGGTGCGAAACAGGAGCCGCCGCACGGCCGCGAACTTGAATATGGCGGGCAGCATGAGCGGCACCACGTTCAATCGAACGCGCCGCGCGATCGATCCATCGCTGGTTACCGCGGTAAAGGCGCGATCGGTCGTCTCGACCAGGCGGCGCGCAAAGGCGATACGCTCGGGCTCGTAGCTGTCCAGGATCGATACGCCCGCCCTGCCGAGAAGCACCGCGGCCAGCTTCCAGGCGAGATTGACCGCATCGCCGATGCCGGTGTTCATTCCTTGACCACCGACCGGACTGTGAACGTGCGCGGCATCGCCCAACAGGAAGGTGCGGCCCTTGCGAAAGTGATCCGCCACCCGGTGGTGCACTCGATACGTCGAGAACCAGTTGACGTGAGCCACCTCGATTCCGAGCTGTTCGATGACGCGCTTGCCCACGTCGGACCAGGACAACCGCTCGCGGGCGCCCCCCGGGTCGTCACGAACCGTGCCGACGAGACGCGCGTTTCCACCCTTCAATGGGAACACCGCCAGGAACTCCGAGCTGTCCAGGGCGACGTGCAGATCGCCGTTCATCACCGGGCCGGCGCCTTCCACATCGGCCACGTAGAACAAGTGGTCGTAGGTACCGCCCTCGAAGCCGATGCCGAGCGCGCCGCGCACCGCCGAATGCGCACCGTCGCAGCCCGCTAGATAGGCGGTTTCGCAGGTTTCGGAGCCGCCGTCCGGCCGCCTCAACCGAACGAGCAGCCGGCCGGCGGTCTCCTCGAAGCCCACGAACTCGGTTCGGCGCTCGATCTCGACGCCGAGGTCCGACAGGCGATGGGTCAGCAGGCGCTCGTGCTCGTCTTGCGGGAAGACCAGCGCGAAGGGGAAGGGGCTCAATCCCTCTCCGAGGTTTCCGAATGCGGCACGCGTCTCGTGCCTGCCGCTCACCCACAGGTTGATCGCCGGGACTTGCAGGCCCTGCTCGACCACGGCGTCGGCCAAACCGAATTGCCGATACAACTCCAGGGTTCGGGCTTGGACGGCAAGCGCCCGCGAGGTGGTGCCCCCCTGGGGCGCACTGTCGATGAGGCGTACCGCGACGCCGAGGCGCGTAAGCCAAAGCGCCAGGACCAGGCCGGTCGGTCCGGCGCCGACGATGAGCACATGAATTGACGAGGCATTTGCCACCTACACTATGCTAAAGCAAAAGCGCACCGTGCACGGGAGGAGCGATGGTCGATATGACGGGGGACGTTTGGTTGTCGCGAGTGGCGCAGCGTTGCTGCGGTTGGTCGGAACGTTGGTTCCCGGACGCCTTCGCCTTCGCGGTGATGGCCGTGGCCCTGGTCGCGGCCGGCGCCGTGCTCATCGGCGCGCCGCCCAAGGGGGTCGCGGAGAACTTCGGCTCCGGCTTCTGGAGCCTGATTCCGTTCACCATGCAGATGACCTTCATCATCATCGGCGGCTATGTCGTGGCGGACTCGCCTCCGGTCGATAAGCTCGTGCGCCGCTTGGCGGCCGTGCCCAAGAGCGGCCGCGGAGCGGTGGCCTGGATCGCGCTCTTCGGCATGTTGACCGCGCTCGTCCATTGGGGACTGAGCATGGTGTTCTCATCCTTGCTGATTCGCGCCGTAGCGCGGCGGACGGAGCTCAATGTCGACTATCGGGCCGCGGGCGCGGCGGCGTGCTTGGGCTCGGGGTCCGTGTGGGCGCTGGGGTTGTCGTCCTCGGCGGCGCAACTCGAGGCCAACCCCGGCAGCATGCCGCCCGCCTTGCTGGCGGAAACCGGCGTGATTCCGTTCAACGAAACGATATTCCTCTGGCAATCCATGCTCTGTGCCGTTGTTCTGGTGGGGGTCAGCACCTGGACCGCCTGGAAGACGGCGCCCGGCCCGGACCATGCGGAGACCGCGCAACGGCTGGGCATCGATCTCGATCCGCGCCGGCCCGACGCGCCGCGCACGCGGCCCGGGGAGTGGCTGGAATGGAGTCCGCTCCCCACGATCTTCATTGCAGTTCTGGGACTCGGCTTTCTGGCGCACGAGTTTGCCGCCAAGGGCGCAGCGGCAGCGATTTCCAATCTCAACACCTATAATTTCATCTTCATCATCGCCGGGTTGCTGCTGCAGTGGCGGCCGCGGCGTTTCATCGACTCGGTCGCGCGCAGCGTACCGAGCGTCGCCGGCGTATTGATTCAATTTCCCTTCCTCGGGGCGATCGCGGCGATATTGACCGGCGCCAAGAACGGGGCGGGCGACACCTTGTCCGGCATGTTGGGTCACGCGTTTACCCAAGTGGCGAGCCATGCGACCTTTGCGCCGATCGTGGCAGCCTATTCGGCGCTGCTGGGCCTGTTCGTTCCTTCGGGGGGCGGCAAGTGGATCGTCGAGGCGCCTTACGTGATGCATGCGGCGAATTCGCTCGAGTACAACTTGGGCTGGGTCGTGCAGATCTACAATGCGGCGGAGGCGCTTCCCAATTTGATCAATCCCTTCTGGATGCTGCCCATTCTCGGCATCCTGGGTTTGCGCGCGAGGGATCTGATCGGTTTCACCTTCGTGCAGTTCGCCATCAATCTTCCGCTGGTGCTGGCGCTCTTGTGGATCTTGGGAACGACACTGAACTATCACCCGCCGGTGATCCCGCACTGATCGCTCGAGCGTCGCGCCGTCAGCGCTCGACGAAGGCGCGCAATCGGCCGAGCGCGTCATCCCACTGTTTGGAGACGAGGTCGAGGTAGTGCTTGGCATCTTCGATCGGTTCCGGGTTCAGCGCAAAACGGCTCTCGCGGCCGGTGCGTGTGGCGTGCACCAGCCGGGCGTCGAGCAGCACTTTGAGATGCTTGGTGACGGCCTGCCGCGTGAGCTTCGTCGTGCCGGTCAATCGCGCGATCGAGCACGGATCGCCGCCGCTCAATCTCGCGAGCAGGGCGAGCCGCGTGGGGTCCCCGAGCGCCGCGAATACCGGCGCGTACCGGGCCCGCTTGGCCGTCAGCTCGCTAGGCCGCGACATACCGCTCGATGCTCTTCACTTGATGGGCCCATCCCCCGTCGTTCATCCGTAGCGCCAGCGACCGGCGGGCGGCGGGGATCTTGTCGAAGCCCGACTCGGTGACGCGGAGCCGCGTGCCGGCGGCGATCTTCTCCAGCCGGAACTCGACCAAGGTGGTGGGCTCCGCGGAATAGTCCACCGCCGGGTCGATGGCGTACGGATGCCACGTGAATGAGAACAGCCGCTCGGGCTCCAGGCTCACGACCGTCGCCTCGAGGATCAAATGCTCGTACCCCGGATTGGTGATGTGGCCGCGCGCAACCTGACCCACGGCGAAGGGTTGCTCGAGCTTGACGCCGAACCACTGGCCGAATTCGCGGTAGTCGGTGAGCGCTCTCCAGACTCGCGCCATCGGCGCCTTGAGATCGATCTGCTTGTCGATGTCGTATGCCATAAATGCAACCTCCGGGTTGCATATTAGAGCGGCAGTCCGCAATAAGCAACCTCTGGGTTGCCTATGGGCCGGTCGGCTGACGGGCCTGCGCGGCGGTCGGCTGGGAAGGGGTGCGGCGCGGGCGGGGCGCGCAGAGCTAATTGAGCTTGAGGTACCGGGCGCAGGTGGCGGCCGAGGCGACCACCTCGTAGTTCGCGCCGGGGGCCGCGTACCGGCACACCAGAATCGGCGTACCCGGATAGGAGCTGATGAGGCGCCGGCCCACGAGTTTCGCGCGCAGCTGATCTTGCGCGCCCGCCGAGAGGGCGATCAGAAGTCCGGCGCAGATCGCGATGGCTTTCATGTCAGACAGTGTGGGCGCGAGCGGGCGCCGACGCCGCAACGGACGTCTCAAAAACTGGCCGAGCGATGTGACGTAATCTCGGCGGGCGGGCGGATACGTACGGTCTTGATGGCATTGTCGCCGGTCTGCAGGACCTCGAGCATGTAGTCGGACATTTTCAAGGTCGTGCCCGGCTCCGGAATCGTCTCCAGGAATTCGACGATCAGGCCGTTCAAGGTCTTCGGACCGTCGGTGGGAAGGTTCCAGCGCATGGAGCGATTCAGCGCGCGGATAGTGGTCGAGGCGCTCACGACGAAGCTTCCGTCGGCTTCGCGATGCACGTCCTTGTGCATCATGGTGGCGGGATCGGTGGTGAATTCGCCGACGATCTCCTCGAGAATGTCGTCGAGCGTCACGAGTCCCTGGATGTCGCCGTATTCGTCGACCACGAAGGCCAGGCGGCGCTTGTCGCGCTGAAAGTTGAGCAGCTGCGTATTGAGCGGTGTGCCCGAGGGGACGAAGTACACGTCGCGCGCGCTGGCCGCTTCGATCAACTTGTCATGGTCGAGCCGGCCGCGCGCCAGCTCGTGCACCACGCGCTTCATGTGCAGGACGCCGATGATGAGGTCGATGTCGCCTTCGAACACGGGCAGGCGCGTGTGCTGACTCTGGCGCAGCTGCTCGAGGATCTTGTCCCAGGAGTCCTCCATGTCGATGCCGACGATTTCCACGCGCGGAACCATGATGTCCTCGACCGTCGCTTTCTCCAGGTCGAGAATGCTCATCAGCATTTGCTGGTGCCGCTGCGGGATCATGGCGCCGGCCTCGGCCACCACCGTGCGCAGCTCCTCGCTGCTCAAGGAATTGGAGGCGCGCTGGCGGGAGGCTCCGAGCAATCGCAGCACGCCGTTAGCCAGGAGGTTGGTGGCCCAGACGAACGGGTACAGCACCGCCAGCAGCAGTGTGTACACGTAGGCCGCAGGCATCGCGAGGCTCTCGGGATGCAGTGCGCCGAAGGTCTTGGGTGCGACTTCGCAAAAGATGAGCATGACGAAGGTGAGCGCGATCACGCCGGCCGCGAACAGATAGTCTCCGCCGAGGCGAAACGTGATGAGACCCACCAAGCTGGGAGTCAGCACGTTCACCACGGTGCTCAACAACAGGATGAGGCCGATCAGCCGGTCGGGACGAGCGAGCAGCGCTTCCGTCAGCCGTGCGCCCCGGTTGCCCATCTTGGCCCGGTGGCGAAGGCGGTAGCGGTTCAAGCTCATGAGCGCGGTCTCGCTGCCCGCGAAGAACGCGGCCAGGAGCAGCAGAACTCCGAGCGCCGCGAACAGTACCCCAAGTGAAAAATGTTCCATCAGCGCGGCTTGCCGCTCAACCCCAATGCCGCCCGAGCAAATATTCGAGCACGAATTTCGACCCGAAATATGACAGGATCAGGAATCCGAACCCGCTCAGCGTCCAGGTCACGGCGGCGCGTCCACGCCAGCCATAGCGTATTCTGCCGACCAGCAGCACGCCGAATATGACCCAGGCGACGCACGAGAGAATGGTCTTGTGCTGAAGATGCTGGGCCCAGAGATTGGTCACGAAGATGAATCCCGTGAGCAGCGCCAGGGTCAGCAGCACGAAGCCCGCGCCGATCATCCGGAACATGACCTTCTCGAGCGAATCGAGCGGCGGGAGCGCGGCCGGGAGGTCGGCGATCCGCCGCGCGCGGAGCCTGCGCTCCATGAACACCAGGACCAGCGCGGTGACCGCTGCGGCGAGCAGCAGCGCCGCAGCGCCCATCGACAGCAGGATGTGCGCGGTCAGTTCCCAGCCCGGGGCGGTCTCTTCGGCGTAGGCGTGTCCGTGACCGGTCAGAGCGGCGCCGAAAGCCGCAAGCGCCAGGAGAATCGCGGCAATGGCGCGGTTCTGTCTCTCGATGGCGATGAGGCAGGCGAGGATGGCGAGCGTCCACGCCAGCATCGAGGTGGCCTCGAGAAGACCGATGGAGAAGGGTCCGAGCGAGCGCATCATCATGTAGACGATGGCATAGGAGTGCGCGGCGATCGCCCCGAGCGAAACCGCCCAGGCGAGCGGTCCCCACGCAGGCTTGCCGACACTCCGGAGCATCATCCAAGCACCGGCGGAGTAGAGTGCGAACAAGGAAACGGCGACGATCACGGCTGGGTCGGATGATGACACAACGACTGGGGAGCGCCTAGCGAGGGCCCCGGAATGCGATATCATTTGCTCCCATGTTCGACCGTCTGACATCCGGCCTCACGGCCGCACTGAACGCGCTCTCCGGCCGCGGCTATCTGAGCGAGGACAATATCTCCGACACCGTTCGGGAGGTGCGGCTCGCGTTGCTCGATGCCGACGTGGCACTCCCGGTGGTGAAGACCTTCACCGAGGCGGTCAAGAACCGCGCCGTCGGTGTCGAGGTGACCAAGAGCCTGACTCCGGGCCAGGCGTTCATCAAGGTCGTGCACGAGGAATTGGTCCGGCTCATGGGAGAACCGAGCGCCGGCCTCAATCTGCGCGCGCAGCGTCCGGTCGTGGTCATGCTCGCCGGCCTGCAAGGCGCGGGCAAGACCACCACTGCCGGCAAGCTCGCGCGCTGGCTGATCGAGAAGCAGCACAAGAAAGTATTGCTGGTGAGCACGGATGTGTACCGGCCTGCGGCCATCGAGCAATTGAAGACGCTGAGCGGCCAGGTCGGCGCCGGATTCGCGCCTGCGAGCATCGATGAGGCGCCCGTGGCGATCGCGAAGCGCGCGCTCACGGAAGCGACGCTTCAGGCCTACGATGTGCTGTTGATCGACACCGCCGGCCGCCTTCACGTCGATGCCGAGATGATGGACGAGGTGAGGAATCTCGAGGCGGCCATCAATCCGCACGAGCGCTTGTTCGTGGTCGACAGCATGGCCGGACAGGATGCCGTGAACGCTGCCAAGGCATTCAACGACGCATTGAGCTTGACCGGCATCATTCTCACCAAGGCGGACGGCGATGCCCGCGGCGGGGCGGCACTCTCGGTGCGCCAGGTCACCGGCAAGCCCATCCTCTTCGTCGGCACCGGCGAAAAATCCGAGGCGCTCGAGCTGTTTCAGCCCGAACGCATCGCCTCGCGCATCCTCGGCATGGGCGACGTGCTGTCGCTGGTCGAGCAGGTGCAGGAGCAGGTCGACCAGGAAAAGGCCGAGAAACTGGCCAAGAAGATCAGCAAGGGGAAGTCCTTCGACCTCTCGGATCTGCGCGATCAGCTGAGCCAGCTGCAGAAAATGGGCGGCATGTCCGCGCTGCTGGACAAGCTGCCGGCGCAGCTTCAGGCCAACGCCGCGGCCGCGGCGGGGCAGGTAAATCCCAAGGTGGTGAAGCGGCAGATGGGGATCATCGACTCCATGACCCCGCGTGAGCGCCGGCGCCCGGACATCATCGACGGCTCGCGCAAGCGGCGCATTGCAGCAGGGGCGGGCGTGCCGCTACCGGAGGTCAACCGGCTCCTCAAGCAGTTCGATCAGATGCAAAAGACCATGAAGAAGCTCGCCAAGGGCGGGATGCTCAAGAATCTGATGCGGGGGATGGCCGGGCGAATGCCCCCGGGATTCGGCCCCAAGCCTTGAAAGCGGCCCTGCGCGCAGGATTCTGCGCCCCCAATCCGCCTTTTTGTTGCCGAGCCGCGTCTCGACCCAGTACAATTAGCGGCTTGGCATTGCAAGGTGAAGCATCATGGTGACGATCCGATTGACTCGACGCGGCGGCAAGAAGACGCCGTTCTACCACGTCGTGGTGACCGATAGCCGCAAGCGTCAGGGCGGCACGAGCCTGGAGAGTGTCGGACTCTTCAATCCTGTGGCGCGCGGAGCGGAAATCAAGCTGCGCTTGAATGTCGCTCGCATCGAGCACTGGTTGAAAGAGGGTGCGCACATGTCGGACCGCGTCAAGCAGTTGCTGACCGTCTACCGCAAACAGGCTGCCTGAGGAATCCCCCAAGACTCGAGCGAGTGCGATGAGCTCTGAGCCTTCGGCGCTCATCGAGTTGGGAACCGTGGGCGCGCCTTTCGGCGTACGAGGGTGGGTCAAACTGCGCTCATACACCGATCCGCCCGAACGATTATTGGATCATCGACGGATTCAGCTGCAGCTCGGCGGCGCCTGGAAGACCTACGCGGTCGAGGCGAGCGGCCGAAGCGGCGGCCAGCTGACGGTGAAGTTGGCAGGCATCGAGGATCGCGACTCGGCTCAGGCGCTTCGGGGCGCGGCGATCGGCGTGCCGCGGAGCGAGCTGCCGCCGCGTGAGGAGCGCGACTTTTATCGGGCCGATTTGATCGGCTGCGAGGTGGTGAATTTGGCGGGCGTCCGGCTCGGGGCCGTGGCGCATTTCATCGACATACCGGCGCATGCCTTGATGGTGGTGCGCGGTGAACGGGAGTATTGGGTGCCGGCCGTCCCGCAGCATTTGCGCCGGGTGGATCTGCAATCGCGGCGGGTCGTGGTCGATTGGGACGACCCGGCGGACTGATCACGGGCGGAGATCGCATGCGTATCGCGGTCGTGAGCTTGTTTCCGTCGATGCTTCGTGAGGCATTGGCGCATGGGGTGTTGGGGCGGGCGCTCGAGCGGGGCGTGGTCCAGGTCGACTGTTTCGACCCGCGCGAGCACACTGCCGATGTGCACCGCACCGTGGACGATCGCCCCTACGGCGGCGGTCCCGGGATGGTGCTGAAGGTCGAGCCCTTGCGCGATGCGTTACGGGCCGCGCGTGCGGCGATGCCCGCGGGGTCGCGGGCGGTGTACCTGGGCGCGGACGGCGTTCGGTTCGAGCAGAAACGGGCGCGCGAGGCGCGCGACTGGCCGGGGTTGATCCTGGTGGCGGGGCGGTACGAGGGGGTCGACGAGCGGTTCGTCGACCATGAGATCGACGAGCAGTGGTCGATCGGTGATTATGTGTTGTCGGGCGGGGAGCTGCCCGCGCTGGTGGTCATCGATGCGATCGTGCGGCTCCTTCCCGGTACGCTCGGCAGCGCCGAGTCCGCCGTGCAGGAGTCGTTCACCGATGGTCTGCTCGATTGGCCGCATTACACGCGGCCGGCGAGTGTCGATGGCCGCGGCGTGCCGCAGGTGTTGTCGTCCGGCGACCACGCTGCGATCGGGCGCTGGCGATTGCAGCAATCGCTCGGCCGGACGTGGCAGCGCCGGCCGGATCTTTTGGAGCGTCGCGGGATGAGCGGCGAGGAGCGCAGTCTCCTCGAGGAATTCCAACGCGCGGCGGCCGCGCAGCGGATGGAAGAAGTCAGTCGAGTCATCGACGATAGTTATGGTGAGGGCGAGAGCAATGAACAAGATCATTCAACAACTGAACGATGAGCGCGCGACGCGCAAGATACCGGACTTCAATCCGGGCGACACCGTGGTGGTGCAGGTCAAGGTGGTCGAGGGCGACCGGGAGCGCGTTCAGGCGTACGAGGGCGTGGTGATCGCCAAGAAGAATCGCGGCCTCAATTCCTCGTTCACCGTGCGCAAGATCTCGCACGGCGAAGGCGTCGAGCGCGTCTTCCAGACCTTCAGTCCGTCGATCAGCGAGGTCAGCGTCAAGCGCCGCGGGTCGGTACGGCGCGCCAAGCTCTATTATCTGCGTGATCTGTCCGGCAAGGCGGCACGCATCGACGAGAAGGTCTGACGCTCTAGTGCGCGCGCGCCGCGCGAGGGCCACTGAACGCGGACCGGGTCGGCGCTGATGGGGTTCTTCGCACTCGTTTGGCGAATGCTGGAGGGCGTACGCAAGGTCCTCCACCTCATCTTGTTGCTGGTCATCTTCGGTTTCCTGCTGGCGGCGCTGCACACCTCCGTTCCCACAGTACCCAAGACCGCCGCTCTGGTGATCGCCCCCGAGGGTGAGCTGGTCGAGCAGCTTTCCAGCGACCCCTTGCGCCGGGCGTTTGGCCAAGCTTCCGGAGGTCCGGCCCCCGAGACCTTGCTGCGCGACGTGGTCGATGCCATCGAAGCCGCCAAGAGCGACGAGCGCATCAAGCTCATCGTGCTCGATCTGGGCAATCTCGAGACCTCGGGTCTGTCGAAGCTGCAGGAGATCGGCGCAGCTCTGCGGGATTTTCGGGGCGCGGGCAAACGCGTCGTGGTCGCCGCCGATTCGCTCGATCAGACTCAATACTATCTGGCTGCCCAGGCGGGGGAGGTGTACCTCGATCCTCTCGGCCTCGTGTATGTCGACGGCTTCAGCTACTACCGCATGTTCCTGAAGGATGCGATCGACAAGCTGGGCGTCGACGTGAACGTGTTTCGCGCCGGCACCTTCAAGAGCTATACGGACCAATTTTCGCGCAGCGACATGGCGCCGAGCGAGCGGGAGGAGAGCTCCGTGTGGCTCCAAGCCCTATGGAACTCCTACAGCCAGGACGTGACCCGGGCGCGGGCATTGACTCCCAGCGCCCTCAACGATTATGTCGCGGACGCACCGGCGGCGCTGGCGGCGGTGAGCGGCGATGCGGCCAAGCTCGCGATGCAGCGTGGACTCGTCACCGCGCTCAAGAGCCGCCGCCAGCTCGCCGATGACCTGAAGAGCATCGTGGGCGAGGATACGGACACGCACTCGTTCAATTCCATCGGCATGAGCCAATATCTCTCGGCGGTCCGTTCCAAGCTCGGCCTGAAGCCGAAGAACGATGCCAAAGTCGGGATCGTGGTCGCGGCCGGCGAGATTCTCGACGGTCACCAGCCGCCGGGAAAGATCGGAGGCGAGAGCACGGCCGACCTCTTGCGCCAGGCGCGCTACGACAACGCGGTCAAGGCCGTGGTACTGCGGGTCGACAGCCCGGGCGGCAGCATGTTCGCCTCCGAATTGATCCTTCGGGAGGTCCAGGCGCTGCGCAAGGCGGGCAAACCGGTCGTGGTCTCGATGAGCACGTATGCGGCGTCCGGCGGCTACTATATATCTGCGGCCGCGAATCAGATTTTCGCGAGCCCCACGACCCTCACCGGATCCATCGGCGTGTTCTCGGTGGTGCCGACGTTCCAGCGCACGCTCGAGAAGTTCGGCGTCAAGGTCGACGGCCTCGGCACGACGCCGCTGGCGGGAGCGTTGCGCCTCGATCGGCCGCTGGACGATGCGGGCCGGCGGATTCTACAAAGCTCGGTCGACCACGCGTACGATGAGTTCCTGCACCGCGTCGGCGAAGGACGCAAGAAGAGCGTGGAGGATGTCGACAAGATCGCGCAGGGACGAGTCTGGGCGGGCGTCGATGCGCAGCGCATCGGCTTGGTGGATCATCTGGGCGGCCTCAAGGATGCGACCGACGCGGCGGCGAAGCTCGCCGAGCTCGGCTCGAACTACGATGTGAGCTACATCGAACCGGAGCTCTCGCTGCGCGAAGAGCTGCTGATGCAGCTACGCTCCCAAGCCCTGAGCCTGGGCCACATGGCGGGATTCTTCGCCCCTGAGAGCGGCATCGAGCGCGCGCTCGATCCTCTGGTCGAGCGCGCCCGGGCGATCGCCGAGCTCAACGATCCGCGCGGGCTGTATGCTTATTGCTGGTGCGAGCAGCCGGCCGGTCCGCAGCGGATGCTGGCCGTCCGATAGCGATGACCAAAACCGATCTGGCGGATTGCACCGCGGTCGAGCTGCTCAATCTCTATCGCACGAAGCAGGCCTCGCCGCTGGAGGCAACGCGCGCCGCACTTGCGCGCATCGAGCGATGGAACCCGATCCTGCGGGCGTTCAGCTTCGTCGCGGCAGAGGCGGCGCTCGAGAGCGCTCGCGCCAGCGAGATGCGCTGGGGCCGAGGCGAGCCGTGCGGCGCGCTCGACGGCGTACCCGCCTCGATCAAGGATCTCATCCTCACCCGCGGCATGCCGACTCTGCGCGGCAGCCGCACCGTCGATCCGAGCCAGGCGTGGGACATCGATGCGCCGGCCGCTGCGCGATTGCGCGAGGCGGGGGCAGTGCTGCTCGGTAAAACCACGACGCCCGAATTCGGCTGCAAGGGCGAGACCAACTCGCCGCTGACGGGAGTCTCCCGAAACCCGTGGAATCACCAGAAGACACCGGGCGGCTCCTCCGGCGG
>JGI12635J15846_10002411_pt1 | contig 16351 bp, 15 predicted proteins | sample BlaSpr_A8_OM2_M2_FD_15846 | JGI IMG/M metagenome (IMG submission 15846) | reverse complement strand
AGCTCCTTGAGATCATGGCCGGCCGAGAACACCGGGCCGCTCGCCGCGATCACCACCGCGCGCACGCTGCGGTCGGCGGCGATCGCCGCTAAAGCCTCGGCCAGCGCCTCGATCAGCGCGAGCGAAAGGGCGTTGCGCGCCGCAGGTCGGTTCAGGGTGAGGGTGGCGATGCCGTCGCGGTCGTCGCGCAGGAGCGGATCATGTTGTGATGCGAGGGCGTATACCTTGGACATGAATTGTGCCTTGCGTTGATGCGGTGGCATTGTATCCGAATGGATGCCGGGCGCGAGCCACGCGGGGAAAGGGTAGCCATGCAGCAGAAGATGACCGCGGCCGAGGTGAAGGCGCTGCTCGCGGGTACGTTCCCGCAGCATTTCGGGCCGAAGGGCGTCATGCAGATCGAGGACCTGGGCCCGGGCACGGCGCGGGTGCGTTTCGCCGCCGGCGAGCGCCACCTTCGCCCGGGCGGAACGGTATCCGGGCCGACGCTCATGGGGTTCTCGGACTCGGCCTTCTACGTGGCGCTTCTCGGTGTCATCGGGCCGGTGCCGCTTGCGGTCACCACCAACCTCAACATCAACTTCATGCGGCGGGCGAAACCCGGCAATCTCATCGCCGAGGTGCGGCTGATGAAGGTGGGCAAGCGGCTTGCCATCGGCGAAGTATCCATCCGCCGGGAAGGGGAGGATGACCTCATTTCCCACTGCGTCGCCACCTACTCAATTCCGCATGCCGGGCAGGAGATGGCGAACGGTGACTAATTACCACTACTGCAAAATATTGAGTTATAATGATAAACTCTTTGGAAAGTGTTTGACGGCGGCGGGTGCTTCCGTTAGAAACGCCGCTTGCAAGCGGCCCGTCGGCCGCCCTTTTTCTGAACGGCCATGAAAACCTTTTCCCTGAAATCCGCCGAGATCGACAAGAAGTGGGTGCTGATCGACGCCACCGGCCTCGTCGTCGGCCGGCTCGCCTCCATTGTCGCCATGCGCCTCAAGGGCAAGCACAAGCCCACCTACACCCCGCATCTCGACTGCGGCGACCACGTGATCGTGGTCAACGCCGAGAAGGTGGTGTTCACCGGCCGCAAGCTCCAGCAAAAGGTCTATCACCACCACACCGGCTTTCCCGGCGGCATCAAGGAGCGCAGCGCCCGCTTTTTGCTCGAAGGCAAGTTCCCCGAGCGCGTGATCGAGAAGGCGGTGGAGCGCATGCTCAAGCGCGGGCCGCTCGGCCGCAAGGCGATGGGCAATCTCCGCGTCTACAAGGGGCCAACGCATCCCCACGAGGCCCAGCAGCCGGTCGCGCTCGATGTCGGCGCCATGAACCGCAAGAACAAGAGGGCCGCCTGATGGCCGATACCGTGCAGTCGCTCGAAGGTCTGGCGCAGCTCAAGCCCGCTGCGGCCGAGGAGTCGCCGAAATACGTCCAGAAGATCGACAAGCAGGGCCGCGCCTATGCCACCGGCAAGCGCAAGGACGCGGTCGCCCGCGTGTGGATCAAGCCCGGGCCGGGCAAGATCATCGTCAACACGCGCTCGGTGGAAACNTATTTCGCGCGGCCGGTGCTGCGCATGCTGATCCAGCAGCCGTTCGTGGCGGCGAACCGCGCCGGCTCCTACGACGTGACCTGCACGGTGTCCGGCGGCGGCCTCTCCGGCCAGGCGGGTGCGCTCCGCCACGGCATCTCGCGGGCGCTCACCTATTTCGAGCCGGAGCTGCGCGGCCCGCTGAAGAAGGGGGGCTTCCTCACCCGCGACTCGCGCGTGGTCGAGCGCAAGAAGTACGGCCGCAAGAAAGCNCGCCGCTCGTTCCAGTTCTCCAAGCGCTGANGCGCAGGGCGCGTAGCCCGCGCTCATCCTGGTCGAGCCCCGCGAGGTGCCGATCGTGGCGGAAGGCCCAGCGGCGCCCGTTGGCAAATCGTTAACCCAATAAGGCCTGCCGCGGCCGCCTGTCGCGGGGGCCGCTTTTCTTCCGCCGCGGAAGCGATTTGGTAAAACCCTCTATGCATCATCCGCCCCGTCGGCCGGGGAGCGCGGATGGTTCTCGACGTCAAGACGTTGTTCGTCGTCGCGGTGCTGGTCGCCGCGGTGATCGGGTCGATCCTGATCTTCGCCTGGTTGCAGAACCGCGGGCAGCGCGCGCTGTTGTGGTGGGGCATGGCGCATATCCTCGCCGGCACCGGCGTGGCGCTCCTGGCGATGCGCGGCAATGTCTCCGACTTCTGGTCGATCGTGATCGGCAACGCGCTGCTCTACGCCGGCGGCGGCATGCAATGGAACGCCGCTCGAGTGTTCGACCGCCGCCCGCCGCGGCCGATCCTGATTTACGCCGGCTCGGCGGCGTGGATCGCCGCCTGTCTGGTTCCCGGCTTTCTCGGTTCGTCCGACGCCCGCGTGATCCTGTCGTCGATCATCATCGCCGCCTATTCCTTCGCCACCGCCTACGAGATCTGGTGCGGTCGTGCCGAGCGGCTGGCCTTGCGCTGGCCGGCGATCGCGGTGCTCGGCTTCCACGGGCTGGTCATGACGGCGCGCATCCCGCTGACCATGCTCCTGCCGCTGCCGGCGGGCTACGCCATCTTCGCGAGCCCCTGGTTCGGGGTCATGGTGCTCGAGGGACTGCTCAACGCCGTCGCGCTCGCCGTCATCATCCTCGCCTTGACCAAGGAACGAATGGAGCTGGCGCACCGCAACGCGGCGATGCTCGATCCGCTCACCGGCATCGCCAATCGCCGCGCCTTCCTCGAGCTGGGCAGCCGTCTGCTCAAGGCGCGCGTCCGCGACCGCAAGCCGGTGGCGGTGATCCTGTTCGACCTCGATCGCTTCAAGGAGATCAACGATCGCTTCGGCCATTCCGCCGGCGACCGGGTGCTGAAGACCTTCTGCCGCGTGGCGCGCGCGACGCTGCGTGCCGATGATCTGATCGGCCGGCTCGGCGGCGAGGAATTCGCGGCCATTCTTTCCGGCATGCCGGCAGTGGGAGCGGCGGCCACCGCCGAGCGCATTCGCGCCGCGTTCGAGGCGGCGGTGGGCACGGTCGCCACCACCGTCAGCGCCGGCATCGTCGCCTCGGAATCGCCGGGCAACGACATCGAGCTCCTGCTTGACCGTGCCGACGAGGCGCTCTATCTCGCCAAGGCGAACGGCCGCAACCGCATCGAGGTGCTCGATTTCGGCTCTGGTACTCCGGTGCGCGCCGCATCGGCTGCTGGATTGCATGCGCCGGCGCTGGTGCCGGAGCCCGGCGAGATGCCCGCGGCGCGCACGGGCGTGCGCTGACGAATCGTTCAGCGTGCACTGCGGCGGACGATTCGCCGTTTCATCGCTACATTGCCTCACCCGAATCACGAGGAAACGGCCATGATCGAGCTCAAGACGCTTTACCTGATATCGGTGTGCGTCGCGGCGCTGTTGGGTTTTCTCTTGCTGTTCGTGTGGTCGCGGTATCCCGCCATGCAGGCGTTGTGGTGGTGGGTGGCGGCCGAATTCGCGCTGGCGATCGGTCTCGCGCTCCTCGGTCTGCGCGAGAGCATCCATCACATTCCTTCTATCGCGCTCGCCAACGCCATGATCGCACTCTCGGCGGCGCTGTTCTGGACGGGCGCCCGCGTGCTCGAACGGCGAAAGCCGGACGTGCGATGGCTGTTCGCCGGTCCGGTGCTGTGGCTCGTGGCCTGCCTGATCCCGCAGTTCTACGGCGCGATCAACGCCCGCACCGGGCTGATGGCCGTGATCCTCGGCGCCTACACGTGGTGGCTGGCCTGGGAGCTGTGGAAGACGCGGCGGCTGCGCGACGCGATCCGCTGGGCGCTGATCGTGATCGTCGCGCTCCAGGGCGCCCTGTTCCTGGCGCGCCTGCCGGCGGCCATATGGGCGCCGATCCAGGAGGCGCTGCCCGGCGTCGGCAGCACCTGGTACACGGTGCACCAGTTCGAGATCGTGCTCTACAAGATCGCGATCGTCGTCCTGTTCATCGTGCTGGCGGTGGGACGCAAACCGGCGGCGGCGCCGGCGGTGGCGGCGAAACCGAAGCGGCGGCGGTGAACGCGCCCGCCGGCGCAAAGGGGCTAAGCAAACATTAAGCATTCCGGCCTTAGGCTTTCGTCATGCGCATTGCATCGAAAGCCACCCTTGAGCTTGCCCGGCTCGACGCCGCGGCTCAGGGCGCCGGTTGCGCGCTTGCCTGCGTGCATCAGTCGGCGGAGGAGCTGCACCGCGCGCTGATCGCGAAGTACCGCGCCCTGCACCCGCGCCGCGCCCCGCTGGGGACGACGGTGGTGGTGGCGCTCATCGCGCTCGCACTTGTCCTGATCTGAATCGGCGCTGCCGCGCAGGCGGCGGGCGACGGCGGAATAGAAACGGGGCGCCTCGCGGTGCCCCGTTCGCGTCGCGGCCGGGGGAGAAACTCAGGCCGAGTAGTACATCTCGTATTCCACCGGATGCGGGGTGTGCTCGAAGCGGATGACCTCGGTCATCTTCAGGTCGATGTAAGCCTCGATGAAGTCGTCGTCGAACACGCCGCCCTTCTTCAGAAACTCGCGATTCTTGTCGAGATAGCCGAGCGCCTCGCGCAGGCTCCCACACACGGTCGGGATCTTCTTCATCTCGGCCGGGGGCAGGTCATAGAGGTCCTTATCCACGGCCGCGCCGGGATCGAGCTTGTTCAGAATCCCGTCCAGGCCCGCGAGCAGCATCGCGGCGAAGCCGAGATAGGGGTTGCACAGCGGATCGGGGAAGCGGACCTCGACGCGCTTGGCCTTCGGCGAATCGGCGAGCGGGATGCGGCACGACGCCGAGCGGTTGCGCACCGAGTAGGCGAGCAGCACCGGCGCCTCGAAGCCCGGCACCAGCCGCTTGTAGGAGTTGGTGGTGGGGTTGGTGAAGGCGTTGATGGTGCGGGCATGCTTGATGATGCCGGCGATGTAATGCAGGCAGGTGTCGGAAAGATCGGCGTACTTGTTGCCGGCGAACGTCGGCTTGCCGCCCTTCCAGATCGACTGATGGCAGTGCATGCCGGAGCCGTTATCGCCGTAGATGGGCTTGGGCATGAAGGTCGCGGTCTTGCCGTAGATGTTGGCGACCTGCTGGATGCAGTATTTGTAGATCTGCATCTGGTCGGCCATGCGCACGAGCGGGGCAAACTGCAACCCGAGCTCGTGCTGGGCGGCGCCCACCTCGTGGTGGTGCTTCTCGACCTTGCAGCCCATCTTGGCCATGGCGCCGAGCATCTCGGAGCGGATGTCCTGGGCGGAGTCCTGGGGCGGCACCGGGAAGTAGCCGCCCTTGGTGCGCATGCGGTGGCCGAGGTTGCCGCCCTCGTAGTCGGTGTCCATGTTGGTCGGAAACTCGGTGGAGTCGATCTTGTAGCCCGTGTTGTAGGGATCGGCCTTGAACTTCACGTCGTCGAAGATGAAGAACTCGGCTTCGGGCCCGAAGAAGGCCTCGTCGCCGACGCCGGTCGACTTGAGATAGCCCACCGCCTTCTTGGCGATACCGCGCGGGTCGCGGTTGTAGGGCTCGCCCGTGGTGGGCTCAAGCACGTCGCAGACGATCGACAGCGTGGTCTCGGCGAAGAACGGGTCGATCGTTGCGCTCTCCGGGTCCGGCATCAGGTTCATGTCGGACTCGTGAATCGGCTTCCAGCCGGCGATCGACGAGCCGTCAAACATCACGCCTTCGGCGAAGACGTCCTCGTCGTTGAACACCCCGATGTCGAAGGTGACGTGCTGCCACTTCCCGCGCGGGTCGGTGAAGCGGCAGTCGACGTACTTGACGTCTTTGTCCTTCATCAGCTTCAAAACGTCTTTCGCGGTCTTCATTCGTACCCCCTGTAGTGGATCAATCCTGTTCGCGGATTTCAGTTACACGCCGTCAGATCGCGTCGACGCCGGACTCGCCGGTGCGGATGCGGATCGCTTCCTCGATGCTGGAGACGAAGATCTTGCCGTCGCCGATGCGGCCGGTCTGGGCGGCGCGGCGGATGGCTTCGATCGCCTTGTCCACCATGTCGTCGGCGAGCACGATCTCGATTTTCACCTTGGGCAGGAAGTCGACGACGTATTCGGCGCCGCGGTAGAGTTCGGTGTGGCCCTTCTGGCGGCCGAATCCCTTGGCCTCGGTCACGGTGATGCCGAGGAGGCCCGCCTCCTGCAGCGCCTCCTTCACCTCGTCGAGCTTGAAGGGTTTGATGATTGCCTCGATCTTTTTCATTGCATGTCCTCTTGGGCGCGTCGATGCACCGCCTCAGATGAGCGGTTGCGGTGGGGCGTTCGAGCGGCAGATGTCCCGGTAGTAAGCAAAGCATTCTGCCGCGGCGTAGCAGGTCCCATGCCAGCGGCGGCCGATGCAAATAGTACCGCGCGCACAGTGAGTTATTGTCCGAATCGCCGCCACCGGTGCAGCCGACCGCTACCGGCTGCCTCGCATTTGTGCAGTTTGCGCAGGAAAGAAGCAAGCGGCACAGGGGCCGCGTAGGCATGAGACCCGGCAAGGCGGCGGAGCGTAGTAGGTTGCGGCGATGCACGAACTCCTGACCCCNNCGGAAATGGCGGAGGCCGACCGGCGCACCGTTGCCGCCGGCACGCCGAGCTTCACCCTCATGGAGCGCGCCGGCAGGGCCGTCGCCGACGCGGTGACGGCGCGATATCCGCTCGGCTCGCGCGTCGTGGTGGCCTGTGGGCCGGGCAACAACGGCGGTGACGGGCTCATTGCCGCCCGCGTGTTGCGCGAGCGTGGCATACCCGTGCGCGTCCTGCTGCTCGGCGAGCGCGGTACGCTCAAGGGCGACGCGGCGGAGGCCGCTGCGCGCTTCGGCGGGGCGATCGAGCCTTTCTCCGCCGCCGCACTCGCCGACGCGCATGTAGCGGTGGATGCCCTGTTCGGCGCCGGCCTTACGCGTCCGCTCACGGGCGCGGCGAGGGCGGCGGTGGAGGCGCTTGCCGCGGTGAAGGCGCNGGTGATCGCCGTGGACCTGCCGAGCGGCATCGACGGCGAGACCGGCCTCGTGCGCGGGGCCGCGGTNACCGCCACCGAGACCGTCACCTTCTGCCGCAAGAAGCCCGGGCATCTGCTCTTGCCGGGACGCCTGCACGCGGGCCGCGTCAGCGTGGCCGACATCGGTATCTCCGACGACACGGTGCGGGCCTTGCAACCGAAGACGTTCGTCAACGATCCCGACTTGTGGGGCCGGCGGTTTCCTATTCCCTCCATCGACGGCCACAAATACACCCGCGGCCACGTGCTGGTGGTGGCGGGGCCGCAGTTCAAGACGAGTGCGGCGCGGCTCGCGGCGCACGCGGCGCTGCGCGCCGGTGCCGGGTTCGCCACGCTTGCCGCTACCCGGCCGGCGCTGCCGGAGATCGCGGCGCAGATCGAGGCGGTGACCACCTGGGAGGTTGCGGGGCCGGCGGCGCTCTACAGGGTATTGGGCGATACCCGCGTCAACGTGGTGGTGCAGGGCCCGGCGCAGGGCATCGGCGCCCGGACGCGCGCCATGGTCCAGGCCGCGGCGCGGCGCAAGCGGGCGCTCGTGCTCGACGCCGACGTGCTCACCAGCTTTTCCGAGTCGCCGGAGTCGCTTGCAAGGATTCTCTCCAAGATCGATTCAAGCGTGCTCACCCCCCACGAGGGCGAGTTCAAGCGCCTGTTCGGCCGCGACAAGAAAATCATGGCGCTCCAGTCGAAGATCGAGCGGGCCCGCGCCGCCGCGCGCAAGATGCACGCGGTCGTGGCCTACAAGGGCCCGGATACGGTGGTGGCCGCCCCCGACGGCCGGGCCGCCGTCGCCTGCAACGCCCCGGCTTGGCTCGCCACCGCCGGCGCCGGCGACGTGCTCGCCGGCATGGTCGCAGGTTTGCTCGCGCAAAAGATGCCGGCGTTCGAGGCGGCGGCGGCGGGGGTATGGATCCACGGCGAGGCCGCGAACGAGTTCGGGCCTGGGCTCATCTCCGAGGATTTGGCAGACATGCTGCCCGCGGTTTACCGCAAACTGTTTGCCGAGCTCGCGGCGAGCGCCACGACCTAGTTCAGGTCACCTCGAACCAAGCAGCCATGCCGGTCTCCTGGTGCTCGAGCATGTGGCAGTGGATCATCCATTTCCCGGGATTGTCGGCGACGAAGGCGATGCGCTGGGTGCGCTCCGGCGGCACCAGCACCGTGTCGAGCCAATAGGCCTTCCAGCCGTCGTCGAGCGCATCAAGCAGACGGAAATGGTGGCCGTGCAGGTGCATGCCGTGCGGGAAGCGCGTGCGGTTAGGAAAGGCGATTACCACGGTGCGCCCGCGCTTCACGCTGAACAAGGGCGGCGCCGAATGGTCGTCGGACATCGCGCCGGCGAGCGCCCAGAACTTGCCGTGCGCCATGCCGCGCATCATCAATGGCGACATCGCGCCCCCTTCGAGCGCCGCCTCGATGCGCTCCGCACGCACGAAATCCATGCGCTCGGGCAGCGGATTGGGCGGCAGCGCGCGCGCCGGCGGGCGCGGCATCGTCCGGCCAGGCTCAGTGCCATAGACGAGACGGGCGACCTCGACCTCGGCGCGCCCGGTATCGACCAGGATCGGCGCGCTCGCGCCCGGTGCCAGCGTGAGATCGATGAACAAATCCGCCCGGTTGCCGGGCGAAAGCACGATGCGCGCGCGCTCGAGCGCAAACGGCTCGGCGGGCTGGCCGTCGAGCGCCATGACCGTGGCAGCGTGATCGGCGACGCGCACCGGCATGATGCGGGCGTTGGCCGCGTTTACGAGCCGCAGCCGCAGGCGGGCGTTGGTGCCGACCGGGATGTCGGCGCGCGGGAGGCCGTTTGCTGTCAGATGATTGCCGTAGCGGCCGGCGTGCGCGGCGTCGTGCATACCGCCGAACGGCGCGCTCTGACCGCTCGCATCGAGCCGCCAGTCGTCGAGGAAAAGCGCCACGTCGTGGTCGACCTCGACCGGCTCAGGCTCGTCCACGATCAGGAGCCCGGCGAGCCCGCGGCCGCGTTGCTCGCTGGTGTGAGCGTGGGGGTGATACCAGAACGTGCCGGCGTCAGGCACGGTGAAGCGGTAATCGAAGCTCGCGCCTGGCGCGATCGGGTCCTGGGTGAGCCCGGCCGCTCCGTCCATGCGGTTGTCGATGCGCAGCCCGTGCCAATGCACCGCCGTCGGCTGGGCGAGCCCATTCACTAAGCGCACTTTGAGCTCCTCGCCGCGCTTGAGGCGCAGCGTCGGGCCGGGAACGGTGCCGTCGTAGCCCCAGATCGCGGTCGCCTCGGTGTCCGCGCCGCGCAGGCGGGCGTGGCCCGGGCGGGCGGTGAGTGTGCGGAAGCCGTCGCCCTGACTTGCCGCGCGCGTGCGCAGGAGCGGCACGAAGGTCGCCGCAACGCCGGCGGTGAGCACCCGGCGGCGGGTGAGAAGAGGAGTCATCGCAAAAGCTTCCTCGCGGACCCTCTCGTTAGGCGTGAACGGAACCCGCCGCAACGCGCCTGGTTAATTCTCCGGCCGGGACGGCACGCGCCTTGCGGCGTGAGCGTCAGGACAGACGCGCCGGTCCCATTCCGGGACGGCGGGGGAGACGTGAGATGTGGTTCGTATTCGCGGCGCTTGGGCTCGCCATCGTCTTCAGCGTCGCCGCCGATCAGGTGCACAATTCGGCGGTGCTGTGGCTGGGGGCGTCGGTGGCCTGGCTCGGCATCATATGGGTGGGGCTGGCCAAGGCCTAGCTCACGGCTGCCTTGCCGCTTTAGGCAGGCCGAAGGCGTGATCGATCATGCCGAGCGCGATCTCGCGCTCGCCCATGATCACAAAGCTCGCCCCGTGCTTGGTGAGGTGCGCGACCTCGGCGTCGGAGTGGGCACGCGCGATGATCAGGAGCTCGGGGTTGGCCTTGCGCGCGAGCTCGACCACGCTGCCCGCCTCGAAGCCGTCCGGGATCGCCACGAACAGCCAGCGGGCGTGCGGCAGGTTCGCCGCGTTCAGCACGCGCGCCTCGGCGCCGGTGCCGACGATGACCTCGATGTTCTTCTGCCGCAATGATTGCGCGACCTCGCGCCGCTCCTCGATGACCAGAAACGGCAGCGGCTCCGCCAGCAGGCGCTCGCCCACGATGCTGCCGACACGGCCATAGCCGACGACGACGGCGTGGCCGGAGAGGGCGGTCGGCTCCAAGGCTTCGGGCGTCGGCCTCACGGGCGCCGGCCGTGGGGCGGCACCGCGCTCGTCCACGCTCTGCAGCCATGGCCTGAGCCGCCCCAGCGCCGCGAATAGGAACGGATTGAGCACGATCGAGATGGTGGCGCCGGCGAGGATCAGCGCCTGGCCCTCTTCCGGCAAAAGATTCAAGTTCAGCGCGAGCGCCGCGAGGATGAAGGAGAATTCGCCGATCTGCGCCAGCGATACCGCGAGCGTCACCGCCGTCAGCAACCGCTGGCGGAATGCGAGCGCAATGAGGAAGGCGACGAGCGGATTGAAGATCAGGATGATCGCCGCCGTGCCCAGCATCGGCCACGGGTTGCGCACGAAAATGGCCGGGTCGACCAGCATACCGGCCGCAACGAAGAACAGCACCGCAAAGGCGTCACGGAAGGGCAGCGATTCCTCGGCGGCGCGCTGGCTCAGCGCCGACTCGCTCAAGATCATGCCGGCGAAGAAGGCGCCGAGCGCGAACGAGATGCCGAACAGCGTAGCGGCGCCGTAGGCGACGCCGAGCGCGATCGAGAGCACGCCCAGACGAAACAGCTCGCGCGATCCGGTGTGGGCGATGTAGTGGAGGATCCAGGGGATGACGCGCGTGCCCACCACCAGCATGAGGGCGACGAAGGCGGCGGCCTTCGCCAGCGTGATCCCGAGCGTGATCAGAATGGCGGAGTTGGAAGGCGCCACCGCCGCGTCGGCGGAATTGAGAAAGCCACCGAGCGCCGGGATGAACACCAGCGCCACCACCATGGCGAGGTCCTGCACCACGAGCCAGCCCACGGCGATGTGGCCGCGCTCGGTGTCGATGAGGCGGCGCTCCTGCAACGCCCGGGTCAGCACCACGGTGCTCGCCACCGACACGGCAAGGCCGAAGACGAAGCCGGTGGCGGGATTCCAGCCGACGAGCCTGGCAAAGCCCATGCCCAGGAGCGTGGTCGCCGCCATCTGGATCAGCGCGCCGGGGAGCGCGATCCATTTCACCTTGAGCAGGTCGCCCAGGGAAAAGTGCAGGCCGACGCCGAACATGAGCAGGATGACGCCGACCTCGGCGAGTTGCGAGGCGAATTGCTGGTCGGCGATGATACCAGGCGTGTGCGGGCCGATGGCGACGCCCGCGAGCAGATAGCCCACGATCGGCGATATCCGCAGGCGCTGCGCGATCGCGCCGAGCACGAAGGCGAGCAGGAAGCCGAGGACGAGGGTGCCGATCAGGGGGGAGTGGGCCATTGCCTCGTATCGCGCTCCGCAGCCATTGTTTTTGTGACAGCCGGGGGAACAGCGTGCAAGCGCGATGCCGCTGGTTTTCGCGCTCGGCGGGCCATGCTATAGCCCTGCCGGCGGCGCCGGTCCTGCGGCATGCGCCTCGCGGGCGTGGCGGAACTGGTAGACGCGCGGGATTTAGGTTCCCGTGACGCAAGTCGTGGGGGTTCGAGTCCCTCCGCCCGCACCAGGTGAAGCCGCTCGAACGCTACGCAACTTCAAGGTTGTCGAATGCAAGTCACCGAAATCCTGTCCGAGGGCCTAAAACGCGAGTACAAGGTGGTGCTGCCCAAGACCGAGCTCGGCGAGCGCGCCGAAAAGCGGCTCGCCACGCTCAAGGAGCAGACCACCCTAAAGGGCTTTCGTCCGGGCAAGGTGCCGCTGCCGCATCTGAAGCGCGTCTATGGCCGTGCTGTCATGGGCGAGGTGATCCAGGAAGCGATCAACGAGGCCAACGGCAAGATCGTCAAGGACGGTGGCTTCAAGCTCGCGCTGGAGCCGCGCGTCACGCTGCCGGAGGAGAGCACGGCGGTGGCGGAGGCGGTCGAGGGCCGCGCCGATCTCGCCTTCACGGTGGCGCTCGAGATTCTGCCCAAGATCGAGCTCGCCGATTTCAAGACGCTGAAGGTGACCAAGCCCGTAGCCGAGCCCACCGACGCCGAGGTCGACGAGGCGGTTCAGCGCATCGCCGAGACCAACCGTCCGTTCCAGGCCAAGGACGGCGCGGCCAAGAGCGGCGACCGCGTGGTGATCGGCTTCACTGGCGCGATCGATGGCGTGCCGTTCGAGGGCGGATCGGCGGAAGACGTGCCGCTCGTGCTCGGCGCAGGCAGCTTCATCCCCGGCTTCGAGGAGAAGCTCGAAGGCGCCAAGGCCGGCGACAGCCGCACCATCGAGGTCACCTTCCCGGAGAGTTACGCGGCCAAGCACCTTGCCGGAAAGCCGGCGAAGTTCGAGGTTCAGGTGAAGAGCGTCGAGCAACCCGCTGAAATCAGAATCGATGACGATTTCGCGAAGACCTTGGGACTGGAGTCGCTGGCCAAGCTCAAGGAGCAGGTGCGCGGCCGGCTCGTCCGCGATTACGCGGCGCAATCGCGGCGCAAGGTCAAGCGCGAGCTCCTCGACGCGCTGGACAAGGCCCACAAGTTCGACGCGCCGCCGACGCTGGTGCAGCAGGAGTTCGACGCGATCTGGCAGCAGATCGAGAGCGACCTCAAGGGGCAGAACAAGACCTTCGCCGACGAGGACACCACCGAGGAGAAGGCGCGCAAGGAGTACCTACAGATCGCCGAGCGCCGGGTGCGGCTCGGCCTCGTCATCGCCGAAATCGGCGAGAGGAACGCCATCAAGGTGAGCGACGACGAGCTGTCGCGGGCGGTGGTGGAGCGGGCGCGCCAGTTTCCCGGCCAGGAGCAGCAGATCTGGAACCACTTCCGCCAGAACCCGAACGCGCTCGCCGGTCTGCGCGCCCCGATCTTCGAGGAAAAGGTGGTCGATTTCCTGCTCGAGCTCGCCAAGATCGCCGACAAGAAGGTCGATAAGAAGGAGCTGTTCGCCGAGGACGAGACTGCCTTCGGCGCTGCCTGACCCCTTGCAAAGGGGGCGATCGGCTATGATCTAGGAACGAATCGCGGAGCAATCAGATGCGTGACCCGGTCGAAACCTACGCCAACCTCGTGCCCATGGTCGTCGAGCAGACGAACCGCGGCGAGCGGGCCTACGACATCTTTTCGCGGCTCTTGAAGGAACGCATCATCTTCATCACCGGCCCCGTGGAAGACGGCATGGCTACGCTCGTCGTGGCGCAACTCCTGTTTCTGGAGGCGGAGAATCCCAAGAAGGAAGTCTCCATGTACATCAACTCGCCCGGCGGGTTGGTGACGGCGGGGCTCGCCATCTACGACACCATGCAGTTCGTGCGCCCGGCGATCTCCACCCTGTGCGTGGGGCAGGCGGCGTCCATGGCCTCCCTTCTGCTCGCCGCCGGCGAAAAGGGGCTGCGCTACGCGCTGCCCAACGCCCGGGTGATGCTGCATCAGCCCTCCGGCGGCTTCCAGGGGCAGGCCACCGACGTCATGCTGCACGCCGCCGAGATGCTGGCGCTGAAGAAGCGGCTGAACGAGATCTACGTGAAGCACACCGGCCAGCCGCTCAAGGTGATCGAGGACGCGCTGGAGCGCGACAAGTTCCTCACCGCCGAGGGCGCCAAGGAGTTCGGTGTCGTCGACCAAGTCATCCACAAGCGGCCGGTGGAAGAGGGCGGCAAGCCCTAGGACGACGCCGAAGCCGGAACAGCCAGCGCGGGCGCGATCCGTTTTGTGGATGGATCGAATCAAGCTTTAAGCGATCCGCTTACGCGATTGAATGGGAGGGCAATTACGCTCTGTCGGTGGCCGCCGACCGGCGGCCCGTGTTATTCTGAAAGGGCGAATCCGAGCGCGGCGTGGATGGCCGGTTGCGGCCTGCGACCGGAAGTCCCATGTGGGACGGCACGAGGCTTGCTCGGCTTGAAAGGGACGGGACAGAACGGCCATTCTGGCTGCGCCACAGCGTTAATGATTCTTGAATTCCTTGGCCTTAGCGTGCTTCGCTAGGCATGCCTCGCTAAGGGCTTGTTCCCGCGGGAAGCGTCTATCCCTGCGGGAGACGGAGAAAAAGAAGCGATGAACAAGGCCGGCAGCGACTCCAAGAACACCCTCTACTGCTCGTTCTGCGGCAAGAGCCAGCACGAGGTCCGCAAGCTCATTGCGGGCCCGACCGTGTTCATCTGCGACGAGTGCGTCGAGCTGTGCATGGACATCATCCGCGAGGAGAACAAGTCCTCGCTGGTGAAGTCGCGTGACGGCATCCCGACGCCGAAGGAAATCCGCAAGGTGCTGGACGACTACGTGATCGGCCAGGACCACGCCAAGAAGGTGCTCTCGGTCGCCGTCCACAACCACTACAAGCGCCTCAACCACGCCACCAAGCACAACGACGTGGAGCTTGCGAAGTCGAACATCCTGCTGATCGGGCCCACGGGCTCGGGCAAGACGCTCTTGGCGCAGACGCTCGCGCGCATCCTCGACGTGCCCTTCACCATGGCCGACGCCACCACGCTCACCGAAGCGGGCTACGTGGGCGAGGACGTGGAGAACATCATTCTCAAGCTGTTGCAGGCCGCCGACTACAACGTCGAGCGGGCGCAACGCGGCATCGTCTACATCGACGAGATCGACAAGATCTCGCGCAAGTCCGACAATCCGTCGATCACCCGCGACGTGTCGGGCGAGGGCGTGCAGCAGGCCCTGCTCAAGATCATGGAAGGCACCATCGCCTCGGTGCCTCCGCAGGGTGGCCGCAAGCATCCGCAGCAGGAGTTCCTGCAGGTCGACACCACCAATATCCTCTTCGTCTGCGGCGGCGCCTTCGGCGGGCTCGAGAAGATCATCACCGCGCGCGGCCGCGGCACGGCGATCGGCTTCGGCGCGAAAGTAATGGCGCCGGAAGATAAGAAGCCGGGCGAGGTTTTCCGCGACGTGGAACCCGAGGATCTGCTCAAGTACGGGCTGATCCCGGAGTTCATCGGCCGCCTGCCGGTGATCGCGACGCTCGAGGACCTCGACGAGACCGCGCTCAAGCGCATTCTCACCGAGCCCAAGAACGCGCTGGTCAAGCAGTATCAGCGGCTGTTCGAGATGGAGAACGTGGAGCTTTCCATCCACGAGGAAGCCATGGGCGCGATCGCGCGCAAGGCGATCGACCGCAAGACCGGCGCCCGTGGGCTGCGCTCGATCATGGAAGGCATCCTGCTCGACACCATGTTCGACCTGCCGAGCCTGGAAGGCGTGGAAGAGGTCGTCATCGGCCGCGAGGTGGTCGAGGGCGGGGCGCGTCCGCTCTACATCTACGCCGACCGCAAGAGCGACGCGGCGCCGGCGAGCGCCTGATCCCGCGCACCCCGGGGCCCGGCTTTTGGCTGCGCTGGTAAACGGCGAAAGTCCGGTGGACCAAGGCCGAAACGGCCCTTGTGCCGCCTTGACTTCGCACTGCGGCATAACCACCTAATGGTCCGGAAAAATCCCGATTCCGGAAGGGGTTCTTTGCCGCACGTCGTAAAGAAGCCGTTTGCTTCGGGCGGATAGACTACCCTCCGGTCGCGCGCCGTCCGACTCAATTGGCCGGCGTACTCGCCAGAAAGGACCAAGGCCCCGAATGACCACTCCCAAGCCGCGTCCGCCGCTCGTTCCGGGTACGACCCAGACGTTCCCGGTGCTGCCGCTCCGGGACATCGTCGTGTTTCCGCACATGATCGTGCCGCTCTTCGTCGGCCGCGAGAAGTCGATCCGCGCGCTGGAAGAGGTGATGAAGAACGAGACCTACATCCTGCTCGCGACCCAGCAGAACGCGAGCGATGACGATCCGGCGACGGGCTCGATCTACAAGACCGGCACGCTTGCCCAGGTGCTGCAGCTCTTGAAGCTCCCCGACTCCACCGTGAAGGTGCTGGTGGAGGGCGTCGAGCGCGCCGAGATCAAGGGCTACACCGACCGCAGCGAGTTCTATGAAGCGGAAGCGACGGCGCTGCCGAGCGATCCCGGCGACCACGTGGAGATCGAGGCGCTGGCGCGCTCCGTGGTCAACGAGTTCGAGAGCTACGTGAAGCTCAACAAGAAGGTCTCGCCGGAAGTCGCGGGCGTCATCGCGCAGATCGAAGACCATTCCAAGCTCGCCGATACGGTGGCTTCGCATCTCGCAGTCAAAATCTCCGACAAGCAGCAGGTGCTCGAGTTCACCAACGTCGCGGCGCGTCTGGAGAAGGTGCTGTCGCTGATGGAGAGCGAGATCTCGGTGCTGCAGGTCGAGAAGCGCATCCGCACGCGCGTCAAGCGCCAGATGGAGAAGACCCAGCGCGAGTATTACCTCAACGAGCAGATGAAGG
>JGI12635J15846_10002409_pt1 | contig 16357 bp, 10 predicted proteins | sample BlaSpr_A8_OM2_M2_FD_15846 | JGI IMG/M metagenome (IMG submission 15846) | reverse complement strand
TGCCGTCGCAGTTGCCGTCGCGGTGTTGGTTGCACTTGCCGTTGACGTGGAGGTTGCAGTTGCCGAAGAAGTTGCGGTTGCGGTCGCAGTTGCAGTCTTCGTCGGCGTCGCGGTCACTGTCGATGTCGCGGTCAGTGTTGCCGTCGCAGTCGCCGTCGCACTCGAAGTTGACGTAGCGGTCGCCGAGGTAGTTGCCGTCGAGGTTGCAGTTGCAGTCTTGGTCGGCGTCGCGGTCACTGTCGATGTCGCGGTTGCGGTTGGTGTTGCCGTCGCAGTCGCCGTCACACTCGAAGTTGACGTGGCGGTCGCCGACGTAGTTGCCGTCGAGGTTGCAGTTGCAGTCTTGGTCGGCGTTGCACTTGTCGCAGTTGCGGTCGGCGTCGCAGTTGCACTCGTTGTGGCAGTCGCCGACGCGGTCGGCGAGCCCGATCCAGTCGCGGTTGGAGTCGAAGTTGCAGTATTTGTCGCCGTCACGGTTGCGGTCGGTGTTGCTGTCGCACTCGCACTCGTTGTGGCAGTTGCCGACGCGGTCGGCGTGCCCGATGCAGTCGCGGTCGGAGTCGCCGTTGCCGTTGTAGTCGGCGTCGCGCTGGCAGTTGCTGTCTTCGTCGGCGTCGCGCTGCCAGTTGCCGTTCCCGTTGCCGTTGCGGTTTGCGTGGCGGTCGATGTCGCCGTTGCCGTCGCAGTACTCGTTGCGGTCGAAGTCGCGGTCTTGGTTGACGTAGCCGTAGCCGTCGGCGTTGCGGTCGCGGTTGAAGTTGTTGCTGTTGGCGTAGGCGTTGGCGTTTTGCGCACGCCATTGCACGCGAGTCTGGCTATCGCGACTCCAGGCGGAAATATAGGCGGATTAAAGACGAACACTAGCGCCCCGGGGACAGGGCCAGGCCTCTCCGGTTTACACGCGACGTCAATATGACACGACTGGCCGGCGCCCAACGTTCTATCGCAGGTGTTGCCCACCTCGACGAAGGGCGGCGTAGTGAAGTTATTGAAAAAATGGATCGTGCGGCCGCTGATGTTCGTGGCCGTTACTATTTGCGCCGGACTCGTGGTCCCGATGACCACCGGGCCAAAGTTGAGGCTATCGGGTTTTAGTTCCAGATTTGGATCTCCGCCCGCGACCGCCAGCGCAGGTGCGGCCAAGCCGATAGCCACGAGCAGGGCGAAACTCAGAACCGAAAATGCAAAGATGAACGACTTCGGTCGCGACATGGTCAACCCTCCCATGAACAGCGCCGTAACGAGCGCCTTCCGAAGCGCCCACCACTTTCCCACCCCGGACAAGTTTGCTTATTGGTGCCAGACCGGGAACCCAGCCCGATTGAGTCCGAATTCCCGTTTTAAGTCCGCATCCGAATTATCACTAAGACAGGTTATCTGCAATCGGAAAAATTCAAGCCCGCGCCTTTTCGGTGGTGTCCGAATTTCAAATCTTACGTTTTTCGAGAGCGTCTTTCATTTTGGGGAGCCGTCGATCAGTTCTTCAACCGACCGTTGCCTATCCATCACCGCAGCTGTCATCTGGCAATCGCGCGCTTCCAAGCACATCACGATAGTTGACCGGCTTCTTGTTTGCAGTTGGTCTGGCGGCCTGCGCAACCTATGTCCCGGGTGCGGTTCGAGGCTGCTCAAATCCACGACCCATAGACATTGGCTGGAGCTTATCTTTCGCGGCAGGGTGCTATGACCAGAATGGAATTGAACAGGAGCGTCTTGATGCAGCCGCCGGCTCGTCGGCGACTGCACGCGCCGATGGTTTCGCCCCGAGGATTAGCCAAGCGCAGACATAGAAGTCAGATCGAGCCCATATGTCTCCGCTACGACTAGCGGTCTCTTACCAGCCGCACGACGACGATTTGTTCTCCGTGGCTCAGGTAGCAGCCAGGACTTGACTATTTGCCGGTGCCCCTTAAGCGGTTTCAGCTCAGCGATTCGTCAGACAGCCGGATCTCAGCCTTCAAACGCATAGGGCTCTAGCGTCGACTGAGCCTGGACGCGATGCTTGTGCCATTTGCCGCCGCCGTAATAGGCGAGGCTCCCCGGTGCCGCGTTGCCTTCACCGTTATAGTAGGAGATGCAATCGCGCAGCGGCGCAGTCGCGATGTCGACGTCGCGGCAATGCTCCGCATACGCATCCTCCGACTCCTTGCGGACATCCACGATGCGCGCGCCGCGCTTCCGCATGGTCTGCAGCATCCACACAACGTAGTCACTATGCGCGTCGATCGCGTCGGTGAAGTTGAAGCTTCCGCCGCCGCCCTGCGGACCGGTGACGATGAACAGGTTGGGAAAGCCGTGGCTATGCAGGCCGAGGAAAGTCCTGGTACCCTCGGTCTCCCACTTCTCCTTCAGGGTGCGACCGCCGCGGCCGGTGACCATGTTGAAGGTCGAGGTGCCCATCCACTGGAACCCGGTCGCGTAGATCAGCACGTCGAGCGGATATTCGACCCCCTCATGGAGGACGCCGCACTCGTTTATCTCGCCCACGCCGCGCGGTGCGGTGTCGACAAGGTGGACCTGAGGCAGGTTGAACGCCGGCAGGTATTCGTCGTGGAAGGTCGGCCGCTTGCAGCCGTACGGGTAGTACGGCTTCAACGCCGCCGCGGTTTTTGAATCCTTGACGATCGCGTCCACGCGCGCTCGGATCTGCTCCATAATGCGGAAGTTGGAATCGAGCTGCTTCTGGGTCAGCTCCTCCGGGGTCAGCTCACGGTCGTATTTCCGGGGCTTCTTGATGTCCTGAATCTTGCCCGCCAGGTAGTCGTCGTTGGCCTGGATGGCAGTGCGACCGGCCGATATTTTCGAGAAGCGCGCGCGCCTTGCCCGGGCCCATCCGGGCTCGTTGGCCCAGGTCGCTCGCTCTTCGTCTGTCGTCGCGCGCTGGTCGCGCACGTCGATCGAGGACGGCGTGCGTTGGAAGACGTAGAGCTGGCCGACAATCTTAGCGAGCTCCGGCACCGCTTGTACGGCTGTCGCGCCGGTGCCTATGATGCCGACCGTTTTACCGCGCAGGTCGATGTTGTAGTTCCATCGCGAGGTGTGGAAGGACTCGCCTCGGAACTTCTCCATGCCGGCGATGCGCGCCAGCTTCGGCGTCGTCAGGATGCCGTTGGCCAGGATCACGAAGCGCGCGCGCATTTTATCGCCGCGATCCGTCTCGACGATCCAGCGGCCGGATGCCTCGTCCCAGGTCGTCGCCTCGACCGTCGTATGGAACAGGCAGTGGTCGTAGAACCCGAACCTGTGGGCCATGTTTTGGCAGTATTCGAGGATCTCGAAGCCCGAGGCGAACTTCATCGACGGGACGTAACCCATTTCCTCAAGCAATGGCAGGTAGCTATAGGATTCGACGTCGCAGGCGATGCCTGGATAGCGGTTCCAGTACCAGGTGCCGCCGACATCGCCGCCCTTCTCGCAGAAACGCGCGTCGACGAAGCCGGCTTCGCTCAGCCTGTGCCATAGGAGCAGCCCGCCGAAGCCGGCGCCAACCACCAGGATCTCGCATTCGTCGGTCAGCGCTTCGCGTGGGATCGGCGACTCCGAATAGACGTCGTCCAGATATTTTTTGAACTCGCCTTCCATGGCCATGTAATCGGCGGCGCCGCGGCGGGCTTCTTTGAACACGCGGTACCTGGCCTGCTCTTCCGCATTGAAGGTCGCTCCAGCCGGCATTTCTGGCAGCTCCTTCAGCTTCTGATCGGCGAGGACGGAATAGCCCTTGCCTGTAATCTTCTCGGACGCCTTGGCCGCTCGCGTATTGAAGACTTTCAGGCCTGTCTCAGGGTCGATACGGACTGCTGCATTCATTTTGGTTCCTTGTGAGTTCGTTGTCCGTCACAACGATTCTCTAGCGAAGATCTGGCCTCAGCGGAAGCAACCGATTGGTGCGCGATTGCTGTGCTCGGCCGGCTCCGCGCTACGAACAGTTCGGGAAGTGCTCAGTCTCATTCAATATGCTGAAATTTCAACCTGGTGAACTGTATTGCCGACGCAAATGCCTTATCCTAGCGTCGGAACAGGGTGCGTCATGTCATGTGGCTGGTGCGTCCACGGCGCCGTGGTGGACGAACTCACCGACTCTGCCGGCATCAATTGGAGAACAGCAAGTGCCAATAACCAAAGGCGATGTGCAAATCTATTATGAAACCCGAGGATCGAGCGACGGTATCCCTATACTGTTGGTTCAGGGTTTCACTTGGCAATTAATCGGCTGGCGCGAGGGCTTCTGTCAAGCTTTTGTCGACCGCGGCGCCTTTGTGATCCTGTATGACAATCGGGACGTGGGTCTGTCGCAGAAATTCGGAGGCCCGGACGATTACGACGGTGGCTATAGCTTGGCTGATATGGCGAGCGACGGCTTTTCGGTCCTCGATGACCTCGGGTTGGCGAGCGCGCACGTGGTCGGTGCATCCATGGGCGGAATGATTGCGCAGATCATGGCTCGATCGCAGCCTTCCTGCGTGCGGTCGCTCAACCTAATCTACACCGCGCCAAGCCTTGACTCGCGCTACTTCGTCCAGAACGAGACGCAGGCCGCACTCGTGCCAGGGAAGCGACTCGAACGTGATGAGGCGATTGAGGAATTCGTTGAACGGGAGCGAATTTCCGCCTCGACGGCTTATCCCTATGACGAAGAATGGGTGCGGGAACTCGGTACGCGCGCGTATGACCGCTGCTACGCGCCGGACGGCGTACTTCGTCAGCTCTGCGCGATCACCAGATGGGNGCAAACACCCGAGGCGCTCGGCAACCTCGACATGCCNTCCTCCATTATCCANGGAAGGGCCGACGGTCGTATCAGGGCNGAAGCGGCCCTCGATATCGGACGTGTCCTTAAGAATTCCGAGCTGCACATCTATCCGGGCTTGGGCCATGAAATCCCTCAGCCGCTCTGGGACGAATTCGCGACGATTATCATGCGGACCGCAGCGCGCGCCTGACGAATCAAGGAAGATGCACGTGCACCAGCTCGACCGCTATCGCCGACTCGGAGCGGCGACCCGGTAGATCTGAAAGGACGCCGATGCATCTCTCGCGCGCCACCCTTGCCGATCTTCCCGCGACTATCGCGCGACCGCGCTTCGATCCGGCGAAAGTCAGCAGGGGGATCGTCCACCTCGGCTTTGGCGGCTTCCATCGCGCGCATATGGCGCGCTACACGCACGATCTGATGGAACGTCGCGCCGACGCCGCCGACTGGGGCATCGTTGGCGTCGGATTGCTCCCGGCGGACGTCCGAGTCCGCGACGCGCTGGCGTCGCAGGACGCGCTTTACACGTTGGTCGAGCGGCAGGACGGAGACGAGGCCGCGACAGTAATTGGATCGGTCTGCGAGGTGATCTACGCCGGCGAGTCCTCGCGGACGGCGCTTGACGCTATCGACGATCCATCGATTCGGATCGTTAGCCTGACCGTCACCCAGAACGGCTATTGCCGCAACGCAGCGACGAGGACACTCGACCGCGACCATCCATCGATCGTCCATGATCTCGTGCATCCCGATCAGCCACGCACCGCGGTCGGAATATTGGTCGAAGCCTATCGACGGCGGATGGCTGCGCGCGCTCCCGCTTTTACGGCGCTGACCTGCGACAATATCCAGCACAACGGCGTAGTGCTGCGGGACGCGGTGCTCGCACTTGCGGGTTGGCGCGATCAAGCACTGGCTGAGTGGATAGCGGCCAACGCCTCCTTTCCGAGCACGATGGTCGACAGGATCACGCCGGTCACCACGCCCGCGCAGGTCGAAGATTTCACCGCACGCTTCGACCTCGTCGATCGCTGGCCAATTTTCTGCGAGCGCTTTCGACAATGGGTGATCGAAGACGATTTCGTGGTGGGGCGTCCGGCGTGGGAGGAGGTCGGCGCGCAGTTCGTGGCCGATGTCACGCCGTACGAATTTATGAAGCTGCGGCTCCTCAACGCCAGCCATCTCGCGATCGCCGGGCTCGGCCGGCTCATGGGCTACGTCTATATCGACGAGACGATCCGCGACCCGTCGCTGCGAAGCTATATGCGTGCGCTAATGGATCGCGAGACTGGGCCGACGGTGCCTTCCGTGCCGGGTGTCGACCTCGACGGGTACAAGACACAATTGCTCGAGCGCTTCGGCAACGTGGCGATCAAGGACACGGTCGATCGGGTCAATGCCGACGCGCCGATAAACCTGCTAATCGAGCCGATTCGCGATCGCTTGGCTGCCGGCGCAAACGTAGATCTGCTGACACTCGCGCTGGCCGCCTGGATGCGGCGCGTAACTGGTGTGGACGAAATCGGAAATCGGATCAGCGTCGTCCACCCGCTGGCCGATCTTTTGCGCGAGCGCGCCAATGCCGGCGGCCCCGACCCGCTCCCGCTGCTGAGCATCCGCAAGGTCTTCGGCGACCTTATCGATCATGGCGCGTTTGTAGCTACGCTCAAGGCATGGCTGACATCGTTGCATGCGGATGGCGCCGAGGCGACGCTTTCCAGCGCTCGCCGCATGCTCATCTTCTGACCGAACTGCCCGGACAAGATGAGGGACATTATGTATTCAGTGCAGCTGACAGGTATCGAAGGCGGCGCTGCCGCCGGCCCTGGTCTGGTACAGGACCGGCGCGGACAACGGGCGCCGAGCGCCTTGGCCGAACATGAGCTTCGCTCTCAGGATCCCGGAACGCGCCGTCGAACGTCGCGATGCCAACCAAGTGTAAAATTCGTGAATGTCTCCGTGGCAATCGCGCTAGTTCCGTGACTTCAGGTACGATTCCAACTCGTAGCGTTTTTCTGATTCACGCTGCTCCTCCAGGGCAGCCATGATCATGTTCGCATCGATCTTGACTGTATAAAGCTCGCGAATCATTTTGATGCGTTCGTCCCACAGCCATCGCCTTGATTTCCGCCGTGGATTTCGCGGAAATCTCGGCCGCACGCTTCAGCTTTGGGCTCTTCTCGCCGGAGGATCGTAGCTTTTGGGCGTTCTGATCCTCGCTTCGGTCGATGATTGCGTCATCGACATCGCGGAAACCGGTCTCTCGATCTTTTAAATTGAGAATCTCGCTTCGTGATTCTGACTCTTTGTCTTTTAGCGGCATCTTCGATCTCCAATCGGATCTGTGTCACCGAAAATTCGTATACGGCGAGTGTGCAACATCGCAGGGCGAATCGCTTCATCGCTTGAATTGCTTAACCGGCTTGTGTGCCTTGTACTCTCGACTAACCAGGAAGCCTTCTCCGGCGGTTAATCAAGTCCCAGGTGATTCCGAACCGGGAAAGATACTTCCGGAGACGGTCGGCATCATTCGAGCTGGTTTTCTTTTCCCTCGAATTAGCGAAGAGCGCGCGGCCGGCATCGGAGAGAGAACGACAGGTCGAAACGATTTCGATGACGTTGGCGAGCTGCATTCGGTCGAAAAGATCGAGGCGCTCGACCGCTTCTGAACCCAGCGTTTCCTCGAGCAGACTTTCGCGTCCAGAAAGTGCGGTCGTTTTCGACCATGCTTTTCGCAGGCGCTCGATTTCTTCGTTGACCACATCCACAGTAACACGGCCCCCGGCGGCGACCGTGCACATCCGGGTTACTGCCCCACTCAGATCGCGGAAGTTTCGCTCCCAAGTGGCCTCAGGCGACGTCGTGAATGCGAGAAATCGATCTCGCGCCTCCCGGTTGAAGGTCACGCGCCCACCGGTCCGACTCGTGTGCTGTTCGAGTTCGTAATCGAGATTCGGCGCTATATCCTCGCGACGTTCGCGCAAGCCGGGGAGTCGAAAAGCCCACAGATCGATTCGTGCCAGCAGGTCCTCGCGAAAGCTGCCCGATTGCGCGGCCGCTTGCAGATCGCGGTTGCTGCCGGCGATCAGTTGAAAGTCGCTCTTCGCTTCACGATCCGAACCCATCGGCATGAAGCGCTTTTCTTCGATCGCCCGCAGCAGCATCGCCTGTTCATCTAGTCCCAGTTCGGCGATCTCGTCGAGAAACAGAGTGCCGCCGTCTGCGGCCTTGAGGAGACCCGGGCGATCCTGCAGCGCGCCGGTAAAAGCGCCCTTTACATGCCCGAACAACGCGGACATCGCGGCGTCGCCGCGCAGGGTCGCGCAGTTGACCTCGATGAAGCGTCCCTCGATCTGACGGCGCGCTTTCTTGAGCCGGTAAATACGCTCCGCCAGTTGCGACTTGCCGGCTCCGGTCGGACCGGTGAGAAGAATAGGCGCCTTTGAGCTCGAAGCAACCTGCTCGATTCGTTCGATCAGGCGATTGAAGGCAGCGTTGCGGGTCTCGATGCCGGACTTGAGAATCGAGGTAGCCTCCTCGCGCTCGCGCGCGAACCGCGAAGCCAGGCGATCGTATTTCGACAAATCCAGATCGATGATCTTGAAGGTCCCCGGTTCTCCCGATCGCGGACGCCTGGCCGGCGACGTCTGGATAAGTCGCGCAGGAAAGTGACGCGACTCGGTCAACAGGAACAGACAAATCTGGGCGACGTGCGTCCCGGTCGTGATGTGGACCAGGTAGTCCTCGCGCTCGGGATCGAAAGGATACGCGCGCGCGAAGTCGTGGAGTGCGCCGAAAACCTCGTCGAAGTCCCAGGGATCGCGAATCGCAAGTTCGTGCGGCCGCACCTCGGTCTCGGGCGAGACGCTTCGAATATCGTCACGCGCGCTACTTACAAGTTCCGAATCCCTGCGCTGATGCAGCAGCTCGAGGCGATCGATCAGGAGCTCCTCGTGCTGGCAAAGGGAGACTGTAGGACGCCATCGATTCCATCGCTCGGCGCCGTCGCCGGAATCGAGATTGGTGCCGATTAACCCGACTACGACTGTTGGCATTCGTAGATTATTGGATAAATCACTATCTATAACAATAGAATNGTGGACATGCTCCTCTCCAGCGACGATCAAATAAAGACCATAAAATATGGCGAAATAGTCTCTGAAGCTCGTGCTCCCACATCTGGCATGAGGCTTGAGATAGTGCGACAGCCAAAGTAGCGCGGGAGGAAGGAAAATGGCCAACAAGAATCTGTTCGGTTCGCTGCCGGAAAGCTTTCGCCCCCCCGACGCCGTCAACGAGGCGAACGGTCCGGCGTACGCGTTGGCTCCGAAGCACGCGCTCGCCCAGTATGTGGCAACTGGTTGCCTGAACACGACATTCTACGCCAGTGGGGAAGAGCAGCTTTCGACGATACTCGCGCTATGCGGCGAAGTTGATTCCGAGTTCATCGCCAGGACGGCGATTTTCAGTCGTGAGCAGGGTCGGATGAAGGATGCGCCGGCCCTGCTCTGCGCCGTGCTTGCCGGGCGCGATACGAAGTTGCTCGAGACGATTTTTCCGCGAGTGATCGACAACGCGAAGATGCTGCGGAACTTTGTCCAGATGATTCGTTCGGGCGTGACCGGGCGGAAGTCGCTCGGCAGCGCGCCCAAGCGGATGGTTCTCCGATGGCTCGAAGCACGAAGCGAAGAGGCATTGTTCGCCGCGTCGGTAGGACAGAGTCCGTCGCTCGGCGACGTGATCAAGATGGTTCATCCAAAGCCGGCGGCCGCGGGCCGCGAAGCTTTGTACGCCTACCTGATCGGTCGGTCGAGTCATGTCGAGGCGTTGCCTCAATTCGTGCGAAGCTACGAGGCTTTCAAGGCTGGCCAGACGCGAAAGGTTCCGAAGGTGCCGCTCGCGATGCTTACCGCGTTGCCGCTTGGGAAGTCGGACTGGATCGAGATCGCGCGCGATGCGCCATGGCAGGCCACTCGGATGAATCTCAACACCTTCGCGCGGCATGGCGTATTCGGCGACGAGAAGGTGCGGAGCGACGAGCAGATTGAGATCGCAAAGATCCTCGCGGAGCGGTTGCGGGATCGAGCTGCTATCGCTAAGGCGCGAGCGTTCCCGTACCAGCTCATGGTTGCGTACGCGAACGCTGATGCGCGGATACCGGGTGTTGTGAAGGAGGCGCTGCAGGACGCGATGGAGGTTGCGCTCGAGAACGTGCCGTCGATCGTAGGCAAGGTTTACGTTTTGCCCGACGTGTCCGGTTCGATGCATTCGCCGGTCACCGGCTATCGAGGTAGTGCGACCACGGCCGTTCGATGCGTTGATGTCGCTGCGCTCTTCGCAGCAGCGGTATTGCGGAAGAATCCCGACGCCGAGGTTATCCCGTTCAACGACCGGCTGGTGGCCGTCGAATTGAATCCGCGAGATAGCGTGATGACTAATGCGGCGAAGCTCGCGGCGTTGCCGTCTGGCGGCACGAACTGCAGTGCTCCACTGGTTTATCTGAATGAGCGGGGCGCGAAGGGCGATATGATTGTTTATGTGTCCGACAACGAGTCCTGGCTCGACGCTCCGAGCGCGAAGGCGCGAGGCACGGCGACGATGGTTGAGTGGAATCGGTTCAAGTCGCGAAGTCCGGACGCGCGGCTCGTCTGCATTGATCTGCAGCCGTACGGTACGACGCAGGCACAGGAGCGAGAAGACATCCTCAATGTCGGCGGCTTCTCTGATCAGGTGTTCGAGACTGTAGCGGAATTTGGATCGGGAGAGCTCGCTGGTGAGCATTGGATGTCGGTGATCGAATCGATCGAGATTTGAGGTGGGATGCCGGTACGAATGCAGCCAGAACTACACGGGTCGCGGGTTCGAATCCCGCCGGCTCCATCTATGGGGCCGTAGCTCAGATGATAGAGCAGAGAAGTTTCGGCGATTTTTGTCGTACCGGCAAGAAAGGCGAGAGAGAAGTTGACTGAAATGACTATAGAGATCGACTCGGGGCCGAATGCTTGTCGGGGTTACTTACCTGTAAAGAAACCGAACCTCGGCGCGAGGTTGTCGGCCCCGAGCGACTCACAAACGAATTGAAGCATGGGTGAATGCTGGCGGGATTACATGGTTAGAAGGAGGGCTCGAAAGGCTTAGAGGGTTCAACTCCCTCACTGCGAAAGCAGTCCTTCATCTCGCCAAACTTGTCATCCGGTTGGAGCGTCGCGATCGGCACGAATGCCGTCGGAACTACATGAGCTCAGGGGTTGCGGGTTCAAACCCCGCCGGCCGCATCGAGAGATGCGGTCGTAGCTCAACTGGTTAGAGCGCTGAGCAGTGATTTCGACAAACTTGTCGTGCCGGTCGCCGGTCGGAGAGTAAGGTGTTAACAACATGACTCAAGAGAACAATTACCTGGAGATAGATTCGGGCGGTGGCGCGCCGATTCGGGCGTGGGTGAAGGGCGTGATGTTCGAGGATCAGGCTGCGCAGCAACTCCGCAACGCGGCGCAGTTACCTTTCATCTTCCGGTGGATCGCCGCGATGCCCGATGTGCACATGGGAATCGGCGCCACTGTAGGCTCCGTTATCCCGACCAAAGGTGCGATCATTCCAGCAGCCGTTGGCGTCGATATCGGATGCGGCATGGCAGCGGTGCGCACGAGCCTGGTCGCATCCGACCTCCCCGATGATCTCAAATCGCTGCGAAGCGCGATCGAGGCGGCGGTACCTCACGGACGAACCGATCATGGAGGCCGCAACGATATCGGCGCATGGCATGAAGTCCCCGACCGCAACCGCGAAAAGTGGGCTTCGCTCGAACGGGGTTACAGGAAGATTGCCGCGAAGCATCAGAAACTCACTCGCAACAGGCATCCCAGTGAACATCTCGGCACTCTCGGTACAGGCAACCACTTTATCGAAGTATGCCTCGACGAGAGCGATAGTGTGTGGCTGATGCTGCATAGCGGCTCGCGCGGGATTGGGAACCGAATCGGGAGTTACTTCATCGAACTGGCAAAGAAGGACATGCGGCATCTTATCGCCAACTTGCCTGATCGCGATCTAGCATACCTGGAAGAAGGCACTGAGCACTTTGACGAATACGTCGATGCGGTAGGCTGGGCGCAGAGCTACGCGCGCCTCAACCGCGAGCTGATGATGGACGCGATTCTCGAAGCGGCTCGCTCAGCACCAGGAATTCCTCCCTTCACGACCAATGACGAGGTAGTGAACTGCCATCACAACTATGTCTCGCATGAGACTCACTTTGGAGAGCAGGTGTTCGTCACGCGAAAGGGCGCCGTGCGTGCAGGCCTCGGCGATCTCGGCATCATTCCGGGTAGCATGGGCGCGCGCTCGTACATCGTACGCGGGCTCGGCAACCCGAACAGTTTCATGAGCTGCAGCCATGGTGCGGGCAGGAGCATGTCGCGCACCGAAGCGCGCCGGCGCTTCACGATCGCTGACCATGAGGCGGCGACCGTGGGAATCGAATGCCGCAAGGACGCTGAGGTGATTGATGAGACACCAGCCGCCTACAAGCCGATCGATGCGGTGATGGCGGCGCAGAAGGATTTGGTCGAGGTCGTGCACACTTTGCACCAGGTCGTTTGTGTGAAGGGTTGATACGATGTTGACGATAGATGGCTCCGCGGGCGAAGGCGGCGGCCAGATTTTGCGGACAGCGCTCGCACTCTCGACTGTCACGGGCAAGCCGTTCCGCATCGAGAAGATCCGCTCCGGGAGACCGAAGCCCGGCCTTCTCCGGCAGCATCTCACCGCCGTCAAGGCGGCTGCGACCATCTCGAGTGCAACCGTCGACGGCGCTGAACTCGGGGCCGGCGCCGTCACGTTCATTCCGGGCAGAGTTAATCCGGGCGAGTTCGCATTCGCTGTTGGCACTGCTGGGAGCGCAACGCTCGTTTTGCAGACGGTCCTTCCCGCGTTGCTCACAGCGTCCTCACCTTCGAGACTGGTACTAGAGGGAGGGACGCACAACCCGATGGCGCCGCCGTTCGACTTCCTGCTGAAGTCTTTCCTTCCGCTGATCAATCGAATGGGACCGACGGTGACGTCAGAGCTCGAACGCCCCGGCTTTTATCCGGCGGGCGGAGGACGTTTCAACGTCACCATCACTCCCACGGCGCGACTGGCGCCGCTGGAAATGCTGGAGAGAGGCGCGATACGAAGTATCAAGGCTCGGGCGGTCGTCGCGAATTTACCGCGCTCGATTGCGGAACGTGAAATAAAGCTGGTCGGACGGCTTCTGTCGCTCCCGGATGACTCGCTGATCGTCGAAGAGAGCCGCGGTGCATTGGGTCCGGGAAACGCCGTCGCGGTCGAGATCGAGACGGAACATCACACTGAGGTGTTCACAGGATTTGGCGAGGTGAACGTGCGCGCCGAAGGCGTCGCGACCAAAGTAGCCCAGGAGGCCCGTGCCTATATTGCCTCGCGAGTCCCTATCGGCAGGTACTTAGCCGACCAGCTTCTCGTTCCTATGGCGCTCGCAGGCGCCGGAAGATTTCGCACGGCTCCATTGTCGCGTCACACCACAACGAACCTCGAGGTCATCCGTCAATTCCTCGAAGTGAAGATTGATCTCGTCGAAGAACCAAACAGGGTTTGGACGGTTACGATCGCTGGCAAGCGAAACTCACCAAGGCCGTAGACCGAGCTAGCCGAATTGATTCGCACGTATTGCTATGCAATGCGTGCGTCCCTGGCGCTTCTGTTGGTTCGCCGCTACCGGGGAGCGCCGCCGATGGATTTGCCGACGCGGGCGTTCCGATCGCGATCGCGAGCGTCAGCGCCAATATCTGCGAGAGCCCTGCCGGTGCCACTGGACGACGGTTGCCGGTTTGACCAGAACCGTCGCGTTCATACAACGAGGCCAAATTCGGTAGAGCCGACCCCAGAGCAGGAGATCGCCACGACCAAGCCACGGTCGGCCGGGCGGCTGCCAGTGGGGAACAGCCGCCCGATGTCTGAGANCCATGACTTCCAGTTCCAGCGAGGCCCGACACCGAAGCCGGAAGGAGACCAGAGAAACCATGGCGGGTAGGACCGTAAGCACGCCGGCCACGATAAGTCGGTCAGCGCAAAACTCGAATAGTTACGGCGTATACGGAATAATGAGTACCGACAGGTCGGCGAGATGTCCGCGCGGCGTTCGTACTCTTGGAGCGCCCAACGTCAATAGGCGCTGAGGCTGACAACCACCCACAAATCTAGTTGTAGACGATGGCTTGGCTAGTCTTAAGGACATGAAGGAAAACGACAAATAGGTGCTCGAAACGCAACCTGCGATGTTGCGTACTACGGATAGGACTCGGAGAAATCAAGAGCAACTAACGTTGAGATCGCAGCGTTAACAGATTAGCAACTGACTTGAGAGTTTTTAAGGTCAAACGGGGGATTCCTTGGTGCGCTATTCTCGCTATCGCGGGTGGCATTTCTATCTTTTCATTTGTATCAATGCGGCCGCATGGTTTGCCCTAGGCCAAAGCATTGCCAGATCTGAAATCGCCGCCGAAAATATCGGTGTATATGGCGATTCGCTGAGCGACGGCATTTGGTCGGGACTTTATTCAATCGTCAAGCACCATCCCGAAGACAAGCTCTTTCGACATAGCAAAGTTGGCGCATCGCTGACCACTCCGGACTTTGCTGCCTGGACCCAGGACTTCGCCGCTTCGCTCGATCGGGAGCACATTACGACAGTTGTCGTGATGTTTGGCGCGAACGACGAACGAGGCATCCGCGACGAAAAGCACAAAGGCTATGTTTTTGAAAGTAAGGGCTGGCAGCGCGTCTATGTCTCTCGAATAGATGCAATATATTCGGAACTTGCTAAGCGAAAAGTTACGGTTGTATGGGTTGGTCTGCCTGTCATGCGAGATAAAGATGCAAACGCGGGAGCGGTGTTTCTCAACGGGCTATATGCCGCTGAAGCCGCAAAGTTTGGCGGCAGGTTTTTGCCGCTGAGCGACTCGTTTGTCGATGGCAATGGCCAATTCGCTGCCTATCTGCCCGATCAGAAGGGACATTTGCGAGAGGTCCGCATCAATGATGGAGTCCATTTCTCCAGTTATGGCTATGGGCTGATCGCGGAGAAGGTCTATTCCACAATTGCGTCGCCGACCCCGACGGATAGTGTGCGCGCACAATGTCCTTAAGGACAAAAATGCATCTTCGATCGTCAGAGCTGTGGCGGCCGGTGGCGGCAGGCATCGTTTTCCTTCTAGTCGGATGTACCGGGCCGACCACTGACTCGGCTGAGAGCCGGACTCCCGACGCGCTGATTCCGGCACGCGTATCGACCCAAGTCGTAACACGGGCGCCCGGACAATCGGGGCTGGCCAGCTTCTTCTACGATCTTCAGCGGCTTCAAGCCGGCCGGCTAGACCATGTCCGGATTCTGCAGTTAGGCGACAGTCACACTGCGGGCGACGTCTTCTCCGGCTATCTGAGGTCTCGATTTCAGGAACGTTTCGGTGACGCTGGCCGAGGCATGATGCCACCGGGATACACCTATCGTGGATTGCGTCAGACCGAAGTGAAGGTTACGCAGAGCGGTGGTTGGGTAATTCACGACAGCCTTAAGGCAAGTGATCCAGGCCCCTTTGGCATTAGCGGGTTCCTTGCGACGAGCACTTACGCCGGCGCGCGCATGACAGTTTCTCCGGTGGCGCCGGGCGGATTCGACATTGCCAGGGTGAACTATTTGCATAGCACCTCTGGCGGGCCCTTAGAAGTGTTACTCGACGGCCGGATTGCGAAAGTTGTTCCTACCGCGGGTCCAGCGGACACGCCTGGCAGTCTGGACCTATCGACGCCGCCAGGTACTCAAACCCTCGAAATCATCGCCGATACACCTGGAATCCGCATAACTTCCTGGGGCGTCGAAAGTTTCCACCCAGGCGTCTTGTTCGATAGCTTCGGTGTTTCGGGTGCGACTGTCGATATCTTTAACCACTGGAACCCTTTACTTGTGCAATGGGACCTGAAGCAACTGCGGCCGTCCTTGATAATNGTCGCNTATGGAACCAACGAAGCTTTCNAACTCGGTTTCGACGCTGCCACCTATAAGCAAATCTTTGCGCAGGTGCTCAGGAGTCTGAAGCNNATGGCTCCTGAAGCTTCCATNCTGGTCGTCGGACCGCCCGGCGGCCAGCGCAGTATCTCAAACCAGAAGAGATCGCCATCGACTGGATCCACTGGACCTTGGGAGACACCTGAATCAGTCACTGAGATACGCTACATCCAGCACGACACGGCGGTCGCATTCGGTGACGCCTATTGGGACTGGGCAAGCGTCCTGGGAGGAACGCGGGGTTTCAATCGTTGGGTGTACTCAGATCCACCGCTCGTCCGATCGGACCACATACATTTTACGGTACTAGGCTACGAAATATCGGCGAAGGCTCTATTCAATTTCCTGATGGATGGCTACGCCACGGCAGAGGGCCAGGCTCGCCCGAAAACGGCGGATGGGACACAGCCTTCATCGGGCTCTCCGGAGGTCACAAACTAAGTCGGCCACGATGCTCTTCCCCACGGTCAACTTTGGCATATTCTTTATCCTTGTCTTCGCAGCCGCCTGGCTCCTGGTTCGCCACC
>JGI12635J15846_10002407_pt1 | contig 16363 bp, 31 predicted proteins | sample BlaSpr_A8_OM2_M2_FD_15846 | JGI IMG/M metagenome (IMG submission 15846) | reverse complement strand
CCACTTTCTGCGGAAGTGGCGCAGGCGCGGTTTTCTTCGACAGCGCCTCCGTCCCTACTACGGCGGCCCTCGTCAGAAGGCGCACGACGGCGGCAAAAAGGTCGACGAAGGCCGCGAGAAGCGTGAAGACTGAGACGATGAGGCGCCGAGCGGCGGCTTTGACGGTCATGGTGGAGCTCCTTTCTCTTTCCTTGTACGGCCTATGGTGGACCAGATCAAGGGTCATGGCCAAGAATAGTGCACGAATTAGGTGGCACCGTGTAGGTTGGGATGCGTGAATACAAACTCCGGCGTCGAACAGAAGCGAGGGCGCCTGGCGCAGTCTTGCGCCGAAGAGGCGGGCCTCGAGTTCAAACGAACGGAAGACACCCCCATGGATCAGATGCCGGACTTCTACGCGTCGATCGACGCCCTCATCATGCCATCGCTCCAAGAGGGAGCGGGCCTGCCGGCGCTCGAAGCGGCCGCCGCTGGCCGGCTGGTCATCGGAACGCCCGTCGGTCATTTCCCCTTCGGCAGTCCCCTCCACTGTAGCAAGTGGTCCGGCCCCTCGACTACGAGTCCGCCGGACTTGAGACTGTGGAGAGCGCCTTTGTAGGCGTCGTAGGACATGACTGTGGAGAGCTCGGCATAGAGGTGACCGCTATAGACTTCGCCTATCGTCTGAATGCGGTCGGCCACAAGCTTTGTGGTCCGGACGATGAATTGAATCTCTTCGTTGGTCATGGCTCAGTTGTCTACCGGACGTAGGGCCGCTGCTGTCCTTGATTTCGGTAGGACCTTCCCATTGTCGAGGCGGCTTACGATGAATCGTGTGCGGCTACTGAATTCGGTAGCTAGCGGACACGCTACCACGCGGACTCTCACAAGCTCTGTGCCGACCTTGGTGAGAACAACTTGACCGATCTTGATGTTTGCTTGCTTCATGAGGGCTGTCTCCTCTTGTACGATCAAACGTGGAAGAAGTAAAGATAGTGCGTGAATTATTGTTGCACGTGCCCGATGTAGTCCGTGAGTCCGCCGCGAACGGCTACCGCGGCGTACATCTTACACGACTCAAGATCTGTGCCATCGCATGGGGCCGGCAACGTAACGGCTCGTGAGCGGCGACAACGAACGGGCATCATGGTAGGAGCCTCTGACAACGAACGCTCTGTCTTAGAGATCATCGTGGGGCGCTCGGAAGAGTACGGTCCCGGCAGATCGGTGGGGGCGAAGGTGTCTACGAGGGTCCAGGCGGAGGAGACGATAACCTTGAGCATGATGATAGATACTGCGGTCGGTTTCTGGAGAAGTGAAGGACTGGAGCAATAATTCATGAATTATGGTACGAAAGTGTAAGTTGGACGATTGTTCTTGACAAAACTTCTGCTCCGTGTCTAGCCGGTACGCAGTACCTTAGAAAGTGCTTCGAGCGGATCGCCCATCCCTCGGATGATGGCGACTTCGCGCCAGTGTTCGGCGTTATCGATGTACGGTTTGGCGGCTGCCATTCCGAATTCCCTGTAGGCGACTTCCGCGACGGCGCGCTGCTGGACTGCCATATACCGTTCTGAAGGTATGGTCACGGTATCCCCCTTTAGTCCTTTGAGGGTGGCGGCAACTTGGATAGCATTTCGAGCGGGTCTCCCTCGCCTCGGACGAATGCAATCTTACGCCAACGCTCAGCGTCTTCGATATACGGTTTGGCAGTAGCGCCTCCGTAACAAAGAAACGTTATCTCGGCGAGCGCGCGACGGCGGACTGCGATGCGCCGGAGACTACCGGCTTTCTCTTTTTGGAGAGCTTCGGTAAGTTCCTTTCGCACATAACGCGCGTGCGCGAGACACAAGAAGTGAAGAGGGGGTTTGCAGGTTTGCTTGAGGGTTATCCCTCCAAAGCAACCTTCGACGTGGCAGGTGTGTCTCTCGGATGTTATCGATTGTGGGAATCCGCAAAGCTCGCATGGAGGGATATGTTCTGCCCATGTTTCAAGATCGACCTTGTAGACAATGGGAGTGGCAAGAATGAATTCCTTTACGTGGGCGCACTGCTGACACATGACATCTACGTGGTAATAGATGATGGGCAGTTTATCGTCGTGTTTGGACATGGTTACTTTCTTGAGTGAAAAAGTTTCTGGGTCCGAACGAACCGAACGTAGTTCATTGTCTTTGCCGCAATTCTGACAAAGACTTCCTAGATACGATCGTACAGGGTAATCCCATCTAGAACCACTTTTGCGTGACTACGAAATATGTTGCCGCATGCACATTCGCAGGTAGATTCCGGGTACTTGTCGAACCGAGTCCAATCGATATCGATCATGGTAGACCGTCTCTCTCTTCATACATCGAACAAGATAGCGTGTGATGGTCTCCGACTACGTTTGCTACGGACTGGCCGCACGTGCACTTTCTACCGCTCGCTCTTTCGAAGAAGATGGTGGGCATTGGGTCATCTCTCTCGAGACGAAGGAGACTCAGGACTTCTCGTACCGGGTCACTTCCCAAAACGGCTTGGTAGAGAATGCGCGTTTTTGCGTCGACTGTTTCTTTCTTCAGTGTCACGACGGCATGATAGCGATGAGGTTTCTCGCTACTTCTCGGTCGGACAATGACACAATCCTTCTTCGTTGCTTCCGCTACTGCAATGTCGGAACGATTCCACTGATAGTCTTCTTCTGCTTGCGTGGGTGTTGAATGAGGGCTTTCCAGGAATTCAAGATTGTCCATGTCCGTCATTGTGAATTCTCCGAGTTCATGAATTACTCTCAGTTTCATCTTCGAACAAATCCCCATCCGGTTGTTCGTTGACCTCGTCTTGAGCGTCCTTCAATTCTTTCCCTTCTTGGTCTAGCGCTTTGTCGTACACGGCGCTTGAAAGCCGTTGACTGATTTTGCGCGTTGTAAGACTGCTTGCTAGGTGCCCTAGGACAGCCTCTCCGACTGCCGTTCTTTTCGGCATCGGATTGAAGGAGAGCTCGACGGGGCGCACGATCCATTGCCCGTAGGACGGCGTCTGGTGGCCTGGGCGCTTTGGGTCAGGCTCGCCGTGCGCCCGCGTGTAGAACGTTTTGCCGTTCTTCTTGGACGGCGACAATGAACTCTTGACGCCGCAGAATCGCGACACTTCCGAGATCTTGACTGTCCCTGTTAAGAGTCTCCCTTCATCTCTCAGGCGCTCATAGCCGGAGACGATATCCTGCCAGTTTTCCAAGATGGCTTTCCGGCCGACTCCCCGCCCGCGAACGCTGCTGGCCTCTTTGGCCGTAGGAGACAATGGAAAGTAGATTCCCGGGCGGGCGAAGAACATACCTTTCGTATTGACTTTCTCCTCCCATCCGCCGAGCGGAATGGGTCCACCATCCGGTTTGCCGTCCTTCATCTTGATTACTTCAAACGTTCCTGTGTCTTTCGGACGCGGCGTCTCGATGCGTTCTCTCGAAACGATACCGTCGGTCGCCATCATGAGAATAGACGCTCGGTCTTTGACCAAGCCCACCATCTCTAAGAGCTTGGCCCGCGTGCCGCTTGTTATCATTCCAGCCCAAAGCCACGATTGAAACCGAGCGGCCCCAATCGATTGGGCGAGCTTTCCGTAGCAGCTATTGCAGCCGAGTTTGATGACGATCCCAGGCCCTTCTTTGCCGATACGAACTCGCTCCGCGTAGTATCCAGGAATCTTCTTGAACGGCTGACAGTCGCACGTGGTCCGGTAAATCCAAGCTCCGTGAAACTCCGTATTGGGAAAGAGCTTCTCGCCCACGAGATATTCATCTCGGTACACCCATCCCCCGCCCGAACAAACCGGAAAACAGATGCTCCCGTCGTCTTCTCGGAAAGGAAACGGTCCCCATGGGCTAGCGGTAACGCCGCGTGCGCGCGCGAGCTTGTAGCGGACGAGCGCTTGGACGACATCGGGACCTTCCAGATCCTTTCTTTCGTCAGTCCACAGCCAACGTCCGTGCTCGAGACAAGGTAAGAAACAGAGCTCGTAGGGGTATGCGCTTGAGATGTCGTAGCCGTAAAGGGTGCCGGAGATAGTGCCTAAAACGGAATTCTCGAACCGTCCGCCGAAGAATGCGTGCTGGACAACGTCTTTGAGCTTGTCTGGACAAGGGCGGAGGCGCGCCTTGACCCCCATGACGGTGAGCATGGCCTCAGCGCTTGAGCCGGCTCCGTAATAATTCTTGAGTTTGAGGCCGGCTTTCTCGTGGGCCAGAGTGAGCTTCTCTGCCAAACCCGCCATCGAGGCGCACTCTTCGTAGCAATACTCTTTGACACTTTGCCAATCGAGTTTGTCGAAATCGGCGCGCTGCTCTTTCATGCGAGCCATCCGCTGCCACAAGGCCGGAGTACCTACTTTCCAGTCTTCGATGGCCGCAACGAACCGACCTTGAAAGAACTTGAAGATATCCCAAATGGTCGCGCGACGCCCACCTTTTTTGACCGTGAATTTGCTCGCTTGGAGATTGATGACGTATCCGTGCCAGTAGATGGGCACAAGGCCCTTACGTGTGTCGTCAGGACGGCGTTTCCGAAGCTCCGGCCGAAAGAGCCGATAGAGCGAGCGGTTGTCAACGTCGGTTAAAATCTTCGTGAGATCGTACTGAAAGGCGTACGCGAAGATTTTTGTTCGTTTGGTCTTGGGAATCGAGAGAATAAAATCGAGGGATTCTTTGGTCGAAAGACGCACTCTTCGCGTATCGGTCTCCGACTCCACCTTCCCGTCGATAGACCACCTTTGCGTGCCGTCGGCACTACTTACTGCAAGGAAGATATAGCGGTGATCCTCTCGCCCCTGCCCCTCCCCGTCGATGCCGAGGTATGCGTTCTCTGGCGACTCTTTTTCGTTCGGAAGGCGCCTTAGAACGCTTGTGTGGTAGCCCGCTCCGTAGCCGCACCGGGCACAAGGGTTACCCTCTGAGGCGTGCGTAATGCGGTGAGCGGAAGCTGGGCGTTTGCAGATGCGGCAGGGGTCCCCTTCTGGGAAGTGATACGAAAGTCTCACGGCTCAGATTCGGCTAGAACCAACGGCGGCTTGGCCGCTACAGCCATCTCAGGAATCGTATCGTGGACAGCTTCATCCAGTAGCTTTTCGATATCCTCTGCTTGCTGGTGAAGCGCGATGACGTATTGGGCTAAGCGTTTACCGCCCTCGACATAGCTCTTAGGCTTTCCGTCCAAGATGAGTTTGGCGACCGTGAGCGCCTCTTCATCATTGAGCGGCGCTTGATGATTCGGCCAGTTTTCTGGATTCTCGCGGTTCATGGTGCGTCCTTTCTTCCGACTCTATCTTCGTAGAGTGCATTGTCTTTTTGGATGGCTTCTTGCCATTCTTTGGTCTCGAATTTGCCGTATTTTCGCTCATAGTGCGCGAGTTTCTCCTTTGTGCGGGCTAACTCTTGAGCCACTAAGTTCTTGTGATACTCGAGACGGCTTGCGGCGCTCCCACACCAGATAGGCGTACCTGCCTCCTTATCGAGCATGAGAGACCCGTCTTTGTTCTTCGCGTAGTGGGGAGGGGTGTATCGTCTGGTTTCCATCACGCCCTCCGAATGAGGATATCGATAAGCTCGGTGAGCTCGAGAAGCGATAGCCGAAGCTCCCTCGAAGTTGGAAATCCCCCTTTGAGTCTGTCTTGAATGACTTTGAGTTTCGTGAGCATCTCTCGTTTGACGTTATCGGGAAGCTGTAGATCGTCTGAACCGGCCATTACGCACTTACCATCCTTTCGTTTTGAGCTCGGTGAGACGCTTGGTAAGAGCGTCCTGTTTGGTGAGTTTGAGAAATGCCGTCGCATTCGGGAGCCGTCCGCAGGTGCATTTGCGGTAAGGTCCCCTTCTCGGTTTCTCTCGGTAGATGCCGCTCCCCTTACACTTGTCACACCATGGTCTTCTTTGGTATCGCAGGCTTCTTCTGCCAATCAATAGCAGCCATGATGAGTTTACCTCACTTCAGGTTTCCAGATTCTTTCCCCGATAGAAACATTCGGGTCATTGAGTTTTCGGTATTCGACCGGGACATCGTGTTTTCTGGCAGCGATGATACCGAGCGACATCCCTTTTGAGATACCGAGGTCTTCGTAGACGATGACCGCTTGAGCGGCGTAGTACCAAGACGTTCCGGCCTCGATACCGAGTGCGCGCTCGGCGATGACAGTATCATCGAGAACTTGCGTGTAGAGAAGATGCGGCACCATGGGCGCTTCGCCGCGCTTGAGGCAATCGAGCATCGCTCTGCGCGCGTAGGCGACGTTGAGCGTTCGATTTCCGGCGTAGGGAGACTCGATGATGACGAGTCTCATCGAAGGACCTTGCCGAGTGAGCGCGCCCAATCATCCATGGCGTCTGCGCACGCGCGCGCCTCAGCGATGATAGCCGGGTCCTCTCCGCGTCCCTCCCGGTCACTTGCCCACTGCCGTACAAGCGAACCGGCCCCAGGGTCACGACCTAACAAGATGAACATCGGCTCATCTGGTTTCGCATTTGCATAACAATCGAATTGACTTGGATTATTTTTGGTGCCCATGAATTTGACTCCTGTTAGTGCATGAATTCTACGCTACCTGTGGACTCATAAAGAGTGTAAACACCCTTTGCTCGTGCACCCCCGACGCATCCGAAATGGCTTTGTAGTACTCCATAGCCAAGTTCCCCGCTTCTACCGTATATATTTTCCTCCCCATGAGTTGCCTAATGATGCGTCTTGCGTAGTTTTCGTCCTTCTCGTGACGCATCCTGGGCGGTAGATTCTCTTCGGCTCCGCGCCTTTCCCACGTATCGAGAAGTCGAATCTTCCCTTTCCCTCTCTCTTTCATGATTCCCTTTTCGAGATTGGCTGCTGTAATCTGTTCTCGTACGCGCTGCTGCGCCATTATCTTAGCCTGCTGCCTAATCTTCCTATTTGCTCGCGCAAGCGCCGCTCGAACCGATGCATCCTTTTTCGGTTTGGGTCCTGGTTTCTTCTTCTTTCCTACTACCTTCTTCGGTATTGGTTTTTTTGTAGGAGGTCTTCTGGGAGGTAGTTTCTTGGGACTCGGCGACGCTTTCTGTTTTTTTGGTAACTTCTTCTGTTTCTTTGGAGTCTTTCCTTTCTCCCCATACCATCGGACGAGCGCCGCATGCCGAGCGCGGGCGGATCTCTCGCGGGCCGCGCGCTCCCGAGCGCGGGCGTTACGTTTCCTGGTCCGGGCAGCCTTCGCCCACGGACTCTCCTTCTTCAATTTGCCATGTCGCGATTCCCTCGCTCGTGGCCGAACTCCCTCTTGACAGTCTCTTTAGACTATCCTATGTTGGGAGTCGGGTAATCGGTTTCGTCGTCGACAACCCATTGGCAGCCCCACCACTTGGATTGAGCCGGGTGGTGGGGCGTTTCCTTTTGGGCGGCTAATATCTTCCCCTCCTAAGCAGTCTTTCTCTGAATGGACGCGACTGCGCTCTTTCGCGCCAGAACAGATTCGTGAAGTGACAGGAGCGCGTCCGTCAATTCATCAATTGCGCTGATAGCCTTCTCCACGTGCGCACGCGCTAGACGCATATCGATCCGGATGGAGGTCCGAAGTTTGGACAGCATACCGATATCGGATTCGAAACCGTTGTCGCGTTTACGGACGAGGCCCCCAGCACGCTTCTTTAGAGAGAGCGGTCTTTTCTCGGGACCTACAATCTCCGAATGAAGAAGACCTATCTCTTCAATGAGCACGTCAAGTGGACGAACGGCCAAGACGACAAGCGCCTTGTCGAGCTTTCGGTCGGTCTTGAGCGCCACACGCAGCCGTGAGAGACTGCCGAGTTCCAAGTCGAACCCGTCTACCTTGTCACTTCGTTTCTTCGGATTGAGCATCGCTTGTGTCCCTTATAAACATCCCGAGGGCCGCCGCCTCATGGATAAGGAGCGGGCCCTCGGGCTTTACCGAGTTACTCTTCAGAAGGGGATATTATCCGCCCCTGGACCGCCGACTTGTTCCGCGGTCACTTGTCCGCCGGTGAGCGCCGGGGGACCGCCGAGCATGGCAGCGGGTCCGAATGCTTTACGCGGTTTGGGGTCTCCCATGTTGATGCCGAGGTCGTAGAGCCACATGGTTTGACCCTTTCCGATCTCGAGCTTGCTCTTGGGGGTTACGCGAACCTCAAAGCAGAGGTCCGGCCGAGAAGAGACGCGTTCCATGAACTGTGTCAATTGGTGGGTCGCGGGCGAGAGGACTTCGCTCCCCGCGGGGACCGTGATGACCTTGCCTTCCCTGTCGATGACCTTGCAGGGTTCGGTGATCCGGAAGAGAAAGCAGTTCCAGTCCTTCTCTTCGCCGCCCATCATCATGGGAGGCATGGGGATGAGATTGAGGAGATAGCCGACGAGGCGCGTGTCGCAACCCTTATTGGGGTTGTACATATACCGTTCGGTTTCAATTTTCGTGAAGCGGTCTTCCGCTTTTCCTGCTGCCGGTGCGGCGTGCGCTGTATTGCCGTTCTGTGCGGGAGGAGGGGGAGGAGACGCTTGCTTGGTGTCGTCGTCGTGCTTCTTGGCAGTCTGAGGAGTGGCCATTGTTTTTTTCTCGTTTGCTTTTGATGGGTCAGGACGAATCATCAAGTCGTGCGATTATTCGCCATTCTTGTGACTAATCCGTTACGGTAAGAAGATAAGACGAAAAGTTCGTGAATTATGGCGTTAGTCCTTGGCGGCTTCGGGAGGACCATCCGATTCTTCGATGATGATCGTTCCGTGCTCGTCGACTCGGATCTTGGGTGCGGTGCGTGCCGCGTGCATCACGCTACTCGCGAAGTCTCCTCCAGGCCCCTGCGGCGCACGCTTGGCTTGCTGCGCGTTCGCGATGGGACCTATCCACTCTTGGAGCTGGCGCTGAAGCTCGGTGAATAGTTCAAGCTCTCGCCCGCGCGGATACTTGATAGTCACTTCGGCGCCGAGTTCGTTCTTGAAGCTCATTCCGTGAGGAGGGAAGAGTTTCAATGTATCGATAGAGGCCGACGTACTTGCAGACCGGACGTCCGTATCGCGAATCACGGTATGGCACTGAGGGCATTTGCCATCTTTGAATTCAACGTTTTTCTTCGTCACATTGTGAAGAAGAAGTTCGCAGGAGTGACAATTGAAAATGTGATTGGGAGCGAGGACGATCATGAGGTGTTCTCTCTGGCCATTACATTGACAGGGGACCACAATATGTGGTAGTTTCGTATCCAATCGACAAGCCACGCAAACTACTACAGTCTCCTGCAGTTGTCAATAGGTAAATTCAAGGTAACTCAATGATAATTCAGCTTCGTGGCTATTCAAAAATCAAGGTCAATTCCAAAGACCGAGAGATGCTCGTCATCGTGTTCAAGATTGGCCCTATCCGCATTTGCGTGAACGCCAATATCCCTGACGACGGGAAACAGACGGCTCCGTTTTATGTGCAGGTAGAGGTCAAGGAAGGTGACGGCTGGACGGTTGTAGACGGTAAAGAGAAGGACGATAATTCATGAACTCCGATTCAAATTCAAACACACTCGAAGAAGAAGCGCGTATCCTCATCGAAAAGCAAGAGGAATTCAAAGCGAAAATTCTTGCAGAACGGTCTATGCATTTATCCAAGGTTGCTGAGCTCGACGAATTACTCGCAAAGCTTGGTGGAGTAAAGAGGTCTAAGCCTAGACAGAAGGCGGATGAAGGAGAGAACGGGGGAGAGGCATCTGTCCCTTTAGACGACGAAGAAGAAGCAGTCCTAGCCTTAAAGATCTCGGATGGTCCGACGGCGATAGCACTGGAAAACTGGAGACCCGATCCGACTCTGGACAAGAAAAGCCAGATTCTAGAGATCGTTCGGATGAAGGGTCCTCAATTGAGAGGGGAGATCATAAAGGATGTTTCCTCACGCAAACAACGCGGAAAAGGCCCGGACGTGGACTCCTATATCCGAGCTGACTCGTTCCGGGAGGCTGGTAGAGAACAAGCACGGACAGCTAACGATTCCGAACCGATAGAGACGTCAACTCATTCGGCCATCTGTAAAGAAGAAGGAGTCTGGGAGGTCACGGACAAGGCTACAAGGATTACGTATCGAACGTTCGGTGGACGATCTCAGGTAGAAGAGCGGCTCGAACATCAAGAGAGCATGAAGAGACTGCCGAAGAGGCCGAACCTTGGAGCGGGCAGGTACGGATCGAATGGGAAGGGGAGTTCGACATGAACATTACGTTACGCGAACGGATCAAGGCGGCGCTGGACGCTCCGTGTGGAGCTATTGATTTTGGTGGAGTTGGTAGAGAGCTTCTGACGCTCGTGCTCGCGGAGATGGAGAGCAAAGACATTGCGGTTTCAGAATGGGAACGTCTCCGCGCTGAGCTAATCTCGGCGGCATCGGCGATGCGCTCGAGCGCGATCGACGAATCGAAAAGCATCTCGATGACCGCCATGCGTGACGACGCACGTAACAACCGCGCACGCGGATGGGAATATCTCCGCGCCGACCTCGCCGCGATGACGGCCGAGCGGGATGCGATGCTGGCGGCGTTGCATGGGTTGTCCGAGGAGGACCAGCTTCAATGTGAGCGACGTAATTTGGACGAACCGTGTGACGTCTGCGCCCCATGCGTTGCGAGGCTTACGTACATATCAGCACGAGGATCGCGACCATCAAAGAGGCGTATGTGAAGAGGCAACGTGTCCGGAGTGCGCAATGTTCAAAGCGCAGAATGAGCAGCCATGAAACTAAAACCACTCTCCGGCGGCCCCGTCCAAGGTTACTCCTTCTATTGTCCAGGATGCGACCACGGTCACGCATTTTACACAACTGGTCTTGTAACGTGGGAGTTCAACGGCAATCTTGACTCACCGTCGTTTACGCCGTCATTACTCAATACGTGCGAGCATCATCCAGATCCGAAACAGCGGCGATGCCATCTCGTCTTGACGGACGGCAAGATTCATTATTGTCCGGACTGCTCTCACGATCTTGCCGGTCAGGTGATTGACCTAAGAGATCGGGATGAATATGGTTATTAGCCATGTCTTCTAGTAGCGCCGTAGGCACCTACACCTGCAAATCCTGCCAAGCTCTTGTCCCCTCCGACAAGAGTCGCTGTCCAAAGTGCAAGAATTGGCACCTCCCCGATAAGAACGCCTCCTCCGACGACGAAGAGACCGTCCTTCTCTCGGACGCCAAGCTTGCCGAGATTGAACGCTACAAGACCGGGATGCTAGACGCGGTCTTCGGCGGAGGCTTGGCGCGTACGAGCGTGAGTCTTGTAGCGGGGCCCCCCGGAGCTGGCAAGACGACCCTATTCTTACAACTTGCGGACGCCATCATCGATATCACCAATCGCGAGGCTATGTTCATCGCGAACGAACAGGGGCCGGAAGAAATCAAGGAGACCGCTCGGCGCATCAAGATTAAGAACATGGGTCGCATTCGTGTCGTCAAGGCCATGGGGGGCTTGAAGAGCGACTTGGGAGCGCTCATCCTCCGCTATCAGCCAGGACTCATGATCCTGGACAGCTTGACGAAACTGACGGGCGATGACCCGAACCTTGGGCTCATGGTGTGCGAGAGGCTCAAGAGCTACACTGTCGAGCTTAAAGCGCCTAGCCTTATCGTCAACCAGATCAATAAAGACGGCGACCACGCGGGAATCATGAAACTTCAGCATGCCGTGGACGCCACGTTTTTCTTGGAGAAGGACGACAGTGACGGTGAGCGGTTCTTTTGTTCGACCAAGAACCGCTTCGGGGAATCTCCGGTCGGCGTCAAGCTTCTCATGACGCCGGCCGAGCATCCCGAGTACCCTGGCAAACTCATCTTGTCACCGCGGCAGGATGATGATACAGAAGAGCTTGATGAGGACGACGGGCCTATCAATAGCTTCGGTTCGGAGGACGTTTCATGAACAAAGATGAGTCGATAGAGAAAGACACTTTCGAGCTTCCACGATGGGTGAAAGCTCTCCAGGTTACTGTCGGCGTCATAATGATAGCCGAAAGCCAAGTGGTTACACATGACATTTGGAATTTTTCTGTCTTTCTCTCTGGCGCCATTATGATCTTCAGTGGGTCATACCAGAAACGGTAGGTAAATCTCCAATGCGCTTTCTAACTCAACCTACAAAGGATACCATCAGCATGCAAACACGCAATAATAAGACCTATCAGGTAATCAACGACACCTGGTACGATTGTCGCACCCCTGCCGACTTGATCAAAGTCCTGGAGCGGGTCCGACAAGACCACACCCGGATCCACCTCTACTACGGCGACACCGATACCGGGCGGGTGTGGGAGGAAGGCACCCAAAAGGAGATGGGCACCCTGGGTCGCAGCATGGGCCCCATCAAGATCCCCCTTCTCATCCGTACTTCCCGCAGTATGGGAGGAGAAGCCATCCTGGACCACTGCATCCTACAGATCAGGAAATCTCCCATCTCTCGGAGCGGTGAGTTGCTTTATCAACATCCGGCACTGACCAGGCTACAACATCAGCAAGTGTGCGATGTCCTGGATCGGGTGCACAAGGAAGGAAAAGTGTGTCTTGTTCGTGGTCATGTTCGCTCTTAGTCTCATCCTACTTGCCTCCCGCAGACGAAGCTTCAGCCGGACTTGCTATGAGGCGCAGCCCGTTTGCATCCAGGGCCATCCGCTCTGCGTCTGCGATCGGAATAACTGGTGTTTCTGGGCGTGTCGATAACCCATAAAGGAGATATCCAAATGACTATCGGAGATTTGAAAACACTTCTTGCCTCGTATGACGATAGCCTTGAAGTCACGATTGACGGAGACCCCGTGGAGGACGTCTATACCGATGAGGACGACGAGGGTGGTGCAGAGTACGTCGTCCTGAGCTGTGAATCTCCAGAAGGATGAAACCCAAACCTCATGTGCATTCATCGATATCCTCTCACCATCGGCTCTAGGATTTATGACAACCTCCCGTACCTTGTCTTGTGGTGTCCTGACTGTGGGGCCTACGGACATGGTCAGAGACCAAAGGGACCTCATTCCGATCGTTGGATTTCTCCAAGTCCTCCCAAACAAGACAACAGCGAAACGCAAGCGGAGAAATACAGAAGCGCACTCGAATCTATCCTTTCAAACGAGATAGAGGAAGGGCGCGAGTTCGGTTTCACGGCTTCGAGGTCCCGATTGGCGCTTTATGGCCCTTCAAAAGAGCCATGAGCAAATACATCGTTATCGCCCCTGGCGACCGCATCGTTCTCGGTTGGGCGTACCCCACCAAACCCCGTGAGCCTGAGTACGACGCCGACGAGGCGCACTACATCAAACTCGGTCAAGGCACTTACCTTCACGTGGAGACCGAAGCTGAAAACGAGCACGTTCTCCTCATCGCATACCCATTCGTGGAAGACCGCGCCAAGAAGGTTGCGAAAGAGATAGGTGGAAAGGTCGAATTCATTCCGTAAGGGAAAATCAAACTCATGAAACTCAGCGAACTTTTGGCCCAACTTCAACGCACTTCTGAATTGGTCTCTCCTGACACGGAAGTATTTTTCAGCGAATCCTTTGAATCAAAAGCGTTCAATGGGGATCGATTGCCGTGCGGGCGAGAGAACGTAACTCTACATGAAGTGCATGGGGTTATCGGTTTTGACTACGAAAAGAATGAGGATATAAGTCAAGTTCTCATTCTTGGAGACGTTCTTTATCCAGCAAAGGAGGAGAAGGTTGCGAAAGAGATTGGTGGGAAAGTCGAATTCATTCCGTAAAGGTGAAAGTGAATAGGCGGTCAGATGACCTGCCATAATTCATGCACTAGTTCACTAGGGAGTCACCTCAATGTCCTCTCCGTATCCGCCTCACCAAACTCACTCGTTCCCGTGCGATGTTTGCATCGGCACTGGTCCATGCGCGGCCTGTAACGGGACTCGCAAAATACTCTTGTTGACCTGTGGACTCTGCAAGTCCCGTCTCGATAGGGGCGGTCCTCACAATTGCCCCGCATGTGGAGGAACGCCGACCGCTCTTCTCGACGGCTGGAACTGCGGTAACTGCAAAGTCTTCAACGGCTCCGCGAAAGAGTGGCTCTCTGAGTGTCGCTCGTGCGGGCAACCGGGACCGAGCAAACCTGGACCAGAAAAGGAAACCTACAAGGTCTGGCCGCTAGAGAACGTCACCAAGCTCCGCGCCCAGGTCTCCGAGTTCCACATGATGATAGGCGCGCCCATTCATACAACTCCACAAGTCCCTTCCTACGAACGTATCAGCTTTAGGCTAAACCTCATTGCGGAAGAAGTATTCGAACTCATTGAAGCGGCTATCCCTGGGTATGTAGGCAGAAGATCTTTACTCGCCAGCATCCGAACGGATGTTTTCAACGTCATTGAGTGTATAAACCAAGACCGGGATACGGAGCTCGATCTCCCCGCCTTCGCAGACGCCCTAGCCGACATTGATTACGTCGTAGAAGGCGCACGGCTCGAGTTCGGCATCAATGGCTCTCCCATCGCCGACGAGGTTCACCGCGCGAACATGGCGAAGGTCGGCGGCCCCAAGCGCGCCGACGGCAAACACATGAAGCCTGTTGGTTGGACTCCGCCGGACGTGGCCGGAGAGCTTGTCAAACAGGGGTGGGTGAAATCGTGATTCGTGATAGAGGTTTGATAGAGTATGCCGAAGGAATCATTTCTTCTGGTGTGAGCGGTCCTATCGGGTGGACCGATATTCATAGATTGGTGCGTAGACTGCTTGTAGCACTCAAAGAAGAGATGAATGCAGGTTTCGCTGTGAGTGCCCAGCTCTCTCAAGAGCGCGCAGAGCTCGAAGCTACCATCAAGGACCTTCGCGAAAAACTTGAAGTCGCAACTCGAATTGCTGCCAGACTTCCCATTCCTTCCGCACCTGCCGTCACCCCTTCGGAGCAAGCCATGAATTATGTCATTCGAAGGTCTCCAACTTCTACGTCTTATTGGCGAGAAGATGCGCTTACCGCAGAGTGGACTACCAGAACTTTTGCAACCGTGTTCGGAGATAACCAAAGTGATCTTATCGTAGCAAAGTTTCGGGAACACTTTGCCCCAGATGCACTTCGTCGCCCGGCAGACCAATCCCCTGCCCCTCCTCCGGCGGACAACGCCCCTCCTCCGGCGGACATACAAGCAGGAATCTTTAACTTGATAGCCAAAGGCTACCGGCTCGGGGTCGAGGCCATGGTTCGTCTGTCGAAAAAGCATGAGCTTGAATCAATAAATGAGATTGAGAAACGCGCCATGACAGAAACGATAGATGGCCATTCACCAGCGCCCGAAGACTCTCCTCCGGCCGACAACAAAGAACGGTATGGCATATGGTTTCTCAATTCGAAATCGTGGTTTTTGGACGTAGATTCAGTGCCATATAAGGCAATGACGTGGAGCTCCAAGGAAGTAGCTTCGTCATTCGCGACCACTATTATCGCCGGTTTCCTTGATTATGAAGTCCGTCCGTATACGGGAGATCCTTCCAACACTTCGCCAGCGCCCGAAGACCCTACCGATATCATTAACTCCGTTCGATATCGACGAGACCCTCCTCCGACGGACAAGGCCGCTAGTCCGATAACGGCGCCCGAGGCCGCTAGTCCGGCGGAGGAGTCGAAAGTGGATGAATTGATTCGGGAGGCGGAGGCTGCAATCACGGGGGGAGCGTCGGTAGCGCGACCGCTTCCTATCTTGATTGCGAAACTGCTAAGAGAATTGAAAGGACAGCGCGCCACCTGCCTCCTTCAACGCATTGTCCTCAAAGACCTTCGCGCCAAGCTTGCGCAGATGCCTAAAGAAGAACGATGGGGGATATGGTTTTCCAATACAAAATCGTGGTTTCTCGACTATTCAGATATGGCAGGTGGAGCTCAGATAATGACATGGAGCTCCAAGGGAGCGGCAGTGTCGTTCGCAAAACAGTCGCAGTTGGCTCCCCCTTATGTCATTCGCCCGTACAATCCGTCTGCCCCAGCGCCCGAGGATGCTATTCCGGCGGCGCCTAAGGCGCCCGAGGCTGCTGGTCCGGCGGCGTCCAAGGCGCCTGAGGAGACGTACACGTTCTCCCTGAAGATTGCGCAGCTCTTTCTCAGTCCAGGGACGATTTACGATCGATTGTACGCGCTCGATGTAGAAGGACGGGCATGGTCTATCGATATCGGTAGTAAGGAAGCAAGCGAGTGGAGGAAACTTCCGCCGCTCAAGGAGTCCAAGCCATGAGATGGCGCCGAAGACGGTTCCAGAGACTTCGTCGGGCGAGTCGATTGAAAGAATTCCTCGCGCCGCACCTTATTCGAGTTTTCTTGGTGATGACTCGCAAGACTCCAAAGGAGATGCGGGAGGCGGCGAAGATGTTTGCGGCGCAAGGATACATTGGATACGCCGTACGTTTGAAAGAGATAGCTCACAGCCAAGAAA